>Ga0209254_10005791_pt1 | contig 11362 bp, 10 predicted proteins | sample FrelakmetDIP11DI_FD_187148 | JGI IMG/M metagenome (GOLD analysis project Ga0209254, IMG submission 187148) | Freshwater lake sediment microbial communities from the University of Notre Dame, USA, for methane emissions studies - DIP11 DI (SPAdes)... | ecosystem: Environmental > Aquatic >... | reverse complement strand
CAGAGCGATCGCGGTGGCCTCGGACTGGCCGATCCAGATGGGCAGGTAACGATCCCCGTCGGACTCGCGCAGCAGCAAGACCGGCTGGTTCTGGGGCTGCTCGACGCGAATGCCGACCACACGAACCTCACCCATTTGTGTCTGACCTCCGCGCTGGTTGTACCGCCGCGTCCGAGTCTAGTCCTCAGCGATCCAGTACGTCGCGTACCGCGGACTTGATCAGCGAGGTGTGCAACGTGATCGCCAGGGCCGCCACCTCGCGGGCCAGATCGTCGGCCCGGTCGCGCGCACCGGTCTTGTCAGCCCTGCCCACCGGCCCGGCGATCTGGGCGATCAGGTCGGACTGCCGGTCGGCCGCCGAGCGGAACGCCCGCAGGTGCCTGGGCTCGACGCCGTAGTCGCCGAGTGCTTTGGCGCACTGCGCGATGACCACCGCGTGCTCGTCGAAGAACCCGCCCGGGCCGGTGGTGATCACCCCTGCCTTGCACAGCGCGGTCAGCAGCTCCCCCGCAACCCCAGAGCGATCAAGCACGTCCTCGCGGCGCAGCCGCGCCTGCCCGCGGGCCACCGCTGCGGTGTCGGCGTCGGCCACCGCGGAGACCGGCACCAAACGCGGTACGCCGTAGGACGTTCCGGCCTGTGGCAGCTCCCCGTCGGGCTGCGCGTCGAGCTGGGCCTTGATGACCTTCAGCGGCAGGTACTGGTCACGCTGGGCGGTCAGCACGAACCGCAACCTGGCGCAGTCGTAGGCGGTGAACCGCCGATACCCCGATGCGCTGCGCTGTGGCGTGACGAGACCCTCGGCTTCCAAGAACCGGATCTTGGAGATCGTCACGTCCGGGAAGTCCGGTCGCAGCAGGTCCAGGACCGCTCCGATCGACATCCCGGCAAGCGCGGGAGTATCGGGGGCGGTCACTGGCTTCCGGGACCGCCTTCGTCGTCGGCCGGCTTCGGACCGGTGAGGAACACCAGGCGGAACTTGCCGATCTGGACCTCGTCGCCGTTGGCCAGCGTCGCGGAGTCGACGGGCTCGCGGTTGACGTAGGTGCCGTTGAGGCTGCCGACGTCGACCACCTGGAACTCGTTGCCGTCCAACCGGAACTCGGCGTGCCTGCGGCTGACGGTGACGTCGTCGAGGAAGATGTCGGAATCGGGATGCCGGCCGGCCGAGGTGGTCGGCTGGTCGAGCAGGAACCTCGAGCCCGCGTTGGGCCCGCGCTTGACGACCAGCAGCGCCGAGCCGACCGGGAGGCCTTCCACCCCCGACACCGCGCTCTCGCCGCTGGGGCTCGCCGGAGCGTCCAGCTCGGTGAGGAAGTCGGCGCGGAAGACGGACGTCGTCTCCACGGTGACTTCGTCAGACGTCTGCTCTGCCCCGGAGTTGTGGTCCTTGTCCGTCACCCGCTGCTCCTCACTGGCTGCCGTGGCGATACCTGGCGGGGTGTCCGCGCAGGGCGCCCGTCCGCCTCACCATCACTTCCGTCGACCGTACCGCGCAGTGGTCGTCAGTGTGCCCACCACCGCCGGAATCGGTGACTGGCACGCACCCTAACAACCGTCATCTACGTCAAGGTGCCCCGATAGGCATCTGCGTCCAGCAGCGCCGCCAACCCCTGGTCGAGGGTATCGCCGTCAGCCTCGAGCTCCAACAACCACCCCTGACCGTAGGGGTCGGAGTTGACCAGCTGCGGGTTGGACTCCAGATCGCCGTTGACGGCAATTACTTTCGCGGTGACCGGGGCGTAGAGGTCCGACACCGACTTGGTGGACTCCACCTCGCCGAAGGACTCGCCGGCCGTGACCTCGCTGCCCACGTCGGGCAACTGGACGTAGACCACATCGCCGAGGGACGACTGGGCGAAGTCGGTGATTCCGACCCGCACGGTGCCGGCACCGGTGACGCGCACCCACTCGTGTTCGGGGGTGTAGCGCAGGTCGGCTGGGATATCGCTCACAGTGCTCCTTTGGCAGCGGCGCTCATCTGACGGGCTGAGCGTATTGGCGTGGTTTCGGTTGCCGCAAGGTGGTGATGTCCACGCGGGCCGACTGCGCGACCGTCATCCGGCCGCCGACCCGCTCGACGCTGTCGACGGCGCCCCCCGGAATGTTCATCGCGGCGGCCAGGGTGGGCGGATCGCCAATGGCCAGAACGGAATACGGCGGGCCCAAAGTCAGGGTGTCGATCACCAGCGCGCCCGGGCTGCCGACCACCCAGGTGTCCACCCCGACCCGGACCGCCTGCTGGCCCGAGCGGACCTCCATCGCCTCGGCGCCGGCGGCGCGAAGTTCGTTGATGACGTCGAGCATCGTTTCCGGCGCCACCCCGGGGCCGGGATCGGCGATTGTGATGCTGACGCCCGGCCCGGTGGCCGCCACCGTGCCGATCAGGATCGACAGGGCGGCCAGCCTGGCCTGAGCGTTCTGGATGGCGGCCTGGTCGCTGGTGCCGGCGGCCTGCATGGCGGCCAGGTTGCGCTGCAGCTCGGCGACCTCGGTGTTGAGCGCGGCTTCGCGCTGCTGCAGCGAGCCCAGCAGCACCAGCAGGTCGGCCGGACGCGCGGTCTCCAGGGAGTCGCCGGACTCGGTCTGCCGGACCTGGGTGACGATCGCGATGCCCAACACCAGGCACAGGACCGCCCCCAACACCCCGAACACCACCTGCGAGCGGGTGCGGCGCTGCGGCGCGCGAGCCTGCTCGTCGGCGGGCAGTTCGTGTCGCCCGTGCTCGGCCCCGGTGGGCTGGTCCCGCTCGGTCATCTCAGGCTCCGAACAACCGTCGCCGCAATGCGGCCGCATTGCCGAAGATGCGGATGCCGAGCACCACGATGATGGCCGTCGAGAGTTGCGAACCCACCCCGAGCTGGTCGCCGACGTAGACGATCAGCGCCGCCACCAGGACGTTGAACACGAACGAGACCACGAAGACCTTGGCGTCGAAGATCTTCTCCAGGTAAGCGCGGAGGCCGCCGAACACCGCGTCGAGCGCCGCCACGACGGCGATCGGGAGGTAGGGCTGGACGAACTCGGGGACGCTGGGGTGGAAGACCAGGCCCAGCACGATGCCGACCACGAGTGCGGCGATTCCGATCATGTGTGGTGGCTCATCTTTCCTAGTCGTCCCCCTGCCTCACGGCCCGATCTGCTTGGCAAATTTAGTCTCTCGGACCGTCCCTGCCGGCAGTGACAGGCCGTCACCGCTGCTCACGCTCACCCCGACGCCGTAGGACGCCTCCAGCAGTCGCAGCCGCTGCAGCCCCGAGCTGCGTTCGAAAGTCTCGCGCATCGTGTTCGGCGGACCAACCGCCAGAATGGTGTACGGACTGCTGATCGGATGGTTGTCGACCAGGATCGCGCCGCCGGCCTGCCGAATCGTCACGTTGGGCCCCATCCGCACCCCACCGACCGAGATCGCCTCGGCGCCGGCGGCCCACAGCGAGTTCACCACCAGTTGCAGGTCGCGGTCCAAGATGACCTGGGGGCCGCCCGGCACCCGCTGCTTGGCGACGTCGGTGAGGTCGCGGCCCACTCCCGGGTCGGTCACCGTGACGTCCAGGCCGGGCCCGATCACGGCCATGGTGGCGGCGGCCAGGCTCAGCTCGTCGAGGCGGGTCAGCAGCTGCTGACCGGTTCGGTCGTCACGCAGCTCGCGGCGCTGGATGTCGTCGGCCTGCGCGGCCAAAGCGTCGCGGCGGGTGGTGAGTTCGTCGGTGCTGCGTTCGGCCGAGCGCACGCTGTCCGCCAGCACCTGCTGTGCGGCGCTGACCCCGGGTGCCGTTGATCGCGCCTGGGCGACCGCGGCGGCGAACACGACCGCGATCAGCAGTGCGGCCAACGCCTGCCACAGCCGGTCGGCGCTCCGGCGCCGTGCCGCCCCGCTGCGACGTTCGGCCGCCGCGGCGGCATACCCGGGGTCGAGGTGTTCGGTGAGCAGGGAGCGCAGCAGCGACGGCAGCGGGATCAGCGTCGGCCCATTGCCGCTGGCCCCGGACCGGCCGGCGTGCGGGTCGAAACCGCCCAGGGCGGGGTCAGACGGCGCCGGCATCGCTGCTGTCGGTACGTCGGCTGGCGGGCGTGACCTTCGGCATGGTGCGCACCACGAGTCGCACCTGCAGCAGGTAGAGCACGGCTGACCACAGGTACATGCCCATGCCCCAGATGACGAAGCCCCAGCCGCAGGCGCCGACGACGCGACTCCAGGTCGCGTCCCCCTGGCCCAGCATGACCAGCGGGAAACCGGACATCAGCGCGAAGGTGGCGGCCTTGCCGATGTAGGTGACCGGCAGCGCGGTCAACCCGCGGCTGCGCACCACCGGCAGCGTGGCGGCGAGCACGGCGTCGCGCCCGATCAGCGTCGCGACCACCCACCACGGGACGATGCCGGAGAACCCCAGACCGAGCGGGACGGCCAGCATGTAGATCCGGTCGACCAGCGGGTCGAGCAGCGCACCGAGCCGAGAGGACTGGTTGGCGACCAACCGGGCGATCTTGCCGTCGGCCCAGTCGGAGAAGCCGCTGAACATCAGGATCGCCACCGCGAGTGCGTAGGCGTGGGTGAACAGCAGCAGGTACAGGAACACCGGCACCAGCACGAGACGGATGACACTGAGCACGTTCGGGATCGTCAGCACCCGATCGCGGCTCTTCATGGGAAGAACCTAGCGCGCCTTCCCCACGTGCATGGCACCCACAGTCGTGGCTTCGATGGCCCTAGCGGAACACGCCGGGCAGGCTCAGCGCCGACAATGTGTCGTCGTTGAGTGGGTTGTCGTGCACCATGTACGTCCACGTCGAGGTGGGCCGGGCCAGCTTGGACAGGTCAAGGCCCTGCTCCTCCTCGAGCACGTTGGCGGTCTCGAAGGTCTGCTGGGCGGCCTCGATCGCGTCCGCGGCGAGGTGGGCGAACGCGTCGACGGCCATCCGGTGGAACTCGTCGAGCGGGTTCTGCCGGCCCAGGGCCCGCAGGTGGATGCTCTCCCGGATGTCGGACAGATAGGCCAGGTGATCGGCCCAGCCGCGGTCGAGGTGGAACAGCATGATGTCGCGGCAGATCTTCTCCAGCCGCTCCTCGGACAGCGTCTCCGACAACGCCTCGTAGCGCTCCGGTGACAACTCCGCGAGCTCCTCGCGGGCCGCCGGCGTGCTCAACAGCGTATTGCGCCGCTCGACGATGATGGCGCGTTGCTGGGCGATCAGCTGGTTGTAGCGCCAGGTGTTGGCGTGTACGTCCAGCAGCCGTCCGTCGGCCACCCGCTGCGCGTGGTCGAGCAGCGAGGCCGCCTTGGGGCTGATGATCCGGCCGGTGTCGTCGGCCTCCAGCGGCAGCTTTCCGCGCTCGACGTGGGAGGTGACGACCTCGTCCTCCCAGCTGGCGAAGAACACCGTGGAACCGGGGTCACCCTGGCGGCCGGCGCGGCCGCGCAGCTGGTTGTCCAGCCGCTCGGTGTTGTGCCTGCCGGTCCCGACGACGTGCAGGCCGCCGAGTTCGGCCACCTTGTCATGGTCGATCTCTTCGGAACCGCCCAGGCGGATGTCGGTGCCGCGCCCGGCCATCTGGGTGGAGACGGTCACCGCGCCGAGCTTGCCTGCCTCGGCGATGACGGCGGCCTCTTCCTCGTCGTTCTTGGCGTTGAGCACCACCGCGGGCACGCCGCGCTTGACCAGCCGCTCGTAGAGCTCCTCGGACTCGGCCACGTCGTGGGTTCCGACCAGGATGGGCTGACCGGTGGCGTGCACGTCGGTGATGTGCTCGATGATGGCCTCGGTCTTGGCCGCGGCGGTGATGTACACCAGGTCCGGCATGTCCTCGCGAATGTTGGGGGTGTTCGACGGGATCGGCGAGACGCCCAGCTTGTAGAACTGCCGCAGCTGCTCGCCGGCGGCCAGCGCGGTACCTGTCATGCCGCACACCGTCGGGTAGCGGTTGACCAGCGCCTGCACGGTGATGGTGTCGAGCACCTCACCGGTCTCGGTGGTCTCGATTCCCTCCTTGGCCTCCACGGCCGCCTGCAGGCCGTCCGGCCAGCGCTGCAGCTGGGCGATCCGGCCGCGCGAGGAGTTGATCAACTGCACCGCGCCGTTGCGCACGATGTAGTGCACGTCGCGCTGCAGCAGCACATGGGCGTGCAGGGCGACGTTGACCTCGGTCAGCGTGCCGCTCACGTGGTCCTCGGAGTACAGGTCGATCCCGCCGAGCGCCTTCTCCAGTTTCTGCGCGCCCGCCTCGGTGAGGTGGACGTTGCGGCTGTCGGTGTCGGTGTCGTAGTCCGTACCGGCCTCCAGCTCTCCCACCAAGCGCACGATCTCCAGCTTGGGGGTCTCCCGGTGCGTCGTGCCGGCCAGGACCAGCGGCACCAGCGCCTCGTCGACCAGTACCGAGTCGGCCTCGTCGATCAGGGCCACGTCCGGGTTGGGTGACACCAGGTCGGCGACGTCGGTGACCAACTGGTCGCGCAGCACGTCGAAGCCGATCTCGTTGACCGACGCGTAGGTGACGTCGCACTGGTAGGCGGCGCGGCGCTCCTCGGATGTGGAGTCCTCGGTGATCCAGCCGACCGTCAGCCCCATCGCCTCGATCAGCGGTCCCATCCACTCGGCGTCGCGGCGGGCCAGGTAGTCGTTGATGGTGACGACGTGCACGTTGCGTCCGCCCAGCGCATAGCCCGCGGCAGCGATGGCACCCGACAGCGTCTTGCCCTCGCCGGTGGCCATCTCGATGACGTCACCGGCCAGCATCCGCAGCGCGCCCAGCAGCTGGACGTCGAACGGGCGCAGCCCGGTGGCGCGCTCGGCGGCCTCCCGCGCGATCGCCAGGAACTGCGGGATGTCGGCCGAACCCGCGAGCTCGGTGAGCTCCAGCAGTTGCGCGGCCTTCTTGAGCTGCTCGTCGTCGAGGTCGGCGGCCTTCTGGTCGAACTCGGCCGCGGCCTCCACCTCCGACATCGATTCGGCCCTGGTCTTGTCGGTACTCGCCCCGAGCAGACGCCAGAAGCCCCGGCTGACGCGGCCCGGTCCGGCCGCGGTTGTCTTGCGATTCTTCGCCACGGGTCAACGGTACCGGCGGGCGCGCAAAGACCTCTGAGCCCTAGCCGGGATCACGCCAAATTCGAGCGCCGCGGGTAGGCCACCGTGGGGTCGGTCAGTGTGTTGACCACCGCGGGCAGCCCCGCCTCGAAGGCCCGCCGCAGCGCCGGCCGCAGTTCGGCAGGCGCGGAGACCAGCTCGCCGTGGCCGCCGAGGGCGCGCACCACCTCGTCGTATCGGGTGCCCGGTCGCAGGTCGGCGACCACCGAATAGCCGTACAGCATCTCCATCGGATGCTTCTCCAGCGCCCAGATCCCGTTGTTGCCGATCACCGAAACCACATGCACGCCATGGCGAACCAGCGTGTCCCACTCCATCCCGGAGAAGCCGAACGCGCCGTCGCCCTGCAGCAGCACCACCTGCCGGTCGGGTCGGGCCAGCTTGGCGGCCAGCGCATAGCCCGGTCCGGAGCCCAGGCATCCGAACGGCCCGCTGTCCAGCCAGGCGCCGGGGACGTAGCTGTCGATGACCCGGCCCGCGTAGGAGCCGAAGTCGCCGGCGTCGATCACGACGATCGCGTCCCGGTCCAGCAGTGGCATCAGCTCGGCGTAGACCCGCATGGGGTGCAGCGGGGTGCGCTCGTCGGCGAGTTCCTCGGCCTCGGCGGCCCGCGCCCTGGCCTCGACGGTGCGCAGCGAACCGATCCAGTCCTCGTGCTCCCCAGCCGACGCAGTGGCCAGTGCGGCCAGGGTGCTCGACAGGTCGCCGTAGAGGCGGGCAGCTACCGCCCGGGGATGGTCGCGGTCGGGGGCGATGCGGTCGGCGACGATCAGCCGGGTCTCGTTGCCGAACACCGCGCCGAAGCCCAACCGGAAATCCATCGGCACCCCGACCACAACGGCGACATCGGCCTGCGAGAGCGCCTGTGACCGGGCCCGGGAGAACGCCAGGTCCCGGTCGGCGCCGACGATGCCGCGTGCCATTCCGTTGGCGAACACCGGGATTCGCAGTTTCTCGGCGAGTTCGAGCAGGGCGTCCTCGGCGTGCCCCCACCACACGTTGGTGCCGGCCATGATGACCGGGCGCTGCGCCTCGGAGAGCAGTTCGACGGCCCGCTGCAGTTCCAGTCCATCGGCGGCCGGCAACGTGGGCAGTTCGTCCAGCGCCCCGGGTTCGTCGCGGTCGTGCGCCTCGCCGAACAGGTGGTCCATCGGGAAGTCGACGAACGCCACGCCGGACGGGGCGCCGGCCGCCGCCCGCAGCGCGTCGTCCACCCGGTCGCCGACCGCGGCGGCGGACTCCGCGGTCACGGCATATCGGGACAGTGGGGCCACGAACGGGACGTGGTCGATCTCCTGCAGCGAGCCCATGCCCCAGCGCAGTGCCGGGGCGCGGCCGGCCAGGACCAGCATCGGCGACTGGTTCTGCTGGGCGGCGGCCATCGCGCTCATCCCGTTGGTCACGCCCGGTCCGGCGGTCAGCGCGACGACGCCGGGCACCCGGGTCACCTTCGACCAGCCTTCGGCGGCGAAGGCCGCGGTCTGCTCGTGGCGGGTGTCGATCAGCCGGATGCCCTCGCTGCGGCAGCCGTCGTAGATCGGGAAGATGTGCCCGCCCGACAGCGTGAACACCGTGTCGATCCCGCTGGCCCGCAACCGCCGTGCGACCAGCGTGCCGGCGTGGACGGTGTGCGGCGAATCAGCGTCGATGCCCATCGGCCGAGCCTAACCACCCGGACCCGCACAATCGCCGCGGCCACTAGGGTGAGGCCAACAGAACTGACATTTTGCTGGCCATCTGGAATGGTCACGCGCCTCGGCAACGACGCCAGGGTAGGTTCGCCGGGAAGCCACCGGACTGGTCGTCGCGTGCGACGCCGCCGCAGGAGGAGATCGCGTTGGAGATGTACACGCCGTCCATGGACTGGGGGCATGAGCTTCTCCCCTCGTTGCTGTGGATTCTCAAAGCGTGGGCCATCAGCGCCGTACTCAGCATGGTCGTTCTGGTCCTGCTGGCCCGCTACACGGTGTGGGGTCGGCAGTACTGGCGGATCACCGGCGACTACTTCAAGGGTCGGCAGAGCATCCGGGTGTGGATCTGGCTTGCGGTGCTGCTGCTGTCGGTGGTGATCTCGGTACGCCTGGACGTGCTGCTCAGCTACTACAGCAACGATCTGTTCACCTCCCTGCAGGTCGCCTTCCAGGGCACCGGAGCGAACGATCCCGTGGTGCGGCAGTCGGGCATCGACGGCTTCTGGACCGCCCTGATCATCTTCGCGATCCTGGCAACCATCTACATCAGCCGGGTGATGCTGGACATCTATCTGACCCAGCGGTTCATCATCCGCTGGCGCGTGTGGCTGACCGATCGGCTGACCTGCGACTGGCTCGCCGACCACGCCTACTACCGCACCCGGTTCACCGACTCCGACATCGACAACCCCGACCAGCGCATCCAGCAGGACGTCGACATCTTCACCGCCGGGGTCGGCTCCTCGCCGAACACCCCGATGATCGGCACGTCGAGCATGCTGCTGTTCGGCGCCATCAGCTCGCTGATGACCGTGGTCTCGTTCACCGTGATTCTGTGGAACCTGTCCGGACCGCTGACGGTCGCCGGGATCACGCTCGGTCACGCGCTGTTCTGGGTGGTTCTGGTCTACGTGGTGTTCGCGACGGTGATCGCCTTCTGGATCGGCCGCCCGCTGATCCGGCTGAGCTTCCGCAATGAGCTGACCAACGCCGTGTTCCGTTACGCCCTGGTGCGGCTTCGGGACGCTGCTGAGGCGGTGGGCTTCTACCGCGGCGAGGACGCCGAGCGTGGCCTGCTGCGCCGCAAGTTCGCCGATATCATCGCCAACTACCGCCGCTTCGTGAACCGCACCATCGGGCTGACGGGTTGGAACCTGACCATGAGCCAGATCATCAACCCGCTGCCGCTGGTCATCCAGGCGCCCCGGCTGTTCGCCGGTCAGATCGACCTCGGTGACGTCACCCAGTCGTCGAGTGCGTTCGGCTCGATCCATGACTCGCTGTCGTTCTTCCGCAACGCCTACGACTCCTTCGCCTCCTACCGGGCCGCGATCATCCGTCTGCACGGACTGGTGGAGACCAACTCGGTGGCCCGCGAGCTGCCCAAGCTCACCACGGTGGCCAGCCATGACGGTTCAGTCGAGCTACAGCGGGTCGAGGTGCGCACGCCCAGCGGCGCGCAGCTGGTCGACCCGATCGACCTGCGCCTGGAGCCGGGCGAGACCCTGGTGATCACCGGGCCGTCCGGCGCAGGCAAGACCACGCTGCTGCGCAGCCTGGCCCAGATGTGGCCCTACACCTCGGGCACGTTGCGCCGCCCGCTAGACGACCACGACACGATGTTCCTGTCGCAGATGCCCTACGTCCCGCTGGGTGACCTGCGCACCGTGGTGTCCTACCCGGCTAGCTCCGGGGTGATTTCCGACGAGCAGCTGCAGCGCGCGCTGACTCAAGTGGCGCTGTCGCACCTGACGATCCGGCTCAACGAGGTCCAGGACTGGGCCAAGGTGCTCTCCCCGGGCGAGCAGCAGCGCATCGCCTTCGCGCGGGTACTGCTGACCCGGCCCAAGGCAGCCTTCCTCGACGAGGCCACCTCGGCGCTGGACGAGGGCCTGGAGTTCGCCCTCTACGACCTGATCCGCACCGAGCTGCCGAACACGATTCTGGTCAGCGTCAGTCACCGCAGCACCGTCGAGCAGCATCACACCCGGCATCTGGAGCTGCTGGGCGAGGGCGGGTGGCGACTGGGCCGGGTCGAGGGCAGCGAGCCCGCGCCGGTCTGAACCGTGACTCACAGAAGAATCCTCGGTGACGGGCGCGAAAATTTGCCCTGATGCTGACATGCTGTGCCGCAATCCGGTCACTGCCGGCGGCATCGCCCGAGGAGAGCATCCATGGAGATGTACAAACCGTCTCTGGACTGGGAGAACGAGCTCCCGCACTCACTGCTGTGGGTCGGCAAGGGCTGGCTGATCAGCGCCTCCCTGCTGCTGATCGCGCTGGTGCTTGTTGCCCGCTACACCACCTGGGGCAAGCAGTTCTGGCGGATCACCGGCGACTACTTCAAGGGCAGGCAAAGCATCGGTGTCTGGATCTGGCTCGGCGTGCTGCTGTTGTCGGTGATGATCTCGGTGCGCCTCGACGTGTTGCTGAGCTACTACTACAACGACCAGTTCTCGTCGATACAGGTCGCGATCGAGGGTGCCGGCGCGGGCAACGAGGCGGTGCGTGACTCGGGGATCCGCGGATTCTGGATCGCCATCCTCACCGGCATGCTGATCATCACTGTCTACATCGGCAGGCTCATCTTC
>Ga0209254_10005790_pt1 | contig 11362 bp, 10 predicted proteins | sample FrelakmetDIP11DI_FD_187148 | JGI IMG/M metagenome (GOLD analysis project Ga0209254, IMG submission 187148) | Freshwater lake sediment microbial communities from the University of Notre Dame, USA, for methane emissions studies - DIP11 DI (SPAdes)... | ecosystem: Environmental > Aquatic >... | reverse complement strand
CAGCGGACCGCCGGGGAGCCGGAATTTCTTGAACCGCTTGACCATTTCATCCACCTGGGGGGGCATGCCGCCCGGGCCGCGCTGCTGTTGCTTCAATCGTTCCCAATCCCAACTCATGACGGATTCCTTCGTTGGTTAGTGCATCGTTATAAGCTTGGGTATCCCCAGCCTGAGCCGCCGCGGCGTTCGCACCGCTGAAGCGGGCTCCGCAGTCAGCCCTTGCCTGCAACGGCAGGGAATAGTATGCCGCGGGGGCGCGCAGGCGCCGCCGATTTATACACAAGTGTTAAGTTACCCTCCGCATCAAGTCAAGTAAAAAGCAACCACTCCTTTCATGGATCCACTCCCGAACGACCACGGCATCCGCTGGTGTTTCTTGACATTGCTGCGTGCTGCTGGCTTAATGCAAGTTAATCCGGTTGTTGACGAACGGCAGCTCGGGGCGCGCTCCTTCGTTGCTGGGCTTCTGGAAACGATCATCCGCTCTGGGGGGCGGGGATTTTGCCCCACGCGGTGCGCTTCGGCTGTCGGCCGGATGCGTGGTCTGCAGCAACCTGTCAGGATCAGGCGCATGGAAAAGAAATCGGAAGAGGCCTCCCATATCGGCGGAATTCTCCCCGGCCTGCTGGACAGCTACCGACCCGACGCGGAGCAGAGCATGCTGCGCGTCTGGCGGCTTTGGGACCGCGTTCTCGGGGAAGAGATCGCGCGCAATGCCCGCCCGGCGGCCTTCAAAGGTTCGCTTTTGCTGGTCTACGTGACCAGCTCCACCTGGCTCCACCATCTGCGCTTCATCAAGCAAGACATCGTTAAGCGCCTGAACGACGACCTCGGCCAGCCGCTGGTGAGCGACATCAAGTTCAAGGTCGGTTCGTTCTGAGCCGTGGCGGAATAGATGAACCGTAACCCACCGTTCGGCAAGGCCCCGCCGCACCCCGAATCGAATTCGCTCAACCAGGACCCACCGACCCCCGATACGTTTTTCGACGGAAGCATCCGTGTGCGGCAGCCCCGGCGCGGATATCGCTTTTCAATTGATGCGGTCATCCTGGCCGGCTGCCTGCATCCGCGGCCGGGCGATTCAATGGTGGACCTCGGGACCGGATGCGGCATCGTTCCCATTCTCCTAGCCCACCGGCGGCCTGGCGTACGGATCTGGGGGGTCGAGGTGCAGGCGGAGCTGGCGTCGCTGGCGGTCGAGAACGTGCGCGCCAATGCCATGGAGCGGCAGGTGAGCATCCTGAACGCCGACTTGCGGGATGTTCCGGCGGGTGTTTTCGGCGGCCCGGTGGATTGGGTTGTTTCCAACCCTCCCTACCGGCGCGGCCGCTCCGGCCGGGTCAACCCCAATACTCAGCGGGCGCTCGCCCGCCATGAAATCGCCATGACCCTGCCGGATCTCGTCACGGCCGCCCGCCGGCTGCTCAGGATCGGCGGTCGATTTGTGGCGATCTATGCCGCCGAACGAATAGCGGACCTTCTCTTCCATCTGCGTTCGGAACGTATCGAGCCGAAGCGGCTGCAAGCCATCCATCCCGACCGGCATTCAAACGCGCGCCTGATCCTGGTCGAGGGCGTCAAAAACGGCAGGCCGGGAGCGGCGCTTGCGCCGCCCTTGATCATCCGCGAAGAAAGCGGGCGCTATTCGGCCGAGATCGATAAAATGATTTCGCCCTGAACCTTTCGCGGACGGAGCTGACGTCAGCGAAAGCTGCATTTTACGCTGGCTGGCGCAATTGACAAGCTACAGGCGACGCGCTATAAAAACGATCCGCCGCTCGTTGAGATGTGGACCCGGAGAGGTGGCCGAGTGGCTGAAGGCGCCGCTCTCGAAAAGCGGTATCCTGGCAAAACCGGGATCGTGGGTTCAAATCCCACCCTCTCCGCCATGCCGACGCCCGGCGCAGCAGCCGGTCGCCAAAGACGGGCCACTGGCAGGGGCCGCACTTGATTCCAACCGGTGTTGCTGCCGCCGGCGGTGATGAAGAAGTCCTTATTTTGCACGGGCGGTAAAGCCGCGGAGAGATGTCCGAGTTGGCCGAAGGAACACGACTGGAAATCGTGTGTGCTGCTAATACCGGCACCGTGGGTTCGAATCCCACTCTCTCCGCCACTTTTTCGGTTTAGCCACTAAAGTCGTTTGAAGCCGGTTCACGCCAACAGGGTGCAGATCTCGTGGCTGCCCCAGTACTTCCCGCTTTCCCAATTTCGCCATCCGGCTGGACGCATTGCTTCTTCGTGATCGAGAGGCAAATAGCACAGCGCCGGCCGACGCTCCCAGGGTTGCTTTCAAGGCTCCGCCTTCGCTCTGGATCAGATCTTCTTGATCTAACTCGTCCCTTTGTTCTTTATTCCCAGCGGATTGCGCTTTTCGGGTGAAACGCGCTTGAAAATACGTTCAGGCTTGAATCGTTGTGGGGGAGGGGATGTATACCGGATTTCGGCCGGAGGTCGTCTACTAACCGGTCGCTTGAACGCGGATCAACAGAAACACCGCCAGGTTTTTGGGGTTTAATTGAGGCTATTTCTGTGTTACTGTCCAGTTGCGATTATAATCGGGTCGGCAATCTTCAAGCGGTATAAGCGAATATAACCGAATTGTGGGCTGTTGTTGAAAATTCAATGGGTTCGACTGCCTCTTTCTTCGGGCCTGTTTCAGCTGCCTGCAGCCGCAGGCGCCTGCGTCCCGAGAAATTCCCAGCGGTTTGAACGCATCTGACTGAAATCCGGCGTCCAGCGATATGTCCTACCTGGTTCTGGCTAGAAAATACCGGCCTCAACGCTTCGAGGACGTTCTCGAGCAGGAGCACATCACGCGCACCCTCGGGAACGCGATCGCGGCCGGGCGGGTGTCGCACGCGCTGCTCTTCGCCGGCCCCCGGGGAACGGGCAAGACCACCGTCGCGCGCATCCTCGCCAAGGCGCTGAACTGCCAGGCCGGGGCGGCCGCAGCCCCCTGCAACCAATGCCCGTCCTGCCGGGACATCACCGCCGGCCACGCCGCAGACGTCTTCGAAATCGACGGCGCTTCCAACAACAGCGTGGACCAGGTGCGAGAGCTGCGGGAAAACGTAAAATACATGCCCGCCCACAGCCCTTACAAGATCTACATCATCGACGAAGTGCACATGCTCAGCACCCCGGCCTTCAATGCCCTGCTCAAGACCCTTGAAGAACCGCCGGCCCACGTGATGTTCATGTTCGCCACGACGGAGCCGCACAAGATACCGATCACCATCCTCTCACGCTGCCAACGGTTCGATTTCCGGCGCGTTCGCGTCGCGGCGATCGCCGGCCATCTCGCTACGATCTGCAAACGAGAGGGAATCGACATCGGTGCGCCGAGCCTGGAGCTTATCGCGCGCGAAGCCGGCGGCAGCGTTCGGGACAGCCTCAGCCTCCTCGACCAGGTCATCGCCTGCGGCCAGAAAACGATCCCCCATTCCCAGGCGCTGGAAACGCTGGGGGTCATCGATCGCAGCCAGCTGCGCCAGCTGGCATCCGCCGTGCTGGCGGGCGAGCCGGAGCCGTTCCTGTCCGCGCTGGACGAGCTTTTCGACCGAGGCCACGACATCAAGAAGCTTTTCGCGGACCTGCTCGAGTACCTGCGCGACCTGTGGGTGATCCAGACCAGCCCGGATGCGCGCATGGCGGTCGATCTCCCGGCCGACGAAGTCGATGCGCTCAAAACCCAGGCTCAACAGGTGCCCGGCGGCACCCTCCAGCAGGTCCTGGATATCCTCTATCGGGAGGAAGCCGGTATCCGCCTTTCGCCCCAACCCAAACTGGCGCTGGAGATGGCGTTCTTCCGCACCCTGCCATCCCGGGCGGCGCTCTCCATCGAAACGCTCATCCGCAAGGTGGAGGACCTGCGTCAGGAAATCGGCGGCTCCGCCGTCGATCGGCCGCCATCCGACCGCGCGATGCCGCGCGCGGCGGCAGAACGGCCCGCGGCCCCCCCTCAACGATCAGAGGGTCCGCCGCCGAAAGCCAACCCGGCCCCGGGACGGGCGAGCGATCCGGCGGCCGGCCCTGCAGGCAGCCTCGCGGCAGCGTGGGAGGGAATCGTCCGCAGCGTCTCCCAGAGCCTCCCCAGCCTGGCCGCCTACCTCAAGAAATGCAGCCTGCGCCGCGCGGACTCCAGGGAGGTTGAGATCGTTGCGCCGGCCAACCAGTTCGTCAGCTCGATGCTGCAGCGCGAAAAGAACCTGGCGCTGCTGAAACGCGTTTGCGCGGAAGCGTTCGGCGGCCGGCCGGAAGTGGCCGTCGTCGTCGCCGATGATTCCGGGGCGTCACCCGACGAGCGGCGCGACCGCAAACAGAGCGAGGTGAAGGAAACGCTCAACCACCCCGTGGTGGCCGACGCCATCGAAATCTTCAACGGAAAACTCGTGGACGTGCAGATCCGACAGGAGGTGGATAAATGAAGGGTATGGGTCAGATGGTGAAGCAGGCGCAACAGCTGCAGGCGCGCATGCTCAAGCTGCAAGCCGAACTGGCGGAGCGGACGGTGGAGTCCGCCGCCGGTGGCGGTATGATCAAGGTGGTGGCCAACGGCCGCCAGCAGATCGTGTCGATCCGGATCGAGAAGGAAGTGGTCAACCCGGAGGACGTCGAAATGCTGCAGGACCTGATCCTGGCCGCGGTCAACGACGCGCTGACGAAGTCTCAGGAGATGGTCGCTTCGGAAATGGGCAAGCTGACCGGCGGCCTGAACCTGCCGGGGCTGATGTGACCGCATGAGCCTCTATCCCGCCCCCATCCGCCAGGTGATCCAGAACATGGCGCGGCTGCCCGGGATCGGCGAGAAGACCGCCGAGCGCCTGGCACTGCATCTGCTTTACACTGCGGACCGCTACGTGGAAGATCTGGGCCGCAGCATTCTCGACATCAAGCGCAAAGTCCGCCTGTGCTCGCGCTGCTTCGCGCTGGCCGACGGCGAGCTTTGCGGCATCTGCAGCAATCCGGCGCGCGACGGGGCGGTGGTCTGCGTCGTCGAGCAGCCCGGGGACATGGTTGCGCTCGAGAAATCCGGCGTTTTCAAGGGGCACTACCATGTCCTCGGCGGAGTGCTGTCGCCCCTGAACGGGGTCGGTCCCGACGACATCCGGGTCCGGGAGCTGCTCCAGCGGGTCGCCGCCGGAGGCGTCCGGGAGGTCGTGCTGGCGACCGGCACCAGTGTCGAAGGCGAAGCCACCGCCGCTTACCTCGCCGGCCAGCTGCAACAGCAGACGGTTACCGTAACCCGCATCGCCGCCGGGATTCCCATGGGCGGCGATCTGAAATACGTGGACCAGGTGACCCTGAAGAAGGCCATGGAGTCGCGCCGTGTCGTCCCCTGAACTCACGCCGGCTGACCTGTTTCACTGCACACTCTGCGGCGACTGCTGCCGAGGCTTCGGCGGCACTTACGTCGATGCCCAGGACATCGCCGCCATCGCCGCATACCTGCAAAGCGACCCCGACGAGCTCACCGAACGCTGCTGTCGGCGGTCGGGCGGCCGCTATCTGCTGGCGCAGCGGGCCGACGGGTACTGCATCTTCTGGGATCAGGTCTGCCGCGTTCATCCGGTCAAGCCGCGCATGTGCCGGCGGTGGCCCTTCATCAAGGCCGTGGCGAGGGAGCCGGCCAACTGGAAGATCATGGCGTCCGTCTGCCCCGGCATGCGCACCGATGTCGCTCCCGAACGCGTGCGGGGCTGCGTGAAGCAGGTCCTGGCCGCCGAAGCGCCGGAGCCGAAGTGAAGGAGGCGGCCGGCGCATGCGGCCGCTTAGCCGGCGGATCTCGCGGGTCGCCATGACGAATGGCCGCCCGGCAGGAGAACCATGATAGGGGTCATCGATTCTGGGACAGGAGGGCTGCATGTCCTTGCGGCGCTCCTTAAAAGGCTGCCCACCGAGGACATCGTCTACTATGCGGACACGGCCCGGGCACCCTACGGCAGTCGCAGCGCGGAGACGATCGTGGCCGGGGCGCTGGAAGGCGCCGAGCGGGTGCGGTGCAGCGGCGCCCGGGTTCTGGTAGCGGCCAGCCACACCATCGCCACCGTCGCCCGCGATGCGCTGGCGCAGCGTTTCGGCGATGCCATTTTCGATGTGGCGACGCTGGCCGCCGAAATGGCGCTGGAGGCCTCGCGCCGGAAGCGCATCGGGGTGGTGGCCTCGCGCGCCACCGCTGACAGCCGCCGCTACGAGGACCTGATCCGCGCCCGCTGCCCGCAGGCCGACGTCTTCGTGGCGGCCTGCCCGTTGTGGGCCTCCCTGGTCGAGGAGGGGTGGCTCAAGCGGCGCGAGACCGCCCTGGTCGTCAAGCGCGGCGTCCGGGGCATCAAGCAGCGCGCGGTGGATGCGCTGATTCTGGGCAGCAGCGCCTTTCTCGAACTGCAGCGAGTGATTCAGCGCAAAATAGGGCCGCAGGTGGTTCTGGTCGAAGCCTCCGAGCGGCTGGCGGCGCGGGTGGCCGAATCCATCGGGCATCCGGCGCTGCCGGCGGCCTCCGGCGGCCGGAGCGTGCGGCTGCTGGTGTCGGACCTCGCGCCGCAGGTGGTGGAGGCCGCTCGGTCGATCTGCGGGCGCGACGTGAAACTGGAAAAGGTGGGGTAATGACCCAGGAGAACCCCGGCCCGGCAGGAGCTATCCTCAAGCCGGCGGAGCGCTGTGAAGAATGCCGGCGGCTGGAATCCGCGCTGCGCAAGACCGAGCTGGCCCTTGACGACGTCGAGCGGCAGTTGCAGCAGGCGCAGAAGATGGAAGTCCTCGGGACGCTGGTGGCCGGGGTGGCGCACGAGATCAACAACCCGCTCAATCTGATCCTGTACAACCTGCCGCTGCTCCAGAAAACCTGGGCGGACCTGCTGCCGGTGCTGACCGCCCACCGCCGCCATGAACCCGAGAAGAAGTTCGGGGGGTTCACCTACGACTTTCTTCAGGAGCACCTGCCGCAGCTGATCGCCGACATGGAAATGGCCGCCCAACGGATGGCCAAGATCGTTGCCGACCTCAAGAATTTCTCGCGCCAGTCCAACCTGGCGGATCTGGGACCGCTCGATGTCAACACCGCGGTGCACAACGCCATGCGCCTGTCCCAAAGCACCCTGCGCAAGGCCGGAGTGACCGTCCATCTGGAGCTGGCGGACAACCTGCCTGAAATCAAGGGCAGTCTGCACAACCTCGAGCAGGTGGTGTTGAACCTCGTGATCAACGCGGCGCAGGCGGTCGAGCGCCCTGCAGGGGAAGTGGTCGTCCGCACGGGTGTGACCGCCAATGACGGACGGGTGTGGATCAGGGTCGCGGACAACGGCCGGGGCGTATCGCCGGCGATCGCCGATCGTATCTTTTTGCCCTTCGTCAGCGACAAGCAGGCCCGGGGAGGGACCGGGCTGGGGCTTTCGGTGACCTACAGCCTGGTCAAGGCCCACGGCGGCGATATCGGGTTTGAGAGCCGCCCGGGCGGCGGCACGATTTTTACCGTGCGCCTGCCCGGCCTGCTGACGCATCATGCCGCCAAGATCCTCGTAGTGGACGACGATCCGCTGGTCCGGCAGGTTCTGATGGAAGCGCTGGCCCTGCCGCGCGCCTACCTGCTGGAGGAAGCCAGCAACGGCATCGAAGCCTCCATCCGTTTGGGAACCTACCGGCCGGACCTGCTCATCCTGGACGTGTTCATGCCGGAGATGGACGGTCTGGAAGTCTGCCGGACCATCAAGACCGAGCCCGCCCTGGCCGGAATCAAGGTGATCATCACCACCGGCCATCCGGGGCATCCCAAGCTCGCTGAGCTGGCGGCGCTGGGCTTCTCCCACGTGCTGGCCAAGCCGTTCGACATCCCGCTCCTGCTGCAGACCGTCCAGCGCCTGCTCGCGCAGCGCTGATCCCTTTCCGCCGAGATCCCCCTAGCGCGAGAAGCGCTTCGTCCGCTGCCCGCCGACCGCGTTGCAGCCGGCGGGCAGCGGACGGATGCTTTGAAGGAAGGCCGGCTTGAACCGGCGGATCACGACCGATGGCCCCGGCAGGGGCGAGGTCATCGGTCGCAGGGGGCGTTTCGGGCAGGGCCTCTATCTTTCTTGGGAGAGGAGGGCGGCCTTGAAGAATTCGCGGTTCAGGCGTGCGATGTTGACGATCGAGATTTCCTTCGGGCAGGTTTTCTCGCATTCGCGATGGTTGGAGCAGTTGCCGAACCCGCAGCCGTCCATGGCCCGCACCATGCCCAGGGCCCGGCGGGCGGCTTCCGGCCGGCCGTGCGGCAGCAGCGCCAGCTGGGACACCTTGGCGCTCACGAAGAGCATGGCCGAGGCATTCGGGCATGAAGCGACGCAGGCCCCGCAGCCGATGCAGGCGGCGGCATCCATGGCCCGCTCCGCACGGTCCTGGGGAACCGGAAGCGTGTTGGCCTCGGGCGTGCTGCCGGTGTCGACCGAGATGAAGCCGCCGGCCTGGATGATGCGGTCCAGAGCGCTGCGGTCCACCACCAGGTCCTTGATCACCGGAAAGGCCCGGGCGCGGAACGGTTCGATCACCAGGGTGTCCCCGTCGGCGAAATGGCGCATGTGCAGCTGGCAGAGGGAGGTGCCCTTGAGCTGGCCGTGGGCGCGGCCGTTGACCAGGGTGCCGCAGGTGCCGCAGATGCCCTCGCGGCAGTCGTGTTCGAAGGCGATCGGCTCCCGGCCTTCCAGCGTCAGCTGTTCGTTCACCACGTCCAGCATTTCGAGAAACGACATGTCGGTCGAGATGTTTCGGGCCGGGTAGCTTTCGAAGCGGCCCTTGTCGCCGGAACCGCTTTGCCGCCAGATCTTGAGCGTCAGGTGGATGGTCTTGCTCACTTGTAACTCCTTTGCGTGAGGTGCACGTTCTCGAACGCCAGGGGCTCCTTGTGCAAAACGGGGTCCTGGCCCTCGCCGGTGAACTCCCAGGCAGCCACGTGGCAGAAGTTGGCGTCGTCGCGCCGGGCCTCGTTTTCCTCGGTTTGAAAGGCTTCGTTGAAATGCCCGCCGCAGGATTCCTGCCGGGCGCGCGCATCCAGAAGCATGAGCTCCGCGAATTCCAGGAAATCGGCCACTCGGCCGGCCTTTTCAAGGCTCTGGTTGAAGTCGCCGGCCGCGCCGGGTACGCGCACGTCCTGCCAGAACTCCGCGCGAAGGGCTTGAATCTGGCTGCGGGCTTTTTCCAGGCCGTCGTTGGTGCGGGCCATGCCGCAGTGGTCCCACATCACCAGCCCGAGCTGGCGATGAAAGTCGTCGACGGTGCGCCGGCCGTTCACGGCCAAGAACTTGGCCACCCGCTCCTGGACCAACTTCACCGAATCGGTGAAGGCCGGATGGCCGTCGGCCACCTCCGCGAAGCGGGACCCGGCAAGGTAGCCGCCGATGGTGTAGGGGATCACGAAGTAGCCGTCGGCCAGTCCCTGCATCAAGGCGCTCGCGCCCAGGCGGTTGGCGCCGTGGTCGGAGAAGTTGGCCTCCCCGAGGACGAACAGCCCGTCGACGGTGCTCATCAGGTTGTAGTCCACCCACAGCCCCCCCATGGTGTAGTGCACGGCGGGGTAGATCATCATCGGCGTGCCGTAAGGGTCTTCGCCGGTGATCTTCTCGTACATCTGGAACAGGTTGCCGTACTTCTTCTCGATGACCGGCCGGCCGTCGCGCCGGATGGCGTCGGCGAAGTCGAGGCAGACCGCCAGGCCCGTCTCGCCCACGCCCTTGCCCTGGTCGCACTGCTCCTTGGCGTTGCGCGAGGCCACATCGCGCGGCACGAGGTTGCCGAAACTGGGGTACTTGCGCTCCAGAAAGTAGTCCCGCTCGGCCTCCGGGATCTGGCTCGGCGCGCGCTTGTCGCCGCCGGTCCTGGGCACCCACACCCGGCCGTCGTTGCGCAGGCTCTCGCTCATCAGGGTGAGCTTGGACTGGTAGGTGCCGTGCACGGGGATGCAGGTGGGGTGGATCTGGGTGAAGCACGGGTTGCCGAAGCTCGCCCCGCGTTTGTACGCCCGAAACGTGGCCGTCACGTTGCAGGCCTTGGCGTTGGTCGACAGGTAGTAGACGTTGCCGTAGCCCCCGGTGCACAGCACGACGGCGTGCGCGGCATGGCGTTCGACCTCGCCGCTGACGAGGTTGCGGGCGACGATGCCGCGCGCCTGGCCGTTGACGACGACCAGATCCAGCATCTCCCGGCGGGGGAACAGGCTGACTTTGCCGTTTGCAACCTGACGCATCAGAGCGCTGTAGGCCCCCAGCAGGAGCTGCTGGCCGGTCTGGCCGCGGGCATAGAACGTGCGCGACAGCTGGGCCCCGCCGAAGGAGCGGTTGGCCAGCAGCCCCCCGTACTCGCGCGCAAACGGAACCCCCTGGGCGACGCACTGGTCGATGATCCAGTTGCTCACCTGGGCGAGGCGGTAGACGTTGGCCTCCCGCGCCCGGAAGTCGCCGCCTTTGACGGTGTCGTAGAAAAGCCGCCAGATGCTGTCGCCGTCGTTGGGGTAGTTCTTGGCTGCGTTGATGCCGCCCTGGGCCGCGATGCTGTGCGCGCGGCGGGGGGAGTCGTGGATGCAATAGGTCTTCACGTTGTAGCCGAGCTCCGCCAGGCTGGCGGAGGCCGATGCCCCGGCCAGACCGGTGCCGACGACGATGATGTCGTACTTACGCCTGTTGGCGGGGTTGACCAGCTTCAGCTCGAAACGGTGGCGGTCCCACTTCTGGGGCAGGGGGCCCGCCGGGATCTTGGCGTCCAGGCGCATGGGGGGTCCTTTCTCCAACGGCTAGTACCGCAGCGCGACCAGGAGCGGCAGCATGCCGAAGCCGAGTGCGACGAGGACACCCGCCGCGATGCTGGCGGCCGAAACCGCCGGCATCCACTTGGGGTGGTTGATGCCGAGGGTCTGGAAAGCGCTCCAGAACCCGTGCCGCACGTGGAATGCAACGACGATCATCAGGGCCGCGTAAAGCAGCATGATCAGGGGCCGGTTAAACGCGGCGGTGACCATGTCGAAGACGGTGGTGGCCGACTTGTCGACGAAGGTGAAGTGAAAGAGATGATAGACGACGAAAGCCAGGATGGCGATGCCCGTGTAGGGCATGGTCCGGGAGCTCAGCGTCCTGCCTCCGGCGGAGGCGTAAGTGCCGTAGCCGACCGGCCGGGCCCTGCGGTTGAGCCAAAACAGATAGAGTCCGGTCAGGACGTGCACCAGGGCGAACGTGATCAAGCCGGCGCGGAAGACATGGAGCAGGGCGCCCAGCGATTGCAGCTTTTCGGCGTAGCCGTTGAAGGCGGCCTTGCCGCCGTAAATTGTGAGGTTGCCGGCCAGATGGGCGGCCAGGAAGCCGATGAAGGCCAGGCCGGTCAAGGCCATCATCAGCTTTTTTCCGACGGA
>Ga0209254_10005789_pt1 | contig 11363 bp, 11 predicted proteins | sample FrelakmetDIP11DI_FD_187148 | JGI IMG/M metagenome (GOLD analysis project Ga0209254, IMG submission 187148) | Freshwater lake sediment microbial communities from the University of Notre Dame, USA, for methane emissions studies - DIP11 DI (SPAdes)... | ecosystem: Environmental > Aquatic >... | reverse complement strand
TTTGCGAGGTCGAGGTTGCGCTGGCGCACCAGCGCCTCGGTCTCGCGCAGGCGGCCCGCGAGCGGCGCGACGGCGAGCGCCGCGATCAGGATGACGCCGCCCAGCAGGCCAGCCTGGGTCAGGTCGGAGGTATCGGACACGCCGGACAGCGACAGCATGATCTGCTGGCCGAGCACGCACAGTGCCGCGATCGCGCCGACCATCGTCGCCGTGCGCCTGGACAGGAGGATGCTGACCGCCGCGACCGGCAGGATGAGCATCAGGCCCGCGCCGCTCCCGGCGCCGCCGCTGGTGACGAGCAGCGCCGTGACGGCGACGATGTCGAAGGCGACGTGGATGAAGGCCTGGGCGTGCAGGCTGGGCCAGCGTGTCTTCAGCAGGCCGATGCAGATGACGCCGGATGCGAACCATCCGGCGAGCGTGTAGAAAAAGAGCGTCGGGGACGCCGCACCGAGCAGTTGGGGCCCGGAAGACAGGAGCGCCAGCGCGATCAGGACCGACGGAATGACGAGCCGGTAGAGGTTGAGCAGCCCGAGCACGCGCCAGGCGAGTTCCGGATCGCCCGCCGTTTTATCGATTTCTGCCGGCCTTTTCACGCCCGGCACTTTACCACGCACCTTCGGCAGCACCGGCGGCACGACCCGCCTTTGCGACGCGGTTCATGCCAGCCGCTAGAATGTCGTGATGAACCTTCACGAGTACCAGTCGAAGCGCATCTTTGCCGAAGCCGGCATTCCCGTGCCGGCCGGAAGGGTCGCAGCCACCGAGGCCGAGGCCGTCGCGGCGGCCCGGGAACTGCCGGGACCGGTCTGGGTCGTCAAGGCGCAGGTCCACGCCGGTGGCCGCGGCAAGGCGGGGGGCGTGAAACTCTGCCGCTCGGCCGCGGAAGTCGGCGCCGCCGCGAAGGGGATGCTGGGCCAGCGCCTGGTGACTCCACAGACGGGCGTGACGGGCCTGCCGGTCAACGAGGTCTACGTCGAGGCCGGCAGCGCGATCGCGCGCGAGCTGTATCTGTCCCTGTTGCTGGACCGCGAACGCAGCCGTATCGCTTTCGTCGCTTCGGCTGCGGGCGGCATGAACATCGAGGAAGTTGCGGAGAAGGAACCCGGGAAGATCCTGCGGATCGACATCGATCCGGCCGCGGGGCTGCAGGGTTTCCAGTGCCGGCGGCTCGCCTTCGGGCTCGGCCTCGCGGGCCCGCAGCTTGCGCAATTCGAGAAGATTGCACGCGCGCTGTACCGGCTCTACCTGGAGATGGATCTTGCGCTGATCGAGATCAACCCGCTGATCGTGACGAAGGAAGGCGCGCTGGTCGCGCTGGACGCGAAGATCAACGTCGAGGCCAATGCGATGTTCCGCCAGCCGGCGCTCGCGGCGTTGCGCGATCCCTCGCAGGAAGACCCGATGGAGCGCGAGGCGGCCGAGCACGAGCTCAACTACGTTGCGCTCGACGGCAGCATCGCCTGCATGGTCAACGGCGCCGGGCTCGCGATGGCCACCATGGACCTCATCAAGCTGCACGGCGGCGAGCCCGCGAACTTCCTCGACGTGGGCGGTACCGCGACCGCGGATCGGGTGACGGCGGCCTTCCGGCTGATCCTGTCCAACAAGCGTGCCAAGGCAGTGCTCGTCAATATCTTCGGCGGCATCGTCCGCTGCGATGTCATCGCCGAGGGGATCATCCAGGCGGTGCGGCAGGTCGGCGTCGAAGTACCGGTGATCGTGAGGCTTGAGGGCACGAACGCGGACCAGGCGCGCAAGCTGCTCGCCGCGAGCAAGCTCTCGATCACGGTTGCGGCGGACGTCGCCGATGCGGCGATCAAGGCGGTACGGCTCGCGCGCCGCGGGAAGCCGCGATGAGCATCCTGGTCGGCCGCAAGAGCCGCGTGATCTGCCAGGGTTTCACGGGCAAACAGGGCACATTCCATTCCGGGCAGGCGATCGCCTACGGCACGAACCTGGTCGGCGGCGTGACGCCGGGCCGCGGCGGCACGAAACATCTCGACCTGCCGGTGTTCGACACGGTGCACGACGCCGTGGCGAAGACCCGGGCGGACGTCAGCGTGATCTACGTGCCGGCGCCTTACGCGGCCGACGCGATCCTCGAGGCCGCGGATGCCGGCATCCGGCTCATCGTGTGCATCACGGAAGGGATCCCGGTCAACGACATGGTGCGGGTGAAGGCCTCCCTTGCGAACAGTCGCAGCCGGCTGGTCGGGCCCAACTGCCCGGGTGTCATCACGCCGGGCGAATGCAAGGTCGGCATCATGCCGGGCTTCATCCACAAGCCGGGGCGCGTCGGCATCATCTCGCGCTCCGGCACGCTGACCTACGAGGCCGTGTTCCAGACGACCAACGTCGGTCTCGGTCAGACAACCTGCGTCGGCATCGGCGGCGACCCGGTGCGTGGCCTCAACTTCATCGAAGTACTGGCGCTGTTCGAGCGCGACGCGAAGACCGCCGGGATCATCATGGTCGGCGAGATCGGCGGAACCGACGAAGAGGCAGCCGCGGATTACATCCGCCGTCACGTGTCGAAGCCCGTCGTTGCCTATATCGCGGGCGTCACCGCGCCTGCGGGCAAGCGCATGGGCCACGCCGGCGCCGTAATCGCGGGCGGGAAGGGCACGGCGGCGGACAAGTACGCCGCGCTCGAGGAAGCCGGGGTCGCGACCGTGCGGTCGCCCGCCGAGCTCGGCAGCGCCATGAAGAAGGCGCTCGCCGCGAAACGCCGCCGCAAGCGCCGGGTCTGATCCCGCGTGCGCATCGCACTCGCCCAGATTGACGCGACCGTCGGCGATGTCGCCGGCAACACAGCGCGGATTCTCGCGCGCCTCGCCGAAGCGCAACGGGCGGGCGCACACCTCATCGTGACACCTGAACTCGCGCTCGCTGGCTACCCGCCGGAGGATCTGCTCTTTCACCGCGGATTCCGTCGCCGGATCGAGGAATCGCTGGCGCGGCTCGCGGACGCGGCTCGCGGCATCGACCTGCTGATCGGCTATCCGGAGTACGTGGAAGGCGCAATTTACAATGCCGCCGCCTGGCTGCGCGACGGGCGACGCATCGGCAACTACCGCAAGCAGCGCTTGCCGAACTACCAGGTTTTCGACGACAAGCGCTACTTCACGCCGGGCGACACGAACATCGCGGTCGAGCTCGGCGGCATCCGCGTTGCGCCGATCATCTGCGAGGACGTCTGGCATCCGGAGGTCGTGGATGGCGCCCGTCACGCCGGCGCCGATGTCGTGGTTTCGATCAATGCTTCGCCCTACCAGCGGGGCAAACAGGCGGAACGCGAGGTGATGCTCGCCGCCCGCGCACGCGAGAACGGGTTGCCGCTCGTCTACCTGAACCATGTCGGCGGCCAGGACGAGGTCGTGTACGACGGCTGCAGCTTCGCGGTCGATGCCGGTGGCCGCATCGTGCATCGCGCGCCGGCCTTCGAGGAGTCGCTGACGACCGTCGACCTCGTGCAGGCTGAACGCGGCTTCGACTTCGAACCCGAAAGCCTCGCGCCACTCCCGGAAGGGGAGGAGAGCGTCTGGCGCGCGATCGTGCTCGGCGTGCGCGACTACGTAGACAAGCACCGTTTCGAGGGTGTCGTCATCGGGCTCTCGGGCGGCGTGGACTCGGCGCTCGTGCTGGCTATTGCCTGCGACGCACTCGGGAGCAATCGCGTGCAGGCCGTCATGATGCCCTCGCGATTCACTTCCGCGATGTCCGAGCGGGATGCTCAGGCGATGGCGCGCGGGCTCGGCGTGCACTACTCGGTGATCGCGATCGAGGGCATGTACCAGGCGACGCTGGCCGCGCTCGAGCGCGAGTTCCGGGGCCGCGCGCCCGATGCCACCGAGGAGAACATCCAGGCGCGCTGCCGCGGCATGCTGCTGATGGCAATCTCGAACAAGACCGGGCGCATGGTGCTGACCACCGGCAACAAGAGCGAGATGGCGGTCGGCTACGCGACGCTCTACGGCGACATGGCTGGCGGCTACGCGCCGATCAAGGACTGCAGCAAGACGCTGGTCTGGCGCCTGGCGCGCTGGCGGAACGCGCAGGGCCCCGGTGTCGTGATCCCGCAACGGATCATCGACCGGCCGCCGACCGCCGAACTGCGCGAGGGCCAGCTCGACACCGACAGCCTGCCGCCTTACGAAGTCCTCGATCCGATCCTTGAGGCCTTCATCGAGGATGACCGCTCCGTGGACGAGATCGTTGCCATGGGGTTCGAGCGCGCAATCGTCACGCGTGTGCTCGAGATGGTGAAGCGCAGCGAGTACAAGCGCCGCCAGGCGCCGCCCGGCGTGCGCGTCAGTGGCCGCGCCTTCGGCAGGGACTGGAGATACCCCATCACGTCGGGTTACCGCCCCGGCGAATCGTGAAACGGAGCCCCGAAGGGGTCTGTCCCCTTCAGCGCCATGCCGTCACTGCATTCGGGAAAATCGTTCGCTGAAGGGGACTGACCCCTCCTAATCGGGCCACCACCAGCGCCGCCCGTGCGTCTCGGCTTTGGCATCCGGGAAGTTGAGCGCCAAGACTGCCTGCGAGCGCTCTGCGAGGTCGTCGAGTCCGAGGCCCCTGTAGGAAGCAATCATGATCTCGAGCGCCTCCTGGATCGCGGGCGCGCCGTCATAGTTCTCGATTGCGAAGCGCGCGCGGGCGATCGCGGCGACGTAGGCCTGTCGATCGAGGAAGTGCCTCGCGACGTAGACCTCGTAGTCGGCGAGCCGGTTGCGGAGGTAAATCATCCGCTGCCGCGCATCGTGCGCGAACATGCTGTCCGGCCGCTGCTTGATCAACTGGTCGAAGGCGTCGAAGGAGCGGCGCACGTCCTGTGGGGGACGTTCGTTGAGGTTCGTGTTGAACCAGCGTTCGAGAATGTTCGGCGCGCGCTCGAAATAGACCAGGCCGCGCATGTACATCGCGTAGTCCACGCGCGGGTGCGCCGGGTTCTCGCGGATGAACTGGTCGGCCGCGTCGATCGCCGACTCCTGCTCGTTCGCGCGGTAGTACGCGTAGATGATGTCGAGCCTGGCCTGCCGCGCCTCCTCGCTGAACGGGAAGCGTGCCTCGAGCGCCTCGTAGTAGCGCACGGCGCCCCGGTAGTCGCCGCCCATCAGGAGCACATGGGCTTTCTCGTACATGCGCCCGGGCTGGAGTTCTTCTGCGGAGCGCTCTTTGTAACCGCATCCCGCGACTGCGAGCAGGCTGCACGCGATGAGCAGGGCGCGCGCCTGGATACTGGCTGGCTGCAAAGGACTGGACCCCGACTGTTGGAACGAAGCAGTATAGCTAAGAAAGACCGTTTCCGAGCCGCATGAGTTCCACCCGTCACCAACGCGAATTGCGCCTGGCGCCGAAATCGGCCGGCCGGCGCCTGGATCAGGCGCTTGCCGACGCGCTGCCCGAGTTCTCGCGCTCGCGCCTGAAACGCTGGATAGACGACGGCCTGCTCCTGGTCGACGGCCGGGTCCTGCGCCCGCGCGACATCGTCGCCGGGGGTGAGCGCGTCGTGCTCGACGCGCCGGACGAGGACGCGGTGGCGCCAGCCGCGGAGGAAATCCCGCTCTCGATTGCCTGGGAAGACCGCGACGTGTTCGTGGTGGACAAGCCCGCGGGTCTGGTCGTGCATCCCGGTGCCGGCAACGCCGCCGGCACGCTGCAGAACGCGCTGCTTGCGCACGACCCGAAGCTCGCGAAGCTGCCGCGCGCAGGAATCGTGCACCGGCTCGACAAGGAGACGTCGGGCCTGCTCGTCGTCGCACGCAACGAGCCCGCGCGCATTTCGCTTGCCGCGGCGCTCGCGGAGCGCGCGATCCACCGTGAGTACCAGGCGGTCTGCGTCGGCGTGATGACCGCCGGTGGCAAGGTGGACGCACCGATCGACCGGCACCCTGTGGATCGCCTGCGCATGACCGTGCGCTCGAGCGGGCGCGAAGCCGTCACGAATTACCGCGTGATCGAGCGCTACCGGCGCCATACCTGGGTGCGGGTGACGCTCGAGACCGGCCGCACCCACCAGATCCGCCTGCACCTTTCGCATGTGGGCTACCCGCTGGTCGGCGACCCGGTATACGGTCGCCGCCTGCTGTTGCCGCGCGGTGCGACGCCCGAGCTCGTGGCGGCGCTGCACGGTTTCCGGCGCCAGGCGCTGCATGCCGCAAAGATCGGCTTTGTGCACCCGCGTACCGGGCGCACGGTCGAAGTCGAGTCGAAGTTGCCGGCCGACATGCGCGCGCTACTCGCCTGCCTGAAGCGCGACCGGGACGCGGCGGCCAAGTGACACCGATGCCGGAGTTCCTGCGGCCGGACTGGCAACTGCCTGCGAACGTCCGTGCCGCCATGACGACCCGTCGCGGCGGCGAGAGCCGTGGCGTCTACGCAAGCCTCAATCTCGCGGCCCACGTGGGAGACGATGCGGCGGCCGTCGCCGCGAATCGCCGGCGGTTGCGCGAAATGCTCGAACTTCCCGCCGAACCCGTCTGGCTCGAGCAGGTGCACGGCACGACCGTCGCGTTGCTGCCGGGCATCGATCCGGGGCCGGCCGATGCAGCCGTGACCTTCACGCCCGGTCATGTCTGCGCCGTGCTGGTTGCGGACTGCCTGCCGGTTCTGCTCGCAAGCCGGGCAGGGGACCGCGTCGGCGTCGCGCACGCGGGATGGCGCGGGCTCGCCGATGGTGTCGTCGAGGCGACCGTCGCCGCGCTCGACTGCGAGCCGGAATCGCTCGTCGCCTGGCTCGGCCCTTCGATCGGCCCCGACGCCTTCGAGGTCGGTGGCGACGTGCGCGAGGCATTCCTCGACCGCGATGCGGGTGCGGCGGGTGCGTTTCGGGCCGGGCGCGCCGGCAGCTATCACGCCGACCTGCCGGCACTCGCGCGGCGCCGCCTGGCCGCGCTCGGCATCCACGACGTGCGCGGGGGAGGGCTCTGCACGCACGCCGATCCCGCGCGCTTCTATTCCTACCGTCGCGACGGCGTGACCGGCCGCATGGCTGCGCTCGCCTGGCTCGCGTGAGGTAGGCTGTCGCCCGTGTCGACACTCGCTTCAATCGTGCTCCTCACCGCGGCCTGCGGCGCGCTCTCGGCGCTCGTCGCCGGCGGCTTCATGCTCATTCCGGCAAGGAACCGGGACGCCTTGCTGCCGCACCTCGTCAGCTTCGCGACCGGCGCCCTGCTCGGTGCCGCGCTGCTGGCATTGCTGCCGCACGCCCTCGAATCCGGCGCCGGTGCGCACGGCATCGGCATCGCGCTGGTCGGCGGCATCATCGCGTTCTTCGTGCTCGAGAAGATGGTGCTCTGGCGTCACTGCCACGTGGACCACTGCGAGGCGCACGGTCCCGAGCAGCATCACCGCGACCGCGCCTCGGCGACGCTGATCCTATGGGGCGACGCATTCCACAACCTGCTGGACGGCGTGCTGATCGCGGCGGCCTTCCTGACTGACCCGCACCTCGGCATCGTCACCACGGTCGCCGTGTTCGCGCACGAGATCCCGCAGGAGGTCGGCGACCTCGCGATCCTGCTGAATGGCGGCATGTCGCGTCGGCGGGCGCTGGTACTCAACGTCGCCGTGAGCCTGACCTCGATCGCGGGTGCGGTGATCGCCTGGTTCCTGCTGGCGCAGGCGCTCGCATGGCTTCCGTATGCGCTCGCGATCGCCGCCGCGAGCTTTCTCTACGTCGCAGTGGCGGACCTGATCCCGGGACTGCACCGGCGCGTGGACGCACGCACCTCGGTCCAGCAGGTCGCGCTCATCGCGCTCGGCATCGTCGTCATCGCGCTCACGCACGGACTGGCGCACTAGGTAGCAGGCAGCACGCGTGCCAAGACGCTAGCCGTTGCTGACGCACTTGGTCGGACGGGACCCTCGCTTGAATTGAAGGGGACGCACCCCTTCATATTCGCAACGTAACCGGTTCCCTCCGAATATGAAGGGGTGCGTCCCCTTCAATTCCCACTTCGCTCGGGTCCGTCCGGCCAAGCGCGCCTGTACGGATTGCGGCGATGCGCGCGCGACGCCTGCCGCGACGTGCCCGCGGCCCGGATTTGCCCGCCGGGACACCCTCGCGAAGTGACTAAGTTCGGGCGGAACGAGCGAGGGGAGTCCCGGCGGGCAAATCCGAATCGCAGTCACAGTCACGTCAGGAATTGAGCCGCAATGCTTCCCGCAAACCGATCAACACGAGTTCCGGCACGTGCGCGTCGAAAAGTTTCTCGTCCTCGAACAAGCGCGCAAATCCCCCGGTACCGATCAGGATCGTCGGCTTGCCCGAGAAGTACTGCGCCCGGACCTCCGTGCAGAGGTGCTTCAGGATCGCGATGTTGCCGTGGTAGAGCCCTGCCTGGATGCTCTCGACCGTCGAGCGCCCTAGCAGCTCCGGGGGCTTTCTGATCTCGACCTTCGGCAGTCGCGCGGTGCGCGCGTCAAGGCTTTCCATCGCGAGCCGGAGCCCCGGCAGGATCAGGCCGCCGAGGTAGTCGCGCTCTCCCGTCAGCGCGTCGATCGTCGTCGCCGTGCCGAAGTCCACGATGATCGCATTCTGGCCCGGGTACAGCTTCGCGGCGGCGATCGCGCCCGCGATGCGGTCGCTGCCGACCTCGAGCGGGTTGCGGTACTTGATCTTGAGGCCGGTACGCACGCCGGGCTCGAGCAGGAAGGGCCGCAAACCGAAGTATTTCATGCTGGCGTTGCGGACCGAGTGCACCATGTCGGGCACGACCGAGCAGATTGCAACTGCGGTGATGGCGGCCGGATCGACGTCGTTCTCGCGCAGCACCTGGCGGCAGAACAGCCCGAACTCGTCGGAAGTGTTCTCCGCGCGCGTGGCACGGCGAAACTGCAGCGCGAGCCTGTCGTCGTCGAACACGCCGCCGTAGATCTGGCTGTTGCCGATGTCGAGGACCAGGATCATCGCGTACCGCCCTTGAGCTGCTCTTCGATCAGCATCGCGAGCGCCGGCGCGAGCTTGTCGCGCCCGACGTAGCGCCGCACCCGGCTGCTGCCGTTCTCGTGCACGAAGAACAGGTGCTCCTCGCCGTCAGCGAGCGTCGACACGTCATTCTGCACGACGAACCGGGCGCGGCTGCGCTTCAGCAGTTCGCGCGCCGCCTTTGCCTGCGCGCCCGCGTCGGGCTCGTGTGTCAGCTTGAAGCCGACCAGGATCATTTCGGGATTGCCGGCGTAACCCATGATGCGGTCGATGATCTTGTAGGTCGGCTGCAATTTCACGGACAGCTCGCTGCCCGAGGCGATCTTGGCATCGGTCTGCGCATCCGCGACCGCGAAGTCGCCGACCGCCGCCGTGTGGATCACGGCCGCGCAGGCGGTGTCCCGCGCGAGCCGGCGCAGGGCCGTGTCCAGCGAGGCGTGGTCGGTGAAGGCCTCCCGGCGCGCGACGCCCGCGGCCTGCACGGAATCCACGCCGGCGACCTGCGTCACCTGGAATCCGCGCGCCACGAGGGCCTCGCAGATCATCGCCCCGGTGCGGCCGCTGCTGAGATTCGAGATGAACCGCACGCTGTCGATCGGCTCGCGCGTCGCGCCCGAGGTGACGACCACTTTGGCTTTCATCGCCTGGCCTCCAGCGCCTGCATGACATGCTTTTCGAGTTCGTCCACTTCCAGCAAGCGACCTTCGCCCTGTTCGCCGCAGGCAAGCCGGCCGTCGCCTACCGGCAGGATGCGCGCGCCGAAGGCAGCGAGCCGCTCGCGGGATGCGCGCGTCGCGGGATGGTCCCACATCGTCGCGTTCATGGCCGGCGCGATGAGCCAGGGTTTGCTGGAAATCTCCCAGGCGAGGAACAGCGCCCCGATCGCGTCGTCCGCAAGCCCGGCAGCCAGGCGATTGAGCGAGTTCGCAGTCGCGGGGCAAAGCAGGGCGACGTCCGCCCAGCGCGCCAGCCGGATGTGGTCCATCGTCCGGCCTGTTTCATAGAGATCCGTGAACGGACGGCGGCCCGTGAGTCCCTCGAGCGTCGCGGCGCCGACGAAGCGCAGCGCGCCTTCGCTCGCGACGGTCTCGACCGCCACGCCACGCTTCACCAGGCGCGAAATGAGCTCGCAGGCCTTGAAGCAGGCGATCGAGCCCGTGAGCAGGAAGAGGATCTTCGGTTCCACGTCATTCGACATTGTCGATCAGCCTCACGTTGCCGAGCCGCACCGCCGCGAGGCGGCGGCCGTCGCGGTCGGCGACATAGTCCACATCGAAGCCCTCGCGCGCCAGTGCATCGGCCGTCTCCGCCGCCGGCAGCCGCTCGGCCATGCTGCGCTCGAGCACGCGATGGAGCGCGGGCGCGCGCGCCCGGTCGGCGGGCGAGAGCAGCCGGTTGCGAGAGCTCATCGCGAGTCCGTCGGACTCGCGCAGCGTCGGGCAGCGCACGATGCGCGTGTCGAGGAAGAAGGCGTGTACCAGACCCTCGACCAGTTCGAGCTGCTGGTAGTCCTTCTCGCCGAAATAGGCGCGATCAGGGCGCGCGAGCAGCAGTAGCTTCAGGACGACCGTCAGCACGCCGTCGAAATGCCCGGGCCGCGAGGCGCCCTCGAGCTGCAGGCTGAGCGAGTTCTCGGTCACGCGGTAGCGGTAGCCGTCGCGGTAGATCTCCTCCGGCTGCGGCAGGAAAACCAGGTCGCAGCCCGCAGAGCGCAAGAGCTCGAGGTCGCGGTCGAGCGTGCGCGGATAGCTCGCAATGTCGCCCGGTTCGTTGAACTGGGCAGGGTTCACGAAGATGCTGGCCCAGGCGCGCGCGTTCTCCGCCTTTGCCCGCCGGACCAGGGTGAGATGCCCCTCGTGCAGCGCGCCGAGCGTGGGCACGAGGCCGGTCGCGCCCGCGCCGCGGACGCGACGATGCTCAACGAGTTCCGCGACGTCCGCGACGATTTTCACGCGTCGTAACTCTCGGCGGCCGTGGGAAAAGTGCCCCGTTTGACGTCGCCGTCGAAGCGGTCGATTGCTTCGCGCACGAGCGAGGAGCCGTCGAGGTAGGTTCGCACGAATTTCGGCCGGTGCCCGCCGGAGAGCCCGAGCAGGTCCTGGAGCACCAGCACCTGGCCGTCGCAGCCGGCGCCCGCGCCGATGCCGATCGTCGGGATTCCCACCGCCTTCGTGATAAGCGCGCCGAGCGCCGAGGGCACGCATTCGAGCACGATCGAGAAGCAGCCGAGCGCCTCGAGCCGTTTCGCGTCCTCGATGATGCGCGCGGCGGCGTCTTCCGAGCGGCCCTGGACGCGATAGCCCGCGAGCGCGTTGACCGACTGCGGCGTGAGGCCGAGATGGCCCATCACCGGCACGCCGGAGCCGGCGATGGCGGCAATGACGTCTTCGTGTCCCGCGACGCCCTCGAGTTTCACCGCCTGCGCGCC
>Ga0209254_10005788_pt1 | contig 11363 bp, 7 predicted proteins | sample FrelakmetDIP11DI_FD_187148 | JGI IMG/M metagenome (GOLD analysis project Ga0209254, IMG submission 187148) | Freshwater lake sediment microbial communities from the University of Notre Dame, USA, for methane emissions studies - DIP11 DI (SPAdes)... | ecosystem: Environmental > Aquatic >... | reverse complement strand
AAAGAAAATCACGACCTCCGGCTCGTCATCGTCATCAACGGCGTCCCACCGTTTAAAGACGATGTGTTTTTTCGGGGCCGTAAAGGCGGGGAAGTGCTTCATGCCCTCGAGGACCAGCTCAGGGGATTTTTTATATCGTTCCCCCTCGAGCTTTCCGGGAATACCGCAGGACAGAAAGTATTCGAAGTTAGGCATCGGCGAGCCGGAAAATCCGAGATACCGCGTTCCTCCTCCGCACCCAATATTATCCGCGTTGAAACTGAGGGGTGTTCCCTTTCTGACTTTAGCCAAATCGGCCAGAAGGCAGCGGTGGCCTTTCACCTCGGCCGCTCTTTTGACATCCCCCGGGTCATCGGTGTATTGAAAAACGATGGGGAGATCCGCGTTTTTAAAATATTTTTTCCACAGCGTGATGAAATTGTTCTTAACTCTCTGGTCCATAATCATTTCCTCTCTATTTATTCGAGGGTTTTTTTAACTCGCCGGGCCAACTCCCGCCCCTTTGCCATGATTTCGCCCGTATCCGCCAATAATAACTCCCGATCTTTCACGAGAATCTCCCCGTTGACGATGACGTCGCGAACGTCGGACGCAATCGCGGCATAGACGAGATGCGAGAAATAATCGTAAACCGGCGTGAGGTGAGGCTTATTAAAATCGATAATGATGATGTCGGCCTTTTTCCCCACTGCGAGGGTTCCCACCTCCTCGCCGAGCCTAAGGGCATGGGCTCCGCTTCGGGTGGCAAGCCGTAAAACCGTGAGGGCATCAAGATGGGTAGGGTCGTGATCGTATATTTTGTGGAGCTTGGCGAGGGTATCCATCTCGGCCAGGATATCGAGGTTGTTATTGCTCGCGCAGCCGTCTGTGCCAAGGCCGACGACCACCCCCCGCTCGAGGTATCGATGTATCGGCGCATGCCCCGAGACAAGCTTCATGTTGCTTTCGGGATTCGTAACGACCGTAACGCCCCTCTCCCGCATGATCTCGATCTCGCGCTCGTTTATCCATACCGCGTGGTCGGCGATAAAACGACCGTCGAGGACGCCGAGACCATCAAGGTATTCGAAGGAGCTTTTGCCGTAGTTTTTCATGACGTGGTCGATATTCTCTCTCGTCTCGGCAACGTGTACGATATATGGTGTATTATATTTCCTCGCGATTTCTTTCGCGCGCACGAGAAGCTCGGGCGAGCAAGTATCGAGGGCGTGGGGTTCGACGGCGGGGGTGATGAGCAAGTCACCCCGCCACTTTTGAATGAATTGTTCGGTATATGCGAACCCTTCTTCGAGGGGTCCGTAGTTCGGCGACGGGAAATTATAGAGGACCTCGCCGAGAACCCCGCGCATTCCCATTTCTTTTGTGGCCTTTGCCGCCGCGTCTTCGAACAAATACATGTCGCAAAACGTCGTTATCCCGCCCAAAAGCATCTCGACGCAGGCGAGCTTCGTCCCCCAGTATACAAAATCGGCGGTCAGGTTTTTGCTTTCGGCGGGAAAGATGTAATTATGAAGCCACATCTCAAGCGGGAGGTCGTCTGAGATACCACGGAAGAGGCTCATGGCGGCGTGGGTATGCCCGTTAATAAACCCGGGCATGACCACGCACCCCCGCGCGTCGATGTCTTTTCCCGCCGAAAATTTATCTTTTTCTGTATCCCTTCTCCCCACAAAAGAAATGGCGCCCCCCGAAATGGCAACCACGCCGTCGTCAATCACAATATCTTTTTTCGTCCCCTCGCCCATCGTGATGACCGTCCCGCCGGAAATCAGGATATCGACCTTTGTGGCGTCGCTCATGGCAACTCCTCCTCCCCGATTCGTGCTATGACTTTTATAATAATTCGGCTGAGATCGGGCTCCGCTTTTTTCGCCGCGGCGATGACGTCATCGAGCAGGATGGGAGCCATCGAGTCGGGGAGGTTCACGTTTGAGATCACCGAAAACGAGAGAACCCGCATCCCCGCGTGCACCGCGGAGATCACCTCCATGACGGTGGACATCCCGGTGGCGTCACCGCCGAGGGAGCGGAGCATCCTCGTTTCCGCCGGCGTTTCGAGGCTCGGACCCAAAATCCCAATATAGACCCCGCGGTTAAGGCGAATCCCGAGCTTTTTCGCCTCACCTTCCGCAATCTCAATTAGGCGCCGGTCGTACGCGCGGGTCATGTCCGGAAAGCGCGCACCGATCTCGCCGTGGTTTAGCCCAACAAGGGGGTTTCTCCCCGTAAAATTGATGTGATCTAAAACGACCATGATTTCGCCCGACTTGAAGTGCGGGTTGAGGCCCCCGGCGGCATTGGTGATAACGAGGGTTTCGACACCCATCACCTTGAGGACGCGGATAGGGGTCGCGATCTCCTCCGGGGCGTATCCCTCATAGAGATGGAACCGACCATCGAAAATAAGGGCTTCCACGCCGTTGTTTCCTCCCCCCTCGTCGACCTTCATCCTCCCCACGTGAAGTATGCCGGCGTGGCTCTGGACGGTAGAACGGGGGAACCCGGGGATTTCGTCGAAGGGTATCTCGACCTCCGTATCAATATTTGCGATAAACTTTCCGAGCCCCGTCCCTAAAATAACGGCGACCTTCGGGCGGAGGTTGGTCTTGATGAGGATGCTATCTGCCGCCTGGTGAATTTTTGAGAGTTGCTCCTTTGCCTCCTTCTCGTTCATCGGGGACATATTCTACCTCCCGCCTTATTTGTCGGCATTGACCTCGATTTTGTCGAGGATCTCCCGGATCTCCGGGTCATCGGTAAAGATTCTTTGCGCCTCTAAAAGATACTTCTTTGCCTTTACGTAATCCTTCAGGCGGAAATAGGTATATCCGATTGCCTTTTTGGCCTGTTCATTTTCCGCTTTGAGCACGAGCGACTTTTCACCAAGTTCGAGCGCCCTTTTCAGTTTTTTATTTTCCTTCGCGTATAATAGCGAAAGCTTCGCGTAAAACGCGTAATCGCTCGGCTCAAGATTAGCCGCCTTTTCATAGTAGACGATGGCATCCGCGATGTTCCCGGTATCGAGATAATAATCCCCAACGATAACGAGAGTGGAAAAATCACCGGGCCTGATTTTAGGGAGCGAGAGCAGGTATGTATTCGCCTTTTCCTTGTTCCCCATAAGCGAGAGGGTTCGCGCCATTTCAAGGGTCGCGTCATAATCATCCGCCTTTTTTGCGAGCGCGGAAGAGAGATATTCCACCGCCTTTTCGTATTGGCCGTTTCGAGAAAAACACACACCGAGCAGGTAAAGTGTCGTGATGTTTTCGGGATCCATCTCGTGCGCCTTTTCGAGGTACGGGATCGCCTCCGCATATTTCGCGGCGATGCGCAACCCATCGCCGAGGTCGAAATACGGGGTGGGGTCGTCGGGATAGCTTCGCATCAGCCCAGCGTTGAACTCCCGGAGTTTTTCAAGGGAGGGCTCATAATCGGACCGTATAAAAAGGGAACGCTTCAGAGAGATCATCGCTTCCTCCGACCACCCGCGCACGGCGAAGATGACGCCGAGGTTATAGTGCGCCTTATAATTATCGGGCTCAATGCGCACTACGTTGTTGAAGGCTGAGATCGCCTCGTCATAGGAGCCGAGCTTCGTGTAGTTGGTGCCGAGGATAAAGTAGAGGTCGGCCTCGTCGGGTTCGATCTCAAGAGCTTTCCAGAGGATATCGGTGGCGAGTTTATACTGGGCGGTGTTTGAGTAGCATTCCCCGAGGTAGAGCATGGCCTGAACGTTTTCCGGCTCAACGGAAAGAATGTCGGAAAAAATCGGGATCGCCTGGTCAAAAAGGTTATAATCATAATAGGTCCTTCCGAGGAGCACGAGTGCGTTCATATTTTTCGGGTCGAACTCGAGGGCAACCTTGAGCACATCTATCGCATTGTCGTAATCGCCGATCTGGTGATACGCGAGGCCAAGGGCGTAAAAGCCATCGACATATTCGGGGTAAATCGAAACCGCTTTCTTAAAATCTTCAAGCGCCCCCGCGGAGTCGTTCTCCTCGATTTTCATCAAACCCATCTGATAATACGCCGCGTAGTTTGTGGGGTCCTGGGCGAGGGACTCTTGGTAATACGATTTTGCCCGCTCCCGATCGCCGAGCTTGTAATAAACCTGGCCGAGGCTGAAATACACGACAAACTGGTCGGGATAGAGCGCAAGGGATCTTTCGTAGTTTTCGATCGATTTTTCGTAATCCTCTCGATAGTAGAAGACCTTTCCCATGCCCTTGTAGGCCCGGTAGTTTTGCGGATCAACCTCGAGCGCGCGGGCGTAATATCCTTCCGCCCGATCGAGCTCCCGGTTTTCAAGATACGTATTTCCGATGAGGATAAGGGCGTCGTAAAACTTCGGGTCGAGATCGAGCGCGACCTCCAGCAAACTCACCGCCTCCACCACCTCTTTTCGCGCGAGGGCGATCTCCGCCAGGCGGTAATACGCCATCGCGTTTTTCGGGTCCACCTCGATAATCTTCTGATACAAGGCTACCGCGGCATTTGAGTCCCCCAAAAAAGAATGTACCGCGCCAAGAGAAAGGTAGGCGTCGATATTCTTCGCGTCGAGTTCGATCGACTTTTTGTAGCCGGCAATCGCCCCCTTGAGATCGCCCTGCTCGAAAAAAATGTTTCCCTTGTTGTAATACACCGACGAAGACGAGGGGGAGAGGGCGATAGCCTTGTCGATGGTTTTTATCGCCTTCTTCTTATCCCCGAGACGTTGATACATCCGCGCAAGGTCAATATAAGCATCGGTATATTTCGAATCTAACGCTATGATTTTTTCGAGAGTGCGCGCGGCGTCGGCGAATCGGGACGATGCGCTATACGCGCGGGCGATGTATAGATAGGCGGGGAGATAATCGGGCTTGAGGGAGAGGAGCCCCTCATATACCGTGATGGCCCGCTCGAAATCCCCCGTCGCGATCGCCACCTCACCGATATGATTATAGCCCTCGATATAATCGGGCTTGATCTCGACCGCGCGTAAATACGCCGCCATCGCCTCCTTGTCGCGTCCCTGCGCAAAAAGCACCGAGCCGAGCTCGTCGAACGCGAGGTAGAGGGCCGGGTCGAGGGTAACCGCCTCAACGAGAAACTCCTCGGCCATAGTGGGATCGCCTTTTTTAAAATATGAAACTCCCAGCCCGTAAAACGCCTCGGCGCTCTTCGGGTCGAGGGTCAATGCCCGGTTAAACGTCTTCATCGCCTGATCATAGTCTAAGAGGGCGAGATACCCGCGCCCGAGGAGCACGAGGGCCCTCGTATCGTCCTTTTTAAAATCGGTGGCCTTGAGATACGCCTCGACGGCGGCGCGATAATCCTTAAGCGCCCCCATAATCTCCCCCTTGAGGAGGAATACCTCGGGGTTTGAAGGCTTGATTTTCTCGGCGATATCGGTATATGACAGCGCGCCGTCGTAATCACCTAAGGAGAACAATATCGCGGCATACAACATAACCGCATCGAAATTATTCGTGCCTGAAGCCAAGAGGGCGCGCAGCGCCTCCTTCGCCGAATCGAAGTTTCCCCGTTCGTATTCAAGGCGGGCAAACCCGATCCTCCCCTCGGATGCCGTATCGGGGATTTCAAACGTCTTCCGATACGCTTCGAGGGCGCGATCGAAAAGCCCCTGGCTTTTATAAATATCACCGATTTTCAGATACGCCCTTCCGTAGTCCGGCTTCTTTTCCACCGCCCGCGCGAGGGCTTCGAGGGCGCCATTATAATCACCCATTCCCAAAAGCGCCTCTCCGAGGGAGAAATTCGCGAGAAACGATGAGGGATCGATCTCGGTCGCCGCAACAAGGGCATCCCTCGCCGATGAAAAGTCCCCTCCCTTAAGATACGCCTTCCCGAGGTTGAAATGGCCCGTGAAATAGCCTGGATCTACACGAACCGATTCCTTGTAGTTTGCGATCGCGCCGCCTACGTCCCCCCGGGCGAGACACACGTTCCCGATTCCGTTTTTTGGCCTCGGATCCACGGGGGCTATTTTCGCCGCGCCCTCGTATTGGCCGATCGCCTCGTCGTACTGGGCGTTGGCCAGGTAAAAATCGCCTTTCGAAAGCGCCTCGAAAAAAAGAGGGTCATTTATATCCTCGGCAGAAATTGCATTGCCAGAGATAATAAGGAGGGAAAAAATGACGGCCACCGGCAATATTCTTTTCATTTTCATCGTGTCTTTCCATCCGTATAAAAATCATTGACGAGCATCATGGCGGGGAACCCATCGTATCGCCTCTGCGTACCACCGACGAGGCTATCCCTTATCGTTTTTGTGTATCCCGAAAAATATCCGAGCTCCCGAGTGTTTTTAAAAAAATCCATGAGCAATCGATACGGCACCTCTTGCGTCGAGCTCTCGGGGAAAAAAATCGCGGGAACCAATCCGAGGGAGGATATCTCTTCGATGGCAAAAAAGAGGCTATTTTCGGCCCGTGATAGAGATACATGATCTATATTGACGGGCGCGATCGTCATCCCGGGCGAGATCGCCACAGTCTTTATTTCCGATGAATATCGGGCCGATGAATTTCGGAAAATACGAGCTGGCGGTTCGAGAAGGAAGAGGACCGTTCCGGCGTTCACGACGAGAGATTGGTCGCTCAAAAACTCTTCGGCGCCGATGAAACGAACCGATTCGAAAAACGAAGCGACGCCGGCGAGTTCGGTTTCACCCCCCCCCACAATAACGAGGGAACTCCACACGGCCGCGCCTCCCCTCGAGAAAGGGGTAAGATCCGCGCAGAAGCGCGAGATGTAAAACAGCTCATATTTTTCCCCGAGAGAGAAAAACGTCATCTCACCCCCAGGCTCTTGAGATCCTTCATACCACCCGAGGTTAAAAAGGGAAAGCGACGAGAGGTCAAAGCCCGGTGAAAACCCGATACGGCCGATTATCCCTTTGCCTGAAATCAAGGGGAGAATGAGGGCACGCGTGAGCTTATCGGCGCTCTCCGTTACTGCCCGCTCGTTTCCTTTAAAAAGCGATGTTTCGGAAACCCCGGAGGAGGCACCGGCACGCGATAGATAATACGCGAGGTCATCCATCCACCCACGTATCTCGTCCGGTGCCGCAACGAGCGGGATGATCTCAAGGCTCCCCCGCGACGCGAAGAGGCCGAACACGGTGGTTTCTCCGAAAAAGTAGGATAGCATGGCGGTGTCGTCTTGAAGTTTTGAGGAAACCAATCCGGCATCGATCGCATCGATTCCCAAAAGACGCCCGAGCGCCGGGTCCTTTTTTGCGATTTCACCGGTGAGGTTAGAAAATGATCCCGACTCTTCCTCCCGTTTCTGGATGAGAATATCAAGTGATGGCCCAGCAAGCCGATTCGTTTTCTCCGAAAGCAATATGAAGTCGAGCCCTGCGAGCGTTCGCGTCTCATCCTTCCATCGAGCAATGAGGGTTCCCCTCTCCCGAGGCGCGACAAAAATGAGGGGGGCGTCTTCATCCATCAAATAGATCGCTTCGGCATATCGAGACGCCTCATAAACAAGGGCGGCGGAAAAACCGACCTCCTCTTTTTCTAGATCACGCGCCACCAATAAAAGAGACGAAAGGTCTCTTTTGCGGTCGCTTTCCGAGTAGGGCGCGAGGGGCCCCCGTAAAAGACGAACGCGAAGATCGCATCCACTTGCCACCGCGTCCGCCAGCGAAAGAAGGGCCTCCCTCTTTTTTCCGGACGCAATTAAAATCTCGCCTTGCACGCCAAGGGATGCTGCGATAAGCGAGGGCGATCCGGAGAGGCGCGAGAGTTCTATGGCGGACGTGATTTCACTTTCTCCGTCTAAAAGATTATCCTGGTTTTTATATGTTTTAGCGAGCTCAATTTTCGCCCGAGCCAAGCCCGGAGTCCAATTTATGCCCTCGGCGATATTTGCCGCCTCACGAAGCACATCGACCGCGCCGCCTTCGTCGCCGGCCTCCCTATGGGCAATGCCGATGCCGATAAGCGACATCGCCAAAAGCTCCGTGTAGTCGGCGTTTTCGGCCACCGTTTTTACGAGAGTGCAGGCCGATAGCGCTTCATCATACCGTTTAATTGAAAGGAGCGCAAAACCTATCGAGAGTTTCGCCTCGCCGTAGCGTTCCCGATCACGAAGCCGCTCATAGATTTCTACGGAATCCGCGAAGAAGGAGAGCGCTTGCTCCTTGTCGTCTCGAGCGTACTCGACCAAACCGGAAAGAAAGAGGGCCCTGCCGATCAGTTCCTCATTCCCGAGGACGCGCGAATCATCGAGAGCCTCTTTTAAAATAGAAGAAGCGTCATCGGAATTCCCCGTAAGAAAAAGAATTTCCGCCCTCCCCATTTTTGCCTCAAGCGAAAGGGCCGCCACCCCACTATCTCGGGCCATATCTTCCGCCTCGACAAAGCTCGTCATTGCCTGATCGAGATATCCGATCGAGAGGCGCGCCCTTGCCATTTCGATGAGGCATTTGATCGCCCCCTCTTCGTAGTGCGCCTGATCGTAGAGGTTCTTTGCCGCCGAAAAAAGCTCTATGCCTCTTGCAGGATCGAGAAGGACGCCCGACGCCACCTCTCCCTGAAGGAAGCGCTCGTTCCCCTTCTGTATCAACCCCTTCTTTTCAGCGTCGCTCAACCCTTGCGGCTCGGCTTTTTTCGGTTCGAGCCGGGCGATGGTCTCGACGGCGTCGGTGATTTTACCCTTGTCAAGCGTGACCTCCGCCTTGACGGTAATAGTTTCACCCTCCGGCGATCGGAGAGTATCTAAAATGACGGCGTCGATGACAAATCGTTGATAGGAAGAGAGGATGAGAGAATCGATCGCCTGTTTCAAACGGGAAAATTCATCTTCCCCGAGCGTTTCTGTAAGATAGGAGACGAGCGCGTTTTTCTTCGCGTCCTCGAGGGCGTTTTCAATGTCTTTATCGGAGGGGGGAGCTGCTGCGTCAGCAGAGATTTTCTCTTCGCCGGAAGCGGTTACGAAGACCCCCTCACCCGTCTGGGCCGCTAAAAGCGGGGGGATGGAAAATAGAAGCAGTAAAACAGAGAGTAAAATGAAAAGCGCTTTTTCTGCTTTCATAGGAAAATTAAAGGACAATAAAAAATTCTTATACTATTGTATCCAAATGTTTCGGAAAAATAAAGGGGGGATTTGCCGCCCCCCTTCTTTTTAAAAAGGCTACACGATAAAACAAAAAGCAGATAAAAATTCAAAGCCCGAGCACGCCCGCGATCCCGCTCATCGCGCCAATCGAGAGCCTGACGAATTCGTCAAGCGACATGCCGATATTCGTGCACAGTAAAATAGCCTCACGATCGACGTTTCGCGCGAAGTGTTTTTCTTTCATCCGCTTGATGACCGATTCCGGTTTCACCTGGGAGAGTTTTTTGTCGGGCTGGACGAGGGCCGTCGCCACGATGAGCCCGGTTATGTTTTCCGCCGCGGTGATTGCGTAGTGAAAATTCGTCTTCCGCTCGAGGTTAAGGGCCTCGGCGTTATGGCTCTTGATCGCGTCGATTATCTCGTGGTTCACGCCGCGTCCGGAGAGGATTTCCCCGGTGATAAGCGCGTGTTTTTCGGGGTGGTTTTTCGTCTCCTCGTAATCGAGGTCATGAAGGAGGCCCGCTATTCCCCACATATCCGCGTCTTTCCCCAGCTTTTCCGCGAGGGAGCGCATTATCGCTTCCGTTGCAAGGCAGTGCTTGATCAGCGCGGAGTTTTTCAAGCGCTCAACGGCAAGCGAATAGGCGTCCTGCCGGGATATCCCCGCCTTGTCTCCGGCTATTTTATCCACCATTGCTCCTTATCCTTTTTTTCCTTCTTCGCGTCGAGCATCTCCTCGGTGCAGTATTTGTCATCGAGGTCGCAGGCATAGTCGAGATCGATTTTCGCTTCTTTTTCCATCCCGAGCATGGCAAAACAACCGCTTCGTTGATAATACGCGTCGGGGTCGTTGGGGAAAAGCCCGATTACCATGGAAAAATCGTCTGCGGCTTTTTCCCACATGAGAAGTTTTTTAAAACATAAACCCCTGTTGTAATAGACGGACGCGTAATTGAGGTTGGAATCAAATCCCCCGGAAAAGCCCAAGGTCAAAATCTTGGTAAACTCATCGACCGCCTTCACATAATCCCCGCGCTGGTAGAGCTTCAGGGCAAAGTCATAGAGCTCCGTTTCTTCCGACGCAAAAACGGGCGAGAGCAAGAGCGTGAGCAGGAAGGGAAAAAGGAGATACACGATTTTTTTCATCCTCGGCACCTAGTAGTAAAAACCAAATAAAACTTTATACTTATAACCTTATATTGTGTTATCCACATAATTATGCACAATATGTGGATATGTTTGCCGGCGCATCATCGCAAATACCCTCGTCTATGACCGCGCGATCGCTTTTTTATAGTACTCGAAGGGCCCAGTTAAGTCAAGAACTCCTGTTAGGTAAATATTACACCTTCTTATATACACGCATCGTCTCTTTTCGCTTAATCGGGTATCTTTTTATTGGGCCAAAAATCTCATGACGCCGTATTTTTCACCCTCTTTGAGAAGCCTCTTCACTTCCTCGTATGCCAAAACATATCCCCACCGGTTTTTTTCGGGATCGGTATGGTCGGTGAGATATGCGTTTATATCGTCGGGGTTGCGCACGCTCGGAGGGTCGCCGGAGAGCCCGGATCTAATCGATCCGATCTCTCCCGAATAGTACACGGCGAGCCCCTCGGCGAGCCACGGCGTTATCGATTTTTTACCGGAGAGGTGATAAAGAAAGACGAGCGCCACCTCGTGGCGAAGGGTCGTTGTTTCCACCCCTCTCTTTTTGAGAACCCGGTACGGTTGAAGGTAGATATTCCCGTCGATCATTGCAGAGGCCGACCACGGGGGAAGTTTTGTGTGATAGGTAAAATCGCCGGTTTCCCCGAAGATAACCACCGAGACGGGCCGTTTCACCACCTCTCCGAACTCCCGCGCCATCGTCTCGTACATGCCCTCGAGGGCGTCTTTCACTCCATCGAGATCCTTCCCGCTCAAATCTTCACGATAAAGCACCGTAAAATGCCGGGTCTCAAAAAGGCGAAAGTCCGCCGCAAAGCCATCCACCCCGGGAGATATATATACCAACAGGGCACATGAGAAAATGATTTTGGAAAGCCCCGCCAAAAAAAACCGAGACCTCATGGAATCCTCTCTATCATTTCATTTCATGATATCCCAAAAGGATGCCGCGGGCGATCGGCGCGGCGTCATCGCCTCCCGTCCCGCGCAATACGAAGACCAGCACCGCGATCTCGGGGCGCTCGCGCGGAAAAAACCCGAGAAACCACCCGTGGGTGAGGTAATCGCTCTGGACGCTTCCGCCCGTGCCGGTCTTCCCCATACCGTCATCAAGGCCTACC
>Ga0209254_10005787_pt1 | contig 11364 bp, 9 predicted proteins | sample FrelakmetDIP11DI_FD_187148 | JGI IMG/M metagenome (GOLD analysis project Ga0209254, IMG submission 187148) | Freshwater lake sediment microbial communities from the University of Notre Dame, USA, for methane emissions studies - DIP11 DI (SPAdes)... | ecosystem: Environmental > Aquatic >... | reverse complement strand
GCGACGCAGAACCGGCAGGACGCCGTCAGGTTCATGGTGCGCCAGGTCGATGTCGTCATCGTCGTCGGCAGTCCGAACAGCTCCAACTCGAACCGGCTGCGTGAAAGCGCGGCGACTCGAGGCGTTCCCGCCTTCATGGTCGATCGGGCGGACCAGTTGCGGCCCGAGTGGATCGCGGGTAAGGCTTCCGTCGGTGTCACGGCCGGTGCGTCGGCGCCCGAGGTGCTCGTGCAGGAAGTCCTGGCCAGGCTCACCGAGCTCGGTGCGCGCGGCGTTCGCGAGCTCGAGGGCGTCGCCGAACGCGTCGTGTTCCCGTTGCCCAAGGGTCTGCAAGGGCAGGCGGCGACCAGCGAATAGCCGGGTTGAATCCGACCCGGCAGAGCTTCGAAAAGTAGGAAAAGCAGGGTCAGACTCGACTTTCCCCTTCGAAGCACCGCCTTCCAGCGAAGGGGCCGAAAAGTCGAGTCTGACCCTACTTTTCCTCCGCGCGGAACGACAGCAATATCGCCCCCAGCGCGGCCAGCGCGAGTGCCGTGGCGACGGTGGCGACGTACGCATGCCGGCCGGACTCGGTCATGGCGCGGACGATGCCTTCGGCAGCGAACAACGGGAGCATGAGGCTCGCCACCTGGCGGGCCCTGCGCTTTCCGCGCACAAGCGAAAACCAGACCCAGGCGAGCGGCACTACCTTCAGCGCGAGCCATGAGCCGCCGGGTCGAAGGGGGGCGAGCGAGAGCTCCCAGAGTCCTTCAAAGAACACGAGCGCGGCCATCAGCGCCACCGCCAGCCGGTGCCACCGCGCAGCAGCGGAAAGGTTCGGAGCCGGCGGCACCGTGACCGCGATCAGCCGACCGCGGCGAAATCGTAGATCTCGAATCCGGGGCCCTGTTCGACGAGCTTGGTGAGTACCGCGAAGCCCGTTTCGCCGGCTCGCGTCAGCGCCACGCCCTGATCGACGCCAAACGCGCCGACGGCCACGATGAGCTGCGGCAGCGTGTCATCGGCGCCGGAACTGCCGGCGCCGGCCGGAAGCACGACCACGGGCACGCGCTTGCCCTCCGGCGCGCTTTCGAGCGCCGCGGCCGCCGCTTCGGGATTGTCCGACAGGACTTCGCAGCCGAATTCGAGCCCCGTTCCGCGCATCGTATTGCGGAACCAGCGGACGACGGCGACCTGGGGCCCGGCACGGCCTTCAATGCGCAGCGCCAGCAATTCGCCGATGCGCAGCGGAAGCGGCTGGGCATCCGTCTGCCGCAGCGCATAGCCGGCCGGTGTGTGATTGATGACCTGGCAGTGCATCAGCGGCGGCATCGCCTTCGATGAAACCGGGATGCCGCTGTGCCGGCCACGGCTGTACTGCCACACGCCCAGTAGCTCGGTGCACATCACCACGCGCGCCTGCGAAGGCAGCCGGTTGAACTGCCGCGCCGGCGGTATCGCCCACTGCCGCAACAGGCGCTTGAGCAGCGTGACATAGCGCCGACGTGACGCCGAGTCGCGGCCGATGCTCGCGGGGAAATCGCCGCCCGCTTCGAGCTTGTGCACCTGCTCCTGGATCTGGAACGCGAGGTCGAAAGCCAGCAGGTAGAACTTGTCGCCTTCGATTGCGCCCCCCTTGCTCGCAGAGAACGGTGGGAAGTCGTGCCCGACCGGGACGACCGCCACGGCCTTCGCCATCCGGTGCACGGGCGCCACATCAGTAAGGGTCACCCAATGCGAATGCTCCTGCACGTAACGGATCACCGTATCGAACTGTCCCTGCAGGAAACCGTAGGGATTGGCGAGTGCCAGCAGCAGCGCCTGCACGTACGCACGCTCGGGCGTCGCCGCGGGATCGTCGCCCGCTATCGCCCGCTGGTGCACGCCGCGCTCGTGCGCAAACGCATAGATCAGGTGCACGTCGAGCCAGGTTCGCGGCAGGACCGGGGCGTAGGCGACATAGCTGTTGACAAGGATTCGCCAGGCGCATTGCATGCACCGGTGAACCAGCACGGCCAGCGCCCGATTGCCGCCGAAGCGCACGCGCTTGTTTGCTTCGTGCTCGAGAATACGCTTGTAGGCGACGAAGAGTTCCTGCGCAAGAAATAGAGTTGCCTTGGCCGCATCCAGCGCTTCCTCGCGCAGCGGATGCGCCGCGGAGGCGAAGTACAGTTCAAGCCGCGGCCAAAGGATGTCGGCGGTGCGCCAGAACTTCTCCGCCAGATCGAGACGCCGCGCATCGCCTACGGCGACGGCATTGGTGGCCGCCAATGCGTCGCCGATGACGCGAGCCGCCTCGATGGCGTTGCGCGTCAACGCCTGGTCGAGCCAGACCGCAACCTGCGCCGGTCGGGTCTCCGGCGGATTGCCCGGATGCAAGTCGAGCGGAGGAAGGCTGAGCTTCAGGGCCATGTGCGAGGGCGATTGTAAGCGATGCCGGCCGTTTGCGCCCAACCCGCGCGCGAGGACGGCAGACTCTCATCCGTTCGCGGGGTCCTCCGCTGCCGATGGCGGGGCCGTTGCGTCGCGCAGGAACGCTGCAACGGGATCGACCTGCCCGGCGGACAGCAGCATGGGCGCATGACCGACATCGGCGAATTCGACGATCGCCGGCTTCGGACCGCGCTTGCCCATCTCCGTGGCCGTGGCCGCCGAAAGCAGATCCGACTGCGCGCCGCGCAGGACGAGCGTGGGGCAACGGATGGCGTCCCAGACGCCCCACAGATCGGGTGGCGCGGCGGACGCGCGGAACGGCACGGCGATGCCTGGATCGTACGCCAGCCCCCAGCGGCCGTCGGCCCGCTGCCGGACATTGCTCCGGGTTATGTACTCCCACTGCGCGTCGGTGAGGCGTCCGAACGGTGCGGAAACCGTGCGGATGTACTGCTCGATCTCGGCGTACGTCGCGAAGGTCGGGTCAAGGCCGAAGTAGCCGCGGATGCGATCGAGCGCGACTGGCTCGATGGCAGGCCCGACGTCGTTCACGACCAGGCGCCGGATCGGGCTCTTCGGCTGCGCCGCGACGACGATGCCCAGGAGCCCGCCCATCGAAGTGCCGACCCAGTCCACAGTCGCGGCGCCGCTGCGCGCGATCAAGGCGACCAGCGTGGTCAGGTAGGTCGTGAACACGTAATCGTTCGGGTCGGCGAGCCACTCGCTTTCGCCGCGGCCGGGCATGTCGACCGCCAATACCCGGTGCGTGGTCGAGAGCGTCTCGCCGAGAACGTCGAAGTCGCGGCCATTGCGCCCCACGCCGTGGACGCAAATCAGCACGCGCGGATTCGCGGCATCGCCCCACTCGTAATAGACGACGCGATGAAACCCGTGGGGTGACAGGCTCGTAAGCTGGTGGCGGCGCGGTTCGGTGGTGGTGAGCGGCATGGTCGTGTCCGGTAGATGGGTTATGGTTGTGCCCCCACGCTTGCGGCTGCCGCCGCTGCGCTGCCCCCCGGGGGGGAGCTATTCGCGCCTTGGGACGGCCCGGCGGCGCTCATTGGCCGCTGTCGCGCAAAGTGCGGTCCAGGATCAGCAGCATCGCGGCGGTGGCGCCCCAGATGAAGCGCTCGCCGTAAGGAATCGCCCAGAAGTCGCGGCGCGAAGTGCCGAGCATACGGTAGTGGCGCTGCTGGTTTTCCGGATCGAGCAGAAAGGCCAGCGGGACCTCGAACACGGCGGCGACCTCCAGGGGATCCGGCGTCAACACGAGCGGCGGCTCGACCCAGCCGACAACCGGCGTGACGCGAAAGCCGGTCACCGTTTCGTACTCGGACAGGTGGCCCAACACCGTCACCTGTGGCGCGGGCAGGCCCACCTCCTCGGCCGCCTCGCGCAGCGCGGCCGCGGCCAGCGAAGCGTCGTCCGGTTCGACCCGGCCACCGGGAAAACTGATCTGGCCGGGATGGTCGGGCAAGTCCGCGCTGCGCTGCGTCAGCAGCACCTGAAGTCCGTGTGGGCGGTTGACGAGCGGGACCAGCACGGCAGCGGCGGTGGGCATCCCCTCGCGTCCGGGCAAGCGGAAACCATCGGACAGGTTCTGCGCCGACGCCGGCGCGGGGCGCGCGAGTGCCTGCGCCAGCCATTCGCGCTGGGCGTGCGGGGCAAGGCGAAACAAAGGAAGGGGCATAGGACGCCGTGCCGGCAATCGTGGGCGGTCGCGGTGGAGGCGGACCGCAATGCGCGCGCGCTCAGCCGGGGAATGCCGGCACCAGAACGAATGATACCGCGCCCGGCCGCGGTGCTTTGTTTCCACGCACCATCAATGGCGCAGCCGCGCGTTCTCGGCAACGCGCTGCGTTGTGTATCCTTCTCGCTTCGAACGCAGGCTCTGCACGCCCGTCACCCATCGACCATGGGGCAGCCTGCGGCAAGAGGAGAGCAGCGCAATGAACGACCAATCGGCGCGTCCCGCCATCATCCTGTTTGCGCATGGCGCCCGCGATCCGCGGTGGGCCGAGCCCTTCCTGCGCGTCGCCGAGCGCGTGCGCGCCGCGGCGCCTGATCTGGCGCTCGAAGTGGCCTATCTCGAGCACCTCGAGCCGAATCTTGCCGAGGCGGCGCGCCGCCTCGCGCACCGTGGCGCCAAGGCAATCCGCGTGGTCCCGCTATTCATCGGCCGCGGCGGGCACCTGCGCGTGGAGGTCCCGCGGTTGGTCGCCGAGGTTGTCGCGGCGATGCCGGGCGTGGCGATCGACCTCGCACTTCCCGCCGGCGACGACGATGCGGTGATCGAGTCCCTGGCCGCGTTCTGTGTCCGCGCCGCGCGGGATCCCCAAGCGCCGAAAGGCACCTGATCGCGGGTTACCGCGCCAGCAGGTCGGCCAGCGCCAGCGCGATGACGCGCGTGGCCTTGTACAGATCGTCCAGCTTGAGTTTCTCGTCGGCTCGATGGCCGTTGGCTTCGAGCAGCGTGTGCGGTCCGGCGCCGTAGAGCACCGTGGGAATGCTGGCGGTGGAGTAGAGCCGAGCGTCGGTGTAGATCGGCACGCCGTGCGGCTTCACTTCCTCGCCCATGATCGGCGTCGCGTGGCGCGCAATCGCCGCGACGAGCTTTTCCTGGCCCGGGATCGGCACGAACGGCACAGCCAGCAGGATCCGGCGGACATTGCACGTGACGCCCGGCCACCTGGCGGCCGATTCGCGGATCTGCCGCGTGAGGGCGGCTTCGGCTTCGGCCGGGTCCTCCTCGGGAATGATCCGCCGGTCGACGCGAAACGTGACCTTGTCCGGCACGACGTTGGTGTTGATGCCTCCCGAGATCAACCCGACGGTGAGCGTCGCGCTGTCGATGCCTTCGACTCCGGACTTCTTCGCGGCGTATGTCCTGCGGATCGCGTAGAGGTCCGCGAGCACGCCGGTCGCCGCTTCCAGCGCATCGATGCCGGTGTCCGGGCGCGCTGCATGGGCCGACTTGCCGATGATCTCGACTTCGAGGTGCAGGCACCCGTTGTGCGCGGTCGTGATACCGTAGGCAAAGCCGGCGGAAATCGCGAAATCGGGCCGCGAGATGCCCTGCGTCAGCAGCCATGCCGGACCGATGTTGCCGCCGGTTTCCTCGTCGTAGGTGAGGTGCAGCTCGACGGCACCCGCGAGCTTCGCGTTGCTTGCCTTCAGCGCGAGCAGCGCATAGGCGTACGTCGCGAAGTCGGATTTCGACACGGCGACACCGCGGCCGTACATGAAGCCGTCCTTGATCGTTGCGCCGTAAGGATCCACGGTCCAGCCGAGCCCCGGCGGCACGACGTCGCCGTGGGCGTTCAGCGCGATCGTGGGCCCCGGGCCGAAGCGCTCGCGCACGACAAGGTTGGTCGCAGAGATCATCCCGTTCGCGCGGACGACGTCGGTGGGCACCGGATGCCGCTCGACCTCGAACCCCAGCCCTTCGAGCAGCTCGGCTGCGCGCTTCGCATGCGGCGCGCAGTCGCCCGGCGGGTTGTCGGAAGGAACCTTCACCAGCTCCGCGAGAAACCGCGCCTGGTTGTCGCGCTGCGCCGCGAGGTAGTCCTCGATCGTGCGGGCGGGGGTCTCTGGCATGGCTGGGCCTTCAGGCGGCGGGTTGGAAATGTTCGATGAAGCGCAGGAAAACGCGCGCGGAAAGCTCGGCGTCCTCGACGGTGATCGCTTCCAGCGGGTTGTGGCTGATGCCGCCCTCGCAGCGGACGAACAGCATGCCGATGTCGGCGAGGTCGACGATCGCCATCCCGTCGTGGCCCGCGCCGGAAGGCAGCCGGCGCGCGGGGAAACCTTCGGCCTCGATCGCGCGACCGATCTGGTCCTGCAGCCAGGGAGCGCACGCGGCGGTCCTCCCTTCGTGCGTCCGGTGGACGGCGACCTTCACGTTGCGGCGGGCGCAGATCGCCGTGATGGCCGCCTGGATGTCCGCCGCCGCTTGCCGGCGCTGCTCGTCGCGGGGCGCGCGGATGTCGATCGTGAAGCGGGCGTGGCCGGGTATCACGTTGGTCGCACCCGGCGCCGCCTCGATGCGTCCTACGGTGCCGACGAGGTCCGGCTCCCGTGCGCAGCGGGATTCGATCGCCAGCACGCATTGCGCCGCGGCGGCGAGCGCATCGCGGCGCAGCGACATCGGCACGGTGCCCGCATGCCCGGCGAGTCCCTCGATTTCGACGGCAAGGCGGGTCGCGCCGTTGATCGCGGTCACGACCCCGATCGGGAGGCCCTCGGCCTCGAGCACCGGGCCTTGCTCGATGTGGAGCTCCGCATACGCGAGCACGTCGCTGCGCCGCCGCGCCGCCTGCGCAACGTTGTCGGGGTCAAGCCCGAACGCCGTCAGGGCGTCGCGCATCGACGTGCCGGCGCCGTCGCGGCTGTCGAGGAGCTTCGGATCGAACGTACCGGCAATCGCCCGGCTTCCCAGCAGCGTGGCGCCGAAGCGCACGCCTTCCTCGTCCGCGAAGCCGACGACCTCGATCGCGAACGGCAGGCGCGCACCGCGCTCGTGCAGCACGTGGACGCAATCGATCGCGGCCACGACGCCCAGCATGCCGTCGTACTTGCCGGCATTGCGCACGGTGTCGAGGTGCGAGCCCAGCATCAGGCACGGCGCGCCCGCGGCGCTGCCTTCGTAGCGGCCGACCACGTTGCCGATCGCGTCCTGCCGGGCGCTCATTCCGGCTTCGCGCATCCACTCGAGCACGAGCTCGTTCGCCGCGCGCTGTTCCTTCGACAGAAAGACGCGAGTGAGGGCACCTGCCTCCTCGCTGCAGCGCGCGAGCGCTTCGCAGCGATCCCAGATGCGCCGCCCCGAGGGCCGGGTGGTTCCGCTCATGCCGGACTGCCCGCTGCAACGTACGGATGGTGGTCGATCCAGTGCCGGGCGATGTCGACCCGCCGGCATATCCAGACCCGATCGTGCTGGGCGAGGTGATCCAGGAACCGCTGGAGTCCGGCCAGGCGGCCCGGCCGTCCCAGCAACCGGCAGTGCATGCCGATCGACAGCATCTTCGGCCGGTCGGCGCCTTCGGCATAGAGGACGTCGAACGCATCGCGCAGATAGGCGAAGAACTGCTCGCCGGTGTTGAATCCCTGTGCCGTCGCGAACCGCATGTCGTTGGTGTCCAGCGTATACGGAACGACGAGGTGCGGGCACGTGATGCCATCTGCGGTGCGGACGGCGGTCCAGAACGGCAGGTCGTCGCCGTAATAGTCGGAATCGTAGAGAAAGCCGCCGTGCTCGACGACGAGGCGTCGGGTATTCGGGCTGTCGCGACCGGTGTACCAGCCGATCGGGGCGCTGCCCGTCATGCGCTGGATGATTTCGACGCCGACGCGCATGTGCTCGCGCTCGGTGGCCTCGTCGATGTTCTGGTAGTCGATCCAGCGCCAACCGTGGCATGCGATCTCGTGGCCGAGCTCGACGAAGGCCGCGGTCACTTCCGGGTTCCGTTCCAGCGCCATCGACACGCCGAACACGGTAAGCGGTAGTGCCCGGCGCTCGAATTCGCGCAGGATTCTCCAGACGCCCGCGCGCGCCCCGTATTCGTAAATCGATTCCATGCTGAGATGGCGCGCCGGGTATGCCTGCGCGCCGATGATCTCGGAGAGGAACTGCTCCGAGGCAGGGTCGCCGTGCAGCACGCAGTTTTCGCCGCCCTCTTCGTAGTTGAGAACGAATTGAACGGCAATGCGGGCACCTCCAGGCCATTGGGCGTGGGGAGGGCTGCGGCCGTAGCCGGCGAGGTTACGCGGGTAAGGGATGTCAGGCATCGGTGGGCACGTTTGTGATGGTAATCGCCGGGGCTGTGGTGCGGGGGGCGCCCGGGATCACGGGCATGCCCAGGAGGGTCGCGTGGACATTGTAAGCAATGGCTCCCGCCAGCGGCAGTCGGATTGTGCGAATGCGGGGCACCGCCAGGGCGGGGGTTTCGCTATAGTAGCCATGCCGCGGTCGAAAGGATCGAGCGAAATGAACGGTAGCGCAACGCTGGGGGAGGCGCAGGCAATGCCGGAGAGCATGGCAGGTTCGAAGGGCGATGGGATCCGCTTCATCCTGGCCGGCAAGGTCCTCGCCGTCGACGACGTCGACCCGACGCAATCGGTACTGGGTTTCCTGCGCGAACGACTGGGGCGCACGGGCACGAAGGAAGGTTGCGCGGAAGGCGATTGCGGTGCCTGCACGGTGGTCGTGGGCGAGCTTGCGGGCGACGACGTTGCTATGCACGCCGTAAATGCGTGCATCCAGTTCGTCCCGACGCTGGACGGGAAGGCATTGTTCACCGTCGAAGACCTGCGCCAACCGAATGGCACGCTGCACCCGACGCAGGAAGCAATGGTCGAATGCCATGGCTCGCAGTGCGGTTTCTGCACGCCGGGCTTCGTGATGTCGCTGTGGGCGCTCTACCTCGAGCACCAGACGGTGCAGACCCGTCCGACCGACGGCGAGATCCGGAGCGCGCTCACCGGCAACCTTTGCCGCTGCACCGGGTATCGACCGATCCTCGATGCGGGCGCACGGATGTTCGATCTCGCGCCAGCACCTTTCGACCGCGCCGCGTTGCTCCGGCAGCTGCGCTCGATCCAGCGGGATCGCTCGCTCGTTTACGAATGCAACGGTCGCGTGTTTTTCGCGCCGCGATCCGCGACGGAACTGACAGCGTTGCGGGCAAGCCATCCGCAAGCGACGATTCTCGCAGGCAACACCGACATCGGCCTGTGGGTGACCAAGCAGTTGCGCGAGTTGAAGGAGATCATCTACATCGGGTGCATCGACGAGCTCAGGGCGATACGCGAAAGCGACGGTGCGCTCAACATCGGCGCCGGGGTCACGCTGACCGAAGCCTACGGCGCGCTGGCGCGGCACTATCCGGAAATCCGCGAGATGTGGGAGCGCTTCGCGTCGCCCCCGATCCGCAACGCAGGGACGATGGGCGGCAACGTCGTGAACGGGTCGCCGATCGGCGATTCGATGCCGGGGCTGATCGCACTGGGGGCCACGGTGACGCTGCGCAACGCCGAGGGGTCGCGGACGCTGCCGATGGAGGATCTGTACGTCGGCTACATGAAGAAGGCCATGGCCGCGGACGAGATACTCGAAGCCATCACGGTACCGCTGCCGAAGCCGGCGCTCCGCTTTCGGACCTACAAGCTGTCGAAGCGCTACGACTCCGACATTTCGGCCGTCTGTGCCGCGTTCGCGATCGAGCTTGCGGGGGATCGCATCGAGCGCTGCCGCGTGGCCTTCGGCGGCCTTGCGGCGACACCGAAGCGCGCGCCCGCCACGGAAAGTGCGCTCTCGGGCAAGGCCTGGACGGAGGCCACCGTCCGCGCCGCAATGGCCGCCCTCGACACCGACTACACCCCGTTGACCGACATGCGGGCGAGCGCCGCGTATCGCGCTGCGAGCGCGCGAAATCTTCTGTATCGGTTCTTCCTCGAGACGCGACCGGACAACCCGTTGCCGGCCGCCGCAGTCAGCGTGTTCGCCGTGTCATGACGGATACCAGGATTCTCCGATGAACCGGCAGGCCGAGAGATTCATGGCAGACGAGCGGGCGCGTCCGTCCGCCGGAGTCGACCCTCCGCACGAGTCGGCGCACCTGCACGTCGCCGGCGAGGCACTCTACGTCGACGACATTCCGGAAATCGCCGGCACGCTGCACGCGGCGCTGGGTCTGTCCGCGAAGGCGCACGCGAGGATCCGGTCGATCGACCTCGCCCCGGTGCGCTCGGCGCCGGGCGTCGTCGCGGTGCTGACCGCCGCCGACATTCCAGGGGCTAACGATTGCGGCCCCATCATCCACGACGACCCGATTCTCGCCGACGGGCTCGTCCAGTACGCCGGCCAACCGATGTTCGTCGTCGTCGCGGTGTCGTACGACGCCGCGCGCCGCGCCGCGCGCCTGGCGCAGGTCGACTACGAGGTGCTGCCGCCGGTGCTGACGCCGCAGGAAGCGAAGCGCCTGCAGTCGTACGTGCTCCCGCCGATGCATCTGCAGCGGGGCAAGCCGGCGGCCGCGATGGCCGCGGCCCCGCGCCGGCTCGCGGGCGAGTTCTACGTCGGCGGGCAGGAGCACTTCTACCTCGAAGGGCAGGTCTCCTACGCGGTGCCGAAGGAAGACGGCTGCATCCACCTCTACTGCTCGACGCAGCACCCGACCGAGATGCAGCACGTCGTCGCGCACGCGCTCGATCTCGTTGCGAATCAGGTGGTGGTCGAGATGCGGCGGATGGGCGGCGGCTTCGGCGGCAAGGAGTCCCAGTCGGCGCTGTTCGCCTGTGTCGCCGCGGTGGCCGCCCAGCACTTGCGCCGTCCGGTGAAGCTGCGACTCGACCGGGACGACGATTTTCTGGCCACCGGCAAGCGGCACTGCTTTCACTACGCCTACGAGGCGGGCTTCGACGAGGACGGCGTGATCCGGGCGGCCAAGGTCGAGATGACGGCCCGCGCCGGCTTCTCCGCCGACCTTTCGGGCCCGGTGTGCACGCGCGCGATCTGCCACTTCGACAACGCGTACTACCTGCCCGACGTCGACATTCTCGCGCTCGCCGGCAAGACCAACACGCAGTCGAATACCGCGTTTCGAGGCTTCGGCGGCCCGCAGGGCGCGATCGCGATCGAGTACATCATCGACAACATCGCGCGGGAGCTGGGGCTCGACCCGCTCGACGTGCGCAAGGCCAACTTCTACGGCACGACCGATTGCAACGTCACCCCGTACGGGATGACCGTCGAGGACAACGTGATCCACGAGCTCGTGGCCGAGCTCGAAACGTCGTCCGACTACCAGCGGCGACGCGCCGCGACGCGCGAATTCAACGCGACGAGCCCGGTGTTGAAGAAGGGACTGGCGCTGACGCCGGTGAAGTTCGGGATCTCGTTCAACGTGGTCCACTACAACCAGGCCGGCGCGCTGGTGCACGTGTACACCGACG
>Ga0209254_10005786_pt1 | contig 11365 bp, 11 predicted proteins | sample FrelakmetDIP11DI_FD_187148 | JGI IMG/M metagenome (GOLD analysis project Ga0209254, IMG submission 187148) | Freshwater lake sediment microbial communities from the University of Notre Dame, USA, for methane emissions studies - DIP11 DI (SPAdes)... | ecosystem: Environmental > Aquatic >... | reverse complement strand
GTGTGACGGGAGAGATCCCGTCCGCATACACACCACATGGCCCCCGGCCTCGAAGGATAAACCTGCGACCATAGTGAAAACCAGAACGGCGGGTCGGCAGTCTCGGAGAACGCGCGTCAACTGGGCACGGCCCTGCGAGCCGGCTGCCTGTCGCGGGTCGAGCGCCGGGTCAGAGCCGCACGCCGTGGGCGCCGCGGGTAAGAGAGATGCCGGCGCCCGCAAGCGCGAGCACGGCACCCGTCAGCATGGCGTAGCGGTAGCCCTGCGCGTAGCCACTCACGGCCTGCGCCGCGAGGCCGCCGGCTCCGTCGCCGCCGTGCGTGAACAGCAGGCGCCCGCCGAGGCGCCCAAGCTGACTCGCGGCGATACCGCCGAGCAGGGCGACGCTGAGTGCCATCCCGGCGGTGCGCATCGTTCCCAGGAAGGCGCTCGCCACGCCGAGCTGGTCGCGACGCACGCTGCCCATGACGGCGGAGGTGTTGGGCGCGCTGAAGGCCGCCATACCGAGTCCCACGATGGCCAGGTTTCCCGCCACCTGCCACACGGGGGCGGTGGTGGGCATGGCGGCCAGCAGCACCATCCCGAAAGCGATGGTGACCATGCCGCCTGTGGCCAGCACGCGCGATCCGATCCTGTCGCTCAGGCGTCCGCTGAACGGGCTGAGAACGGCCATGAGCAAGGGCTGACTGAGCATCAGCCAGCCGGTCACCGCGGCAGAACGGTCTTGAACGACCTCGAGGAAGATGGCCGTGAGCAGTCCGATCGCGAACAGCGCCATGTAGTTCAGCAGCGCCGCCGTGTTGGCGGCCGCGAACAGGCGGTTGTGCACGAGCAGGTCGAGGTCGAGCACCGGGGAGTCGACGCGCCGCTCCACGACGACGAATCCGGCCAGAGACACGACCGCCAGCGCGAGCAGCCCCAGCGTGAGCGGCGCCGCCCATCCCCACTCGGGAGCAAAGGTCAGCGGCACCAGAAGACTGATCAGGAAGACCCCGAGCAGGGTCGAGCCGGCGACGTCGACGCGCGACGCGTCCTGCGCGCGCTCGCTGCGCGGCAGCATCATCCAGCCCCACGCGAGCACGATGAGGCCGATGGGCAGGTTGATGAGGAAGATGGAGCGCCAGCCCAACGTGTCCGCGAGGATGCCGCCGAGCGGCGGCCCGACGCTGAGGCCGATGTACACGGCCATGACGTTGATGCCCAGCGCGCGGCCGCGCTCCTGCGGCGGGAAGACGGCGGTGACGATGGCGGCGGACGTGGCGACCATGAGGGCCGCGCCCCCTCCCTGGATCACGCGGCTCGTGATGAGCCAGGCGCCGTTCATGCTGAGAGCGGCCAGCAGCGACCCCGCGGTGAACACGGTGATGCCGATGAGGTAGAAGCGCACGCGGCCGTGCTGATCGGCAAGACGCCCCATGGGGATCAGCAGGACGGCCGTCGCCAGCAGGTAGGCCGCCTGTACCCACATCGAGGCGGCGAACGTCAGGCCCAAGTCCGGGCTCATGACCGGCAGCGCCACCGAGACGATCGACCCGTCCAGAGGTGCCATGAAAGCGCCGATCGAGGTCAGCGCGAGCAGCTCCCAGCGACGCCGGTGGGCGTCCTCAGCGGTGATGCGGCTCAGCAGAGGCACGGTCAAGCCGGGCGGCCTACGACACCCAGGTGACGAGTTCGTCGAGGTCGGCGCGCGAGCGCGCGAAGGTGTTCACCGGGGCGTCGGCCACGGGGTGACCGAGCGTGACCGAGACCACGAAGCGCATCCCGTCGGCGTCCGGCAGAAGCCGGCGCAGCAGGTCCGGATAGCGGATCACCGTGGCGACGATGCAGGTGCCAAGACCGTGATCGTGGGCGGCGAGGCAGACGTTCTGCACGAACGCGCCGGTGTCGAAGCTCGCGTAGGCTTCGGCGAGACAGTCGTCGAAGCCGAAGACGAGCAGGCAGGGCGCGCCGAAGAGGTCGGCCATGCGCGCCAGGGCTGCCGCGGGGTCCGAAGGCTCGCCCGCAGCCTCGAGCGTCGCCGCCCGGCTCTTCATGGTGCCGGCGATGCGCGCCGAGCAGGCCTGCGGCCACTCGGCCGTCGACGGCAGGTCGAGCGCCGCCGGGTCGTCGCGTTCCACCGCGGCGCGGAACTCGTCCTTGTAGCGCTGTAGCGCGTCGCCGGTCAGCACCCAGACGTTCCACGCCTGCGTGTTGCGCCACGACGGCGCCCAGCGCGCCGCATCGAGGATCTCCCGGATGAGCTCCGCCGGTACGACCTCGCCTGCGTAGGCGCGGATGCTGCGCCGCCCTCGGATGACGTTCTCGAACTCCATTCTGGCTCCTTCGCTCCTGATGCTTGTGGCGTGAGCCTACAATGACGGCCCCCGCCGCACGAGCGCGCCTTGCGTGGCTGCGCGGAAGTGACTGACCCTCTGCCGCCGACAGCTTGACACCCCGGCCTTCTCTGCCCTACGGTTCCCAGACCGCTTGCCGAAACGGCAGGCGGGTGGCAGTGTCGGGCCGACGTGTTCACCGGAGGTGTCACATGACTGGCCCGTGGCAAAGGACATACGGCTCCACCCCACGCTAGTCGAGGCGCGACGCCTCGCACTGGCGCATAACGTCCTGCCCGTCACCCACTCGTTCGTCTCCGACCTCGAGACCCCCGTCTCCGCCTTCCTCAAGCTCGGCGCGCCGCGTCGCGCCTTTCTGCTCGAGAGCGCCGAGCAGGGTCAGCATCTGGGGCGCTACTCGTTTCTTGGCGTCGGCGCCCGCGCCCTCGTGACCTACAAAGGCGGGCGCCTCACGGTGCAGGAGAACGGCGACCGCCTGGAGATCGAGCACCCCGATCCGTTCGCGGCCGCGGCCGAGCTGATCGCCGGTTACCGGTCGCCGCCGAGCGGGGACGCGCTGCCGCCGCTCGCCGGCGGCCTTGTCGGCTACTTCGGCTACGACCTCGTGCGCCGCCTCGAAGACCTCCCGGACGCGCCGCCTGATGATCTCGGCCTCCCCGAGATGGCCTTTCTGCTCGCCGACACCGTCCTCGTGTTCGACCATCTCAAGCACACGATCACGGTGGTCGCCAACGCCTTCGTGGAGGGCCGCGATGTGGACGGCCCATACGAACGCGCCGTGGCACGCCTCGCCGACGTCAAACAGAAGCTCCTGGCGCCGCTGCCGGCCAGCGCCTACGGCCTCGCCGAGGCCGACGAGGTGGAGCCGGAAGCGGCCGAAGATGCGCCCACAAGGAACGCGGGCAGGGCCGCCGCCGCAGGCCCGCGGCCCATCACGTCGTCCATGACCCGCGAGCAGTACGAAGGCGGCGTCGCCCGCATCCGCGAGTACATCTACGCCGGCGACGCCTTTCAGGTCGTCCTCAGTCAGCGTTTCAGCACCCCGGTCGACGTATCGCCGTTTGCGGTCTACCGTGGGCTGAGAGCCGTGAACCCGAGCCCCTACATGTACTACATCGCCTTCGACGACTTCGCCCTCTGCGGCTCGAGCCCCGAGCCGCTGATCACCGTGCAGGGCGACGACGTGGAGACGCGCCCCATCGCCGGTACGCGCCGGCGCGGCGCCGACGCCGCCGAAGACCGGCGCCTCATCGCCGACCTGCGCGCCGACGAGAAGGAGCGCGCCGAGCACGTGATGCTCGTCGACCTGGGGCGCAACGACCTGGGGCGCGTCTGCGCGCCCGGCACCGTGCGCGTCGACGAGTTCATGAACATCGAGCTCTATTCGCACGTCATCCACATGGTCTCGAGCGTACGCGGCACGCTGGCCGACGGCGCGACGCCCACCGATGCCCTCAAGGCCGGCTTCCCCGCCGGCACCGTCAGCGGCGCCCCCAAAGTGCGGGCCATGCAGATCATCGACGAGCTTGAGACGGTGCGCCGCGGGCCGTACGCCGGCGCTATCGGGTATCTCAGCTACGGCGGCGATCTCGATACCTGTATCTGCATCCGGACCGTCGTCGTGAAGGACGGCGTCGCCCACGTGCAGGCGGGCGCCGGCATCGTCGCCGACAGCGATCCGGCGCGGGAGTACGAAGAGACGCAGAACAAGGCCGCGGCGCTGCTGCGCGCCATCGAACTCGCCCACGAGGAGTTCTCCCAATGACCACACCCGTCGATCTCGACCCGGCGCCTCGCGAGCCCATCCTCCCCGCTCCGCGGGTGTTCATGATCGATAACTACGACTCGTTCACCTACAACCTGGTGCAGTACCTCGGCGAGCTCGGCGCCGAGATCACGGTCATGCGCAACGACCAGGTGACCTTGGACGAGATCGCCGCGGCGCAGCCGACTCATCTCGTCGTCTCGCCCGGCCCCTGCACGCCCAACGAGGCGGGCATCAGCATGGACGCAATCGCGCGCTTCGGCGCCGAGCGCCTGCCGGTGCTCGGCGTCTGCCTCGGGCACCAGGCCATCGGCCAGGTGTACGGCGGCGTGGTGCGCCGCGCCGGCGCCCCCGTGCACGGCAAGACCGACGAGATCGGCCACGACGGCCGCGGCGTGTTTGCCGGCCTGCCCGACCCGTTCACGGCCACGCGCTACCACTCCCTCGTGGTGGACGAGGCGCTGCCGGACCTGCTCGAGCTCAGCGCCTGGAACGCCGAGGGCATCGTGATGGGGGTGCGCCACCGCGAGCTGCCGGTGCACGGCGTGCAGGTCCACCCCGAGAGCGTGCTCACGGTCGTCGGTCTCGATCTGCTGCGCAACTTCCTCTTGATGGACGGGAGCGCGGCCGGCTCGGCCGCGCCGGATGCGGAGGCGAACGGTGCCGAATGACGTGCTGAGCGCGGCGCTGCAGCGCCTGGCGGCGGGCCGCGACCTCGCCGAGGACGAGGCTCGCGACGTGCTGCTTGAGATCATGGGCGGCCGCGCCGGCGAAGCCCAGACGGCCGCCTTCCTCAGCGCGCTGCGCGTCAAGGGCGAGACGGCCGCCGAGATCGTCGGCATGGCGCGCGCCATGAGCGCCCTGGCCGAGAAGGTCGAGGTGGATGCCGACGTGATCCTCGACACCTGCGGTACCGGCGGCGACGGCGCCCATACGTTCAACATCTCCACAGCCGCCGCCATCGTGGCCGCCGGCGCCGGCGTGACCGTGGCCAAGCACGGCAATCGCTCGGCGACCAGCAAGTGCGGCAGCGCCGACGTCCTCGAGGCGCTGGGCGTGGCCATCGACATCGCCCCGGCGCAAGTGAGCCGCTGTATCGCCGAGGCCGGCATCGGCTTCATGTTCGCGCCGCGTCATCACCTGGCCATGAAGCACGTGGCGCCCGTCCGTCGCGCGATGGGCATGGCCACGACGTTCAACCTCATCGGGCCGCTGACGAACCCGGCGGGGGCGCGGCATCAGCTGATCGGCGTGGCCGACGCGCGATACGTGGAGCGCATCGCCCAGGCCGTGCGCCTGATGGGCAACGACCGCAACCTGATCGTGCACAGCGAGGACGGGCTCGACGAGATCTCGACGACCTGCCCCACGGCCGTCGTCGAAGTGTTCGCCGGGCAGGGTTTCGACGTGCGCTACGCTGTGACGCCTGAGGAGTTCGGCCTGCGGCGCGCGCGGCTCGAAGACCTGCGCGGCGGCGGAGCCGCCGAGAACGCCGGCTACCTGCGCGAGGTCCTGGACGGCGTCGAAGGGCCGCGCCTGGACATCGTGGTGCTCAACGCCGGCGCGGCTCTCTACATCGCCGAGGCGGCGGCGAGCATCGCGGAGGGCGTCGAGAGGGCGCGGGCGGCGGTCGCCTGCGGCGCCGCCCGCGCCAAGCTCGAAGGCCTCGTCCGCACGACGAACCGGCTCCTTCGGGAGGACGTCGCATGAGCGATTTCCTGATGGAGATGATCGTCAGCTCGGCGCGGCGCGCGGAGGCCGCGCGCGAGCGCACGCCGCTCGCGCGTCCGGAATCCCCTGGGCGCCACGGCAGACTGCGCGCTGCGCTGGCCGCGCCAGGCGACTCCGCCCGCGCCGCGCGTAGGCCCGTGCCCCTGGCCATGATCGCCGAGATCAAGCGGCGCTCGCCGAGCAAGGGTGACATCGCCCCGGACCTCGACGCCGTGAAGCAGGCGCGAGCCTACGAGGCTGCCGGGGCCGAGGCCATCTCGGTGCTCACCGAGCCGGACCGCTTCGGAGGGTCGATCGACGACCTGCGGGCCGTCGCCGCGGCGGTGGACATCCCCGTGCTGCGCAAAGACTTCATCATCGATCCCTACCAGGTGTGGGAGGCGGCCGACGCCGGTGCCGCCGCCGTGCTACTCATCGCGGCGGCGCTGCCGTCGGGCTCGCTGTCCGCGCTTCTCGACGAATGTCACGACTGCGGCCTCGATGCGCTGGTAGAGGTCCACGACGCCGACGACCTCGAGCGCGCCTACTCGGTCGGCGCCACGATGATGGGCGTGAACAACCGCGATCTGCGCACGCTCGACGTCGACCTGGCCGTCAGCGAGTACCTCGGCGCCCTCGTCGGAGCCTGCGTGCTGTTCGTCAGCGAGAGCGGCATCAGCGCCCCCAGCGACGCGCGGCGCGTGCGCGCCGCCGGAGCCCAGGCGGTCCTTGTCGGCGAAGCGCTGGTCGGTACGCCGCACGGTCATCTCGCCGCGGCGATCGCCGCACTCCGCGGCGTCGACCCAGTGGACGGAGGCGAGCGATGACCCGCATCAAGATCTGCGGACTCACTACGGCGAGCGACGTGAAGCATGCCGCGAGCTATGGCGCCTGGGCCTGTGGGTTCGTGCTCACAGAGAGCCCCCGGCGCGTGAGCGTGGCAAGCGCCGCGGAGCTCACGCCCCTGTGTGGCGCCAGCCTCGCGGTGGCCGTGGTCACCACCGAGGAGCCCGTGTGGATCGCCGGCGCCGTGGCCGCAGGCGGCTTCGGCGCCATCCAGCTTTCGGCCGGCGCCGACGGGCCGAGCGTGGCGACCGTGCGTGCGGCGGCGCTGAGCCGCGGCCTGCGGCCGCTCGTCATCGCCGCCGCCGACACGGAGGACGCCGGCGAGGCGGACCTGGTCCTGCTCGATGCGCGCACCCCAGAGGCCTACGGCGGTACGGGCCGCCGGCTGGACTGGAAGGCGCTCGCCGCCGCGAAGCTGCCGCGCGGGCGCCTCGTGCTGGCCGGCGGCCTGCTGCCGTCCAACGCCGACGGCGCCATCAAGCTCGTGCGCCCCTTCGCCGTCGACGTCTCCAGCGGCATCGAGCGCACTCCGGGCATCAAGAATCTCAGGCTCATGCGCGCGTTCTTCGGCGTGGTCGCCGGCGCCGATATCTCCGGAGGTACTGTGACGTGACCATCGAGACCCGTTTCGGCCCGTACGGCGGGCGGTACGTGCCCGAGACGCTCATCCCGGCGCTGGACGAGCTGACGGCGGCCTACGAGGAGGCGCGCGCGGATGCGGCCTTCCAGGCCGAGCTCGCGCGCCTCCTCGCCGACTACGCCGGCCGCCCCACGCCGCTGTACCACGCGACGCGTCTCAGCGAGCGCTGCGGCGCCACCATCCTGCTCAAGCGCGAGGACCTCTGCCACACGGGCGCCCACAAGATCAACAACGTGCTCGGCCAAGCGCTTCTGGCCAAGAGGATGGGCAAGACCCGTATGATCGCCGAGACCGGCGCCGGCCAGCACGGCGTGGCCACGGCCACTGCCTGCGCGCTGTTCGACCTCGCGTGCGCCGTGTACATGGGCAGCGAAGACATACGCCGCCAGGAGCTCAACGTCGTGCGGATGCGCTTGCTGGGCGCCACCGTGGTCCCCGTCGAGAGCGGTTCGCGTACCCTCAAGGATGCGATGAACGAGGCTCTCCGCGACTGGGTCACCAATGTGGGTCATACGTACTACGCCATCGGCTCGGTGGCCGGCCCGGCGCCGTACCCAGCCATGGTCCGCGACTTCCAGGCGGTGATCGGCGACGAAGCCATCGCCCAGGTGCGCGAGCGCTACGGCCACCTGCCCGAGGAGGTCGTGGCCTGCGTCGGCGGAGGTTCCAACGCCATGGGGCTCTTTCACGCCTTCCGCAAGCTGCCGGTGCGGCTCACGGGCGTCGAGGCTGCCGGCGAGGGCCTCGACGCGTGCCACGGGGCGCCGCTGGCCGAAGGCTCGCCCGGCGTGCTCCACGGCTCGTACAGCTACCTGCTGCAAGACGCCTGGGGCCAGGTCGCCGAGGCGCACTCGGTGTCGGCCGGGCTCGACTACCCCGGCGTAGGCCCGGAGCACGCCTGGCTGAAGGACTCGGGTCGCGCAGAGTACGCGGCCGCCACGGACGCCGAGGCTCTGGCGGCTTTTCGCACGCTGTCCGAGCTGGAAGGCATCATCCCCGCGCTTGAGAGCGCCCACGCCATCGCCTACGTGCTCCGCGGGCCGAGCGCGGTGGCGGCCGCCGCGCCCTCACCCTCGGCCACCGGAAGGTTCACCGGCGACGGCGAGTCCGCCCCCTTCGACCCGGCGGGCACGCGTTTCGCCGCCGGCGACCTGGTGATCGTCAGCCTCTCCGGCCGCGGAGACAAGGACGTCCACGAGGTAGCCCACGTCCTGGAGGAACAGGCATGAGCAGCGACCAGCCGCCGCCCGAGCTGCCGCTCGTGGCCCCGCGCCTCGCGCCCCGCCTCGCGCGATCCGAAGTGAGCCAGCTCGCGCCCCGGCTCGCGCAGGCGTTCGCGGCGCCGCGCGCGCAGCGCGCGGCGCTCATCCCGTACTTGACCGGAGGCCACCCGGACCTCGAGACGAGCGCCCGCATCATCGGCACGCTCATCGACGCCGGCGCCGACATCGTCGAGCTCGGCATCCCGTTCTCGGACCCCATCGCAGATGGGCCCGTGGTCCAGCGCTCCACGCACGAGGCGCTGCTCACGGGGGTAACCCCTGATGACGTCCTGCAGCTCGCGGCCGCGCACAGCGGCAGCGCCCCGTTCGTGCTCCTGACCTACGTCAACACCGTGCTGGCCTTCGGGCCCGAGCGGTTCTTCGCCCGCGCCGCCGCGTCCGGCGTCGAGGCTCTGGTGATCCCGGACTTGCCGCTGGACGAGGCCGCCGGAGACGCGGCGGCGCTCGCCGCCGAGGCCGGCGGCCTCACCGTCCTAGCCGCCGCCAACGGCGTCTCGCTGGTCCCCATGGCCACGCCGACGAGCACCGACGCGCGGCTCGACATGGTCGCGGAGGCGGCGACGAGCTTCATCTACTGCGTCGCCGTCACCGGCGTGACGGGGGCGCGGACCGAGGTGGGCGCGGCCCTGCCCGACCTCGTCGGGCGCCTGCGCGCGCGCACGGAAGCGCCCATCGCCGTGGGCTTCGGCATCTCCACGCCGGAGCAGGCGGCCCGCGTGGCAGGCCTCGCCGACGGCGTCATCATCGGCAGCGCGCTGATCGACCTGATCGCGCACAGCGCCGACGCCGACGCCGCCTGCCGGGCCGTCGGCGACCTGCTACGCGCCGCGGGCTCCGCAATAGCCGGAGGCTGAGCCCCTTTGCGTGCTACGGGCGTTCAACGCCCACTGGGCCCCACTCCGGCGGTCTCTGGATCAGTCTCCCGTGCTTCCCCTCGATCGTCAGGGGAAGCTGACTGTCCATCAGATACGCTTGGCGCACCTCCCGAACGAACTTGACCTTGCCATCGAACACGCTGCCGCGATGCTGCCTCTTGCCCTTGTCCTTCCGTGGCACCATAGCCACGACGACTTCACGTCCGAGCTCCCGCTGGACCAGTCTGACCGGCTCCAGCAAGTCGGAGTCATCCGAGACAACGACCGCCGTGTCGTAGAGGCCCTTGAAGCCATCACGGAGCAAGTACGTGGCGAGGTTGACGTCGGAACCCTTCTCCTCCGTCTTGACGACGAATGCTTTCGTGGGCTGCGCGTTGTCCCCATCCAGATCGAGGTCGCGCGAAGCAAGATAGACCACGCCGTCTTCGCAGCCGGTCTTGGGGGGAGGCGCCAGCGGCATCTGCACAGCGTGCTTGGAGAACGTCCCGAGGTGAACACTCAGACGTGGCTGGGCGCGCAATGCGTTCAGGTAGATGCCCTGGCGAATGTGCGCCCTCGGGCTACGGGGAGTGGGCTTCAGCTGGGCGGTGAAGTAGCGCACGTGATCGACGTGGTGACTCGGAACCAGACAGCGCGAGAAGGCCACGAGATCGAGCCACTTCCAGCGCCCGAACGTGCCGTCGACAAACGCGGCGTAGTAGAAGTTGAAGCCGTCGATGTAGACCCTCGCGCGCTGCACCGTCTCGTCCACTGCACCGTCTCCTCAACGCAGAAACCGCCCGAAGGCGGTTTCGCACCCCGAGCCGCAGCACGGGGGAGGTCACATAATAGTACGCCCCGCGTCAAGCACTTTGGACACTCGCGCTCGCGAGCTGTCCCCGCGTAGCCGCCGAACATGGCACGGACCATCGGGAAGGCGTGCCGTCAGCGACCACAGTCACCGTAGCGGGAAGCGCCGCGGGCAACAAGGGTGACGGCCGCAACTGCAGGGTGACAATGCGAAGCCGGTCGCCGGCGGCCTCGATTCCATCCGCTGAATCGGCTCCTAAGGCGAGGAAGCCTGGAGTCTGAGCCCGCCGGTCGATCGGCAACGTCCCGCCGGGTGAAACGGGCGCCGTGGCGAGGTCGACCTGGAGCAGGGCGAAGCGCTCCAGTATCCCTTCCACGAACGCGGGGAATCCGTCGAATGAACCGCGCCGCTTGACCACGATCAAGCGTCCGCGGACCCCGCGTCGGGTACCTTCCGGGCGAGCAATCAACGACAGGAGACCCCATGCGGATCATCACCGCCGACCAGATCCCGGTCGCCGACAACCCTCACGGCGTGGACGTGCGCCACCTCTACAAGACCACGGACGTCGTCGTGTCGCAGATCACGCTGCAGCCCGGCGAGATCGTGAAGCCGCACAAGGCGCCCGTGGACGCCTTCTTCTACGTGCTCGAGGGCGTTCCGCAGATCGAGATCGAGGGCGAGACGCTCGCGGCCGCGGCGGGCACCCTGGTCCCCAGCTCGGCCGGGCACCTGCACAGCATCCGCAACGAGAGCGACGCCCTGGTGCGCTTCCTCGTCGTCAAGACGCCGAACCCGGCCGCCTGACCACGCGCTGACGGCCCGCCGCGCGGTCGCAGGTGCGGCGTGCGGCCTCAACGAGAAACGGCTCCCGCCCCGTGGGCAGAAGCCGTCAGCGCGCCGGCATGGATCGCCGAGAGCGTACCGCTGGCCTCATCGCGGGCCGAGCCGACTCGCGCCGCGTCCATCGATCACGCACGAACCACGTCTGGCAGAGCGAGGATCGCGCGGGGACGCTCGGAGGGAGGCGTGGTGGGCGACGTTGGAATTGAACCAACGACCTCCTGCTTGTCGAGCAGGCGCTCTCCCAACTGAGCTAGTCGCCCACGCAGAATCGGCAGTA
>Ga0209254_10005785_pt1 | contig 11366 bp, 10 predicted proteins | sample FrelakmetDIP11DI_FD_187148 | JGI IMG/M metagenome (GOLD analysis project Ga0209254, IMG submission 187148) | Freshwater lake sediment microbial communities from the University of Notre Dame, USA, for methane emissions studies - DIP11 DI (SPAdes)... | ecosystem: Environmental > Aquatic >... | reverse complement strand
AGCCGGCCTGTGCGGCCTGGATCGCCTGTGGCGGATGCAGCCCGCTCGGCGTGCACAGGACGACGAGGTCGGCCGCTCCATCCGCCAACAGATCCGGGAGGTCGGCATAGCCTCGAACGCCGGTCTTCGCGACGGCGTCTTCGAGGGCACGCGGGTCGTTGTCGCACACGGCAGCGAGTTCGATGCGGTCCGCGTGCTTCTCGATGGCGCTGAAGTGATTCGTAGCGATTCGACCGCAGCCCACTACGGCGACGCGGATACGCCGGCCCAGGATCGGAGTCTTGCCTGACAACATCGTCACTGGGCGGCCTTAGCCCCGATTACCATCGGAGCCGTGGATTCTATACCGGGCAAGACCGCCGAAGTCAGCCCTGATGACGCACGCTATGCGGCCGGAGCGCCGCCGCGATAGTACTCCACGTACCAGTCCACGAACCGCCGGATACCGGTCTCCACCGGTGTGGCCGGCGTGTAACCCGCGTCGCGCTGCAGGTCGTCGATGTCGGCCCACGTATCGGGTACGTCGCCCTGCTGCAGCGGCAGCAGGTTCATCTGCGCCTTGCGGCCGAGGCACTCCTCGAGCACCTCGATGTAGTGCATGAGCTCGACCGGCCGGTTGTTGCCGATGTTGTAGAGGCGGTAGGGCGCGCGACTCGAGCCCGGATCGGGTGCGTCGCTGTCCCAGGCGTGGTTGCCCGTCGCCACCCGGTCGCAGGTCCGCACGACGCCCTCGACGATGTCGTCGATGTAGGTGAAGTCGCGGCGGTGGTGGCCGTAGTTGAAGACGTTGATCGGCTCACCCGCGAGGATGCTGCGCGTGAACAGGAAGAGCGCCATGTCCGGCCGGCCCCAGGGACCGTACACCGTGAAGAATCGCAGACCCGTCACCGGCAGCGCGTACAGGTGCGCGTAGGTGTGCGCCATGAGCTCGTTGGCCTTCTTGGTGGCCGCGTAGAACGAGAGCGGATGGTCCACGTTCTGGTGCACCGAGAACGGCATCTTCGTGTTTGCGCCGTACACGGAACTCGTGGACGCGTAGACCAGGTGCTCGACGCCGTGGTGCCGGCAGCCCTCGAGCACGTTCGCGAAGCCCACCACGTTGCTGTCGACATACGCGAGCGGATTCTCGATCGAGTAGCGCACGCCGGCCTGCGCGGCGAGGTTGATCACGCGCCCGAAGCGCTCCTGCTCGAACAGCGCGTTCATGCCCGGCCGGTCCGCGAGGTCGAGCCTGGCGAAGCGGAAGCCGGGCATCTGCTTCAGGATCTCGAGGCGCGCGAGCTTGAGCCTGACGTCGTAGTACTCGTTGAGGTTGTCGAGGCCCACGACCTCGTCCCCGCGCTCGAGCAGGCGCCGCGCCGTGTTGAATCCGATGAACCCGGCGGCGCCGGTGACAAGGATCTTCATGACCTAGAGCCTGCCGTCCACCTCGTCCGCCTTGAACACGTACTTGATGTCGTAGAGCACGTGGTTCTTGCGGGCGAGCTTGCGGATCCGGCCGATCCCCATCTTTCGGAACTCGTCGTGGGCCACGCCCATGACGACGGCGTCGTAGGTGCCGGCACGGAGCTGCTTCACCGGCCGCAGGCCGTACTCGTGCTCGGCCTCATCCGGGTCGGCCCACGGATCGTATACGTCCACCCTGGCGCCGAACTTCTCGAGCTCGCGGACCACGTCCACGATCTTGGTGTTGCGCACGTCGGGGCAGTTCTCCTTGAACGTGAGCCCCATGACGAGGATGCGTCCGTCCCTGACCTGGATCTTGCGCAGGATCATCAACTGCGCGATCTGCTGCGCGACGTAGCTGCCCATGTTGTCGTTGATGCGCCGGCCCGCGAGGATCATCTCCGGGTGGTAGCCGATCGCCTGCGCCTTGTGCGTGAGGTAGTAGGGATCCACGCCGATGCAGTGGCCGCCCACGAGGCCCGGCCGGAACGGCAGGAAGTTCCACTTGCTGCCGGCCGCGTTCAACACCTCCTCGGTGTCGATGCCGAGGCGGTTGAAGATCAGCGCCAGCTCGTTGATGAGCGCGATGTTGACGTCGCGCTGTGTGTTCTCGATCACCTTGGCAGCCTCGGCCACCTTGATGCTCGACGCCTTGTGGGTGCCCACGGTGATGATGGAGCGGTACAGGGAGTCGACGAACTCGGCCACCTCGGGGGTCGAACCGGAGGTCACCTTGCGGATGGTCGTCAGGCGGTGCTGCTTGTCGCCGGGGTTGATGCGCTCGGGGCTGTAGCCGGCGAAGAAGTCCTTGTTGAACTTGAGCCCCGACACCCGCTCGAGGATCGGCACGCAGACCTCCTCGGTGCAGCCCGGGTAGACCGTGGACTCGTAAACCACGACGTCGCCCTTCTTGAGCACCTTGCCCACGGACTCGCTGGACTTCACGAGCGGAGTGAGATCCGGGCGCTTGAACTCGTCGATCGGGGTCGGCACGGTGACGATGAAGACGCGGCAGGTCTTCAGGTCCTCCAGGCGCGTCGTGTAGCTGAGCTTGGTCGCCGACGCCAGCTCCGCCGCGTCCGTCTCGAGGGTGCTGTCGTGGCCGCGCCGCAGCTCGTCCACGCGTGCGGTCTTGATGTCGAAGCCCACGGTGTTGAAACGCTTGCCGAATTCGACCGCGAGCGGCAGCCCGACATAGCCGAGGCCGACGACGCCGATTCGAAGATTGCGCAGATTGAGATTGGGCATGGTGGGTCGGTTCGATTCGAGGGTTATGTGCAATGCTCGCGGCGCGCCGCGGGACGGAAGGATGCCACACGCGGGGGGCGTCGAATGAGACCGGCGTCATACTGGCAGGGGCGCTGAACGCCCGCCCGCGCCGCCGTACGTCGGCGATCGTGGCCCGGTGACAGGATCAATTGCCGGATTCCTGGAGGCGCCAGACGGTCTGGCCGCGGCTGGCCGTGTCGAGGGCCAGCAGTCGCCGCTCGTGGGCTTCGAGCTCCGCGCTCGTCGCACGCACGACCACCAGGGTGCCGCGCGGACGCTGCGCCCGCCGTAACGGCGCGTGCGCCGCCGCCGCCTCGGCCGCCTCGTCGAGCGTGAGGGCGCCTTGTCCGCCCGTCATCGCGAGGTACACCTCGAGCAGCAGGTCGGCGTCGAGCAGTGCGCCGTGCAGGTCGCGCTGCGAATTGTCCACGGAATAGCGCTTGCAGAGCGCATCGAGCCCGTTGCGCTGGCCGGGATGCAGCTGCCGGGCGAGCGCCAGGGTGTCGAGCACCTGGCAGAGGTCGCCCACGCGGCCCGGCGACTCCGGCAGGCGCTTGAGCTCGGCGTCGAGGAACGCCACGTCGAACGGCGCGTTGTGGATCACGAGCTCGGCGCCGCGCACGAAGTCGAGCCAATCCCGGGCGACCTCGGCAAAGCGGGGCTGGCCCTGCAGGAACTCCGCCGTGATGCCGTGCACCTGCAGCGCGCCGGGATCTATGTCGCGATCAGGGCACAGGTAGCGGTGAAAGACGCGGCCCGTGCGGCGCCGGTTGACGATCTCGATGCAGCCGATCTCGATGACGCGATGCCCGAGCTCGGGCTCGAGCCCGGTGGTCTCGGTGTCGAGGATGACCTGGCGCACAGGTCAGCCGACCGACTGGCGGACCGCCTGCACCACCCGCACCTGGTCCACCTCGGTGAGGTACGGGTGCATCGGCAGGCTGACCACGCGCCGCGCCGCGGCCTCCGACACCGGGAAGCGGCCCTCGGGTTGGCCGAGGTGCTCGAACACCGGCTGCAGGTGCAGCGGCAGCGGGTAGTGCACGGCCGTCGGCACGCCGAGCGCCTTCATGCGCGTCTCGAAGATGTCGCGGTTGTCCACTTCGATGGTGTACTGGGCGTACACGCTGGTGTTGAACGGCTCGACAAAGGGCCCCTGGATCGGACTCGGGTGGCCGGCAAAGGCCTCCGCCAGAAGTTCCGTGTAGCGCGCCCCGAGACGCGCGCGGGCCGCGACCTCGTCGTCGAAGATCTCGAGCTTGGCGAGCAGCACCGCCGCCTGGATGGAGTCGAGCCGTCCATTCAGTCCGAGACGCGGATGGTGATAGCGACGGTCCTGGCCATGCACCCTGATCTCGCGCATGAGCTTCGCCAGGTGGTCGTCGTCCGTGAACAGCGCCCCGCCGTCGCCGTAGCCGCCGAGCGGCTTGGACGGGAAGAACGACGTGGAGCCCACGAAACACAGCCCGCAGGAGCGCTTGCCCTTGTAGGTCCCGCCGAAGCTCTGCGCGCCGTCCTCGATCACGAGCAGTCCGTGGCGGCACGCAACTTCGTTGATCGCATCGAAGTCCGCGCATTGACCATAGAGCGAGACGGGCATGATCGCCTTCGTCCGCGGCGTAATGGCGGCCGCGAGCGCAGACGGGTCCAGGTTGTAGGTCCGCGGATCGATGTCCACGAACACGGGCACCGCCCCGAGGAGCGCGATCATCTCGCCCGTTGCGAAGAACGTGAACGGCGCCGTGATCACCTCATCGCCGGGTCCGATGCCCATCGCCATCATGGCGATGAGGAGCGTGTCCGTGCCGCTCGACGCGGCCACACAATGCTTCGTGCCGACGTAGGCCGCTAGGGCCGCCTCCAGCTCGGTGACCTCTGGGCCGAGAATGTACTGTCCGTGCTCGAGCACGCGGGCGACGCGAGCGTCCACCGACGGCTTGATGCGCCGGTATTGAGTCTTGAGGTCGATGAAGTCCATGGAGGGGCTCATGGGGAACAGGTAACGTGGCTCATTGTACGGCAGTCGGCTGCTGCGGCTGCGGCCGGCTACCCAGGCACGCGCGTGTCGAGCTCGTCCACCCCGCGGTTCGCCAGTGCATCGGCCCTCTCGTTGCCCGGATGCCCGGCGTGGCCCTTCACCCAGTGCCAGTGCACCTCGTGCCGCAACATCTCCTGCTCGAGGCGCACCCAGAGGTCCGCGTTCTTGACGGGCTTGCGGTCGGCTGTCTTCCAACCGCGCTTCTTCCACTGGGGCAGCCACTCGGTAATGCCGTTGCGGACGTACTGCGAGTCCGTGTAGAGCTGCACGCGGCAGTGGCGCTTGAGGGCGGCCAGCGCCTCGATCGCCGCGGTCATCTCCATGCGGTTGTTGGTCGTGTGCGGCTCGCCGCCCCACAGCTCCCGGGTATGCGTGCCCGAGACGAGCACCGCGCCCCAGCCGCCGGGGCCCGGGTTGCCGCGACAGGCGCCGTCCGTGTGGATCTCGACCTCGGTCATGCCGCGTTTCTCGAGGTGGGCTCGGCGAGCCCACCGACGACTGCCGGCGCACGTTGCCACGCGGGCCGGATGGGCGTGAGGCTCCGCACCCGCTTGCGCGCCTTCAAGAGGTAGGCCCCGGCGAGCGGCGTCGCAAACCGCGGTCCGTGCGACTCGAGCCAGGCGCGGCTCCGCGCCGACAGGCGCTGGTTCCAGGGCGGCACGAACAGGTAGCGCCGCGCATCCACCACCTCGAAGCCGAGCAGCACCAGCCAGTCCCGCAACCGGCCCTCGCTGATGAGCCGCACCGCGGGCGGCGGGAATCGACGGCGCGACAGGAGATATCGCACGCCCCACGGCCCGAGCGGGTTGAAACCGCAGACGAGCACGTGGCCCTCGCCCATCAGCACGCGCTCGACCTCGCGCAGCAGTTCGTGGGGATGCGGCGCGTGCTCGAGCGTATGCGGCAGCAGCACGGCCTCGACCGTCGCGGTGGCGATCGGCAGCGCCGCGAAGTCCGCGCGGATCGCACCGGGCCCGGCCGCATCCGGCGCCAGGAAGCAGCGGTGCTGCGTGCGCACGCCCGAGCACAGGTCCACGCGTGAGCCCCAACGTCCGAGCTGCAGCAACTCGAACCCGAACACGTCGGTGAGCGCGTCCGCGAGCACGCGCTGCTCGAGCTCGAGCAGCGCAGCGCCGAGCACGCTGTCGAACCAGGCCTGGGCCGAAGCGTCGTTCATGGCGCGCAAGGATAGCGGCAAAGGTCGCAGATCTTTGCGAAAAACGCGCGGCGCGTTGTGGAAATTTCCGGCCTGACGGGGTCTAATACGCGCGCCCGGGCTCATGGCCACGACGCGACGGGGGTCGGCGATGCTCGAAGCGAGTCCGGTGCGGGCCTTCTCGGACAACTACCTCTGGCTGATCCGCGCTCCGCTCGAGCGGACCGCTGCCTTGGTAGTCGACCCGGGTGATGCTCGCCCGGTCGAGGCGGCTCTGGAAGACCAGGGGCTCGCCCTGCGTGCCATCCTCGTCACGCATCATCATGCCGACCACGTCGGCGGGGTCGCGGCGCTGGCGGAGCGGCACGGTGCCGCGGTCTTCGGTCCGGCGCGAGAGCGAATGCCCTGCGCGGCCCGGGCGCTCGACGACGGAGACACTGTCAGCCTTGCAGACCTCGGACTCGAATTTCACGTGATGGCGGTGCCAGGGCACACCCTCGGTCACATCGCGTACCACGGCCACGGCTCCCTTTTCTGTGGCGATACGCTCTTCAGCGCTGGCTGCGGCCGCCTCTTCGAGGGCACGGCCGGCCAGATGCACGAGTCGCTCGAGCGGATCGCGATGCTGCCCGACGACACCCGCGTCTTCTGCGCCCACGAGTACACGCTCGCCAACCTGCGTTTCGCCGCGGTCGTCGAGCCCGGCAATGCCGACGTCCTCGAGACGCTCGACGCGGTGCGCGAACTGCGCAGCCGCGACGCGATCACGCTGCCCTCCACGCTGCGCCGCGAGCGGCGCATCAATCCCTTCCTGCGGTGCCGGGAGCCTGCCGTGCGCACGGCGGCCGAGGCACACGCGGGCTCCACCCTGCACGGACCGGCGGAAGTATTCGCCGTGCTCCGGGCCTGGAAAGACGGATTCCGCTGAATGCAAACCATCAAGCACATCCTGCCCGCGATCGCGGTTCTCGGCCTGGCGCTGGCCGGCTGCAGTACCACGCCCCGCGACGACGACTACTCGAGCCTGCCGCCCGCGCCGCAGCATCCGACCGCAGCCAGGCCGGGCCTTGACGCGCCGGTCACCTACGGCAGCGCCCGCCACGGACTGCCGCAGATCCCGCCCGAGCAGCATGCCGATCTCTTCGACCGCATCCGGGCCGGCTATGCGCTGCCAGACTCCCAGCACTACGCCGTCAACCGGGAGATCGAGGGGTACCGCTCGCGACCGGACTTCCTCGATCGCACGTTTGGCCGCGGCGCACGGTACCTGCACCACATCGTCACGGAGATCGAGCGACGCGACATGCCGCTCGAACTCGCGCTGCTGCCGGTCGTCGAGAGCGCCTTCAACCCGGTCGCCTACTCGCGCAGCCACGCCGCGGGACTGTGGCAGTTCATCCCGAGCACGGGCAAGCACTACGGGCTCACGCAGAACTGGTGGATCGACGAGCGGCGCGACGTGCTGCGCGCCACCGACGCCGCGCTCAACTACCTCCAGTACCTGCACCGATACTTCAACGGCGACTGGTATCTCGCGATCGCGGCCTACAACGGCGGCGAGGGCACGGTCAGCCGGGCCGTGAAGCGCAACGCCGACGCCGGGCGCGCGACGGACTTCTTCAGCCTGGATCTGAAGGCCGAGACTCGCGACTACGTGCCGAAGCTGCTCGCCATCAGCCGCATCGTGGCGGACCCGGCCGCCTACGGGCTGAGCTTCGCCGCCATCCCGAACCAGCCCTACTTCGACGTCGTCGATCCGGGCAAGCAGATCCACCTCGGCGAGGCGTCCGAGCTCGCCGGCATCAGCCGCGACGACATGTTCGCCCTCAATCCGGCCTTCAATCGCATGACCACGCCGCCGAGTGGTCCGCATCGCCTGCTCCTGCCCGTGGAGCGGGCCGAGCCGTTCCGGCTCGCGCTGGCGAGCGAGGCCGGCACGCAGCGGCTCGCCGCGGCTGCGGCGGCCGAGCCGCCGCCCGACGTCCGGCACCGCGTGCGCAGCGGCGAGTCGCTTTCCGGCATCGCCCGCCAGCACGGCGTTTCCATCGAGTCGCTGCGCGCGCGCAACGGCCTGCGCGGCTCGGTCATCCATCCCGGTGACACGCTGATGATCCCGACCGGTGCGTCGGGGGCCGCCGCGCCGGTCGCTGAAGCCCGCCAGGACATCGTCGCGCAGCTGCCGGAGCGCCTGCCATCGGCCGGTCGCGCGACGACGCCGGCCAGGTCTGCAGCGGCACCCAGCGCAAGCACGCACAAGGTGAAGCCCGGCGAGACCTTGTGGGGCGTCGCCCGACAGTACGGCGTCACGGTCCCGGCGCTCGCCGGCGCGAACGGCATGACCTCGAGGAGCCAGCTGGTCGCCGGCAGCCGCCTGCAGATCCCCGGGGCGGACAAAACGTCCGCGCCGGTCGGGGAAGCGTCCCCGATGACCTACAAGGTTCGACGCGGCGACACGCTCACGCAGATCGCGGAGCGCTTCAACGTATCCGTGCAGCAACTCATGACGTGGAACCAGATGCGCCAGTCGAACTCGCTGCGAGCCGGCCAGAAGATCGTCGTGTACGTCGATCCGCGGCGCGCGAGCGGGGGCTGAGGCCGTGGGTTTCCTCGCGGGCAAGCGGGCCCTCGTCGTCGGCCTCGCCACCGAGCGCTCGATCGCCTACGGGATCGCGGCCGCCATGCGGCGCGAGGGCGCGGAACTCGCCCTCACCTACCAGAACGAGCGCCTGCGCGAGCGCGTCGCCGCCATGGCGACGGAGTTCGACTCCACGCTGGTCCTTCCGATGGACGTGTCGAGCGACGCCGAGATCGACTCCGCCTTCGCGGCATTGCGTGAGCGCTGGGACACGCTCGACATCCTGGTGCACTCGGTTGCGTTCGCCCCGCGCGAGCAGCTGGCCGGGGGATTCCTCGACAGCGTCAGTCGCGAGGGATTCCAGGTCGCGCACGACGTCTCGAGCTACAGCCTTGCCGCGCTTGCCAAGGCCGCGCGTCCGATGATGCTCGGCCGGCCGGGCGCAATCGTGACGATGTCGTATCTCGGAGCCGTACGCTCGGTGCCCAGCTACAACGTGATGGGACTCGCCAAGGCAAGCCTCGAGGCGAACGTCCGGTTCCTGGCGGCCGATCTCGGTCCGCAGGGGATCCGGGTGAACGCAATTTCGGCGGGTCCCATCAAGACCCTTGCGGCCGCCGGGGTGAGCGGCTTCCGCAAGATGCTGGGGCACGTCGCCTCGTATACACCGCTACGGCGCAACGTGACGATCGAGGAGGTCGGTAACGCCGCGGCCTTCCTGTGCTCCGACCTCGCTTCGGGCATCACGGGCGAGATCCTGTACGTCGACGCAGGCTACAGCCACGTCGGGATGGCCTTCCCCGAGTAGGCTCCACAGCTCGACTATTCGAACAGCTTGGGGTTGCGCGTGATCTTCGCGTTCTTCTCGAGCGCCGCCACGTACGACGAGAACTCCGCGAGCGCCACCTGGCCTGCCGCCCGCTGGGCATTCGCGGCGAGATCGGCGACCGCCTCCGGCGATGACACCGAGCCCGGCCGCATGCCGGTCACCACGAACAGTGCCGCGTCACCGCCCGGAAGCTTGGCGACACCGCTGCTGGGTCGGCCGGCCACAGGCGCCGCCGCAGTGAACACCGACTGGAGCAGCTCCGGCGGCAAGGTTTCCTCGGTACGTGTCACGCTCCGGCCGCCCATGGGCTGCAGTCCGAGTGACTGCGCGACCTCGCTCCAGGCCTCGCCCGCAGCGAGTCGGGCCGCCGCGGCTTGCGCGGCCGCCGCGGCCGCCTCGCGGGCGCGCTGCGCTCGCAGGGCCTGCTCGATGTCGCCACGCACCTCGTCGAGCGCCCGCTGCACCGGCGGGCGGTGCTCGGTAACGCGCAGCACCACCACGCTGTCCTCGCCCACGTTGATCGCCGGACTGTTCTGCCGCTCCTGCAGCACCTCGTCGCTGAAGGCCGCCTCGATGAGCTTGCGGTCGGCACCGAACGAGCCGCCGCCCCGCCGCGTGAAAGCCTCCACGGTACGCACCTCCAGCCCGAGGCGCTGCGCGACCGACTCGAGCTCGTTCAGGCTCGAGAACGCCTCGTCAGCGAGTTGCTGCGAACGCTCGTAGAACTCGGTCTGGGCCTGCTCGCGACGGTAGTCGGACTCGAGCTCCGCCCGGACCTCGTCGAAACTGCGCTGGTGAGCAGCCTCGACGTCATCGAGCTTGATGAGGTGATAGCCGAACTGCGTCTGCACCGGTCCGCGGATCTCGCCCTTTTCCATGGCAAAGAGTGCATCCGCAAACGGAGCAACGAAGCTCTCGCGGGTCGCCCAGCCGAGGTCGCCACCCTGCCCCTTCGATCCAGGGTCGTCCGAGTTCTGCGCGGCGAGCGTGGAGAAATCTTCGCCGTCCCGCGCACGCGCGGCCAGCGCTTCGGCCCGCGTCCGGGCAGCCGCCTCGTCCGTACCAGCTTCAACGAGGATGTGCCGGGCGCGGCGCCGCTCCGTGGACTGGAATCGTTCGGCCGCCACTTCGTCGTAATGACGGCGCAGCGCTTCGTCCGTCACCTCGACGCCGCTTTCGACGTCGGACAGGTTCAACTGCACATACTGCAGCGCGACGGATTCCTCGGACCGGTAGTCGCCCTCGTGCTTCTGGAACCAGTCCGCCGCCTCCTCCGGGGTGATCGCGACGCCGGCCGCAAACTGGGCGGCGGGCAGGACGACGAGGTCCACGTCGCGCACCTCGCCCTCGAGCTCGATTCGCCGGCGCACCTCGCCCGGCAGCGCGAAGGCGGAAATCGCCAAGGCGTTGCGCAGCTGGTTGATCTCGAGGTCGCGGCGGAACTCCGTTTCGAAGTCGGCCTCCGTGCGCCCCTGGGCACGCAGCAGCGCCGCGTAGCGGTCGCGCGAGAAGACGCCATCGACCTGCAACGCGGGAATCTCCGCCAGCGCTTCGGCCAGCTCACGGTCGCTGACCCGGTAGCCGAGCTCGCCGGCCCGCTGCACGAGGAGCTCGCGGCGAATGAAGTCGTCGAGGATGCGCTGCTGCTCCTGCTGGACGAGTTCCGGCGGCAGCTCGTCGCGGGTGAGCTGCTGCAATTCGGCCTGACGATCCTGCCAGGCGCGCCGCACCTGCTCGACCGGGATCTTCTCGCCGTTGACCGTCGCGGCCGCCACGTTCACCGACGACTCGAACTGGACGCCCCAGAAGATGAAGACGATGGCGATGACGCCGAGGAAGACGATTGCGAACCAGCCGGTGATCTTGTCGCGGATCTGCTGCAGCATGTTTTTGTACGATCGAGGAAATTCGGAGGGGCGATAGTAAGAGGCGAGCCTGCCGCCCGCCACATTTTCGTGCCGTCAGAAACGTGAAAGCCCGCGGGGGCGGGCCTTCTTCGAACGCGCTCGGACCAGAAATTGGCGGAGTGGACGGGACTCGAACCCGCGACCCC
>Ga0209254_10005784_pt1 | contig 11368 bp, 4 predicted proteins | sample FrelakmetDIP11DI_FD_187148 | JGI IMG/M metagenome (GOLD analysis project Ga0209254, IMG submission 187148) | Freshwater lake sediment microbial communities from the University of Notre Dame, USA, for methane emissions studies - DIP11 DI (SPAdes)... | ecosystem: Environmental > Aquatic >... | reverse complement strand
CGCCTCCGATATCGGGCTCGTGGCCAAGCTCGAGCCGGGCGGCACCCTGCACGTCGTGACGACCGACCTCGGCACGGCCCGGCCGCTCCCCGGGCTCCGCGTCAGAGCCTACAACTATCAGAACCGGCTCCTCGGCGAGACGACCTCGGACGCGAACGGGTTCGCCGTTTTCGCCCTCGAGGACCGGGCCTTCTACGTCTCGGCCGAGGGCGGCGGCGACATCGGCTATCTCCGCATCGCCGGCGAAAGCGCGCTGCCGCTCAGCCACTTCGACGTCGGCGGCGAGGCCTCCGAGCGGGGCGTCAAGGGAATTCTCTACGGCGAGCGCGGCGTGTGGCGCCCCGGCGACACGCTCCATCTGACCTTCGCCCTGTTCGACCGGGACAAGGTCCTGCCGCCCGGACACCCGGTCATCCTGGAGCTCGCCAATCCCCAGGGGCAGGTCGTGCTGACAGCCAAGCCCGATAAGGTCGTCGAGCCGTTCTACGCCTTTAAGGTCGCGACGGACGACGCCGCTCCCACCGGAAACTGGCAGGCCCGTGTCCTCGTCGGCGGCCTGACCTTCGGCAAGACCCTCAAGATCGAGACGGTCGTGCCCAACCGGCTCAAGATCGGGCTCGAAACGGGGCGGGACGTCCTCCGGCGCAAGGACATGCCCTTCGAGGCGGCCGTCACGTCCCAATGGCTCCACGGCGCGCCCGCAGCGAACCTGAAGTTCGACGTGTCGGCGCGGCTCGTGCGGCGGCCGACCCGGTTCGAGCGCTTCCCGGACTACAGCTTCGACGACCCGGCCCGCGAATTCGAAGGCGCCACGGTCGAGGTGGCCCAAGGGACGCTCGACGCCCAGGGGCGGGCCAATACCCGGATCGACATCGCCCCCCAGCAGCCCAGCCCGGGCCTGCTGGACGCCGTCTTCACCAGCCGCGTCTTCGAGGAGAGCGGCGACTTCAGCGTCGACACCTTCTCGCTCCCGTTCCACCCGTACGATTCCTACGTGGGCGTCCGGGCGCCCAAGGGCGAGGAGACCCGCGACCTGCTCGTGACCGACAAGGATCAGGAGGTCTCGATCGTCACGGTCGACCCCGACGGCCGCCCCGTCTCCCGCGACCGCCTTGTCGTCTCCCTCTACAAGATCGAGTGGAAGTGGTGGTGGGACCGGAGCGGAGAATCCCTGGCCCAATACGTCGCCGGCGTCCAGACCCGGCCGCTTCTCAAGGCCGAGGTCTCGACCCGCGACGGGGCCGGCAAATGGACGTTCCAGATCCGCACCCCCGACTGGGGACGCTTCCTCATCCGCGTCGAGGACCCCGTGAGCGGCCACGCCGCCGGCCAGATCGTCTACTTCGACTGGCCGGGCTGGGCCGGCCGGGCCCGGGAGGAGGGCGGAGCCGGCGCGACGTCGCTCAGCTTCACGGCTGACAAGCCCGCTTACAAGGTCGGGGAGAAGGCCGTCATCTACCTGCCCGAGGCCGTCCAGGGCCGGGCCCTCGTTTCGATCGAGAGCGGGACGTCCGTCCTCGACAAGTTCTGGGTGTCCACGGTCAAGGGCGAGAACCGCTTCGAGGTCCCTCTCACCGCGGCCATGACCCCCAATGTTTACGTCCACGTCGCCCTCATCCAGCCGCACCGGGACAAGGCGAGCGATACGCCCATCCGGCTCTACGGGGTCATCCCCCTCGTCGTCGAGGACCCGGGGACGCGGCTCGAGCCCGTGGTCAAGATGGCCGAAGAGATCCGGCCCAGGGAGACGTTCAAGGTCGAGGTCCGCGAGAGCGGCGGCCGGCCCATGACCTACACGCTGGCCGTCGTCGACGAGGGGCTCCTCGGCCTGACCCGGTTCGCGACGCCGGACCTGCGCAAAGGCTTCTATGCCCGCGAGGCGCTCGGGGTCTCGACGTGGGACCTGTTCGACATCGTCGCCGAGGCCTACGGCGCCGAGATGGCCCGCATCCTGGCCCTCGGCGGCGGCGAAGAAGGCGCGTCCCTGGACAAGGCCAAGCAGCCGCGGCGGTTCCCCCCGGTCGCCCTGTTCGAAGGGCCGTTCGAGCTCAAGGCGGGCGCGAGCGCCGTCCACGAGCTGGCCATGCCGCAGTACTTCGGGGCCGTCCGGGTCATGGTCGTGGCCGGGCGCGGCGGCGCGTTCGGCCTGGCCGAGAAGTCCGTCCCGGTCCGGCGCGATCTGATGACCCTGGCCACCCTGCCTCGGGTCGTCCGCCCCGGCGAGGACGTGGTCATGCCCATCGCCGTCTTCGTCACCAAGCCGGAGATCAAGGAGGTCACGGTCGAAGTGGAGACGAACGGGCTCCTCGAGGTCGTCGGCGAGCGCCGCAAGACGGTCGCCTTCGCCAGGCCCGGCGACGACATCGTCAGCTTCGCCCTCAGAACGACGGGCGGCATCGGTCCGGGGGAGGTGCGTTTCCGCGCGGCGGGCGGAGCCGAGCGCGTCGAGGACGCCATCGCCATCCCCGTCCTGGCCAGCAGCACGGCCATCACCCAGACGACGCGCCTCGAGGTCAAGCCCGGCGAGACCGTGACCAAGGACATCGTGCCGTTCGGGCTGGAGAACACCAACAGCGTCATCCTCGAAGCGTCCTCCCTGCCGCCGCTCAACCTGGAGAAGCGGCTCGACTTTCTGATCCAGTATCCCCACGGCTGCCTCGAACAGACGCTCTCGGCGGCCTTCCCCCAGCTCTACCTCAAGAGCCTGGTCAAGCTCGACGAGCGGCAGGCCAAGGAGGTCGAGGAACACGTCAAGACGGCCATCCAGAAGCTGCCGGCGTTCCAGATGACGAACGGGGCCTTCTCGTATTGGCCGGGCGATCGCGAGGGCCACGAGTGGACGGGCATCTACGCCGGCTGGTTCCTGCTCGAGGCGGCCCGCCTCGGCTATCACGTGCCCCCCTCCATGCTCGACGCCTGGCGGGCGAACCAGAAGATGCTGGCCAACGGCTTCGTCACCGGCGGCGCGGCGGCCCAGCTGGCCCAGGCCTTCCGGCTGTTCGCGCTGGCCCTGGCCCGCGACCCCGACCTCGGGGCCATGAACCGGCTCCGGGAGAGCGCCGCCCTGCCCGGTCCGGCCGGGCTCATGCTGGCCGCGGCCTTCCAAATGACCGGACAGGCCGACGCGGCCGCCGACCTGGCCGACCGGACCAGGCTCGAGTTCAAGCCCTACCGCGACGACAGCGAGACCTTCGGCTCCGAGTTCCGGGACAAGGCCCTGGCCGTCCGGGCCTTCGTCCAGATGGGCCGGGCTGAAAAAGGGCGGGCCTGGCTCGAAGACATCTCCAAGACGTTCGCCTCGGACCTTTGGCTGTCGACGCACGAAACGTCGTTCGGCCTGATGGCCCTGGCCGCCTTCTACGGCGGAGCGGGCGTCAAGCCGTTCCGCTATAAGCTCGCCTGGGACGCGGACAAGGCGGTCGAGGTCGAGTCGGCGACGCCGTTCGACCGGCGCGAGTATGCGGCCTTCCCGACGAAGGGCCGGGCCCTCGCCGTGACCAACACCGAGACCGGGCCGCTCTACGTCAACGTCTATCGGCGCGGCGTGCCCGCGGCCGGCGTCGAAACGCCGTCCTCAGAAGGCCTGTCGATCGACGTCCGGCTGCGCGACATGAAGATGAACGCCCTCGAGGCGGGCCCGATCACGCAAGGGCTCGATCTCGTGGCCGAGGTCCGGATCAAGAACCTGACCCTGAACCCGCTCCAGAACCTCGTCCTGACGCATCTCGTCGCTTCGGGTTTCCAGATCAAGAACCCGAGGTTCGGCGGAGGGTCGACCCCGGCCGTCGACTACCAGGATATCCGCGACGACCGCGTCTTCACCTACTTCGGGCTCGACGCCGGGCAGGAGAAGGTCTTCCTGGTCGTTCTCAACGCCTCTTATCGCGGCCGGTATTACCAGCCGGGCGTCGCCGTCGAGGCCATGTACGACGCCGGCCTGCACGCCAACACCAAAGGACAATGGGTTGAAATCGTGCAATGAACGACTCGGGGACATGTACCGAAGGTACGTGTCCCCATTAAGGCAAGGGATGGAGGCACTGATAATCGCCAAGAAGCGGGGACACGTACCAAAGGTACATGTCCCCTTCCTCAAACGCCGCCGCTTCCTCATCTTCGGCGGCGTTTGCCTTCTTCTCCTTCTTCTCTGGCTGGCCCTCCCCGTCGTCCGTTTCGACGATCCCGTTTCGCCGGTTCTGTTCAGCGCGGAGGGCCGGCTGCTCGGGGCCCGGACGGCCGCCGACGGCCAGTGGCGCTTCCCGCAGGGCGAACGTGTCCCGCGACGGTTCAGCGAGGTGCTGGTCCGTTTCGAGGACAAGCGCTTCTTCGCCCACCCCGGCGTCGATCCCTTGGCTGTGGCCCGGGCGGCGCGTCAGAACCTCCGGGCGGGCCGGGTCCAGAGCGGCGCGAGCACGATCACCATGCAGGTCATCCGCCTGGCCCGGAAGAACCGGCCGCGGACCTTCGCCGAAAAGCTGCGCGAGGCCGGGCTGGCGCTGCGGCTCGAGACCAGCCTGTCCAAGGCCGGGATCCTGGCCCTGTTCGCGGCCCACGCGCCGTTCGGAGGCAACGTCGTCGGTCTCGACGCGGCCTCGTGGCTCTACTTCGGCCGTAGCCCGGACGAGCTGAGCTGGGCTGAGGCGGCCTTTCTGGCCGTCCTGCCGAACGACCCGGGGCTCACGGCTTCCGCGACGGGGCGGATCCGGTTGCGCGGCAAGCGCGACGGCCTCCTCGAAAAGCTCCGGGACCGGGGGACGATCGCCGCCCTCGAGTGCCGGCTGGCCCTGGCCGAGCCCATGCCCGACCGCCTGCGCGCCCTGCCGCGCGACGCGCCGCACCTGCTCGAGACGCTGGCCGCCCGGCCCGGCGCGTCATCGCCGTTCCGCTCCTTCATCGCCGCCGACCTGCAGCGGACGGCCGGCCGGATCGTCGAACAGCACGGCGCCCGCCTGGCCGGCCGCGGCATCCGGAACGCGGCCGCCATCCTCATCGACAACCGGAGGGCGGCCGTCGTCGCCTACGTGGGCAACGTCGGGCTCGACCGGCGCGAGGCCCACGGCCAGAACGTGGATATCGTGCGGAGCCGGCGCAGCACCGGCAGCATCCTCAAGCCGTTCCTCTACGCCTCGATGCTCAAGGAAGGCGGTCTCGCGCCGGGGACGCTCGTCCCCGACACGCCGGCCCGCTTCGAGGGCTTCAAGCCGGAGAACTTCGACCGCCGCTTCCGCGGCGCCGTGCCGGCCCGGGCCGCGCTGGCCTGGTCGCTCAACGTGCCGGCCGTGCGCGAGCTTCGCGACTACGGCATCCCGCGATTCGAGAACCGGCTGCGGCAGTGGGGGATGACGACCCTCGACCGGCCGCCCGAAGACTACGGGCTGACCCTCGTCCTGGGCGGAGCGGAGGGCGAGCTCCTGGAGATCGCGGCGCTCTACGCGAAGATGGCCGAGCTCGCGTCGAACGCGCCGGGCGGCGGGCAGGAGGTGCGGTTGCTCCGGGACGAGCCGCAGGTCCCGTCGAAGATGAGGGAGCTCGGCGCGGCCTCGGCCTATCTCACGCTCCAGGCCCTGACGGCGGTCAACCGGCCCGACGACGAGGGCTTCTGGCGGAATTTCAGCTCGTCGAAATGGATGGCCTGGAAGACGGGCACGAGCTTCGGCCTGCGGGACGCCTGGGCCGTCGGCGTCACGCCGAACTACACGATCGGGGTCTGGGCCGGGAACGCGGACGGCGAAGGCCGGCCGGGGCTGACGGGCCTCGGGGCCGCGGCCCCGGTCCTGTTCGACCTCCTCAGCGCGGTGGACGGCGGCGGCGAGATCGTCCGGCCGCCGTCGGGATTCAAAGACATCCGGGTCTGCCGCGATTCGGGCTGCCTGGCGACGGACCTCTGCCCGGCGGAGACGGTGGCGGTGCCCGAGGAGAGCCGGTTCGACCGGATGTGCGGCTTCCACCAGATGGTCCACCTCGACGCCTCGGGTCGCTTCCGGGTCGACAGCCGCTGCGAACCGGTCGACCGGATGCGCCACGAGCCCTGGTTCGTCCTGCCGCCCGTCCAGGAGTATTACTACCGGGCCGAGCACGCCGATTACCGGCCACTGCCGCCGTTCCGGAGCGATTGCGGCGGGGCGGCGGCGGAGCGTGGGTCCAGGGTCATGAGCCTCGTTTATCCGGAGCCGGACATGTCGGTCTACGTCCCGGTCGGCCTCGACGGGAAGATGGGCGAGGTCGTCTTCGAGGCCGTCCACCGCGAGGGCGGGGCGACCGTCCACTGGCACCTCGACGGCCGCTATGTCGCCTCGACGCGGGTGTTCCATCAGGTCGCGGCCGCGCCCGAGCCCGGTCCGCACCGGCTCGTGCTGATGGACGACGAGGGCCGGCGCCTGGAGCGGGAATTCCAGGTCGTGAGCCCGCCCCGGCGCGGCGACCGCTGAACTCCGGGCCGCCGGCGTCTACTTCTTCATGTCCTTGTCGAAGGCGACCTTGGACGGCGAGAAGTTCATGGCCCGGACGAACTCGAGCGCTTCCCTGGCCCCGAACTCGCGGTCCATGGCGTTGTCCTCCCACTCGACCGACAGCGGCCCGTCGTAGCCGATGGCGTTGAGCTCGCGGACGATCGCGTCGAAATCGACGTCGCCGTGGCCGAGCGAGCGGAAGTTCCAGCCGCGCCGGACGTCGCCGAAGGGCAGGAACGAGCCGAGGAGGCCGGCCCGGCCGTCGAGGGTCACGGCCACGTCCTTCATGTGGACATGGTAGATGCGATCGGCGAAATCGCGGATGAACAGGTGCGGCTCGATGCCCTGCCAGACGAGGTGGCTCGGATCGAAGTTGAGTCCCAGGGCCAACCGGCCGTTGAAAGTCTCGAGCAGGCGCCGGGTCGTGTAGAGGTCGAAGGCGATCTCGGTCGGGTGGACCTCGAGGGCGAACTTGACGCCCTGCTCGTCGAACTCGTCGAGGATGGGCGACCAGAGGCCCAGGATCTTCTGGAATCCGGCTTCGACCGTCTCCTCGGTCGTCGTGGGGAAGGAGTACCAGGCCTTCCAGATGGGCGAACCCATGAAGCCGTTGACGACATAGCAGCCCATATTGCGGGCCGCCCGGGCGGCGGACTTCATCTCGTCGACGGCCCATTTGCGCAAGGCCTCGGGCTTGCCCTTGACGGCGTCGGGGGCGAAGCCGTCCAGGCGCGGATCGTACTCGTCGCCGACGCACTGGCCGGCGAGGTGGGCGCCGAGCGCCCAGCACTTGAGTCCGTGCTTGACGAGGATGCGCTTCCGGTCGCGGACATAGGCGGGGTCGGCCGCGGCCTTGCGGACGTCCATGTGGTCGCCCCAGCAGGCGATCTCCAGGCCGTCGTAGCCCCAGGATTTGGCCTTCCTGCAGACCTCTTCGAACGGCAGGTCGGCCCACTGGCCGGTGAACAGGGTGACGGGTCGTGCCATGATGCTCTCCTTGATCAATCCGTTTTCAGCCAGATCGAGCCCCGGGCGGAGCTCTCGACGCAGGTCTCGATGTAGCGGACACCGCGGAGGCCGTCGTCGACGCTCGGGAAGTCGAGGTCGGCGGGCTCGAGGGGCTCGCCGCGGAGCTTCTTCGCGAGCGCGGTGAGATAGGTCGCGTAGACGTTGGCGAAGCTCTCGAAATACCCTTCCGGGTGTCCCGACGGGAGGCGCGAGAGCGATCGGGCCCGCGGCGACATCGGATCGCGGCCGCGGGAGATCGTGCCGGAGGGCCGGTCGAGGAACGAGACGCGGGCCGTGTTGGGCGTCTCCTGGAACCACTCGACGGCGCCCTTGGTGCCGTAGATGCGCAGGCGCAGGGCGTTGTCGTGGCCGGCGGCGATCTGGGAGCTCCAGTAGACGCCCCGGGCCCCGCCCTTGAAGTTGACCAGGACGGTGGCGTTGTCGTCGAGGGGCCGTCCCGGGCCGAAACGGTCCAGGCGGGCGCAGAGAGAGTCCATCTCGAGACCGGTCATGTAGGCGGCCATGAACTCGATGTGGCTGCCGATGTCGCCGACGCAGTTGGAGCCGCCGGCGAGCTTGGGGTCCGTCCGCCAGGCAGCCTGCTTCTGGCCCGAGTCTTCGAGCTTGGTGGCCAGCCACTCCTGGGGGTACTCGCCGTTGACGAAGCGGATCTCGCCGATCTCCCCCGCGGCGATCAAGTCGCGGAGGTGCTTGACGATGGGGTAGCCCGAGTAGGCGTAGGTGACGCAGAAGAGGAGCCCGGTCTCGCGGACGAGACAGGCCAGCTCGGCGGCGGCGGCCGCGCCCGTGGCCAGCGGCTTCTCGCAGACGACGGAAAAGCCGTGCTCGAGGGCCAGCTTGGCGGCGGGGTAGTGGGTGCTGTTCGGGGTGACGATGATGAGGAAGTCCGGCCGGTCGGGCCGGGCGGCCTCGGCCCGGATCATCTCCTCGAAGGTCCGATAAAGCCGCTCCTTCGGGAGGCCGAGCGCGTCCCCCGTGGCCAGGGTGTTCTCGTAGCTCTGCGAGAAGGCACCGCAGACGATCTCGGCCTTGCCGTCCATGGCGATGGCCTTGCGGTGAACGTCGCCGATGAACGCGCCCTGGCCGCCGCCGATCATGCCGTAGCGGAGCCTGGGCGACCTCGCCCCGGATGCCTGTCCTTCGATCATGCTAGTCCTCCAAGATGGGTCCAAGATGGGGTCAAACCTAAATTCTTATAATATTCTCTAATGTCGGCTCGTGGCCACGCGAAGAAAAATTATAAGAATTTAGGTTTGACCCCTTCTTCTCCTATTTCAAAGAGCGGCGGATGCGGTCGGCCGCCAACTTAGCCTCCGCCGACACCGTGGGGTCCGAGAGCAGCGATTCGGCCGTCTTCAGGGAGGTGACGCACGGGAATCGGCCGAGAAGGCCCAGGATGAGCAGCTTCTCCTCGGTCCGCGTCGAGAGGGCCAGGACCTTGAGGAGGTCGGCCGCGGCGGCCTCGGGCAACCGGCTGGGCTCGAGCCCGATCATGCGGATGTAAGCCCGAATGGCCAGGACGCGGTGATTGAGAACGAGGGCGGTCCGGGCGATCTCGAGAACATCATCGCGCGCGGCGACGGTCGGCCAATCGGCGAGGGCCCGGACGGCCGCGTCGACGACGGTCCCGTCGGGATCCGCGAGGGCGGCCCGGACCATGGCCAGGGCCGAATCGTCGCCGATCTTACCCAGGACGCGCAGCAGGTCCGCCCTTTTCTTCGGGTCCTTTTCGGCGCCGAGCCGGGCTTCGACCTCGCCGGCGCGGGCCAGCTCCCGCGGGTTCGTCCGGGCGACCGCCGCGACCGTATCCTGCATCGTCTCGCGAGCCGTTTCATCTTCGAGCCCGCCCAGAAGATCGAGGAGGGCGGGGATGTCGGCTTGGACGCCCAGCGTCCGGAGCGCGGCCGCGGCCCGCGCCTGGAGGGCCGGCGAACCCGACGCGACCAGGCCCATGAGGACGGGCTTGGCCGCGCCGATGCGCCTGGCGCTCGCGGCCTGGACGAGCTCGGCCTTGACCGCGTCGGCCGTGGCCTTGGTCAGATGTTCGAGGACCGCCGTGTCGACGTCGAGGCCCTTCATCCGGGCCAGGGCCTCCCGGGCGGCCTCCTGTTCGGGCCCGGCTGTCCGGGCCGACTTGTTCGCCAGGAACAGGACCGCCTTGCCGTCGCCGGACCAGGCGATGGACCGGAGCGCGGCCAGCCTCACGCTCAGGGACGGGCTTTCCGCGGCGGCGAGGAGCGTCGGCCTGACGGCCTCGGCCGGATATCCGGCCAGGAGGGCCGTGAGCTGGATCTGCCCGTCCTCGGGCAGGCGGGCCATGAGCTCGGTGACCCGGCCGATCTCGGCCGGACCGAACGCCGTCGTCACCATGGTCAGAGCGGGCGCGTAAAGTTGGCTGTCCTTCCCGCTCAGGGCTTTGAGGATGGCGCCCTGCGCGTCGGCACCGGCCGCGATCCTGCCTTTGAACGCGGCCTGGCGCGAGATCCCGGAGACGTTGGCCGAGAAAGCCCGGTCATAGACGGCCGCGGCCGCGGCCTTGTCCCCGGCCACCCATGAAGCCTCCGCGGCGAGCAGGAGGGCCGAGGCGATCTCGGACTTGAGCGCGGGAGCGGCCTTCCCCAGCGCGGCCGTGAGGGCCTTGACGGCCTCGGGGCCGCCGATCTTGCCCAGGGCCTTGACGGCGTCGGCGGCCAGCGCGGCGTCCTTGCCCGCGGCCAGGCGCGCGAGGGCCGGGACCGCCGCAGCCGATCTCCTGGCGCCGAGCGAGAAGACGACGCCGCGGCGGATGTCTCCCTGTGTCTTGTCCAGGGCCGCGACGAGAACCCCGTCGGCCTCCGGCCCCGGGATCCTCTCGAGGGCGTAGCGGGCCGCGTCCGTCGTCTCCGGCTTGAGCGTGAGCGCCGCCAGGATGGGGGCGGCCTCGGGGCCGCCGATGAGCCCGAGCGCCCGGCAGGCGGCCATCAGGCCGGCCGGGGCGGGCGAGCCCTGGATGAATTTGAGCAGCGCCGCCTCGGTCTCCCGGCGGGACTGGGCGTTGTCCTTATGCGAGAAGACATAGGCGTGGAGGCGCATGGCGGGGCCGACATCTGAAGTGTCGTATGTCTGGAGGTCCTTGAGGATGGCCTCCAGCGGCTCGTAAATGAGGCCCATGCCGTCCCCCTGCTGTCCGGCCGCAGCGGTGGAGGTGAGGGCCAGGCCGGCGATGACGAGGAGGGCCGCGACGGCGATCGGTTGGCGCTTCTTGGTCATGGTCTCTCTCCTCACTCCGGCAGCTGCCACGGCTTGCGGTAGGAGTGGCCCAGGAGCCGCTCCGCCTCGGGGTCGCCGATGATGGTTTCGGTCGCCGGGTCCCATTTGATCTTCCGGCCGACCTCCATGGCGATGACGCCGAGATGTCCGACGCTCGCCGAGCGGTGGGCCGTCTCGGCCGGAGTGATCGTCGTCCCCCGGCTGCGGACGCAGTCGAGGAAGTTCTGATGGTGGTCGCGGCTCTTGTCCAATCGGATCTCCCCGGGGCCGACGGCCTCGCGCTTGAGGCTGGCCGGCTCGGTCTCGAACTGGCCGCGGTCGACCCAGATCCAGCCGTGCTCGCCGATCCACTTGGTCCCGCTCCAGATCTCGTCGTGCCCGCCGGCCAGGACCATGGGCGTCCCGTCGGCGTACCTGGCCTTGACGTTGTAGCGCATCGGGCTATTGTAGATGCCCGATGTCGGATACTCGCCCGTGGCCTCGATCTCGACCGGGCCGGTCTCGTCCCAGCCCATGCCCCAGTGGGCGATGTCGAGGTGATGGCCGATCCAGTCCATGTACTGGCCGCCGCCGAAGTCCATGTTCCAGCGCCAGTTCATGTGGACGCGGGCCTTGCAGTAGGGCCACCAGGGGGCCGGCCC
>Ga0209254_10005782_pt1 | contig 11371 bp, 6 predicted proteins | sample FrelakmetDIP11DI_FD_187148 | JGI IMG/M metagenome (GOLD analysis project Ga0209254, IMG submission 187148) | Freshwater lake sediment microbial communities from the University of Notre Dame, USA, for methane emissions studies - DIP11 DI (SPAdes)... | ecosystem: Environmental > Aquatic >... | reverse complement strand
CCGAGGCCGAGTGGCGCGAGCGCTTCGAAGCCTACCGCAGGGTCCACCCCGATCTCGCGGCCGAGCTCGAGCGGGTGATCGCGGGCGAGCTGCCCAAGGACTGGGACAAGGAGATCCCGACCTTCACCACCACGGACAAGCCGATCGCGACCCGCTCGGCGGGCGGGAAGATCATCAACGCGATCGCGGCCCGCGTGCCGGAGCTTCTCGGCGGCTCGGCGGACCTCAACTCCTCGACGGAGACGGCCCTCAAGGGGGCGGGCGACTTCCAGAGCCCGGCGACGGCGGGGGGCGTGCACCAGGGGGCGGTGGGCGGCGAGTGGGGCTACGGGGGCCGCAACGTCCACTACGGCGTGCGCGAGCACGCGATGGCGGCCGTGTCGTCCGGCCTCGCGCTCCACGGCGGCGTCATCCCGTTCTCGGCCACCTTCTTCACCTTCGCCGACTACATGCGCCCGGCCATCCGCCTCGCCGCGCTCATGAAGCTGCGCTCGATCTACGTCTTCACCCACGACAGCATCGGCGTGGGCGAGGACGGGCCGACCCACCAGCCGATCGAGCACGCCGCCTCGCTGCGGGCGATCCCTCGGCTCACGGTCATCCGGCCCGCGGACGCCAACGAAACGGCCTCCGCGTGGCGCGTGGCGATGGCCCGGCGCGGGCCGACCGCGCTGCTCCTGACCCGACAGGCGCTGCCCATCCTCGCGGGGACCGACGACGTCGCGTACGGCGGCTACGTGCTGGCCGACACGGACGGCCGCCCCGACGTCATCCTGATCGCCACGGGCTCCGAGGTCCCTCTCGCCCTCGAGGCGCGCGCGGAGCTCCTCGGCCGGGGCATCAAGGCCCGTGTGGTCAGCCTGCCCTCGTGGGAGCTCTTCGACGCGCAGCCGCAGGCCTACCGCGACACGATCCTGCCGCCGTCGGTGTTGGCCCGCGTCGCGGTCGAGGCCGGAGTCCCGCAGGGCTGGGAGAAGTACACGGGCGCCTTCGGCGCGGTGGTCGGCATCGAGAACCGCTTCGGCGCCTCGGCCCCGATCAAGGTCGTGATGGAGAAGCTCGGCTTCACCGCCGCGAACGTGGCGGCGAAGGCCGCGGAGGTGGTCGAGGCCCTGCCGGCGCGCCTGCGGGCGGCCGGCCTTCGCCAGGCCTGAGGAAGCGGGCGGTGAAGACCGGTCGTCTTGCGTCGCGCCTCGTGGCCGGGGCCCTCGTCCTCCTCGCCGCCGCGACGGCGGCGGCCCCGACCGTCCGGGCCGAGGCAGCGTGGCCGGCGGCGACACGCGAGTCACAGCCGTGGACGCGCTGGTGGTGGCTGGGCAGCGCCGTCGACGAGGCCAACCTCACGCGGCAGCTCGAGCAGCTGGCCGCGGCCGGCTTCGGCGGTGTCGAGATCTGCCCGATCTACGGGGCGAAGGGTTGGGAGGACCGCTTTGTCCCGTTCCTCTCCCCGCGGTGGATGGAGCTCCTCGCCCACACGACCCGGGAAGCGCAACGGCTCGGCCTCGGTGTCGACCTCACGACGGGCACGGGCTGGCCGTTCGGGGGGCCGTGGGTCGGCGACGTGGACGCCTCGTCCAGCCTCGTCCTGAAGCGCGACGAGCGGGGCATTCACACAGCGGAGTCGAAGGGCCCGATCCAGAAGGTGAAGCGCGCCGCACCCGGCGGGGAGGGGAACGTCCTCGACCCGTTCTCGGTGCCCGCCCTCGAGCGGTACCTCACCCGCTTCGACGCGGCCTTCGCGGGCTTCCACGGTGTGCCGCCGCGCGCCCACTTCCACGACTCGTTCGAGTACTACGGGGCGAGCTTCACGCCGTCCCTCTGGATGGAGTTCGAGGCGCGCCGCGGCTACGACCTGCGGAAAGAGCTCCCGGCGCTCGCCGGCGTGGGCCCGGAGGACACGGTCGCGCGAGTGAGGAGTGACTATCGCGAGACGCTCTCGGACCTGCACCTCGAGTACATCCGTCGCTGGAGCGCCTGGGCCCACGCCCGCGGCGGCCTCTCGCGCAACCAGGCGCACGGCGCGCCCGGCGACCTCCTTGATCTCTACGCTGCCGCGGACATCCCGGAGACTGAGGTGTTTCGCAAGCCGGACGAGGCGCAGATGCCGCGGCTGAAGCTCGCCTCGTCGGCGGCCCACGTCGCCGGGCGGACGCTCGCCTCGGCCGAGGCCTTCACCTGGCTGGGTGAGCACTTCCAGACCTCGCTCGCCCAGGCGAAAGAGGCCGCCGACTGGCTGCTCCTCTCCGGTGTCAACCACCTCGTCTACCACGGCGTCCCGTACTCGCCCGCGGGGGTACCGTGGCCGGGCTGGCAGTTCTACGCCTCGGTGAACTTCGGTCCCGAGGGCGGCCTCTGGCGCGACCTGCCCGAGCTGAACGGCTACCTGGCCCGCGTCCAGGCGGTGCTGCAGGCGGGGGAGCCCGGCGAGGACGTGCTCCTCTACTACTCGCCGCGCGACGCGTGGCATGCGGCGGGGGAGCTGCTCGTCCCGAACCCCGTCCCTCCCGCGTTCGAGGAGGCCGGCCTCCTTCTCTGGAGGCGAGGCTTCGCCTGGGACGCCGTATCGGAGCGTCGCCTCGCCGACGCCCGCGTGGAGGACGGACGGGTGCGCCTCGGTACCGGGCGCTATCGGGCGCTCGTCGTCCCGCGCGTCCGCCTCATGAAGACGGAGACGGTGCAGCGCCTGATAGACCTCGCCCGCGAGGGCGCCACGGTGGTGCTTTTCGGAGGGCCGCCGACGGACGTCCCGGGGTGGAACGCCCTGGAGCCCCGGCGCGCCGCGTTCCGGGAGGCCTTGCGGTCGTTCGGCCTCGAGCCCGGGCTCGCTCCACGTCGGGTCGTCGTCGGGAAAGGGAGCGTCCTGGTCGGCGACGACGTGGAGGTCCTGCTCGCGCAGGCCGGAGTCGCTCGGGAGCCGATGGCGGACGCCGGGCTCCGCTTCGTGCGTCGCCTCCACCCCGGCGGCGCGGAGTACTTCCTGGTCAACCGCGGCGCGGCGCCGGTGGACGGTTGGGTGAAGCTCGCCACCACGGCCCGCTCGGCCCTTCTCCTCGACCCCCGGTTCCCCGACCGGTCCGGCGTGGCCGCGCTGAGGGCCGCGGGCGAGGTGTACGTGCAGCTTGCGCCCGGCGAGTCGGCGGTCCTGCGGACGTTCGCGTCCGACCCGGCCCCGGGCAGCGCCTGGCCGTACTTCGAGGCCATCGGCACCGCGGCGCCGGTGGACGGCCCTTGGCACCGGTCGTTCGTCGAGGGCGGCCCCGTCCCTCCCGCGCCCTCCGACCTGCGCGCGCTCGCTTCGTGGACGACACTCGCCGACGCAGAGGCCCAGCGCTTCGCCGGCACCGGCCGCTATGCCGTGCAGTTCGAACGCCCGGGCGGCGAAGCCTCCGACTGGCTCCTCGACCTGGGGCGCGTCGCCGAGACGGCGCGGGTGAAGCTCAACGGCCGGGACCTCGGCACGCTCTTCACCCGGCCCTTCCGCCTGCGCGTCAGCGAGGCGCTCCGCCCCGGGACGAACACCCTCGAGGTCGAGGTGACGAACCTCGCCGCGAACCGGGTGCGCGACCTCGACCGCCGCGGGGTCCCGTGGAAGACCTTCCACGACGCCAACGTGGTCAACATCGACTACAAGCCGCTCGACGCGTCGGCCTGGCCGCTGCGCGAGTCGGGCCTCCTGGGTCCCGTGACCCTGCGCCGCCTTCGGAGGGTGGAGGCGCCACCGCCGCCGGAGTAGGCGCCGCGATGTGCGCCGGCGCGTGTATTCTTTCTTCTCGAGGAGGAGTCACCCCGTGAGATGCCTGCCCGCCGCCGCGCTGAGCCTCGCCCTGCTGCCCGCCGTGTCGTCCGCCCAGGCGCCGGCCGTTCCCCCGCCGCAGGTTGCTTTCCCCGGGCAGTACGCGGCACCGCCCGCCGACCGGAAGTACCCCGCGTGGCCGAAGGGCTGCGCGCGATTCGAGGGCGAGGAGCGGATGACCTGCCTGGATGTCGTGGCCTCCGATTTCGGCGGCCTCTACCGCTACGCCGCGGCGAACGCCGCCCTCGCCGCACCGAAGCCCGGCGAGGCGCGGGTCGTCTTCTTCGGCGACTCCATCTCCGACAACTGGTCGAAGCCCGAGTACGGCGGCTTCTTCCCGGGCAAGCCGTACGTGAACCGGGGAATCGGCGGGCAGACGACCGCGCAGATGCTGCTGCGCTTCCGGGCCGACGTGATCGAGCTGCAGCCGAAGGCCGTCGTCATCCTGGCGGGGACGAACGACATCGCCGGCAACGCCGGTCCCGTGACCGTCGAGCAGATCCAGGACAACCTGGCCTCGATGGCGGATCTGGCGCGCTCCCACGGCATCAAGGTCGTCCTCGCGTCGCTCCTGCCCGTCTCCGACGACAAGAAGGACGCGAACGGCGTGGCCCTCACCCGGACCCGCCAGAGGCCGACGGCGACGATCCAGGCCCTCAACCGGTGGCTGGCCGAGTACGCGGCGAAGAACGGCCACGTGTCACTCGACTACTTCTCGGCCACGGCGGACGCGAGCGGCCTCCTGCGCCCCGAGCTCAACGACGACGGCCTGCACCCGAACGCGCGTGGCTACGCCGCCATGGCCCCGCTCGCGGAGAAGGCGATCGTGCAGGCGGTGAAAGGGAGATGACCGCGCTCCTGTGCCTTCTCGCCGCTGCCGCCGCGGTGGCCACGCCCCAGGCCGAGCCGCGCCCGGGGCAGCGCCCGGGCGCGACCGCCACCCTGCCCGCCGTCCGCACCGAGCTCGTCCAGATCGACGTGGTGGTGACCGGCAAGGACGGCCAGTGCGTCGACGGCATCGCCCAGGGCGAGTTCGAGGTCCTCGAGGACGGCAAGCCGCAGACGCTCTCGCATTTCGCCGTGGAGGCGCGGCCGGGGCTGCGGGCGGAGGCGGCGGCCTCTCCCGTTCCCGAAGCGGCGCCGGTCCCCGCGCCCGCACAGGCCCTTCCGACCCCGCGCGGGCGCTTCTTCGTGCTGGCGGTCGACGACCTGCACACCGCACCGGGCAACATGGTCGAGGCCCGCCGGGCGATGACGCGCTTCGTGGACGAGCAGGTGTCGGACGACGACCTCGTCGCCCTCGCCACGACGAGCGGCACGGCCGGAGTCTTCCAGGACTTCACCCGGGACAAGACCGCTCTTCGCCAGGCCATCGCGCGTGTCCAGAGCCGGTACGAGCCGGTTGCGCCCGGCGGCGCGCCCTATCTCAGCGAGTACCAGGCCGAGCTCATCGACCGCTCGGACGTCGAAGCGCTGCGCCTCGCCGTCGAGGAGATCCTGCAGACCGAGGACTACCTCGGCGAGGTGGGCGCGCGGGAGAAGGCCTACGCCCAGGCCCGTCGGATGGTCTTCGAGATCATGGCGCGGACAGGGCGGGCCCTCACGATGATCCAGGGCCTCGTGCAGGGGCTCGCTCCTCTCCCCGGACGCAAGGTGGTGGTGCTCGCCTCCGACGGCTTCCCGGTCGGCCTCGGTGCCGCCGAGAACCGCGCCTTCGACGTGCGCCGCATCACGGACGCGGCGACCCGCTCGGGGGTCGTCCTCTACTCCCTCGACACCCGGGGTTTGACCGCCGACGTCCCGGGCGGAAGCGCTTCCTTCCAGGGCCCGGCCGTCCTCACCGCGCCGGGAGCGCGGCAGAGCCTGCAGGCGCGCGGCAACGAAGCGCAGCGGCAGGCCCTGAACGCGCTGGCGGAGGACACCGGGGGGTTCGCGGTCCGCAACACCAACGACCTCGCCCAGGGCTTCGGCCGGATCCTGCGTGACAACGAGGTCTACTACCTGCTCGCCTACGAGCCCACGAACGCCGCCCGCGACGGGAAGTTCCGGAAGATCGAGGTCCGGCTCCGGGCCCGGCCGGGCCTGCGCGTCCGGACTCGGAGCGGCTACTTCGCCCCCGACGATCGCAAGGTCGCGGCGAAGGCCGAGAGCGCCGAGGCTCTCCGGGAGCGCGAGATCGGCCAGGCCCTCGGCTCGCTGTTCCCGCTCGAGGGCGTTCCGATGCGGATGAGCGCGGACTTCATCGACCTGCCGCCCGCGGGGTCCCAGGCCGTCATCCGCACCCAGCTCGACGTGTCCGGAGTCCCCTTCGTCCCGGCCGGGGACCGCTACGCGGCGGACCTCGAGATCGCCGGCGCGGTCTACGACGAGACCGGCCACCTCGTCGGCGAGGTGACGGGCGAACGGGCCCAGCTGAGCCTGACCGAGGAGACCTACCGGAGGGCAGCCACCGAGGGGCTCACCGTCCAGAAGACCGTCGCCCTCCCGCCCGGCCGCTATCAGGTCCGCATGGCGGCGCGAGAGGGGACGCGCTCGCTCCTCGGCAGCGCGAGCGCGTGGGTCGACATCCCCGACGTGGCCGCGGGAGAGCTGACGCTGAGCAGCGTCTTTCTCCTCGCGGACGCGGGACCGGGCGGCACCGACCTCGCCGACGTCCAGGTGGACCGGCGCTTCCGCCGCGGCCAGGGCCTGCACTACGCGGTGCACGCCTACGGCCTGCCCTCGCCGGGCGGGGCGACCCTGCAGGCCCAGGTGTGGCAGGGGAGCCGGCTGGTGGGAGTGGCTCCCAAGCACGACCTCGCCCTGGCCCCGGGCGAGGCCGCGGCCAAGTGGAGCGAGCGCATCGCGCTCGACTCGTTCGCGCCCGGCGCCTACTTGCTGCGGGTCGTGGTGACATCAGCCGGCGCGAAGGCCCAGAGGCAGGTGTCGTTCCGCGTCGAATAGAAGGCGGTCGAAACCGCCTCCGGGAGGTTCCACGATGTCGAGACGAGCCGGCTTCCAGCGCGTGTTCGGTGTGGCCGCGGTCGCCCTGGCGGCTTTCGCGGGATCTCCCGGGCCGGCCGTCGCGGCCAGCCCGGCCGCGCCAGGGCAGGAGGCGGCCTTCCGCCGGGCGGCCGAGAACGGCGTCCGCGTGGAGGAGGTCTTCCGGCGCACCCTCCGGATGGCGCACGCCTGGCTCGCGTACGCCGACGAGCGCACGCTCCTGCTGCCCGACATCCTCCCCGGGGCGACACGCGGGCCCAAGGGCCTGCACATCTACCGGCCGCACAACTCGGGCGCGGACAACTACCCCTACCTCGTCGCCACCGCCTGGTTCACGGACCGGCCGCTCTACGAGGGCCGCCTGCGCGAGATGCTGCGGAGCGAGATCCGGTACACGAACGCTCTCGACGCCATCCCGGCCGACCTCGACCTCGAGTCGGGGAAGCTCGGCCCGCCGAGCCTCTTCGGCGCCGCGGAGTACGCCAAGGACGGCCTGATCGCGATCACGGAGCTGCTCGGCCGCACGCCCTGGTTCTACCGGATGTCGGACATGACCGCCGACCTCATGAAGCACGCGCCGGTCGCGAGCGAATTCGGCCCGCTGCCGGATCCCGGCGCCGAGCTCAACGGCGACGCGCTCCAGACCCTCGTCCGCCTCGCTCCGATGACCGGCGACCGGCGCTTCCTGGAGTGGGCGGAGCGGATCGGCGACGCTTACGTGCGGGAGGTGCTCCCGAAGAACCACGGCCTGCCCGGCTACACCTGGGACTTCGCGAAGCACGAGGGCCCGGACCGGATGCGGCTGCGCGACCACGGCAACGAGATCGTCGTCGGCCTCGTGCTGCTCGAGGCGCTCGAGGCCGAGCGCGGCGGGGAGCGCGCCTCGTCCTACCGCGAGCCCCTGGGCCGGATGCTCGACCGCATCCTGTCCTCGGCCAACCCCGACGGTCTTCTCTACGACGAGATCCGCCCGTCGGACCTCGCCCCCGTGTCGGAGCGCCTCTCCGACAACTGGGGCTACGTCTACGGGGCCGTCTACACCCACTTCATGGTGACGGGCGAGGAGCGGTACCGCGAGGCGGTGCGGCGGGTGCTCCGGAACCTGCCGCGCTACCGCGGCCACGACTGGGAGAGCGGCAGCCACGACGGCTACGCGGACGCGATCGAGAGCGCCCTCTACCTCGTCAACCGCGAGCCGGTGCCGGAGGCGCTCGACTGGATCGAGACCGAGACCGCGCGGCTCATCGCCTTCCAGCAGGAGGACGGGACGATCGAGCGCTGGTACGGCGACGGGAACTGGGCGCGGACGCTGCTGCTCTACGCGATGATGAAGACGCAGGGGTGCTTCCTCGACGGCTGGCAGGAAGGCGTGCGGCTCGGCGCGGTGCGCGACGGCGACCGGCTCCTCGTCTCGCTGGAGACGCCCGCCGGCTGGAAGGGCCGGCTGCGCTTCGACCACGCCCGCCACCGCCGCGACCTGAACTTCGCGCGCAACTACGTCCGCCTCAACGAGTGGCCGGAGTGGTACACGGTGGACGAGAACACGCTCTACCGGCTGACCGACGTGGCGGGGAAGGAGACGGTCCGCCTCGGCTCGGACCTCGAGGACGGGATCGAGGTCGCCGGCTCCGGGCGCTGGATCGTCGAACAGGCTCGCTGAGGCATCGGTCCGCTCTGGCCGTCTATTCCTCTTGTTCAAAGGGGGTTGCCAGTCGAATCTACATAGATGTAGAATCTACACAAAGGAGAAGTCCCCTTGCCGACGACTCAGGTGTCAGCCCACATTTCGGAGGAGACCAAGGCCCGCCTGGAGCGCTTCGTGCGGAGAACGGGCCAGACTCGCGGGCGCGTCATCGAGGACGCTTTGCTGCAGCACCTCCAGGCCCTGGACGAGCTTCCGGCCGAGGCCCTCGTGCCCGCGCGCATCGTCCTGAGCGCGCAGAGCGCGGCGCGAGTTCGCCAGATGATCACACGGCCTCCCGAGCCGACGGCGGACATGAAGCGCCTCTTCGATGACCGTCGAGATCCGGCCGCTCCAGCCCGCTGACGATCGTCAGGCGTTTCGCTCAGGAGACGCGGCGCTCGACCTCTACTTCCACCGGTACGCCGGCCAGAACCAGTTTCGCCATCACATCGGCGTGAGCTACGTGGCCGTCGAGAGGGAGAGGATCCTCGGGTTCATCACGGTCAGCCCGGGCTCGCTGGACGCCGAAGACCTCCCCTCGGGCCGGAAGGCGCCGCCGTACCCCTTGCCGATCCTCCGGGTCGCGCGTCTCGCCGTCGACGAGACCTCGCGAGGCCTCGGGCTCGGCAAGGCCCTCCTGCGCTTCGCCATCGAGCTGGCCGAGCGCATGGCCGGCGAGGTCGGCTGCGTCGGCCTCGTGGTCGACGCGAAGCGCGGCGCTGAGGAGTTCTACCGGCGATACGGGTTCGTGCCGCTGGACGTCGTCGAGGGCGCTCTTCCCCCGCGGCCGGAGCCCACGCCGATGTTCCTGGCTCTCGGCTCCGTCCCGCGCCGCTGAGAAAGAAGACGGCCCGGCGGGGGACGCCCGCCGGGCCGGGAGAAACGGCTCAGCCGATCAGAACGTCAGCTTGACCGCGAACTGGATGTTCCGCTCCGTCGTGCCGCAGGTGGAGCACGCCGGGTTCGTGAGCATCGCGCCGATCGTCGCCACCGCCGCGTTGCCGATCGTCCGGTTGGGCTGGCCGAACTGCGGGTGGTTGAGGACGTTGAAGGCCTCGCAGCGCAGCTCGAGGTTGTAGCGTCCGAACCGGGTGTTCTTGATCAGCGACATGTCGATGTTGAACTGCCCGGGCCCGCGCATGATGTTGCGGTCGGCGTCGCCCCAGGTGCCCGTGTTGTCGGCCGGCGGCTGGAAGGCGGCCGGCTCGAACCACTTGTCGACCGACGGGTTGTCGATTTCCCAGTTGCCGATCACGTTCGGGCGCTGGCCCGTCCCGCCGGGGGTCGTCGAGAGGATGCCCTGCGTCTGCCCCGGGGTGAACGGGTAGCCCGTGCGCCAGTAGCCGATGCCGCTCACCTGCCATCCGCCGTACCACTTGGTGCGCCCGAGCGGCAGCTCGTACGCCCCGGCCACGCTCAGCGTGTGCCGGATGTCGTAGTCGGACGGCCCGTAGTTGTAGCCGGCGATGTCGTAGACGTTGGCCACGGTCACCGTGCCGTCGTTGTCCGAGTTGTAGTCCTGGGCCTTGGCGAGCGAGTAGGAGGCCAGGAGCGAGATGCCGTTCGCGTAGCGCCGCTGGACCTTCGCGAGGAACGCCTGGTAGTCCAGGATCCCGGTGCTCTGCACCTGCCCGATCGTGCGCAGGGCGGGCGCCAGCGTGGCGTAGGGCCGGAGGATGTTGGAGTTCGTGACGCCGACGGTGGCGGGGGCCTCGTTCGGGTCCCCCTTGAGGAGGTACTGACGGCCGCGCGAGCCCGCGTAGGTGAGCTCGATCATGTAGTTCGTGAAGAGCTGGTGCTGGACGTTGACGTTCCAGTTGACCGTGTAGGCGTCGCGGAAGTCGCGGTCGAAGATCGAGCGCGTGGAGCCCGAACCGGGCCGCGGCGTCGTGTCGACGCCCGGCGGGGGCGGCAGGCCAGCGGAGACGAGCATCTTGGGATCGTTCGAGAAGTTCGTGTTCGGCGCCGCGGTCAGTGCCGTCGACTGGAGGAACGGCGGGTTCTGGGCCTTGGACGACGACGTGCCGCCCGGCGTGAAGTTCCAGAACACACCGACGCCGCCGCGGACGATCGTGCGTCCCGTGCCGAAGAGGTCGTAGGCGAAGCCGAACCGGGGGCCGAGGTCGCCCTTCGAGTAGGTCTGCAGGTAGCGGCCGACCTGGACGCCGCCCAGGGTCGCGTTGTCGGAGGCCACCACGAACTGACCGGTGGTCTCGTCGAAGTTGGACTGCCGGTCCTCGATCTCGACCCAGGGCACGTAGACGTCCCAGCGCAGGCCCAGGTTGAGGGTCAGCTTGGAGCTCACCCGGAAGTCGTCCTGCACGTAGAGCGACCACTCCGGCCGCTTCTCGGTGTAGGTGCCCGCGTCGAACAGGTTGCGGTTCTTGGTGGTGGCGTAGCCGAGCAGGAAGCTGGCCACGTCGAAGCCGGTCGAGGCGTTGAGGGTGCAGCCGGCGGCGACACCCGCGCAGTTGGACGTCATGTTGTTGTTGAAGCCGAAGTTCCCGACGATGTTGTCGGCGTTGAGGATCTCGCGCGAGCGGAAGGTCACGCTGCCGCCGGCCTTGAGCGTGTGCTTGCCCTTGATCCAGGTGACGCTGTTGAAGATCTGGAAGTCGTTCTGGTTCGTGATCAGCGGCTGGTTGCTGTTGGCGCCCAGGTTTCGGATGTTCTGGAAGTTGAGCTGGGTCATCGCCGACGTGACCTCGTTGAAGTTGATGCCGGGGATGCCCATCTTCTCCGCGAGGTTCTGCCCGTAGTCGATCGAGGTCATGAAGAACTTGATCGAGTTCCAGCCGAAGCGGAACTCGTTGATCAGGGTCGGGCTGAAGGTGTGGGTGTCGTTGAACGTCACGCTCTGCGCCTTGATGTTGCCGTCGCCGGCGCCGAACGTGGTGCCGGCGTCGCCGCCC
>Ga0209254_10005780_pt1 | contig 11372 bp, 8 predicted proteins | sample FrelakmetDIP11DI_FD_187148 | JGI IMG/M metagenome (GOLD analysis project Ga0209254, IMG submission 187148) | Freshwater lake sediment microbial communities from the University of Notre Dame, USA, for methane emissions studies - DIP11 DI (SPAdes)... | ecosystem: Environmental > Aquatic >... | reverse complement strand
GGCCTCTCCCCGGATGACCCGGGGTTCGGGGAGAGGCTCGAAGCAGCCGGCCCGGCCGGACCCACGCCCCATAATCCACCCTGGTACCTTGCATCTTTCAAAATAGCCGACTACGGAATTTCCTATTCCTTGACTCCCCCTGAATTTGTGCTAATATGTACATGCTTTGTTGCGCATGGTGTTTCATCTGTAATAATAGCTGGTTAAGAGTATAATGGTTGAACCTGGCAGCCCCCTATCAGCTATGTATTTGATTATTTTAATAAATTAAATAGCTGCCGTTCGAAATGTAGGTTTAGCAATCAGATTAACCCGGTTTAATTCGCACCATTACTGTTAGCCGACTTCAAGATGGAGGTAAATAAGGCATGAGTACGGCAACCCTCAACCTTGATGGGATGACGGTGGAGTTCAAGCCCGGTCAGACCATTTTGGAAGTGGCCCGGAGTCGCGGGATCTATACCATTCCCACTCTGTGCTACCTGAAAGATACCACCGCCACGGGATCATGTCGGATGTGCATGGTGGAAGTGGAAGGCGCCCGGACCTTGCTGCCGGCCTGCGCCACGGTGGCCAGCCCCGGAATGGCCATCAAGACCGAGTCTTCCCGGGTGGACGCCGCCCGCAAGATGGTCCTGGAGCTGATTCTGAGTTCCGGCAACCATAACTGCCTGATCTGCGAGGCCAATGGCGAGTGCGAATTGCAGGCCCTGGCCTATCGCTATCAGGTGCCGACCCCCAGTTTTGCTAACTCCCCGGGCACCCAATATTATTACGAAGACAACAACAGCATGATTGTCCGGGATTTCTCCAAGTGTGTCATGTGCGGCCGATGTGTCCGGGGCTGCAATGAACGGCAAGTCAACCAGGCCATCAGCATCGGTTACCGCGGCGCCCACAATAAGATCGTTGCCAAGGCGGATTATCCTTATATCGACTCCGACTGTGTTTTTTGCGGCGAGTGCGTGCAGTCCTGCCCCGTGGGGGCCCTGTTGGATAAAAACGCCATGCATCAAGGCCGCCCCTGGGAACGCCGGCATGTTCGCACCACCTGCCCCTACTGCGGGGTCGGTTGTCAGATGGACCTCCACGTCAAAGGCGGAAAGATCGTCAAGGTAAACGGGGCTCAGGCCCTGCCCAACGAAGGCCGTCTCTGTGTCAAAGGCCGGTTCGGCATGGGGTTCATCCAGCATCCGGACCGCCTGAAGACCCCGCTCCTCCGAAAAACTAAAAACGGCGAACTGCAGGAGGCTACCTGGGATGAAGCCCTGGATTTCGTCGCCACCCGCCTGAAGGAAGTCAAGGAAAAGCACGGCCCCGAAAAGATCGGCGGCTGGAGTTCGGCCCGGGTGACCAACGAAGAAAACTACCTGATGCAAAAACTGCTGCGCGCCGCGATCGGCACCAACCACGTCGATCACTGCGCCCGTCTCTGACACAGCTCCACCGTGGCCGGTCTGGCCGCGGCTTTCGGTTCCGGGGCGATGACCAACTCCATCGCCGAGTTGGAGGATGCCGACTGTATTTTTATTATCGGCTCCAACACCAATGAAAATCATCCGGTGATCGCCGCCCGCATCAAACGGGCGGCCCGTTTCAAGAATTGCGATCTGATCGTGGCCGACCCCCGGCGCCAGGACCTGGTGAAGTTCGCCCGCCTCTTCCTCCGGCAGATTCCGGGCACCGATATCGCCCTGATCAACGGGATGATGCAGGTCATCATCCAGGAAAACCTCTATGATGCCGCTTATGTGGCGGAACGGACCGAGAATTTTGAGGCCCTGAAAGCGACGGTGGCCAAGTACACCCCGGAATACGTCGAGAAGATCAGCGGCGTCCCGGCGGCCTCAGTGGTAGCGGCAGCCCGGATGTTCGCCCGGGCTAAGGCCGGCTCCATCGTCTACTGCATGGGCATTACCCAGCACACCGTGGGCACGGACAACGTCAAGACCCTGGCCAACCTGGCCATGCTCTGCGGCAATGTGGGCATCTACGGCGGCGGCGTCAATCCCTTGCGCGGCCAGAACAACGTCCAGGGGGCCTGCGATATGGGCGGGCTGCCCAACGTCTTCTCCGGGTATCAGCCGGTGACCGATGCGGCCGCCAGAAAGAAGATGGAGGATGCCTGGGGCGTCGAAGCCCTCCCCGATTGGGTGGGGATGACCATGACCGACATGCTGCCGGCCATCTCCAAGGGCGGCATCAAGGCCCTGTACATCATGGGAGAAAACCCGGCCCTCACCGACCCGGACTCCGACCATGCCGTCAAGGCCATGCAGCAACTGGATCTCCTGGTGATACAGGATATCTTTTTGACCGAGACGGGGAAACTGGCTGATGTGGTGTTGCCGGCGTCCTCGTTCGCCGAAAAGGATGGGACCTTCGCCAACACCGAAAGGCGGGTGGCCCGGGTGCGCCAGGCTATTCCGCCGGTGGGCCAGTCCCGGCCCGACTGGAAGATCATCTGTGAGCTCAGCAACCGCCTGGGCTACCCCATGGATTATGCTAACCCCGAAGCAGTCTTTGAAGAGATTCGCAAGGTAACGCCCTCATATGCAGGGATTTCTTATAAGCGTCTGGACGCCGGCGGTCTGCAGTGGCCCTGTCCCACCGAGGAGCACCCGGGCACCGTCTTCCTCCACAAAGACCGCTTTGCCAAGGGTTTGGGGACGTTCTTCGCCATCGATCACAAGGACCCGGCGGAGATGCCCGACGCCGAGTACCCCTTGTATCTCACCACCGGCCGGCTCCTGTATCACTATCATTCCGGCACCATGAGCCGCCGAGCCCCCGGATTGACGGAGAAGGCGCCCGAATGCCTGGTGGAGGTCGCGGCGTCGGATGCGGCCAGCTATGGCATCAGTGAAGGCGACCAGGTGCGCGTCCGCACCCGGCGGGGCCAGATAACCGTCAAGGCCCACATCTCTCCCAAGGCCGTACCCGGCACCGTGTTCCTGCCGTTCCATTTTGCCGAGGCCTCGGCCAATAAACTGACCAACGCCGCCCTGGATCCGGTCTCCAAGATTCCGGAATACAAGGTCTGTGCGGTGCAGATCGAGAAAGCTTAAGGAGGCCCGACCATGAGCACCCATTCAGGATGCACCTGCCAGACGGCAGCACCCCTTAGCCCGGAAGTTATCCGCCAGGTCGATGCCATCATCGCCCGGCACAAAGATCAGGCCGGAGCCCTGATGCCGGTCCTGCAAGAAGTCCAGGAGGCAGTGGGATATCTGCCGCCCGCGGTGCAGGAGCGCATCGCCGCCGGCCTCAATATCCAGGGGAGTGAAGTCTTCGGGGTGATGAGTTTCTATTCCATGTACACCTGGAAACCCAAAGGCAAATACGTTATCCGCATGTGCGAATCCCCCCCTTGCCATGTCACCGGCGCCGAAAATATGCTCCACGCCTTACAAAAGGAGCTGGGTATCGGCCTGGGGGAAACCACCAGCGACAATCTCTTTACCCTGGAGTTCACGGCCTGCCTGGGCGTGTGCGAAGTCGCCCCGGCCATGCAGATCAATGAGGTGGTGATCGGCAACCTGACTGCCACCAAAATCAAGCAGACGCTGGCCGATTACCGGGCCGGGAAAGCTCCGGACTATAAGCAACTGCCTTACAGCACCAATGATTTCCTGAAGTATAAGCAAAGCCCCCAGGAGTTGGTGGTGCTGGACAACGTCGGCCATATCGACCCCAACAGCCTCGATGCCTACCTGGGCCGGGGAGGGTACGCCAATCTCAAAAAGGCGGTGACCACCATGACCCCGGAGGCGGTGGTGGAGGAGGTCAAGGCCGCCGGGATTCGCGGCCGGGGCGGCGCCGGATTCCCCGCCGGCCTCAAATGGTCCTTCACCCGGCCCCTCAACGTCACCCCCAAATATGTCATCTGCAACGCCGATGAAGGGGAACCGGGGACCATCAAGGACCGTTACATCATGGAGGGCGACCCCCATAAGGTCCTGGAGGGCATAGCCATCGCCGGCTTCGCGGTGGGGGCCAGCAAAGGCTTCATCTACGTCCGGGGGGAATACTATCTCTCCAAGTCCCGGCTCAATCAGGCCATCGAGCAGGCCCGGGCCAAGGGATTTCTGGGCGCTAACCTCTTCGGGACGGATTTTTCCTTTGATATCGAGGTGCGCTCCGGCTTCGGCTGCTACATCTGCGGCGAGGAAACCGCGTTGATCGAATCCATCGAGGGCAAACGTGGCTATCCTCGCATGAAGCCGCCTTTTCCCGGCGTGGCCGGCCTGTGGAAACAGCCTACCATCGTCAATAATGTCGAGACCCTGGCCAGCGTGCCGGCAATTATCGGCAAAGGCGGGGCCTGGTATAAATCCCTGGGCACCGCGGATACCAGCGGCACCAAAATCTATCAGATCATCGGCCATGTCAAGACCCCGCAGGTCGTGGAGGTCCCGGCGGGCATCACCCTGCGGGCCTTGATCGATAATTACGGCGGCGGCCTGAGGCCGGGCGGCAAGTTCAAGATGTGCCAGACAGGCGGCGCTTCGGCAGGCATCGTCACCGCCGAGGCCCTGGACACCCCCATCGATTTCGGATCCATGTCCAAAGTCGGCGGCGCCCTGGGCTCCGGGACCATGCTGGTGATGGATGAGAGTGTCTGTGCGGTGGATTTTGTCCGCGCAGTGGCGGTATTTTTCCGCCATGAGTCCTGCGGCCAATGCACCCCTTGCCGGGAGGGCACGCCCCGCATTCTCCAGACCCTGGACCGCATCTGTCAGGGCCAGGGCGCCATGGAGGATCTGGACTTCATGGAGCGGTTGGCGGGCGTCTTGACCGATGCCTCCTTCTGTCCCCTGGGACAAACCGCGGGTCAGCCCATGATGAGCGCCTTGAAGAACTTCCGCCAGGAATTCGAGGAGCACATCAAGGAGAAGAAATGCCGGGCCGGAGTTTGTAAGTGCGGCTGAGAAGATAGTTTTAGGCTATTGGTGGGAGGGGCTCAGGGGCAGAAGCTCCCTACCCCCTCCCCCAATCCTCTCCCCTGATAAATCTCCCTGAATCGCGCCCGAGTCTTCCCGAACCTGAGTCACCACGCGAAGATACGCTCCCGGGAGAGCGTATCTTGGCGCATGTCTATGCTTGATCCTGCTTGAGGTTACTCTTCGCCTTCGTCAGGTTCTTCCTGGGGCTTGAGATGGTCCGGGATGATGGCCATCTTGATGAGCAAGGGTTTGAGGAAGGTCCATCTGATGCCAATTTCGTAAACCTCCTCCAGGTCCCGGATGGCGTCCCAGCAATTGTGGCAGGGGCTCACAACCAGATTGCAGCCGGTGGCCAGGATCTGGTCCCGCTTGACCTTTAAGGCCACATTGCGCTGCTGCCGATACATGCCTATGCCGTTGATTCCGCCGCCGCCGCCGCAGCAAAAGTTGTGCTCCTTGTTGGGAGACATTTCCACGAAATAGCCGGGCTCCACCAAATAGCTCATGATTTCCCGGGTGATGTCCTTAAGCCCGTAGTTGCGGATGTAATTGCATGAGTCCTGCAAGGTGACCGGCTCTTTGATCCTTTTGGCGGGGTCGATCTTGATCTTGCCGGTGCGCAGGGCCTCTGCCACCCACTCGGTGTAGTGCAGATAGGGAGCTGGGGGCCGGCCGTCCTTGCGGCCCGCCCAATAGGGCCCTTCAATGACCATGCAGCGGTGGGCGTGGCCGCATTCCGTGCCCAGGACCCGCTTGGGTTTGAGCCGTTCGATGGCTGCGAAGACGTTTTCAACCTGCATCTTGCAGCCTTCCCAGTCCCCGGCAAAGAGCGTCAGGCAGGTCTGTTCCCAGCCCTCGCTGGGCACCGTCCAGTTTTCGCCGGCAATATGAAAGAGGATGGCGGCCTCGGCGATGTCCTCCGGATAGTGCTTGGGCTCCCGGGCGTTGCAGGTGTAGAGGATATCCGCCCCGACCTTGTCCACGGGGATTTCGAGGCCCGGCCACTCATCCTGCTGTTCCTCGGCCATCCACTCGCAGGTCTCAACCCAGTCTTCAGAAGTTACGTCCATCTGGGCTTTGAAGAGGCGATGCATGCCAGAGCCGATCTTGAGTTCCCAGGGCACGAAGCCCTGGCCGAAGCAGAGGCCCCGCAGGTAGCCGAACATGACGCCCATGTCGATGCCGTAAGGGCAGAAGGTGCCGCAACGGTTGCAGCAGGTGCACTTGGACCAGGCCACATCCATGCAGTAACGCATGTGGGCGTTGTCCACCTTGCCGTTGGCCTTGACGATCTTGCCCAGGGTGGACATGATTTTGTAGGACGGCACCTGGGTCGGGTCCTTGCGATTGGCCAGATAAAGAAAACAACTGTCCCCGCACAAGCCGCAGTGGGCGCACATCTCCAGCCAGGTGCGCATCCGTGACTTGAAGGTGGCGTCCAGGCTGTTCCGCAGCTTCTCGGTATCAACCTCGAGATGCTGCATCTCTGCATAATATTTCTTGCCGCCCTTGTCACCGAGCACGAGGTCGAGATGCTCTTTGGTGTTAATCGGGGTTTTGTTGCAATGGATTCCTTCCGGCATAATTTCTACTCCTTTGCTCGCCGGTCTTGGCGGGAAGCAACGCCTCCCGCAGGTTCCCGGTACGTCAGGTCATGGCTGCCGAGGAAATTTCCTCTACACATTATTAATTATAAGTATACCACAATTTACCAGGCAAAGCCCCCCTTGGCCTTGTAGCCCCGCTTGATGCCGAAGTCGGCGCCCAGTTGGCCCCGGGACAGGAAGAAGCCCACGATATGATAGAGCTTGGTGAACGGGATGGCGATGAGCAAGAGCTCGCCGCTCAAGATGTGGGTATAGAGCCAGAATTCATAATCCCCGAACTGATGCACCGCCAGAAAGCCGGAGACGAAGGGAGTCACGGTGATCAGGAGCAGGAAGAAGTCATACAGTGTGGTGACGATCCGCACCTCGGGCAGGGCGATGCGGCGAATGGCGATGAAGATGGTGGTGACGATGACGGTGATGGTCAGGACGTCGGCCAGGGCCATGGAGATGGAAGGCCAGTGAATGCCCCAGCGTTCCTGAATAATGATCGCGTGCCCCGGCAGAAACAGCGGCGTAACCACCAGCCCGATATGAAAGGCGAAGAACACGATGGTGTAGAGAGGCTTGGCCCGCCAGCCGAATGACCCGAAGGGGATGACCCAATGAATGATGGACTGTAGGGCGCCCTTGAGGCCCAGGTAGGGATGCGCCGTATAGGCCACGCGGTCGAGCTTCCAGTCAAGACCGCGAATATAGTGCACCACCCGCACGATCAGCCCGACAATGCAGATCCCAAAGGCCAGCCAGAGTAAGGGCCCAGTGATGATTTGATACATATCCGACTCCTCCGAACGGCCGCCAGGCGGCCCGCAGCGCTATTGGATGTCCTTATCCTCGTCCCGGCCGGTGATATAGAGCCAGAAACCCAGGATGCCAAGTAACATCAAGCCCATCAGATAATAGGCCGCGCCCTTGGTATAGACCATGAAATCATGCAGCACGTAAAAGTGGTTTTCCATGGTGCCCTTCCTTAGTGTCCGAAGCTTTGGGGGTGCTTTTTCAGCTTATGTTCGTGGAACTCAGCGGTTTCATGTTCCTTGAACTGCGGATGCTCATAAAAAATGGGCATGCGCGAGGAGATGAACCAGAAGATGGAGACTCCCAACGTGACGATATAGAGGGAGATGGCAATCTCCATCCAGCTCGGGAAATAGCGGTCGGCCGGGGCCAGCTGCCAGTTGAAGGCCACCAGGGAGACGTTGAAGCGGTTGAGCACGATCCCCAGCACCGTGATCACCGAGGCCACCCGCGCCATAAGTAAGTTCTTCTCCCGCACGGCCATGGCATAGAGAAAACAGGGCAAGGCCACGAAGCCCAGGAGTTCCACCAGGAACCAGGCCCCCCACTTGGTGGCGAGGTAATGCCAGTTGTTGTCCATGGTGATGCCTACGACCTTGATCAAGAAGTAGCCCGCCAGCACCAGCGCAGCCCCCTTGGCGAAGCCCATGGTCACGCCGTCGTGTTCGCTGAGATAGGTGGCGTCCATCTTGTCATGGAGGTAGTGGTGCGACAGCGTGCCCTCGAAGATGACCATGGACAACCCGGCGGCGATGCTTGAGACAAAGAAGTAAACCGGCAGGTAGCTCGAGTACCACAGCGGGTGCAGCTTGGAAGGCGCGATGAGATACAGGGCCCCCAGGGAACTCTGGTGCATGGTGGAGAGGATGACCCCGAAAATGGTCAGGCCCAGAGTCATCTTGACGATGACGGTGCGGACCTTCTTGAGGCCCTGCCATTTAACGCCCAGCCATTCCAGGGCGGCCGGGGACCACTCGATGAAGAGCACGTTCAGGTAGAGCATAACGCACAGGCCCACTTCGAAGAGCACCGATGAGGGGCCGGATTGCACGATGAACGGATAGGGCAGCCGCCAGGGACGGCCTACGTCGTAGAGCAGGGCGAAGCCGACCAAAGAGTAGCCCAGGAAGGCCGTGAGGATTGCCGGCCGGACCGCGGAGTGGTAACGCTTCAGGCCGAAGACATAGCAGGCCGCGGAGGTGGTGTAGCCGCCGGCGGCCAAAGCGACTCCGCACAACAGGTCGAAGGAGATCCAGATACCCCAGGGGTTGTTGTCCGAAAGGTTGGTGACCGCGCCGAGCCCCTTGGTAAAGCGCAAGGCGGTGATCACCGCCCCGACAAGGAAGATGAGGCCCACCATGATGTTGAAGGGCGTGTACAAGGATTTCTTGACGGCAGGGTTATCAGTGGACATGCTAGTCGCCCTCCTGGGTTTCAGCCTTGGCAGCCTCTTCCAGGGCGTTTTTGACCGCTTTTTCGATCGCGGCCTTTTGATCGGCTTCGGCTTTGGTCTTGGCCCGTTCGAGCTTGTGCTCCGTGTCCGCATGGGCCTTGGTCAACGCCTCGGCCACCGCCTGCAGCCTTTCCTCCCGGGCTATTTTATCCTTGCGCTTGTTCACGGCGTAAATGCCGATCAAAAGCACGGGCCAGAGGCCGGCCACAATGGGCACCGAGGCCAACGCCCCGGAGGTCAGTTCGGGCGCCGGCGTCACGCCCAGGTCCTCACGCATGCCCAGGGCCTTGAAGGGCACCCCCGAGAGGTACAGCCAGCTGGTGCCGCCCATCTCGTGTTCGCCATAGATGTAATCCAGGTAACGCCCCGAGTATTTGTAAATGCGCTCCCGGGCGGCGGTGATCAGGCGGTCACGTTTGCCGTAGACCAGGGCCTCTGTGGGGCAGGCTCCCACGCACCCCGGCACCATGAGCTGGCCCGACATGATCTGCGGGTAGCACATGGTGCACTTCATAATCCGGGGCGTCAGGGGCTCGTTGTACTCGAAGGTCGGCACCTCGAACGGGCAGGCGATCATGCAGTAGCGGCAGCCCACGCAGACCGATTCGTCCCAGGTGACCGCGCCCTGGGCGGTCTTGCTGAAGGCCCGCACGAAGCAGGCCGAGGCGCAGGCCGGTTCCAGGCAGTGGTTGCACTGGAACTTGCGGAAGACCGGACCCGCCGCGCCCGGGATTTTGTCATAGCGGTTGACTATGGTATAAGTCTTGGCGTCGGTGCGGCGTTTCACGTCCAGGACGCTCAGGTCGTCGAATGGCTTGGCCGGTCTCGGCAGTCCGTTGACCTGGTTGCAGCCGGCCTCACAGCGGCGGCAGCCGATGCACCGGGTGGCATCGAATAACACGCCGAAGCTCCCCGGATGCCCCGTGAAGTGCTGGTTACCTGCGGCGAGGGCCGACTTGCTAAGAGCAGCACCCATTCCTGCGGCTCCCAGCAGGCCAAGAAACGTTCTTCGTAACATGACACACTCCTCTTCTTACAGCCCAAGGCCGGTTACTTCTGTTTTTCCTTGTGACAGTCGGTGCAGTTGGTGGCGGCTAACTGCTTGAGTCCCATGTCCTTGTGGCAGTCGTTGCACTGCCCATGGAACGCAGCCTGCAGTCCTGGACGATCCGGATGTTTGGCGTCGAAGTTCTTGCCATGGCAGGCGCTGCAGTTGGGCGGGTTCTTCGAGGCCGGGCTGTTGTGGTGGCAGCCCTGGCACATCGTGCCCGGATCCCGGTGGAAGTACCCGGCCAGCAGGCTATCCTTCATGCCCTGGGTCAGCGACTGGACGATCTTGCGGTGCGAGAACTCGGCCGGTTCATACTTGTCGGTGAGATCCTTGATCTTGACCGTTTCCGGGATGTCGCTGGCGGCATAAGTCCCCGGGTTCAGGTTCCGGCTCTTGAGCATGATTTCGGCGACGCCGGCCTTCTGCTGGGGAGTGGCCGCCAAATTGCCGCCCAGGGCCCCGAAACCATCGGGCAGCGGGACGTGACATTGCCGGCAGGTGGCTTCGTCAGGCCGACCCGTCTTGACCATGCGGTTATGGCAACCGGCGCAGTTGGGGGCGGCCTGCTTGGCGGCATGGCAGCCGGCGCAGCTTTGCTGGCTCGTCTTCAGGTGCATCGATTGCTCGAAGGTCACGAATTTGCCGGCTTTCGTGCCCAACAGCGTGTGGCACTTGTCGCACGACTCAATGCCCGCATGGTGGCAAACCCGGCAGTTGTCGTTGTATTTCTCGTGGGCCTTGTGGTCGAAGGCCACCGGATTCATCAACAGCGGTTTGGCAGCCTTGCCGCTCTCATCCTTGGGATTGTAGGTAATCAGGGCCGCGTCCGGCTGACCGCGCTTAATCCGCAGGGCGTCCTGGTTCGGCAACTTGGCCGCGACCTCTTGGTTTTTCTTCGCAACCAGGGCCAGGCCAGCCGCACCGTGACAGCCGGCGCAGACGTAGGGGCCGGTCTCCTTCACACCCTTTTGGGCCAGATTAAGATGGCAGACCACGCACTGCTGGTGCGCCGCCTGCTCCAGGCTCATCTCGCCGCTCTTGGGCTTGTCGCCGTGGCAGGCGCGGCAGGATTCCTCTTTGCCCTTAATGTAAAAGGTTTTCTTGGTCTTTTTGTCATAGTCGTGGTGGCAGACCCCGCAGTTATTTTTGTCTACCGCGGTCGCCGGAATGTTCTTTGATTCCACGTGCCTGAAGTGCAAGACCTTGTTGAGCCCCACATCGAGCCTGGCCGTGGCCAACGTCGGCTTGGCGTTGTGGCAGGAGCGGCAGAAACCGTCCGGCGGGCCGGTGGCCTTGCCCGCTGCGGCCATCTCGTTGTGGCAGCCGATGCAGCTCGCATGGTAGATGTCTTTGATCTCCGCCGGTTTTGCCGCGTTCGTCCCCTTGAAGGCCAGAGACAACTTGTGATCCTTGACGGCGTGGCAGGTCTCACAGCTCTTCTTTTCCTTCAGCAACACATCGGTGTGTTTGTCGTGGAAGAACGTGACCGGTGGCAACTCAAGCTCCCCGAAGGC
>Ga0209254_10005779_pt1 | contig 11373 bp, 12 predicted proteins | sample FrelakmetDIP11DI_FD_187148 | JGI IMG/M metagenome (GOLD analysis project Ga0209254, IMG submission 187148) | Freshwater lake sediment microbial communities from the University of Notre Dame, USA, for methane emissions studies - DIP11 DI (SPAdes)... | ecosystem: Environmental > Aquatic >... | reverse complement strand
TCTTGCTCATGCTGCTCTCCGGCTTTGCCCTGTTCGCGTTCGACCTGTGGCAACGACCCGGCCTCTGGCGGGAAGTCGCCGGCGCGTTCATTTTCGTCAAGCTGCTGGCGATGCTGGCGATGCTGCTGGCGCCGGGCATCGCGGCGCTCCTGTTCTGGCTGATCCTCGTTTCCTCGACCGTGGTGTCGCACGCGCCACACGCCTTCCGGCACAGGAGAATCCTGGGCTGACGCCGGGCTCCGATGACCACGAACATGCAACCGTTCCCCGCCAAGCGTCGGCTGGCTGACCTTCTCGGGCAGCTCGAGAGCGGCCTCGTCGAACGACGTCGACAGGTGCGTCTCGCACTCCTGGTCGCGCTCGCCGGAGAGCACACGTTGCTCATAGGGCCGCCCGGCACCGCCAAGAGCGAGCTTGCGCGACGGCTGCACCTCGCTTTCGCCGATGCCCGTTACTTCGAGCGCCTGCTGACGCGTTTTTCGGTGCCCGAGGAACTGTTCGGGCCGCTCTCGATCAGCGCCCTCGAACAGGATCGCTACGAGCGCCAGACGGCGGGCTACCTGCCGCAGGCGTCGATTGCCTTCATCGACGAGGTCTTCAAGGCGAACAGCGCCATCCTCAACGCCTTGCTCACCCTGTTGAACGAACGCAAGTTCGACAACGGCGCGGGCCGCGTCGCCTGCCCGCTGATCAGCGTCATCGGCGCGACCAACGAGGTACCTGCGGGCGAGGTGGCGGAAGCCTTCTTCGACCGTTTCCTGGTCCGCCTTCCGGTCGGGCCGGTCAGTGCCGACGGCTTCCGGGCGCTGATGGCGCTCGAAGGCTGCGGCGGTCCGCAGATCACGGGCGCGCTTGCGGAAGCCGAGCGCAATGCGATCCAGCAGGCTGCCGGCGAGGTGCGGGTCACGGAGGAGGTGTCGAACCTGCTGTCCGAGCTGCGCCTGTACCTCGACGGCGGGCAGGTCTACGTGTCGGACCGGCGCTGGATGAAGATCGTGTGGCTGCTGAGGACCGCGGCGGCCACCGAAGGACGCGGCGAGCTCGCCGTGTGGGATCTGTGGCTCCTGCCCTGGTGCACGGCGCACGACGTCGAGGGCCAGCAGACGGTCGACGACTGGCTGTCGGCGAGGCTCGGCGTTCGCGAGGTACTCTCGCCCCCGCGGCTGACGCGCGTGGTGGAGGCGTTCGAGGCGCAGGCTGCGCTCGAGCGCGAGGCCGACGATCTCGACTACGATGCCGCGGGTCGGTTGAGGTTCAGTGCCGACCTGGACGAACGCGTGCACGACGCCAAGGGCGCAGCGCAGGTGGCGCGCTTGCGCTACACGCGGCGCCGCCGGTACGGCGAGACGCACATCGGCGCCAGGGTGCGCCAGATCGACGACCTGACGGCGCGCATTGCCGGCTATGCGGACGAGCTCAGGGCGCGGCGCGCCGACCTCGCCGCGTATGCCGGGCAGAGCCTGTGGCTCGATGAGGATTTCGCCGTCCGCGTCGCCGTCCACCTGGAAGCCGTGCAGCGTGCGCTCGACGAACTTGCGGAGCGCGCGGCGAAGGCACGCGCTGCATTCGAGGCGCTGCCACGATTGCCGGTCGATCCGGGCACGACGCCCGAGCCCATCGGGCACGAACTCCTCGGGCTGTGAACCGGGACGGCACGGTACGGTCGCTGCTGTTCGAGCAGCGCGAAGAGCGCCTGGCGGCGCTCGCGTCGCTACCGCGCAGCCTCTGGCTGGCGAGCCTGATCAACTCGCAGGGCTCACTGGAACCCCGGCTCTGTGCGCTGCAGGGCCTGCACGAAGCGCTGCTCGCGGGTGTCGTGCCCGACCCGGGCAGCGAGTACTGGTTGGATCCGGCGCTGGCTGCGGGGCTGCACGCGATCCTGCTGCAGCTTGGCCTGCCGGGCCTGTGCCGGGACCACGACGAGCTGACCGACCAGCTGCTGGGCTCGATGCTGTGGCATCTCGATCTGATCGTCGACTACGTCGACCGCGGCGACAGCAGCGATGCGGCGACCGCAAGGGCCCTGTCCGCATTTGCCGAGGACTGGCAGGAGCGCCGCGGGCTGCTGGACGAACTGGAAGCGGTGTTCGGTACGACGGGCCACTTTCTCAAGAACACCCACTGGGACCAACTCCGCGGACTGCTCGCCAGCGACGGCTGGCAGGAGGTGGTTCGCATCCGACGCCTGCTCGAGGCATTGCCCGGGTTATCCGACGTGCTGCGGCGCCTCGGCCGCACGCAGCCTGCCGCGGTCGAGGACCAGTCGCACCGGCTCGATCCAGCGCTGACGGAGCAGTCCACCGCCTGGTGCGCGCGCGTCATCGTCACGCATGTCCCCGAGATGCCCGGAGAAACGCGCGGCGTGTGCCGGTCGGGCCGCATTGCCCGCATGCTGCCTTCTGAAACCATGCAGTTGACGCACCGCCGCCTGCGTCTCTTGTGGCACGCGCACCACGCCGAGCGGTGCCTCCTCACGTACGAGGAAGACGACCGCATGCACCAGCCGGTACGCGATCGCGTTCCGGTGTCGCGGCCCTACCCGCAGCGCAAGCCGGACAAGCGCATGGAAGCCGGGCCGATGCTGATCTGCGTCGACACCTCCGGCTCGATGCAGGGCGGAGCCGAGGCGGTCGCGAAGGCGGTGGTGCTGGAAGCGATGCGGACCGCATATGCGCAACAACGCCACTGCCACGTGTTCGCCTATGGCGGCCCGGACGAGATCGTGGAGCAGACGCTCGACCTCGACGCAGCGGGCATCGGGCAGCTGGTGCAGTTCCTCGGCCAGGGGTTTCGCGGCGGCACGGACATCTGCGGCCCGCTCGAACGCGTGCTCGACCGGCTGGTGCAGGAGCGCTGGCAACGGGCCGACCTGCTCATCGCGTCCGACGGCGAGTTTGGCGCCACGCCGCAAACCGCGCTAGCGCTCGCGCGCGCGAAAGTGGAGCAGGGCCTCAGGGTGCAGGGTGTCCTGATCGGTGACCGCGAGACGATCGGCATGCTGGAACTCGCCGACGACGTCTTCTGGGTGCGCGACTGGCGTCGCTACGGCGGGTACGACGTGGATTCTCCGGTGCCCACGAAGAGCCTGACCGCGATCTATTTCCCGGGGGCGCTGCGCTCGGCCGGCCACCACGCGACGTCCCGCGGCGATGCCGCCCCGCACGCGAAGCCACCGCCCGCGGCCGCGGGACCGAACTGACGGGACCGCATCGATGCCGACCGTGGCTGCACGCTACGTGGAACTTGCCGAGCGACTCGCGGCACGGCTCGGTTCCCCGCGCATCCGGGCACTGCATCTGCAACCCGTTCATGCCGCCACCGCCAAGGATGCCGAGTTCTGCGCGGTGGAGCTCACGGACGGATCGATCGGCTTTTCCTATGCCCTGATCGACGCGGCCGGACCGTCGCCAAGCGTGTATCCCGACGCCGACGCGTTCGCGGGGATGGAGGCGGTGGTGCTCGCGCGCGGGTACGCCGCGCAGGACCCTGCCGCGAGGGCACTGGGCTTCGCGGCCATCAACGCCTTGTCCCAGCATCTCTTCGCCCGCGCGAACTGGATACCGACGGCCGCGGGCGATTCCCTCGGCGAGATCGAGCCGAAGAGCGGCGAGCACATCGGCATGATCGGTCTGTTCCGGCCGCTGGTCGCGCGCGTCGACGAGTGTGGCGCACGGCTGACGGTCCTGGAACTCAAGCCGGAGCTGGCCGGCGAGCATGAGGGCTTTCGAGTCACGCTCGACCCCGCCGACCTGGCGTCCTGCGACAAGGTGGTCAGCACCTGCGCGGTGATGCTCAACGACACGCTGGACGACGTGCTCGCGGCGTGTCGCCATGCGCGGTACTTGGCGATGGTCGGCCCGACCGCCGGCTGTCTCCCCGATCCCTTGTTCGCCCGAGGCGTCGATGCGATCGGGGGCCGGCGGGTCATCGATGCGCAGGGATTCCGCGACGCGTTCCGCCGGGGTGAGAGATGGGGATCGTTCGCCATGAAATACGTGATCTCGCGACAGAACTATCCCGGTGTCGATGCGCTGCTGGAGCGGGCAGGCTGAACCTGGCCCGCCGGTCCGGCCGACCGTGCCTTCTCCGGGACCATGTGGTGCTGCAGGACGGCATCGCGAAGCAACTCGCGGTGCCCGCTATGCGGCGAGTCCCTTGTTCGGATTGATGAGGAATTTTGCGCCGGTCGCCCGCCTGCCGTAGACGGCAATCTCATCTGGGCGCAGCGCCTCGGCGAGCGACACCTCCCTGGTGTAGTGGCTCGCAAAGGTGGTCTTCAATCCGGCGACGATGCGCTCGCGCAGCTTCGCGGCGCCGTCCGGCCCGATCTTCTGCAGGAACGGCCACAGCAGCCAACCGCCCACGCCCCACGCGAAGCCGAAGTTCCGGTTCAGCACGGTTGGGCTCGCGTCGAGCATGCCGTAGATGTAGACCTGCTTGTGGATGGTCGATCCGTAGCGGCTGTACTCCGTCGCTGAACGGGACAGCGCGGCTTCCATGGAGGTCAGAATCTGTCCCGCCAGCGTGCCGCCACCGATCGCGTCGAAGGCCAGCGTGGCGCCGGTGGCCACGATGGCCTCGGTCAGATCGTGCACGAACGTCGGCGCGCTGGAGTTGCACACGTGGCGTGCTCCGATGCCCTCGAGGAGATCCACCTGCACTTGCGTGCGCACGACGTTCACCAGGCCGACGCCGTCCTCGAGGCAGATGCGGTTGAGCATCTGGCCAAGGTTGGAGGCGGCCGCCGTGTGCACGAGCGCGGTGTGACCCTCGCGGCGCATCGTCTCCACCATGCCCAACGCCGTCAGGGGGTTGACGAAGCAGGAGGCACCCTCGGCGGCCGTGGTGCCGTCCGGCAGCACCAGGCACTGGGACGCCTTGATGCATCGGTACTGCGAGTACATGGCACCGCCGAAGATCGCCACGACCTTGCCCCGCAGCGCCTGCGCCTCTTTCGACGACCCGGCCGTCACGACCACGCCCGCCCCTTCGTTGCCGACGGGCATCGACTGGCCGACGCGGCCCGCCATGGCCTTCATGCGGTCTGCCGGGATGCGCGCGGTCAGCACCGGTTGCTCCGGCGTCCCCGACGGCGTGGCCGTGCTGATATCGGCCGCACCGAACAGGAGCCCCAGGTCGGACGGGTTGAGCGGACTCGCCTCGACGCGGACGACGACCTCGTCGGGCAGGGGGACCGGAATCGGCACCCTGATGAGCGAGACCTCGAGCTCGCCGCTTGCCTTGACCAGGGAGCGAAGCTGCAGCGCCGTGTTGTCGGTGTTGGCATTCAAGGGTGGAGCCTCGTGGCGTTGGATGAATGGATGTTGGGCATTTGACGCTCGCCGTCAGCAGGACTCATTCCGCCCCGAGGCGCTCGGGAACGTCGGTGGGGACGAGCGCTCCACCGTGCGAGATCAGGCCGGACTTGGAGAGCGTGCGTGCCATGTTGGCGAGCAGTGTATGCGGCGCGATCGAAAAGGCTAAGGGCGCTGGTCTCGCAAGACCTCCCAGAATTGTCTGGGCGAAACGATCTTGAGCGTGACGAGCGTGTCGAGCCGCTGCACATCCGCATCTCCCGTGACGAACAGGTCGGCGCGACCGGCCAGAGCCTCGCCGAGAACAAGGGCATCGGCCGCGTCCGCATCGGCGGGGGCAGGTTTGGCGTTGTTGACGACCTTTACAGCCTCGCCCGCGACGAGGTCGACGATTTCGGCCACGCGCGTGGCGGGAAGCCGGACCTTGCCCAGCAACGCCTTCTTGAGCTCGCGCAGCACGTTGCGTCCGACGATCAAGTCGTGATCCAGCAGGACCAACTCGAACACCTCCGCGCACAGTCCGCGTGCGGCAAACGCGCTGACCAGCACGTTGGTGTCGAGAAAGACCCTCACGATACGACGCGAAACACGTCCTCGTCGGTGACAAGCCCTTGTGCTTCGGCAAACGGCAGGGATTGCTTCCGCAGCTCGCGGAACCGCGCGACCGCAACCTGACGCCGAAGCGCCTCGCGGGCGATCTCGCTCTTGGTTCGCCCCGAGCTCTTCGCGATCCGTTCGAGTGCCTGCTCCAGCTTCGCGTCAAGGCGAATGGTCAGCGTGGTCATCGCTATTCTCCTCTATGTAGGACATTGTAGCACACGGGGGCGTGGCGGAGACCGCGCGGGTCATCGCTCGGCCCAGTCAGCCTTCGAGGTATCGGCGGCAGAGCTCATGCACGGTCAATATCGCGCAGATGTTGGATGCACCTGCCAGCGCCAGCAGGTCGCGGTCGCCGGAGACCAGCACATGTGCCTTGCCGGCGACGGCCAGGTGCAGGAACGGCAGGTCGAAGGGATCGCGGCACCGTGGCACCTTGGGCGGCGGATCGGGCACGTGCACGACGTGCACCCACGGCAGGTAGTCGGCGAGCAGTTCCTCCTGCTCGGCGGTCGACAGCCCGAACTGCGGGTACCGCAGTACACGTGCGAGTTCCCCGGCGGTTGACGTGCTTGCCAACGGCGCGAAGCGTCCCGACTGCCAACCGGCGCGAACACGCGCCGCCGGTCCGCCGCCGAAGATCAGTGCGGACAGCACGACGTTGGTGTCCAGCACGACGCGCGGCGGTCTCTTCACGCCTGGCTCCCCGGCAATGGCAAGACGACTCTCACGCTTGAAGGCGAACCCCAAGTCACGTTCGGTGCGGGGCTTTCTTCTTCACGTTCGCCATGACCGCGCCGCGCGTTCGCGCGTACGTGGCCGCCGGTTCCGCCACGGCCGGTGCCGCGGCTTCGGATCGCGCCCAGCGCACGGCGTCGGAGACGTCGGCCTCGGCAAGCCCGAGCGCGGCCAGCTTCGCGCGCACGGCATCGCCGCGCTGGATGCGCACCGGCGTCAGGACGATCTGCCCGGCGCGCACCTCGACGTCGAAGTATTCCGTGGCGGCGACGGCCTCCACCACGCTCTTGGGCAGCGTGAGCTGGTTCTTGGAGGTCATCTTGGCGAGCATGGCGAGTCCTTGAAGTAAGGAAGCCTTACTTTATCAGATTGGCGATGTCGCGGCACTCCTCTCCGTGTCGAGGAGACGCGGCAATCGCCGCGACTCCCGGTTGCGAGGCGGCCGGCACCTGGCCGAGCTCGCCGACATCCTGGTCTGGACGCTCGCGCACATCGCGGTCAACTGCGGCGTCGGCGTCACCGGCGACATGCTGCGCAACTTCGGCACCTGGGTCTGCCGCATCGAGAGGTGCAGGCAGGCCGAGATCGACGCGCACCAGGGGAGCAGCGCAGGTTGCCGCACGAGGCCAGTTGCGGCCGATTGGTCTTGATCCAGACGATCGTCGTCGCGTACAGCGATTCGGCCTGTGCCACGCACTCGGCGAGCGCGGCAGCTGGAACCACGTCCCCGGTGTATTCGATAGAGTTTCGCAGTCTACGCAGTGCGTCGAGTCGAACGATGGTCCGTGCATCGACGCCAAAGGTGAGCCCCAAGGACTGCATTGCCGTTTGATGGTGGCCGGGCTTGCTGGTCAACGTGCGGTAGCCGTGGGCATGCAGGGCCGCATCGGCGAGCATACGGATCGCCCCGTAGGCACTGGCGCGCATCAGATAGACGGAGGATGCCGCCAGGTTGTGGCGACCGCGGTCTACGTGCGCACTGACCATCGATACAAAGGTATCTGTTTGCGGATGCGGCTCGAAGAGGTTTGCCGTGGCGAACTTCGCTTGGTTTGCAACTGGATCGGCCCGGCTGACCTCGAACTCGATGCAAAGTCGCGACGTTCCATCACGTCGGGTCAGGAGGACGTCCGCTCGTGGCATGTAGCCCAGACGCCGACCCATTTCGGCTGAGATTACGGGCTGCTCGGCTGCGCAAGTCCAACCCCTTGGTCAGGACTGCGCGAATCCCTGTTGGAGGAAGGTCGTCAGGTTTCCCACAAGGTACCTATCCGAGCGCCGCCAAATGCTCCAGCCCGATCGACTCCATTCTGGACGCCGCCGCCCACGCGTTGGCACCAGTATTGGCTGCCTGCTGGTAAGCCCAGCGCGCGACGACCAGTGAGCACTTGGAATCGACAAGAAATCCGCGCTCCCCGAGTTCACCGCCGATCACGTCTCCATGCTCGGCATTTCGCTGACGCCAATGCTCCACGTGGACGAGCCCGGCAAGCATGTCGGATTTCGCGCGATTGCATGCTGAATGCGCGAGCACGAAGTTGTGAGCAAGGTCGCGAGGGTATTTCGACCAAGGCACGAAGTGGTCAACGTCCCCAGCCGCCCCGAGGGATTCCCCGCAATAGAAGCAGCGCCGCGACTGGAGCTTCACTAGGAACTCGCGCGCTGGCTCGAGGTTCGACCGAGTGAGTCCAAACATGAAAGCCTCGAGATCGCCAAGCCCGCCAATCACGACGCTGTTGCGAGGGTTTTCTCTCACGTGCCGTACCCAGCCGGCGCGGGCGATTTGGTGGACGAGCCCTTGGAACTTGCGGAGGTTCGACGCGATACCGGGCCTCAACGCGATCCATCCCGGCTCCTCCAAGAATCGGTAGAGAAACGGAATGCTCGTCCCGCCAACGTTCTGTAGGTACTTCAACGGCTGGGCGCGCACTGTATGGGCGATCTCCCGGATGGCGGCGTCCCACTGCCCGCTGCGTTTCGCCGTGGCGATCGTCGAGGCGCCGGACGAACGACGTAGGTTGGTCAGTACCGAGACGACGCGCGTGGTGGCACCCAGGTTTTGCGCGAGCAGTGCTGGTGTCGTGCCCATCGCGCCTGTCGAGTACTCGATCGTCTGCGGCCAGTAGAGTTCGGCGAACTTCTCGGCAATCCATCTGATTTGCAGAGGAAGCGACCGGTTATCGTCCGCGCCTCTCTCGACCGCGAGCTCTGTCAACGCGACGAGCAGGGCGAACTTGTAAGTTGCCGTGAACTCGCCTTCCTCGAAAATGTGCTGCAACTTGGCGAGGAACGCGAGTTGCTCTTCGGGGGATGGCTGGTTTGGTGTGAGTCCAGCGAGATATCCCGCCGACACGTCGGAGACCTTGGGTGTCGAATCGGGCCCCATGATCATGTTCGGATCGCACACGCACTGCCGGAGCGTAGCGTGAGTGCGATCACTCTTGCGACCAGTAGCGCGCTCGTTCCGGGAAGATCCACCGTACGCCGCCGCGCGGGTCCGGCTGGTCACCGGCATAGCGAGGAATCAGGTGAATGTGCAGGTGGGGCACGGTCTGGCCTGCCTCCTTGCCGTCGTTGATCCCGATGTTGTAGCCGGCGGGCTGCAGTTCGCCTTCGAGGACACTCCGTGCTCGATCGAGCAACGCGAGGAAATCGCTTCGCTCCGCATCGGTCGTCTCGAAAAGCGAGCCCACGTGGCGGACTGGTATCACCAGCGTGTGCCCTGGCGACACGGGGAAAGCATCGCGAATCACCACCGCCAGCTCGGTCCGGTCAACGATCCGGTCCGGGGGCATCAAGCAGAACGGGCAGGTGGGCGGCAGGGGGGCGTTCATCGCGCGGGGGACTCGTCGCGTATGGCGGCTCGGGTGAATTGAGGCCAATGCATTCTAGGACAACCTCAGTCCTCGGGAGGGGTTCTTGCACCGGGTTGCGGCCCATGCGCCGAGCTCCGGATCGCGAATCGGGCTGTGAGCCAACGAGTCCTCGATTCGGCGAGCAGGCCAGGGCTCACCCGTTGAGCCACCGCCTCCCGCATCCTCTCCCCATGACGTGACGCGAAGGGTACCGACCAACGGCAGTTGACTGCGCCAGTAACGGTGACACAATAAACTGCATGAAAGAGCCCCCCACCTCCCGAACCTTCACGCTGGACGAACTGGCCACGCTGGTCGACCTGCCCAAGCGCACGGTGCGCTACTACATCCAACTCGGCCTCGTGGACCGGCCGGAAGGGGAGACCCGCGCCGCGCGTTACGGCCCGCGCCATGTCGAGCAGCTCTTGCAGATCCGCAAGTGGACGGACGCCGGCGTGTCGCTGGAGCGCATCCGCGAGCTCTTGTCGGGCGAGGCGCCGCCGGTGCCGCCGCGGCCGCGGTCGCCGGGGTCGGTCGAGGTGTGGAGCCACCTGGTCGTCGCCGACGGGGTGGAACTGACGCTCGAGGCCACGCGCGCGGGGCTCTCGCCCGAGGCCGCCCGGGCGCTCTTCACCGGCGTGCTGGCGCTCTACCAGGACATCCTGAAGAAGGAAGAACAATGAGAGACGAACCCGCGATGCTGCAATCCACCACCGGCGAGCCGATGACCCTCGAGGGCGTGACCGCCCGCGGCCGCGTGCGCGGCCTGCTGTTCGAGCTGACCGTCGAGCAGCGCTACCGCAATCCCGGCAAGACGAACATCGAGGCGGTGTACACGTTCCCGCTGCCGTTCGAGGCCGTGCTGCTGGACCTCGACGTTGAACTGAATGGCCGCAAGCTCTCCGCCCTGGTGGTCGAGAAGAAGGAAGCCGAAGGGCGCTACGAAGAGGCCATCGACAAGGGCGACAGCGCGATCATGCTCGAGCGCGCCGCCGACGGGATGTGCACGCTGAACCTCGGCAACCTGATGGCGGGCGAGTCGGCGACGATCCGCTACCGCTATGCGCAGCTCCTGCGCTTCGAGCACGGCAGCGTGCGCATCGCCGTGCCGACGGTGATCGCGCCGCGCTACGGCGATCCGGTTGCGGCTGGGCTCGCCCTGCACCAGGTGCCGGTCACCGATCTTGCGGTCGAGTACCCGTTTGCGCTGACCATCGACCTCGCAGGCGACGTCGCCGAAGGCAACCTCGCCTCCCCTTCGCACGCCATTTCCACATCGCCGACCGACGACGGCGTGCGTGTCACGCTGGCCAAGACGGCCTTCCTCGACCGCGACTTCGTGCTCAACGTCGGTGGGCTCATCGGCCGGTCGCTCGCGGTGGTTGCTCGCGACGGCCAGGGCTACGTCGCGCTGGCGAGCTTCTGCGCCGACCTTCCCCGCGACGCGAGCGCGCTGCCATTCCGGCTGAAGCTGCTGGTGGACTGCTCCGGCTCGATGGCGGGCGACAGCATTGAGGCCGCCCGCGGCGCGCTGCATCGCCTCCTTGCCTCGCTCACGCCCGCGGACCGGTTCGCGTTTTCGCGCTTCGGCAGCACGGTCGCGCACGAGACCAAGGGCCTGATCGCAGCGGACGAGGCCGCGGTGCACAGCGCCTCGGAGCGTGTCGGCGCGATGGACGCGGATCTCGGCGGCACCGAGATGCCCGCGGCGTTGCGCCAGGTGTTCGCGATGGGCGGTACCGACGATGCCGCCGACATCCTGCTGATCACCGATGGCGAGATCTGGGATGCCGAGGGTCTGGTTGCGGAAGCACGCGTGGCGAAGCAGCGCGTGTTCGTCGTGGGCATCGGCAGCGCGCCGGCTGAAG
>Ga0209254_10005778_pt1 | contig 11374 bp, 4 predicted proteins | sample FrelakmetDIP11DI_FD_187148 | JGI IMG/M metagenome (GOLD analysis project Ga0209254, IMG submission 187148) | Freshwater lake sediment microbial communities from the University of Notre Dame, USA, for methane emissions studies - DIP11 DI (SPAdes)... | ecosystem: Environmental > Aquatic >... | reverse complement strand
GACCAGCACCTCCTGGGTGGGCGCGATGTTGTAGCGCGGCGCGAGATCGACCGGCTCCGGAACGTCAAACAGCTCCGCGAGCACCCGTGCCGACACCGTGAGCGTGAACCTCCCGCACATACGGAAATCATAGCCGAGCCCTCCGGGGGCGGCGGTCACGGAGTCGGGCGCGGATCCGGCTGCGTCCTTCCGGCTGCGTCCGCTGGACTTCGCCGTGATGAGCCGGAATACGCCGTGACGAGAGCGGAAACGGGCGCGGAAGCGGGGGGAGCCCGCGCCGGGTCTTGGACCTCCATTAACGATTTCCGGCAGGAAATCGAATCCGAAGGTTTTCCGAAGGTTTTCGTAACGACTTCCGGCCGTCGACGCTCCACCTTTTAGGTGTCTCAAGACGATGCCGCCAAAGCTGCGCAGGTGAACGGATCTCGGAGCTCAAAGGAGGGGACCATGAGGAGTTCAGGGCTGGTGATCTCATCACTGTGGCCGCTCGGTCTGGCCGTCGCCGTGGTGCTGGCGGCGGGCACGGGTGAGGGACAGACCGAGTGGACCAAGTACGAGGGCAACCCGGTGGTGGAACATGGCGCGCCGGGAGACTGGGATGAAGGTGTGATCGACCACTCGGAAGTGATCTTCGATGGGGTTACCTATCACATGTGGTACGCCGGCGGTCTGGCGCTGCACGAGACCGACATCGGCTACGCCACCTCGTCAGACGGGGTGCACTGGGACAAGGACGCTGGCAACCCGGTGCTCCTGCGCGGCGCACCCGGCGAATGGGATGGCGGATCGCTGCAGCCGGGAGCGGTGATCTGGGACGGCGCCCTGTATCACATGTGGTACGGCGCCGGCGCCGTGCCGGGCGGAGCGGGCGCCTGGTCTACCGGCTACGCGACCTCACCGGACGGGGCGACCTGGACCAAGTACGCCGGTAACCCGGTGCTGACGACGGTCGGGCTCATCACGGCTGTGCTCGCCGAAAGCGAAGGCCTCCGCGCCTGGTACTGGGGCGGTGACGGGAGCACCTACACCATCGGTTACGCGACCTCGCCGGACGGGGTGTCCTGGACCACGTGGCCGGAGCCGGTCCTGGCACGAGAGGCTGGCTGGGACCGAACCGGGGTGGCATTCCCGATGGTGAAGTTCGAGGGCGGCGCATACCACATGTGGTACACGGGCGGAGATTGCGCTGGCATCGGTCACGCGGTGTCGTCGGACGCCATCAACTGGGTCCGGCAGCCGGAGTGGGAGCCGGTCCTGTATCCCGGAGGCTCAGGCGACTGGGACCAAGGGTGCATCTTCAGTCCTCGGGTGGTGCTGGCGGGTGACACCGCGCACATGTGGTACACCGCAATCGGCTCCGTCACCGCCATCGGCTACGCCACCGGGCCGCTGCCGTTCCGCGATGACCTGGAGTCGTTCATCCCGGCCGCCGCGTACGCGGCCGGCGCAGAGGGTGCTTTCTTCCAGACCGACGTCGAGATCAACAACACCGGCCCGGAGGAGGCGCAGGTCGCCTTCCAGTGGCTGCCTCGCGGCGAGGACAACTCGGAGCCCATCCAGTCCGACCCGATCGCCCTCGCCCCCGGCGAGAGCCTCCGTTTCGAGAACGCGCTGGAAGAGGTCTTCGGCCTCGAGCCTAACTCGCTCGGCGCCCTCAAGATGGTCGACAGCAACGAGTCGGTCATCGGCATGAGCCGGACCTACAACCTCGAGCAAGGCGGCAGCGGCGGGACCTTCGGCCAGGCAATGCCGGCAATCTCGGAGCGCGACATGATCCCGGGTCCCGAGCGGCGCCGGATCCTCTTTGCGACCGAGAACGAGCAATACCGCACCAACGTGGCCTGCCAGAACGGCTGTTCCTGCGAGAACACTCTCCTCCTGGATCTCTTTACCGCTGAAGGGGAGTTCCTGGGGAGAAAGCTCATGTCCCTGGGACCCTGGGGAAACGAGCAGTTGAACCGTGTCTTCGAGGACTACGCTCCGGTGAATGGATACGTGGTCGTGCGGTCCGTGTCGCAAACAGGCACCTTCTACTGCTATGGCTCGGTGCTCGACAATGTCACGTCGGACCCCACCACGATCCTGCCCCAGGCGCCCTCGTCAGAGACGACCTTCATTCCGGCCGTGGCACTTTCCGCAGGGCTCGCGGGCTCGTTCTTCCAGACTGACCTCGACCTCAACAACGTCGGTTCGAGCGACCTCACCTATGAACTGCTGTGGCTTCCGCGGGGAGCGGACAACAGCGATCCGGTGTCGAGCGGCCCCTTTTCGCTCGCCGCCGGCGCCAGCGTCCGCTACACCGACGTCCTCGCCGAGGTCTTCGGCCTCGAGCCGGACCAGGTGGGGGCGCTGGTCATCGAAGCCAGCAGTAGCGACCTGCTGGCGATGAGCCGCACCTACAACGTGCTGGCGGAAGGCAACCCGCTGGGCTACCCGCCGGGTGCGACCTTCGGGCAGGAGCTGCCCGGCATCCCGGCGGACCGGATGATCCCGAGCGGGGTGACAAAGCGGATCGTCTTCCTGAGTGAGGACGAGGACGTCCGCGCCAACCTCGGCTGCATCAATGGGGTCGGCACCGAGGTCGCGGTGGAGATCGAGCTCTACGGCTCCGACGGCGCCAAGCTCGAGACGAAGTACATGATGCTGCCGCCGTACTCCAACCGGCAGATCAACGGCACCTTCCAGGACTACGCGCCGATCGACGGCTATGTCGACGTCCGGACCTACACTCCGGACGCCTCGATCTACTGCTACGGCTCGGTGCTCGACAACCTGACGTCGGACCCGACGACCGTGCTGCCGCAGTGAGGCGAGCAACGACCTGTGGCGACGAGCGGGGACTTGGCCCCCCGCTGTCTTGTGGGGCAGCTATCCTGGCCGCCTTGTGGGGTAGCCATCTTGGCTGCCAGTTGGCAGGCTGGAAGCCCGCGCCACAACCATCCGGTGTCACGGCCGACAGCTTGGCATTTTCGATCAGGCGGCGACTGTGCCGACGGGTCGGCGTTGTTCGACGTTCCGGGCGCGGATCCGGCTCCGTCCTTCCGGCTGCGTCCGCTGGACTTCGCCGTGACAAGCCGGACTACGCCGTGACGAGTGCGGGCGAGGGAGGGGCGACGGTGCGCTGACCGGCCCTCCCTGAGCTGCAGCACGAGGATCGCAGGTGGCGAAGATCGTGTGGTTTCCGGATCGCCCCGCTGATACGGCGGGGAAAGGCGGTCCGACCGGATCGCGAGTCCCACCGTATAATCAGGAGGGAATGGCCACCACAAACGAGACGGCCCCTGAGATGGGGGCGCGCTTCCGGCTCGGCGAGTGGCTGGTGGAGCCGCGCCTGAACCGGATCTCGCGGAGCGACACCGAGGTCCAGCTCGAGACCAAGGCGATGGATGTCCTGGTTCTGCTGGCGCGGCGGGCCGGCGAGGTGGTGAGCCACGCGGAGCTCCAGGATGCGGTCTGGCAGACCGAGTTCGTCAGCTACAACACACTCGCGGTGCGGGTCTCGGAGCTGCGGGAGGCGCTCGGGGACGACGCGCGGGACCCGCGCTACATCGAGACCATCCACAAGCGGGGCTACCGGCTGATCGCGGAGGTGACCTTCCGCGCCGCCGGGGAGCCCGACTCCGCCGCGTTGGCGGAGATGCAGCCTGAGGAACCCGACGAGAGGTCGCCCTATCCCGGGCTGTCAGCGTTCAGCGAGGCGGACGCCGCCGACTTCTTCGGCCGCGAGGCCGAGATCGCGGCGCTGTGGCGCAAGATCGCGGGTCGCCGGCTGCTGGCAGTGATCGGCTCCTCGGGGGCCGGCAAGAGCTCGCTGGTTCGGGCGGGGATCGTGGCCAGGGGGCCGCCGGGTTGGCGGGCGGTCGTGTGCAAGCCCGGGGAGGACCCGTCCCTGGCCATGGCGAGGGCGCTGGCTCCGGACCTGGCAGGCGACGCGGAGGAGATGCAGAGCCTGCTCGCCTTCCACAACCCGGACATGGCGCTCGCGGTGGTGTCGCGTTGGCGTGGGCGGTGGGACGAGGCCCTGATCGTGATTGACCAGTTCGAGGAGCTCTTTACCCTAAACTCGTCCGAGGTGCAGGTGGAGTTCGTGAGCCTGCTGCGGCGGTTGGTCGACGCGGCCGGGACCCACGTGCTGTTGGTGCTGCGCGACGACTTCCTCGTCGAGTGCCATCGCCATCCCGAGCTCGCGCCGATCTTCAGCGAGCTGACCGTGGTGTCGGCCCCGTCGGAGAAGGGCCTCAGGCAGGCCCTGACCCAGCCTGCGGCGCGGCGCCTGTACGGCTTTGAGACAGCGGTCCTGATCGACGAGATGGTGGGGCAGGTGGAGGCGGAGCGGGGGGCGCTGCCGCTGCTGGCGTTCGCGGTGTCGCGGCTGTGGGAGCTCCGCGACCGGGAGCGGCGGCTGCTGACGCAGGAGGCCTACCAGCGGATCGGCGGGGTGGGCGGGGCGCTGGCGCAGCATGCAGAGGAGACCCTGCAGGCGATCGGGGAGGAGCGACTGCCGCTGGTCCGGGAGCTGTTCCGCAACCTGGTGACCGCCCAGGGCACACGGGCAGTGCGCAGCTGGGTCGACCTGCTGTCGGTCTTTCCCACGGGACAACGGCAGGACGCCGAGTCGGTGCTCAGGGCCCTCGTCGACGCGCGGCTGCTGACCTCCTTCGAGGACGAGGCCAACGGCGGAGGGGAGGAGGGAGCTCACCACGGCGTCGAGGTAGTGCACGAATCGCTGCTCGGCGCGTGGCCGAGGCTTCAGCGCTGGCGGACAGAGGATGAGGGGAGCGCGCAGCTGCGCGACCAGCTCCGCCAGGCGGCGCGGCTGTGGGAGGAGAAGGGCCGGCCGGACGATCTCCTGTGGACCGGCACCTCGTACCGCGAGTACCTCCTCTGGCGGGAAAGGTATCCAGGCGGGCTTTCGGGGGTCGATGAAGCTTTCGGGACTGCGATGACGCGCCTGGCGGAGCGTCGTCGCCGCCGGCGGCGGGCAGCACTGACCGCTGCCATTGTGGTACTTGTCGCGGTGGCTTCCGCGCTGTCGCTGCTGTGGCACCGCAGCGTGCAAGAAAGCCGCCGCGCCGAGGCCGCGAAGCTGCTCGCCCTCGCCCAGGCGCGGCTCGTAGACGACCCCACCGAGGCACTGGCCCTGACCACCGCGAGCCTGGAGGTCGCCGACGCCCGAGAGGCGCGCGAGTTCGTGATGCGGGCCCTGTGGGCCGGTCCTTTGGCACTCGAGTTCGACAGCGGTGCGGATGGCCAGGCCGCGTCCGTGGGCTTCAGCCCGGACGGCGCTTACATTGCCACGGGTGGCTTCGCGCCCGAGGTGAGGGTGTGGTCCGAGGACGGCCGCGGGCCGATCCGGCTCGGCGCGATGACGGTCGACACCGACAGCCTGACCATGCCGCGCTGGGCGGCGGGGAATCTTCTCGCGACTGGTGGGGCCTTCGGGCCAGAGTTCCATGGATTCGGTGACCGCGTGAAGCTGTGGTCGATCCCGGATGGGAAGCTCATTCGGGAGATCGCCCTCGGCTCTCCCGGCAGCTGGAGGGCCGGGCAGCGGCGATTGTCCGCCGAGATCGACCTGGGCGAGGGGCCGGACCGACGACATCTCGTCAAGTCGTGGCGGCTGCCGGACGGGTCGGAGGAGCTCCTCGGCACCATCACGGCCGCGGACCTCGCCGGCACCGCAGCAGCCATCGCGGCGCCGGACGGCTCGGGCTGGGTGATTCCGAGGGGCGGGTCGATTTCCCTGCGCCCATTTGACCGGCGGGGACCGGAGCGGCTGCTCGAGGTGCTCGACGCGGACGCGTCCGTGGAGTCCTTCGGGGAGGATGGTGTCCTCGTTTCCGACGAGACCGGGAACGCGCATCTGTGGTCGTTCTCCGGTGGAGAGCCCAGTCAGGTCTGGGCGACCCGCCGCCCTGCCGGCGCCGCCGGCGCCGTCCCCGATCCGACCGGTCGCCGGTTCGCTCGCCTTGGGCCGACCAAGCAGTCCGTGCAGGTGTGGGAGCTCGAGGGGCTTCCCGGGGCGGCGCCGCTCGAGCTACGGCGCAGTGGCTCCTGGTACCTCCCCGGGTTCGCCAGTCATCCGGACGGCAGCTGGTACGTCGCGACCACCCACCTGCATCGGTGTCTGACGTTCTGGCCGCTCGCGCGTCCCTTTCCGAGCGTGGTCGAAGGGTACAGTTTCCCCAGGGCCCGCCGCCCGCTCGCCTTCAGCCCGGACAGCCGCTGGTTGGCGGTGGGTTTGGAGGGTGGACGGGTCCGGCTGCTGCCGGTGCCCGGTAGTGAGCCCGCCGAGGTGCGGGAGCTTCACCCGCTGATCGGCCAAGAGGGCGCCGACATCCGCTTCGACCCGGAGGGACGCTATCTCCTGGTCCTGTCCACGGTCGATGCGTGGGTGGTGCCGCTCGATGGCGGGCCGACCCGCCAGGTGGTCTCACGGGAGGAAGGTCGTCAGATCGAGCAGGGGGCGGTCTCGCCGAGCGGCGCGCGGGTCGCCAGCGCCCACTTCGAGGGTGGCGGCGAGAAGAAGCTGTTCGTCCTCGACGTTGCGAACGGGGATCTGCGGAGCTTCGAGCTGCCCCAGCCCGAGACGCCGAGCAACTTTGCAGGCGTCTGGAGCATCGGGTTCCTGGACGAGAAGACCCTGATCACTGCCGGGTGGGGCGGCGTCCGCCGCTGGGATCTGGCCGCCGGAACGCACACGCTGTTGGCGGGATCGGAAGGCCTGGTGATGATGGTGCTGAGTCGGCCCACCGGCACGGCGATCACCTGGGGATTCGGCTGGAGCTCGGACCGATCTCAGGTCCCGGGCCTGCAGCTGCTCGATCTCGCCACCGGGACGAGCCGTCCGCTGCTTGGGTTCGGCGACAACGTCGAGTACGCCGATCTCGACCCCTCGGGAACCGTGCTCGCGACCGCCCACAAGGACGGGGCCGTCCGCGTCGGTCGCCTCGACGGCGGCGAGGCGCACCTCCTGCTGGGGCACAAGGGCAACGTGACCAGGGTGGCCATCTCGCCGGACCTGCGCTGGGTCGCCTCGGCCGGCGAGGACGGCACCCTCCGGCTGTGGCCTATGCCCGACCTTGAGAAACCACCGCTCCACACCCTGCCTCACGGCGAGCTCATCGCCAAGCTCAAGACCCTCACCAACCTCCGCGCCGTCCGCGACCCTGCCTCCGACACCGGCTGGACGATCGAGCTCGGCCCCTTCCCCGGCTGGCGGAACATTCCCACGTGGTGACGGCCCTGGTGGCTTGACTCGGGCGATTCTGCCACTTAAGATGGCGTTATGGAACGGGAAATTGCCATCGATGGATCTGGACGGATTGTGATTCCGAGAGATCTGAGGCTGCGGCATCGTCTCGTCGCCGGATCGCGGCTCATCGTCGTCGACGACGAGGATAGGCTGGTCCTGATTCCGAGGCAGCAGCTTCCGACGACTGTCGAGAAGGACGGCCTCCTGGTCTTCCAGGGCCAGCTACCGGAGGAGCACGCCGACGATCGTGCGGTTCGCGACGAACGTCTGCGCAGAATCTCGGGCCTTCCGTGACACGACTGGCATTCGACACCTCGGTTCTTGTCGCAGCGCTGGTCGAGCCTCATCCGCTTCATGCCCGCGCCATCCCCTGGCTCGCGGCGGTGGGGCGCGGCGAGGCGGCGGGCGAATGCACGACCCACGCTCTCGCTGAGACCTGGTCGGTGCTGACCCGGCTGCCGATCGATCCGGCGATCGCCCCGCCCCTGGCGACGCTGTCCATCGAGCGGCTGGCAGGGCTGCTCACTGTCATCGAGGTGACCCGTGACATCTACTGGCGGGCGATGCAGCGGTGTTCGGCGCAGGGTCTTCGCTCGGGCGCCCTGTTCGACGCGGTGCATCTGGCAAGCGCTGAGGCATCCGGAGCCGACGCCTTCGTCACCTTCAACCCCGGCGACTTCACGCGCCTCGCACTCGAGGGCGGGCCGCTGGTGGTGGTGCCGCCAGACCCGCCGGGATTCTCTATTCCGCGCCCATAGGTTCTGCTTCTCGCAGCGGATTCGTCAGTAGGCTGCTAGAACTCCACCCTGAAGCCGAGCTCGTAGCGGCGCGGGGTCTGCCAGTCGATCGGGTTGGCCATGGCGATCGGCGCACCGTCCGCTTGGATGCCGCAGCCGCTGATGTGCTCGCAGAGCGCGGTCGGCTGCTCGCTGCTGAACACGTTGTAGGCCGAGCCGATGAGCGCGACCCGCGCCGGTCCGACGGCAAAGCCCTTCTCGAGCCGGAGGTCGAGCTGGTAGACGTCGTTGGCATCCCGGCTGCCCCGCGGCTCGAGGAAGTGCTGGTCGTAGGGGATCTCAGGGTTGTCGCCGGCGTCCTCGTACGGCGTCCAGGTGAAGGCCGACGACCAGGAGCCGTCGAACGCGAGGCTCCAGTCGCCACTCAGAGTGACGAAGCCGTTCACCTTGACTCGGTGGGTGCGGTGATCGGACAGGAAGCCGTAACGGTTGTCGAAGTGCCAGGGGTAGACGTCGAAGTCGGGCCAGTCGGTCTGCGAGTATTCCATGCTGCCTTCGGACTTCGACCAGGTGTAGGAGGCGAGCAGGTTGAGCCAGTCCAAGCTGCGGGTCTCGAGCCTGACGGTCAGCCCCCGGTAGTCCCTCCTGACGCCGGGGATGTTGCCGAACACCATGTAGTCGCACGCCTCGCTCGCGCCGGGCACCGGCCAGTTCCCGCTGCAGGTGCCCTCGATGACGTCGTGGGTCGCCTTGTCGACGAAGCTGAGCTCGATCGACGAGCGGTCGGCGATCTGGCGCTCGAAGGCGAGAATCAGCTCGTCGGCGTAGGTGGCCCTGATGTCCGGGGCGCCGCGATCGTAGTTGGTCCCGTAGTGCTCGGTCGGCGCGAGGGCCCAGCCGTAGGGGTCCCAGCCCGCGTTGTCGTTCCGGTACTCCCAGCCCAGGTCCCCGGCCGCCGCGGCGCACTCGCCGGCTGATCCGACCGCGATCCCGAGGGAGAAAGGCAGATATCCCGAGCAGGAGTACCAGAGGTCGTAGGGCTCGGCATCGGCGCGCGCGTCCCAGGGCAGGGAGAGCGTGCTGGGATGCAGGAACCGGCCCCAGCTCGCGCGGAGGACGTTGGAGGCGTCGCCGGTAAGGTCCCAGGCAACGCCGAGCCGAGGCTGCCACTTGTCCATGTCGGCGACCTCGATGCCGTGGGTGGTGTCGTAGTGCACGGAGTCGTAGCGCAGCCCGACCTTGAGGGTAAAGTCGCGGGTCGGTTGCCAGGCGTCCTGAAAAAAGGCCGTCCAGATCGCTCCCGTGTAGACGCCCTGGCCGGCAGAGGTGTACTCCCACATCGTCCAGGGCAGGGTCGCTCCCTCGTACTGGACGTCGTTGAAGAAGAAGCCCACACCTCCGGGAACGCAGCGCGCGCCGTTCGGGGTCCCGGTGCTACAGTTCGAGATCGGGGCCTTCAAGTCGGCGTACTCGAGTCCTCCCTTGAGCTCGTGTGCCCCTATGAGATGGTCGACGAATCGGGTGAGGTTGGTGGCGAGCTCGTTGCGGCGTGCCGCCCAGTACTGCTGGTTGCCGTTGTTCTCGGTGTACAGCCCGGTGTCGTAGTTGTAGTGGCCGATCGTCTGCAGGTCCCCGGACATCGGATGGACGTTGGCGTCGACCTCGTACCGGCCCGCTGTGGTTTCCCAGAGAAGAGAGTCCGAGAGCACTGCGCTCAGCTGGATGGACGAAACGCCGTAACTGCCGTGAGCGTACAAACCCGCCTCGGGCATCACCCAACGGGAGGGGAACAGGTTCTCTGTGGAAATCAGCTGCTTCGAGTACGTGCCGACGCCGCGCCAGCTCGGGTGGGCCTGCCAGGTGACCTTGGCCAGATATCCCGGCGCCTCGTCGTCGTAGGTCGTGAGCGAGGCGATGGGCGTGTACTCATCATCGATCCACTGGTAGGAGGCGAAGAACCACAGCCGGTCGCGCAGGATCGGCCCGCCAAGGGTCGCCCCGAAGACCTCGTGCTTGGACGACAGCTCGCCGGCGTCGTAGTGGTCGCCGCTCTCCTGGAACGAGTCGTCGCGGTAGCGGAGGTCGAGGGTCCCCGAGAAGTCGTTGCCGCCGGACCTGGTCAGGAGGTTGACGATGCCGCCGGTCGCGAACCCGTGCTCGGCCTCGAAGCCGCCGGTCAGGAGCTGGATCTCGTCGATGGCGTCGAAGTTCACGTCGATGGTGCCGATCATCATCACCGGGTCGGTCGCGTTCACGCCATCGATGAAGTAGGCGTTCTCGCCGACCGTGGACCCGAACACGCGGGGCTGGGGGATGTTGCCCCACGACCCGCCGCTGGCAACCCCGGCCGCCTGGTTGACCACGACCAGGTAGTCGCGGTTGGCCGAGCCGATGGCCGATTCCTGAATATAGACGTGCTCGAAGACTTGGCCGGTGCTGGCCTGGGTTGGGTCGACGACCGGCGTCTCGTCCTTCACCTCGATCTCACCGCTGAAGGTGCCGGCAGACATGGTGATGGTGATCGCGGCCGCGCCGCCGAGCGGGACCTTCACCCCGGCGCGCTCCTGGGTGATGAAGGCGGCGAGGGACGCCGTCACCGTGTAATCCCCGGGTGCCAGCAGCAGGAAGCCGAACTCGCCGCTGTCATCCGTGAGCCTGGTCCGCGCGCCTCCGATCAGCGCCGGCGAGGCAATGGTGACGCCGACCCCGGGCAGGGGAGCGCCGGCGTCATCGACCACGTTGCCCATCAAGCGCCCGGTGGTGGTCTGGGCCGAGGCCGGTGCGGCCACCGCGAGCAGCACTGCGGAGAAGAGGACCCATACGGACCGCTTCGCGCCTGACGCTCGTGCCTGGCGGGAGATCCGAAGCGCGGCGTACGGCCCGCCACGCGGCACGTGATGGAAGGACGGCACGCGGATCCGCAAGGTGATAGTCCCGTCCGCAGCCAGCGCCTGTGCCGACGTGATTGCGATACCTACTCGAAGTATCGCCCCTCTGCGCTGGCGACGCAAGGGCGGCGGTCTGGTTGAGATTGGCACGACGAGGAGTGCGGTCCAGGCTAGAATGCCGGGGTTCGGGAGGGGCGGATGCGACGCTTGATGTCGGGAATTGCAGTGGCCATTGCGTTGGCGGCCTCAACCGCCGGGGCAGCCGAGAAGCGGGCGTTCGAGATCGCGGACTACTATCGGACGGCGTTTGTCGGCGCGCCGGTGGTGAGCGCGGACGGGACGCGGATCGCGGTCAGCGTCACTCGCTACGAGCTGGAAAAGGGGGAGAGCTGGTCGGAGATCTGGGTGGCTGGTGGGCACGGTACCGGCGCCCGGCAGATGACCCAGGGGCGGCGTCACGACTCCAAGCCGACGTTTTCGCCCGACGGCAGCCT
>Ga0209254_10005777_pt1 | contig 11374 bp, 11 predicted proteins | sample FrelakmetDIP11DI_FD_187148 | JGI IMG/M metagenome (GOLD analysis project Ga0209254, IMG submission 187148) | Freshwater lake sediment microbial communities from the University of Notre Dame, USA, for methane emissions studies - DIP11 DI (SPAdes)... | ecosystem: Environmental > Aquatic >... | reverse complement strand
TTAGTAGTTTTTCTTCTTCGATTTTTTTTAGTTTTTCTTGTTTTTCTAGTTCTATTTGTAGTTGTTTTTCTAATATTATTTTTTCTTTTTCTTGTTTTTTTTGTTCTATTATAAGTTGTTTTTCTTTTATTTTATTTTCTTTTTCTAGTTGTTTTTGTTTTATTTTATTTAGTCTTTCTAGTTTTTTTTCTTCTTCTTCTTTCTTTTTGAGTTCCCCTTCTTTTTCTTTTGCAAGTTTTTGCATTTCTTCTAATTCTTGTTTTTTTATTTCTAGTTCTTGTCTAGCTTTCTCTAATTCTGTTGTTGTGTTTGTTGCATCCTTTGTTTTTTGTGTTGTTGTTTTATTTGGTTTTGTATTTATCTTTATACCTAATCCAGTTAGTAAATTTGGATTGTCGTCGATTTTTTCTATAAAATCTATATTTTCACTAGTTACAGGTTCATCAAAAGAAGTTACTTTGTTTGAAAGAGGTGTTAGGTTATTTGTTTGTATATTTTGATTAAAAGATGGACCATTTTCTAATTCAAAAAATGTATCATTTTTTTCAAGAGTATCTTGTATGGTTTCTGTTTTGAATACTGGTCTTGTTGGTTTTCTGCTCCATGGTTCTCTTATTTCGGTTAGTGTTGTTTTTTCTGTTGGTTCTTCTATATTTCTAGAGTGTACTTCATGGTTTTTTAATAATTCATCTATTTTGCTTGTGGTATCTAGGTGTAGATCTATGAATTTAGGAGTTACTTCAGATCTTTCAGGTTTTTTTATTTGTTTAGTTTTTTTGCTTGGTTTTAAATTAAATTTTATTTTTGATGTTATTAAGTTTGTAAAAAATCCCATTTCAGAAATAAGTATTTGTAATCTAGGTTTTACTTGATTTTGTTTTACATCCCATTCTTTTTTCTGCATTCTAACCAAATCTCCCATCTGGATTTAGTAGATGCGCTACATTAACAACTTTCTATGAGGCATCCTAATATTTCGTATATGTGAATTATTATTAATTTAATAAAAGTTTCTATTGAAAAAATTTTAATAAATTTTAGATGTTAAATGTTTTATTTTTGAAATGTTTCGGATATAGATGCGAATTGGTTTGAATTGCACCGCGAATAGCTCTTTAAATGGGTTATACTATGCTGCTAATACCCTTAAAATATCTTTTAAATTGAGCTTAGAATTAGTTTTTATAAATAGGATTTTGAATCTCCTAATTCCAATATATTTTAAAGGACACTTTTAAAATATTTTTTTTGTTTTAATATTATCTTTTTGCAAAGATATCCTTTGTTATTCTATTAGCCAAGTTTTAAATAACAATTGTTACAAAGATTATCAGTATAATATTGTAGATATTGAAGAAAGATCTTGATTTTTAATCTGGGAGATTTAAATTTAAAAAGTATAAATATCAAATTCCATATCTACAAGTTTAACTCAAACATATATATGTTAGGAGAGAATGGGAAAAATGAAAAGTAATAGAAAATTTAGAAATGAAGAAGAAGCAGTATCAGCTGTTATCGGTGTAATTTTAATAGTGCAATAACAGTTGCAATCGCAGCAACAGTATATGTCTATGTTAGTGGAATGCTCGGTGGTGGAGCTGCTAAAGCACCAGATATGGCATTTAGCCAAGCAAAAACTGGCACCCTTGGTTTAACACTTGTAAGAGTAGATGCAGGGATGCTCTGGTCTGAATTTGAGGTAACTGGAAATAGCACCGGTCCTGCCTCAACTAAATCTGTTGATGAAGGAGACTTTATTGCTATTACTGCTCCAGGTGCTGGTTTAAAAAAAACTGTAACTATAAGACACAGAGCTACAAATAATTTAATGGGAACCTGGTCCTGGGAAGAATAAATAAACAGATATTAATGTACAAAACCTATCTTTTTTTTTTAAATATTCTAATAAACTTTTTGTAAATAACATTTTTTTATATATATGCACTCTAACAGCAAATTTAGAGACGAACAAAAAGCAGCATCAGCAGTTATTGGAGTTATATTAGGTTTAGTAATAATAGTTGCAATCGCAGCTACAATTTATTACCATGCTCTTGAAACATATAATGAAAGAGAAGAATACACACCATATATAGAATTTTTAAAATCAACCGATAAATTAACTGTTAGAAAAACAGAACAAAATATAAAATGGAATGAATTTATAGTAACAATTATAGGTGGCCTTACTTTTCAGTTAAATAATAAAACAGACTCAATTACTGATGGGCAACCTATCAACTCTGATGATTATGTACTAGCAGGAGATTTTATTAAAAAAGTAACTGGAACTACTGGAACGATTACCATAATACATATCCCAACAAATTCATTTATTTGTAGATGGGAATTTAATTAAAACTAAATATATAAACTAATCAAACCCATCTTTTTTTTTATTTTTTATAATAGTTTTTTTATTAGCATTTTTTTAACAAAAACATTTAAAAACAAACAAAAATTAACATTCTTTTGGTTGCCGTATAACCCATTATCTTAAGATACTTTTTTTATATTTTTATTAAAAGAGAACTTTATAAACAAATAATTGTTTAAGAAATAGTAAGATTGGGATGGGAAAAGCATGACTACAAATGAAACCTTAGACATTATAGCACTCATCATTTTCGTAGTATGTATATCAATATATGCTATAGGTTTAATATATAAAATCAAAAAACCCAGATGGGGCGAAAGAGGATTTTTAAACATAATATACGGTTTATGGGTTAAAAGAGTAGTAGATGAAAAAGAAACACTCCTTGCAGTTCAGACAATGAGAAATTTAATTATGGTACTCACTTTTCTTTCATCATCAATGCTTCTACTACTAGGATTACTACTGCAAAGTGAATATATACAATCCGATCATCTTATCAATCCCGCTACAACTTCAATAGGATTATTTGCACAATATAAACTACAGCTCTTTGTAGCAGTTATAGTTTTTTCAGTATCAATGTTTTTATTATCATTAAGGCAAATGGTACGATTTACAATATTAATTGGTACCCCGAATGAATCATTTAAAAATATTTCAAAAGAGTATTTCTTATCAACACATAATAAAAAAACAAATGAAGAAAAAATCCGCTATCATATTGATCCAGAAAAACTAAAAAGAGATGTATTTTTAAAGGCAATGAATCGATTTACATTTGGAATTAGAGCAGTATTCTATGGTATAGTAATAACATTATGGTTCGTCAGTGTTTATGCATTTATTATAGGTACCATTAGCCTAACTATATTCCTTGTTGCATATCATGAAGTTGAACCCAGTCCTCATGAAGAATTACCCATATAAACTTAAACAAAAGATTATGAGCCTAATCTAGATTCCGATTTTATTATGGTATCCATAGGTCCTGTAAATATATCTGGGAAATTTGTCCTTGCACCGTTATCAGGAGTAAACTGCACAGCATTTCGCTTACTATGCAAAGAAAACGGTGCAGACCTAATCTATACTCAAATGATAGATGCAGATATCATAAATGAAAAAAATTATGATAAACTCAAAGACTTCTTAAACATACAACCCCAAGAACATCCAATAACTATTCAGATCATTGGAAGTAATAAAAAAACTCTTATAAGCGCAGTAAAAAAAGTTGAGCCATTTGCCGATATAATTGATTTAAATATAGGTTGCATCGAAGAAGATTATCTAGCAAAAAAAACAGGCGCCTATCTACTCAAAGATATACTTTATACAATTGATTTGTTTTCCTCGATGGTTAATGCAACAAATAAACCAGTATCTGCAAAAATTCGTATAGGTTGGGATGCACAGACAATTAACGCAGTAAAAGTAACACAACAACTCCAAGAAGCAGGAGCATCAGCAGTCTGTATTCATGGTCGAACAGCACAGCAGAAATATGCTGGAAAAGCTAATTGGACGATAATGAAACAAGTAAAAGAAAAAACAAGTATACCCATAATAGCTAATGGTGATGTAACTAGCATTGACACAGGTGAAAAACTACTTTCAAAAACCAATTGCGATCTAGTAATGATAGGTAGAGAATCAATGCATCGCCCATGGGTTTTTTCACAAAAAACTATTGAAATCAAAGAACAAATTTTTCGTTTCATTGATCTTTATACAGAGTATGAAAAAAGACAATCCGTCCAAGAAGTAGCAGACCACATATACTGGATGCTACGAGACTATGAAACCTTGGAGGATACAAAAAAGATTCATCTACTCAGAACTATCCCACAAATTAAACGTTTCGTAAGCAGACTACCTTGATAAATATCCTAAATCAGATTTCTTAAAATTAAAAATAATCATTATTTTAATATCATTGATTCTGATATCATCAAACAATGATAGATACAGCAACCATACTAGACGTTATAAGATTCATAGTAGGAGTAACAATACTATCATATGCCTCCTATACAGATATAAAAACAAGAAAAGCATCAGACAAACTATGGATAATAATGACCATTATAGGAATAATATTATTACTAATCCAATACTTAACAATAGGTTTTGAAAACATAATGATAATTATTTTCATACCAATAATGATAGGCTTTGTATACTTATTATTTCAAATGCGCTTACTATTTGGAGGAGCAGATGCAAAAGCAATAATGGCAATAACAATACTACTACCACTTCAACCAAATATATATGATCTTCCAATATGGGGACAATCATTTATGCCTGCTTCATGGACTGTTTTTGTAAACTCACTAATAATCTTCTTATTCATACCAATCTTTTTACTAGTCTACAACCTAACACAAAGAAACATAAAATTACCACATGCACTCCTAGGATACAAAATGAAACTACAAAAAGCAAAAGAAAAATTTGTATGGCCACTAGAAAAAATACAAGATAGAAAAACAAAACTAATTATAAGACCAAAAGAATCTGACAACAAAGAAGAATATTTCGAATTTGAAAAACTAGGAATAACAGAAATATGGGTTACACCAAAAATACCATTTATGATACCACTACAAGTAGGTTTTATAAGTACATTTATTTTTGGTGATATTTTATATACTATAATGAACCTATTTATCTAAAAGAACAAATACTAGTTTTTATTTAACTAATAAAAATTTAGAGATAATTATGACTAAAAAAGACTACTATGAAATACTAGGAATGGAAAAAAATGCGTCTAAAGCAGACATAAAAAAAGTATATCGTAAACTAGCATTAAAATATCATCCAGATAAAAACCCAAATAAAGACGCAGCCGAAAAATTCAAAGAAATCTCTGAAGCATATGCAGTACTAAACGATGATGAAAAAAGACAATTATATGATAGTTATGGTCATTCTGGAATAGACCAGCAATATAGTCAAGAAGACATATTCCGAGGAGCAGACTTTGGAGATATATTTAGTAACATGGGCTTTGATTTTAATATAAATGATATATTTTCAAGATTTTTTGGACAAGGAATGGGCAGTTATAATCAGAGAGACTATACAAACCAACGTGGTGCTGATTTAAGATATGATATAGAAATAAACCTGGAACAAGCATACAAAGGAGTAGAAACAACAATACGTGTACCAAGAACAGAAACCTGCGACAACTGCAATGGAACAGGAGCAAAACCAGGAACAAGTAAAAAAACATGTTCACAGTGCAAAGGGACTGGTCAACTCAGACAAACCAGGCGTACTGCTTTTGGAATGTTTACACAAGTAACAACCTGTAACCGCTGCCAAGGACAAGGAACAATAATAGAATCGCCATGTCCAGAATGCAGAGGAAGAGGACTAGTCCAAAAAACACGCAATATAGAACTAAAAATCCCTCCAGGTGTAGATGATGGATCCCAACTAAGACTAGCCGGTGAAGGCGAAGCATCAACAGGTGGCATTGGAGACTTATACATAGTAACACATATAAAAAAACACCCCCGCTTCAAAAGACGAGATAATGATCTTTTCACAATGGAAAAAATAAACTTTGTAGAAGCAACCCTTGGAACAAGAATAAACGTAGAAACACTCTCAGGAAAACAAGAAATACTCAAAATACCGGAAGGAACCCAAAACGGGGAGATATTTAAGATAAAAAACGCAGGAATGCCAAGCATACAAAGAAGAAACACTGGAGATTTATATGTAGAAATAAATCTACAAACACCAAAGAATTTAACACGTAACGCAAAAAGACTATTGGAAGAATTAAAAAATGAATTTAAAAGTTAATCATAGGAAAATATTAAATACTAAATATTATACAACATAAAGCTACAAAAAAACCTACTTAGGGAGGTATCAAAAACTTATGGATGAAGATGATGAATACAGAGATAGAAGACGAAGGCGTAGAAACCCATTTGACACATTCGGCTTTGATGATGATTTCCTAAATGATATATTCAATGATGAAAGAGTGGTGGATGATATTAGACGAATGACTGAAGAAATGATGAAAATGTTTACAAACGCACAACCAGGAAAATCAGTAGTACATGGTTTTAAAATACATGTAGGACCAGATGGAAAACCAAGAATAGAAAATTTTGGAAACAAACCAACACAATTACCAACAGGAGAACGAGCAATAAGTGAAGAAAGAGAACCTTTAACAGATATAATCGAAGGAGACGAAGATGTTGCAATAACCGTAGAAATACCTGGTGTTGAAAGAGATGATATAAATTTAGATATAACAAGAGATAACCTAGAAATAAAAGTAGATACACCAAATAGAAAATACCAAAAAAACCTAACTCTACCATGTGATGTTTTACCAAAGACAACTACAGCAACCTACAAAAATGGAATATTAGACATAGTAATCAAAAGAAAAGATACAAAGAAATCAGGTGAAGGATATCACGTAAATATAGAATAAAAACTATTTTTTCCTTTTTTTTAAAAATTTTTATAAATCATTTTTTGTATATAATGCTAAATATCTGGTGAGAATTTTGTATAAATTTAGACTATTTACAACGATAGCCTCTAGTGAACTATTATGATAACACAAAACATAGAAATTATTGATACACAATATCTGGTAAAAATTCATTTTGAGAAAAGAAAGAATACAAGTGTTTCAATACGACGAACAAATATCAACATAAGAATACCTTATTTTTTAAGTCAAAAAGAAAAAGTAAAACGGATACAATCGATGAAATTATGGGCAAAGAAAAAAATATTAAACAATCCAGATTGCTTCAAACCCGAGCCACAAAAAGAGTATTATGATGGAGAAAAACTAATAATTGGTGACGAGAAATATATACTAAGAATAGAATTCAAAGAAAAAAAAAATAGTTCTGCAAGACTCCAAGGACAAACCATCTATCTATCAATATCAAACAATCTTACAAAAAAACAACAGAGTAAAAATATCTCATCATTAATCAGTAGATGCATTGCAAAACAACGACTACCTAAACTTCAACAAAAAATTGAAGAGCTAAACAAGCAACATTTTAATCAGAAAATAGGGAAAATATTTTTCAAATATAATAAATCAAACTGGGGTAGTTGTTCTCATGCTAATAATATCAATATTTCTACACGACTATTGTTTGCACCTGATGACGTGCTTGAGTATGTATGCATTCATGAACTTGCTCATCTACTTGAACATAATCATTCAGAAAGATATTGGGCTTTAGTTGAAAAAGCAATGCCAGATTATAAAACAAAAGAAATATGGTTGAAAGAAAAAAAAGATATTTGCAGATTTTAGACACTTTAATATAATTAAACTAACAATAAGCTAGGTTTTGTAGGTAAATCATAAGATTCTGATTTTTTTATTTTTTAGCAGATCTTTGATCCAATTCATTAACTTCTCTATCAGATAAAACAGCTTTATTTACCAGCTTCATCATAAGATACTCATTATGCTTTAATAAATAATTGATCTTTTCATTCAAATTATTGATATATTTTTCTTGTTTTATTATTTCTTCTTCATAGTTTCTCATTTTTTCTAAAAAAACATCAATTTCCTTAGTTTTACTCTCTATTATTTCCCCTGCAGATTCGGGTATTTTATCAGAAATATTTTTTATCTCTTTAGAGATAAAATTTTGGTTTTCTTTTATTACGTCTTTTAAAATATTTTCTTTAAAGCTTTCTAAATCTTTAAGTTTTTTAATAAGTTCCTTTAAACCACCTACTCTTTCCTCCAGTAATTCAATTTTTGATTTCTCAAAAGAAAACATCTGATCAATTTTATTGCATTTATCATTTAACTCAGATATTTTAAGCTGAATATATCCTTCTTTCATATTTTATACCTCAAAATAAATAAGTAACATTAACAGATAATATAAATAAAAATATTATCTTTCCTGATATTGTCAATATTTATTTTTTTTCCTTAATTTCTATGAAACGTATTTGGTTTAAAACTAATACGGTAAAATGCTAAAGATAATGATTTTATATTTTGAAAAAATCATTTAATTTTTTGATATCAGGATTTGTTACCCCACAGCTTACTGCTGTAAACATTTTTTCAATCAAATGTGTTTCCGATATATATCCTTCATATAATTTGTTAAATGATTCTACGAATCCTTTTGCGTCTCTTATATCATTTGCATTAAAACATATTATCCAATCGTAACTTCCATTTGTAAAGATACTGTTTGTAAATTCTATTCCATTTCTTTTAACTTCATTTGCTAATTCTCTGTTTACTATTTGATCGATTAATAGTTTTTTTATTGGTTTGTTTGTTCTTTTTATAAGCATTATGTAGCTTTTTTTATCAAGTTTTTCTTCATCTACTACTGCTACATATCCCCAGATAGTATTGTTTTTTTCAAGGTTATTTATTACTCGCCATACTTTTTGTCTAGAGAAACCACAGGATTTTGCGATATCATTTATACTTTTATTAGCATTTTTTGCTAATTCTTCAAGAATCCTTTTTTCATCTTGTTCTATTTGTTCTGCACTATTTTTAGCCATATATATCAAAATAATATTTAATTATATAAAATTATTCAAAATATAAGAAAAATTATTATAAGTGTTTACTTACTATTTCATAAATTAAATACGAAATAATTAAGTTCAACAGAAATATTTTTTTTATGTTTTTATTTTGCTTTAAAAAAAGAAAAAAAATGGTTAAGTTATTAATAACCACCGATTTTTAAACTTGGGTCACCTAAAAGTGCAAATTCTTCAATTGTTTTTCTATCTATTTGATCTTTATGTACATTTCCAATTATGCTTATGTAATCAGCTATCGTTTGACTATGTGCAAGTCCTACTATATCTATTCCAAATTCTGCGTATTGCTTGAAGAATCTAGGTTCAATCCAACCACCAAGTCCTGTGGTTGCTCCTTCATTGGTATATCCATATCCAAGACCAGTGTTACCCATTACAGCAATTGCTCCTCCGTCTTTTTTAAGTACAAGCATTGAACTCATATCTCTTGGCACCCACTCGTAATAATAAAATCTAAATGGAGCTTTAAAGAAATATCCTTGTATTCCATATTCTTTTATTCCTGCAAGTATATTCATCATAGTAACATTGAATTGTGTACTATGGCATCCACCAAGAACAACAATTGGATACTTTCCGTTGTTATCATAATTTTTCATTTCAGATATAGAGGTACCATCGACAAAAACGTGATCTTCATCATCTGGTGGATGATTACCCCAAGAAGCAGGGTTACTATGTCCAGCAAAGTGCATAAAACCTGCACCTTCATTTATTGCATTTGTTACATCCTCTGGACCAGTCCAAGCACCAGGTATTGAAAGCCAAAGCTTGATCATAGTAAAACCAAGTGGTTCAAGTAAACCAACTGTAACATTTGTTTCCATTTCTCCTTCTGGCCATCCCGCTGCTCCACCACGACTTGGAGGGAATGTATCACCAGATACAACTATTGCTTTTTTAAACCATGAATCATCAGCTAAAGTCTCATATTCGACTATTTTATCTATCATTGGTTGAATTTCAAACGTATATCTAAAAGGTATTCTACCTATAGAAACATCTGGATAATAATCTGGTCTATCTGATTTACCACTAAATTGCGAATATTCGCCTATTACTCCATTTTTATTAGTATCCCAGTCTTCAAACTCATATCCCGTAATATTATTATATTTGTAGATATCACCAAAATATAAATCGCTTTCATATCCTGCTTCCCATTTATCATCATTGTGAACTGTCCTAGATGGTATATGCCAGTCAAGAGTTTGACCTTTTCTACCACCTGCAAGAAGTACATATGAAATATTATATGTTTCTTTCATATCATATATAAAAAGTTTAATTTTTTCAGCTTCATCTCTACCAGCTGGATATTCACTATATATATCTTCAGCTGTTTTAATCATAGTATTTATTCCCATATTGATTTTATGAGTTACAAGTGGTTGTAGTTTATCTTTATATTCATTTACAGTAATAATCACCATTTTATAATCATCATAGTTTTGTGTACCATATGTTTCATCTGGAAGTTTATATTCAACAGAAATCTTGATCTCATCTTCTGGTAGATATATAATATCATTGGCTGGCGAGTATTGAGGTATAACCTTTACATTAAGTATCATAACATTCTCGCCATTCATTATACCAACATTTTTTGATACTATTAATGGCTCAGATGGATACAAATCTGTACTTTCATATATATGCTGATCTATTATTGGCTCAGTAGAAATATACTGCAGTATATCATCTGATAAAGGTACTGGTTTTGGAGAAGGTTGTATCTTTTTATTTAAGATTTTTTCTACTACATTAAAATCTACATCGACATCATTAATTATAGTTCCCATAGGATATGTAAAAACTTTTGTTATAACTGGTAGTATTGGTTTACCCTCTTCTTGAAGTAATGATTCTGCTTCTGGTATATCAACCTTAATATATTCATCTATTTCAGTAATCATAGGTTTTGATATAGATAAAGTTGTAGACTTTAGTAAGTTTTCTTCTGCGTCTATTCCTATACTTATTGTAGCAATGCTACTAATAAGAAGGATTCCTATTATAATAATGGGTATTTTTTTCATCTTTTTCTACCTCTACAAGAAATTAACGCCTGTTAAATGCAATGCATTTTCTAATATTTATGCTTTTCACAAATTTATACTTATAATATTTATATTATAACTTTATAAATTTTCTGATAAATCCAGGAAAAATTATATGAAAGTAAAATAACCTTCATATTAAAAAAAATTCACTCATGTTGAACCTTATAGACTCATCGGTATATTAAACCGTTTTTTTAATTGGTTTTTTCCCAATCCGTTCACATCTGGCTCTATAGGAAAATGATTCAATATCAACATAGGTTAAAGACCCATTCCTAATGCTATTTCTAACCCAATCCCAATACCATACCAATGA
>Ga0209254_10005776_pt1 | contig 11374 bp, 6 predicted proteins | sample FrelakmetDIP11DI_FD_187148 | JGI IMG/M metagenome (GOLD analysis project Ga0209254, IMG submission 187148) | Freshwater lake sediment microbial communities from the University of Notre Dame, USA, for methane emissions studies - DIP11 DI (SPAdes)... | ecosystem: Environmental > Aquatic >... | reverse complement strand
CACCGCATTATAAATGGAAACGTTGCATTGTCTGGTTTCGAAATCTTGCCGTTGCGCTTGGGCAACCGAAATAAACCCAGATATTGCATAAAAAGGTTGAAAAATAACAGTTGAAAAATCAGGCTGCCTCTTTTAGAGCATCCAGAAAATGGAGCAAATCTCGTTTGACTGCGTCATTACCGCTCAGGGTGAGTGTTAGTTTTCCTTGAGGTTCCGTGAGGCGGCCTGCTCGTTGCAACAAATGATGCCGAATCCAGCTCATTTCTGTGAATGCCCAGAGTGGACTTCGTTTTTCAGTCGTTCCTCGGCTTGGAGATGCAGAAATCATTTGTAATTCTTTCGTGAGATTATGAGCCAGCACCGAAGCCATCAGGTAAAGTTGATTTCCATAGAGCTTTCTAACCGGGATATAATCCATCTGAACTTGGGACTTGAGTTCAGAGAAAACGCCTTCTTGCGATCCACGACCATGATGAAACCGCATTACCTTCTTCATCCCACAGGCTTTGTTCGTCACGATCACCTTAAATTCATACCCGTACTCGTGCGGGATGAACAAATCCAACTGGATCGGCCCCTTATAAATCTCTTTGCACCTTTGCCGAATCAGCAAAAACCGATACTTCCGATCCCAACATTTCGGTTTCCAGTCCGTTTCAAAATACGACCAGCTCTTATCCATTCCTCGCCAGCGTTTCCGCCCCTCAATCATCCGCTTCAGCTCCGGAAATCGCTCAAAGGGAACAGACACGGTAAACTCCACTTTCAGCGAGTCCAACAAGGTCACGATCTCATCGCTAAAAAAGGCGCTGTCCACTCTCACCTCGATCCGCACCCAAGGCAAGGCCTTCCGCAAGATCTCAATACAGCCCTCTATAAACCCCCGAGCCCCCTTCGAATCATGAACATTCCCAGGCCGATGATACACATCAAAGACTTGCCGGGTCTGCGCAATCGTGCAAAACAACGGATAGTAACTCCGTGCCCCCTTCTTTTTTTTGTTATACCCAACCGCCGTCCCTTCTATCCGCTGCCCTGTCGTCCAACACACCGACCCATCAAAGTCCAACGTCAATCGGACAAGGGGTACCCTTTGAAGTCCAACAATCACCCACTCCCGGCACAACCCCCGGATCTTCACGATACTCTCTTGATCCGAACTGGCCAATGCCCGAGAAACGGTGGCCACATCCGGAATCCGATTCAGACCCAACAACCGCTTCACCATCGGATCATCCCGATAATAATCGATGTCTCGAAGCCGACGAAACCCCATCAGAAGGTGCACAATCAACATCAACACAATGAAATGATGTCCGAAGATAGGAGAGACCGTTAAATGACTGAAACAACTTTTCAACCTCTCCTTAATTGCGAGCCGCGAAAACAAAGGTTGGAAGACGATCAGCCCCGCGAAAGATGTTAATCGCTGATCTTCAAATTTTATCTCAGGAATCTTATGGACTCGACTATAAATCTCTTTTCTGCTACACTTCACTTTGAGTGGCCTCCTGTTTTGGATATTTTGTTGCTGCGCAAACAGCATTCTATCCAATCTGGAGGCCATTTCTCAAGGTTTTGAAGTCATTTTCTACTCATTTTTTATGCAACTGGTGGGTTAATAAAGAGAGCAGAGGACTCGTAGGTGAAAATGAGAGACTGCTTTGAATGAAGTTTACCCCGTTAGAAATAATGCCCCGCTGGAATTTCTAACGGGGTAAACTATCTTTAAGTTAAAAGTTTTCGGACCTTTTGAAAAAGCAAGGGTAGGGTTTCTTTCACAATGAGGGGGGCGCTATTTTTAACGCCCCCTTTCTATGATTACGCAGCCTGGAGGTTGCGGTTATAGAAATAAACGGGCCGGATTCTTAACCTTAACCTAATCCTATTGTTCTCTGAGTCTTTTTGTTGCCTCCGTATCGATCTTCAGGGTTTTTGAATCGATGACCACTCCATACTCTTCTCTGGCTTTTTCGAGGCTGACATATCCTTCGAGCACATCTCTCTCGACCCTTTCAGGCTCACGCTCCAGTGGATTTCCACAGCCTCCTCCACCGGCGGCATCGATCGTCACTACATCACCAAGGTTGAGTTGCGTTAGTCCATAGGGATTTCCGGGGACTCCGTGAATCAGAAACTGAGCTTTTGCGCCTGGCTTTCCGCCAAAGAGCCCTTGGGGAGCGTGGATATGTCTTCCTGCTTGGATTCCTAAATTAACAGGTGACATAGGGGCATACTGATCATCAGGGACCCTGAAAATCTCCCGTTGCCCAAGACCTCCCTTCATCCTGCCTGGACCCCCTGAATCGATGAGGAGCTCCCTTTTTTCAATGATCAAAGGTGTGTCGCTTTCAATTATTTCAACGGGCGTGTTTGCACCGTTGGCGGGAAAGATGTAAACATAATTTCCATCACTGGATGTGCTGGCTCCCATTCCACCCCCCCTGATGATCACGGAATGCCAGGGTTTCCCATTCCTCCTTTTCCCATAGAAGACATTCATCTGGGCGGGTGTCCCTCCGCTTGCGGCAATCACTTTATTGGGGGCGACTCCGGAGAGGGCTCGATAAATAATCTCTGTCAGAAAATGTCCGATAACCAGCCGTGCGGCCACGGCGGCTGGGAATTTGCAGTTGACAACACTCCCCTCGGGAGCATTCAGTCGGATGGGTGTTGTGCAGCCATCGTTGTTAGGGATGTCTGGGCCAAACATGCTTTTTATGGCCATAAAGACATAGGCATAGGTGAAGTTATAAACGACATTTCCTCCCCAGTTCACCTGAGGGGAAGATCCATCCAGGTTCACGGTGATATCGCTTCCTTTTACCTCGACTGTCGCCTTAATCACGACATCCTGCTGGCCCTTCATCTGCTCTATTTTGCCATCGGCACAGTAAATGCCATCCGGGACTTTTCCAATCTCTTCTCTCATGCCTTTTTCTGTATGGCTGATAATCTCATTTCCCAGATCACTGAGATCTTCCAGGCCGGTCTCCCTAAGCATCTGCCCTATCTTTTCGGCACAGACGTGGTTAGCTGCGATCTGAGACCGGATATCTCCGACCACTTCGTCCGGCGTCCTGACATTCCACCGGATCATATCGATCACGGACTGGTTGAGAATCCCTCCATCATAGAGCTTTACAAGTGGGATGAAGAGTCCCTCCTCAAAGACATCATGGTTATCCGAGGAGACACGACCCCCGATATCCGAATGGTGGAAGACACAGGCGGTGAAGGCCACCAGTTTTTCTTTATAGAAGATGGGGCTCATGACACAAACATCATTCAGATGTCCTGCCAGAGCCCAGGGATCATTGGTGATGAAGACATCACCGGGCTTGTAGGTTTCGGGCGGAAGTCTTTTGACAAGATTTTTAATTCCAAGGGCCATGGCGCCAGATTGGCCGGGGGTGACAAACGTTCCCTGGGCAAGTTCCCGACCCTGGTGATCGGTGAACATGCAGGTGTAGTCATGAGCATCTCTAAGCAGGCTCGAGAAGGCTGTCCGTGCCACTGCCCCGTCCGCTTCATCAGCAATCGAAATCAACCTTCGCCAGAGAATTTCCAGGGTAATAGGGTCAAATTTCCTTCCCATTTTTTCCTCCGTAAAAAACGAATTACACGAATGACAGCGAATCACACGAATAAGTTTCATTCGTTCCATTCGTTATCATTTGGGTCATTCGTGTTCAAGATCAATCCATAGAAATCCAAAATCATCCACTGAAATCGAGGCATCCTCGCCGGCAATGACCGTGGACTCTTTTTCTTCAATGATCGCAGGACCTCGAAATTTCGCATTCGGAGAAAGTTTGTACCGATCATAGACGGTATAGGAGATAAAATCCCTCGCAATCTGAGAATAAGCCGGCCGTTTTCCTTTAATCGCTTCATCAAGGGACTGTCCCTTCTGCTCGATTTTGGGGAGATGGAGAAACCGTTCAGGAAGGCTGGCCCTGACTTTGAAATTGATGAACTCCACTTCAGAATCAGGATAGGTCCTTCCATATAATTTTTCATAGACCTCATCAAAAAGACGGCGGACCTTCTCTTTCTTCATTCCAGTAAAATCTTTTTCAAAAAACGGGACATTTGTTTCCGATCCCTGACCGACAAATCGCATATCCAGGGATCTTTCGAATCTGATTCGTTCAGAAGGACTCCGTTGTTTTCCAGGGTGATTATTTTTCTCTGTGGCTTCCTTCTGGAGAATTTCTGTCGCCTCAGATTCGAGTTCCTTGAAAATCTTTTCGATCTCATTAAAATCGGCAGCGGTTAGTGAGACTTTATGGCTTCTGAGGAGATCAAATGCGCGGGGAGCAGTGAAAAAGCCCAGAGCTGACCCCACCCCCGCATTGGGGGGAACAAGCAGGCGGGGCGCCCCCAATTTTTTAGCAAGACCATAGGCATGAACCGGTCCTGCTCCGCCGAAAGCGACAATCGTCACAATTTTTGGATTTCCTCCTTTTTCGGCAATATGTGTTTTTGCTGCGGCGGCCATCGTCTCATTGATGAGATCGTGGATCCCCCATACGGCCTGGATGAATGTGACACCCAGAGGCTTGGCAATCTTTTCCTCGACCCCACGCCTGGCGGCTTCCTTGTCCAGCTTCATTTTACCGCCGAGGAAGTAATTCTCATCAAGATAACCCAGCAGGAGATCGGCATCGGTGACACAGGGGTCCGTCCCTCCGATGCCATAACAGATGGGTCCAGGATCTGCACCGGAGCTTTCCGGTCCAACCTGGAGCGTTCCCATCCGGCCCACCTTCGCAATGCTTCCGCCTCCTGCCCCAATCTCCATCAGGTCAACCACAGGCACCTGAATGGTGAGTCCGCTTCCCTTCATAAATCTCTGGACACGGCCGACTTCAAAGGTCGGAACGACACCGGCAACTCCATTCTGAATCAGGCAGGATTTAGCTGTTGTCCCTCCCATATCGAAGCAGAACATCTCTGAGATATTGAAGAGTTTTCCATAGTATTGACCCGCGATGACCGCAGCCGTCGGGCCGGACTCAATGATTCTGACCGGAAACTCGGCTGCTGTTTTAACGGAGGTGACTCCCCCACTGGAAAGCATGATGAAGAGTTTCCCCTTAAAACCAATGGTTTCCAGCCTTCCAGCCAATTTGGAAAGGTATCTACCTGTCAGAGGTTTTACATAGGCGTTCGTTACCGTGGTGCTGGTCCTTTCGTATTCTTTAATCTGCGGCAAGACCCGGAATGAGATGGAGACCGATATTCCGGGGGCTTCCTTTTCAATGATCTCCTTGAGCATACGTTCATGGGCTGGGTTCTCGAAAGAGTTGATCAGGCAGACCGCAATCGATTCAACGCCCTTTTTGAGAAGGGTGCGGACGACCCGCGTGGCTTCTTCCGGGCCTAATGGTTTAAGGATACTCCCATCGCTCCGAATCCTCTCATCCACCTCGAAACGGAGATGCCTCGGAATGAGAGGATTGGGAAATTCAGCAAATACATCATAAGTTGAATATCGGATGGACCTTCCAATCTCCAGAACATCCCTGAAACCTTTCGTGGTGATCAACCCTGTTTTGGCTCCCTTTCTCTCGATAATCGAATTGATGACCAGGGTGGTTCCATGGATTACTTCATCCATCTGTTCTACAAAGCCAGGTGTGGTTTTCTCCATCTCTCTGATCCCGTGTTCCACGGCATCGGAGGGATCTCTGGGGGTGGTGAGGCACTTGTAAGTTTTTATCTCCCCGGTTTGATCGTGAAGCAGGACAAAGTCCGTGAAGGTGCCTCCAATGTCACAACCCAACCGGTAAACCTTATCAGTCATTTAAGCCTCCGCTTATTTTTAAATGGGGAATTCGGATTCCGGATTTCGGATTTTCATTCCGCATTCCACATTCAGCAATCCGAAATTTAAGGCTTCGCCTTCTGGTGCCATTCTTTTAATATAAACTTCTGAATCTTACCACTGGCCGTCTTCGGAAGCTCATCAATGAATTCTACATATTTGGGGATCTTATACTTTCCAACTTTGCCCCACAGTAATTCCAGGGCTTCCTGCTCAGTCATGGTCTCGCTAGGTTTAAGGACGATATAGGCTTTCCCAACCTCGCCCCATTTTTCATCGGGTACGCCAATGACTCCCACATCGAAGATCTTTGGATGACTAAAGAAGACCTTCTCAACCTCAGCAGGGTAGACATTTTCTCCGCCGCTAATATACATGTCTCTTTCTCGGTCCACGATATAGATATATCCCTCTTCATCTTTTTTCGCCAAATCGCCGGTATAAAGCCAACCCTCCCGGATCGTTTCGGAAGTCAGATCCGGCCGGTTCCAATATCCGCTCATCAGGGTAGGGCCTCTGATGATGATTTCTCCCACTTCTCCCGGGAGCACAGCCTTTCCCTCTTTATCGACGATCCTGACCTCACCATGAAAGACCGGAAGGCCCACCGAACCGATTTTGGCCGCTGCTTTTTCGGAAGAGAGAAAGGTGATGGTGGAGGCTTCGGTCTGACCGAAGATCTGGGAGAGGGTGATTCCCCTTTCCAAACATTCTTTTATTAAGGTTAACGGGATTCTTTCGCCACCCGTGAAGTAACAGCGGACCGAACCAAGATCGTACTGTGAGAGGTCACATTCATGAAGGATAAACTGATAGACCGTGGTGGCCAATTCGAGAATTGTTACTTTATATCTTGCCACTGTCTCAAGGATCTCTATGGGACGGAACCGTTTCTTCAGGATGAGCGTTCCACCCTTATAGAGGATAGGAGCGGCCTCAACGAGAAGCCCTCCTGAGTGAAACATTGGTCTTGAGATGATCATGGTGTCCCGGGAGGTGAGGTTGTAGACTATATCCGCATTGAGGACATTGAAGAAAGTTTTTCGATGGGAGAGGACCGCTCCCTTTGGGACTCCGGTTGTCCCGGAGGTATACATAATGATATGTGGATCTTCCCCTCCAACAGAACCATTGTTCATAGGCTCAAGGGCCGGTTGTTTTGAGATCGAATTTTCATAATCCATTGCCCAATCAGGATGGGGCTCACCGATGGTAATATAATTCCCATTTGGGAGATTTAAATTGGGTCGGATCGCCGCCACCACCTCCTCAAACTCCGGTTCAAAGATCAATATCCTGGAGCCGCTGTCTTTGAGGATGAACTCAAGTTCAGGGCCTGCCAGCCTCCAGTTTAATGGAACAAGGATCGCTCCAATTTTAGAAATGGCAAAGAAGATCTCGAGGTATTGATGACAGTTGTGAAGAAGGACAGCGACCCGGTCTCCCTTAATGACTCTGCTTTCCAAAAGGTGGTGGCAGAGTTGATTGGTACGCTGGTTGACCTCCTGATAGGTGAAGGGGCGGTCCTCGAAAATCAGGGCATGCTTTTGAGGTCGGAGAAGGCTCCATTTTCTTATCCAATCGCCAATATTGATCATGTCATTAATGGTTAGAGGATGGAGGTTAGAGGTTGGAGGTTAAGTCTTTTCGCCTCAAACCTTAGGCCTCGAACCTCAAACCTATTATTTGTGGATAAAGTTTGCATTGACCCTGGGGCCATTTTTTAAAAAGTTTTCGATTCCAATTTTCATGTCCTGGGTTAACAGACATTCGCCAAAGGTTTTAGCTTCCAATTTCAGGCCTTCTTCAAGGGTTACCTTCGCGCCCTCGAGGGTTGCCCGCTGTATCAGAGAGTCGATCTTTCTGCTCAGATGTCCGATGTCCACCTCCGGAAGGGTTGGCGGGACCGGGATAGGTCCTTTTGGGATTGAAGGGACTTTGACTTGCCCGGAAAGCATTCTTTTCACCCAATCGATGGCTGTCTCGATCAGATCGCCTTCCACCTCTTCCTGGATTAGGCCCATCTCTTTTGCCTGGGCGGAAGAGATGGGATTGGCATTTCTCAACATGGGCCAGGCTTTCTCCATCCCGATCAACCTCGGAAGCCTCTGTGTTCCTCCGTTTCCCGGGATGATGCCGAGCCTGGGTTCGGGCTGGGCAACGAATATTTTCTGGCCTTTTGAAGCAATGCGTACCGTGCAAGACATCGCCATTTCATTTCCTCCGCCAAAGGCCAGGCCGTTCATAGCGCAAACCACTGGTTTCCCAAGATTTTCAATCAGGTCTAGAACTGACATGCTCTTGAGACAGAAGGCCTCAGCCTCCTCCGGCGTCTTTTGAGCGGCCAACATCCCGATGTCTGCTCCTGAAACAAATGCCCTTGTCCCGAATCCGGTTAGCACCGCCCCCTTAATCTTCGGATCCTTCTGAATTCCGACGAAAATCTCCATCAATTGCTCAAAGACATTCGCATTGAGGGCATTCAGGACTTTGGGCCTCCGGATTTTAACGAGGGTCACCTCTCCCTTATCTTCCCTGAAGACAACGGGTATCTTCCAGGGTTGACTTGAAGCGGCTTGTTTTTTTAGCATGTCAGCCACTTTAAACCCGGTGTTCTCTTTGGCATAGGCTTCAACCAGTTCAAGTGCCTTTTTGACGCCGATCTTATTCATCATGGAGAAGGGAGAATTCAGAACCAGTCCAGCATCCATGGCCAATTCCAGATCGCCGATATTGGAAATGCCACTTTCAACAATTTCACAAACCATTCCAAAATAAGCCCCAATGACCCGATTCGAAACTTTCTCGTAAGTTTCAGAGCTATATTCTACGGTCTCTCCTTTGCCTGCGGTCTCCCAAGGTTTGCCAGATTTCACCTGGTCGTCGAGTATTTTGGGAGAGCGATACCAGGGCATGATCTTTGAGTTCATTTCGGATAAGCCATGCTGGGTGATGGGGTTTCCTCCTGCGAGATTATGAGCGGTGAATGGCCCCACGCCCATTCCAAGGGCTTTTTGAACGATCACATCCGCCTGTTTGACATTGGCCAATCCTTTTTCGACGGTTAAGGCCGTGGCTTCGAAGAGGCCTTCGAAGATCGGGTCGACAGCATAACCATAACGGCTTTTCACTTTAATTGGAGCCTTTCCAATGAATTCGTATAATTTCATTAAATATTCCGTCAGGGAAGGGTCGGTATCTTTTCCGGGAACAATTTCAACCAGGATATTTCTCTCAGCCGGAAAGAAGTAATGGATGACCAAACACCTGTTTTTATCTTCCATCTTTTCAAAGATCACTTCCGGTTCCATGTGGGACGAGTTGGAGGCAAAGATGGCTGTTTTCGGACAGGCGGCCTGACATTGATCGAAGATCTTATGCTTGACATCCGCTCTCTCAAAGGCGGCTTCAATCACAAAGTCAGCATCAGCGATTTTCTCATAATCGGTCGTGAAGAGTATGTTTTTGAAGATGGCATCAGCGACCTCTTTCCTGAAGATTTTCTTTTCAGCGGTTTTCGCCATCTTTGCTTCTGCCTTCTTGGAGCCTGCATCGAGGGCCGCCTGAACGATATCTACCACGACGACGGGCACCCCGTATGAATATAGATTTTGGCTGAAATGAAGGGCAATGTCCGGGCCGATATTCCCCGAACCGATCACACCGATCTTCCGAATCGTTCGACCAAACAGTGTAAAAGCCATAAACACCCCCTTTTAAAAATCATTGCAAAATGATCAATTAGCAATGCAAAATTATCAATGAAAGAGAAATGCTAACTTTGCAATGTTAATTTTACATTGTTAACTGCTCTTTAGAAAATTGATGGTTCCTTGAATTCTCCGTAAACCTCTTTGAAGACCCCGGTCATCTCTCCCACGGTGGCATAGGCCTTACAGCATTCGAGAAGATCGGGCATCACATTTCTTTCCGCTCTTACGGCGTTTTCAAGATCTTTCAATAATTGGGTTACCTTCCGATTGTCCCTCTCTCGCCTCACTTCCTGCGTTCGCTGAATCTGTTCTTCTGCAGACCCCAGACGGTATTCATGAAGGTCCACTTCCATCTCCTCACCTTCCGTGTGTTTGTTGACTCCCACTTTGATCAATTCCCCCTTCTGAACCCCTTTCTCAAATTCATAAGCCTGCCTCATCACCTCTCTCTGAACATAGCCGGTTTCCACCGCCTTAATCATTCCACCCATCTCATCGATCCGTTTCATCTCTTCCAGAATCTTCTCTTCCATCTGCTTTGTCAGGGTCTCAATGAAATAGGAACCGGCTAAAGGATCAACCGTGTCTCGCATCCCCATCTCCTCCATCAGAATCTGAAATGTCCTGAGAGAGAGAAGGGCTGCCCTCGGTGTAGGGATGGTATAGGCTTCGTCAAAGGAGCAGAGCGCGGTGGTCTGGGCGCCGCCCAGCGCAGCGGCAAGCGCATAGTAAGCGCCACGGATGATATTGTTTTCCGGCTGAGCTTTGGTCATACCATATCCTCCGCCTCCGAAGATGCCGCGGAGAAGAAGAGACCGATTATCCTTTGCCCCGTAACGCTCCCTGAGATTTTTCGCCCAGAGTTTTCTTGCTGCCCGGAACTTCGCGACCTGTTCCCAGAGGTTACCAAAGACATTGAGATTGAAGGTGAACCCTCTGACGAAATCATCGATTGAATGGCCTCGACGAAGAACCTCTTCGATATAAGTGTTGGCAATCTGGAAGGCATAGGCAATTTCCTGGGCGGGAGAACACCCTGATTCACGGATATGATAACCGCAGATGCTGACCGGATTGGTTCGGGGGAGCTCCTTCATTGAATATTCGATCGTATCCCCGATCAGGCGAACCGAAGGCTTCACCGGAAAGATCCAAGCTCCTCGGCCAATCATTTCTTTAAGGATATCGTTTTGAGGAGTCGCGCTCACCCGATCCTTTTTGAATCCGGACTTTTCGGCCGTCGCCTGAAACATGGCGAGCATGATGCTTGCCACGGCATTGATCGTGAGTCCCACACCAATCCGGTCGAGGGGGATTTCCCGAAAGGCCACCTCAAAATCTCTCAGGGAATCGACAGCCATACCGACTCTTCCGACTTCTCCTTCGGACAATGGATCATCGGAATCGAGACCCATCTGGGTGGGAAGGTCGAAGGCGACATTGAGGCCGGTCTGCCCATGGGAGATCATTAGTTTGAAGCGTTCATTGGTCTCTTCCGGAGTCCCGAAACCCGTATACTGGCGGGTTGTCCATTCCCGGCTCCGATACCCCTGCGGATGAATCCCTCTGGTAAAGGGATATTCACCGGGATAGGCCAAATCCTTTTCAGGATCGAAGCCGACCTCTTCCATATCCTTCCGGGTATAGACCGGTTTGATATGGATGCCCGACTGGAGAATCACATCAAGAATTTCATCTTTATCGTTTTTTATATACTTTGCGACACCCATGGTTCACTCCTAAATAGGGGTCCGAGGATCGCTTTGCTCAAGGAGCGCTTCGCTTAAGGAGCGTTTCACTTGAGGCAAAAGCCTCCTCATCTACTCCT
>Ga0209254_10005775_pt1 | contig 11374 bp, 3 predicted proteins | sample FrelakmetDIP11DI_FD_187148 | JGI IMG/M metagenome (GOLD analysis project Ga0209254, IMG submission 187148) | Freshwater lake sediment microbial communities from the University of Notre Dame, USA, for methane emissions studies - DIP11 DI (SPAdes)... | ecosystem: Environmental > Aquatic >... | reverse complement strand
CGGCGCTTGCGGGCGATCGGCTCGCAGACGATCGGAAAACCGGCGCCGACGATGCCCACCTCGATGCGCTCCACCGCCGCCGGGTCGATGCCGTGCGCGGCGCGCAGGGCCAGGGCGGCGTCGATCGGCGCCTGCATGTAGCGGCAGCAGGCATGCGGCTTGACGCCCGTGCGCATCAGCTCGAAGCCGTCCGCGGACCGCTCTTCGCGGAGCTGCGGGCTAGCGTATGGCGCGCAGCAGACGGCAACGCGAAGCCCGCGATGGCCACCGCCGAACCTCTGCAGGGCCTGCGCGAACGCCTGCGTGCAGCCATGCCCCTCCGCCGTCGCGCGCTGCTGCGCCAGCATGTGCGGCAGCAGACCGCCAAGGTGCTAGGCCTGTCGAGTGGCGAGGCACTCGACATCCACGAGCCGCTGCGTCAGCTTGGCCTCGACTCGCTGATGGCGGTCGAGCTGCGCAATCTGCTAGGCAAGTCTGTCGAGCGCAGCCTGCCTGCAACGCTGACCTTTGATCACCCGACGGTCGAGGCGCTAGTCGATCATCTCGCTACGGTGGTGTTCGCCGACGAAATTGGGCCAGCCGAGGCCGCAGCGCTCGCTGAGTCTCCATCGGCTGCGCCCGCCGATGTAACCCTGCCGCCCGAGGCCAGCTTCGATGACTTGTCGCAGGACGAATTGGCCGTGCAACTCGCGAGCCGGCTCGAACGCCTTTCGATTCCGGGGAAACCATGACTGAATCTCGCCAGCCGGATTACGCTGCGCTCCTGAAACGCGCGTTGATCGCGATCGACCAACTCGAAGGCAAGCTCGCGGCGGCTGAGCGCGCGCGCAACGAACCGATAGCGGTGATTGGCATGGGTTGCCGCTTTCCCGGCGGTGCGGACAGCCCGGAGGCGCTGTGGCGATTGCTGAGCGACGGCGTAGACACCGTCACCGAAGTTCCAGCTGAGCGCTGGGACATCGAAAGCGTTTTCGACCCCGACCCTGACGCTATCGGCAAGACCTATAGTCGCTGGGGAGCGTTCCTGAAGGACGTCGACCAGTTCGATGCACACTTCTTCGGCATTTCGCCGCGGGAGGCGGTGAGTCTCGATCCGCAACAGCGCCTGCTCTTGGAGACCACTTGGGAGGCGCTCGAACATGCAGGTATCGCTCCCACCACGTTGGCGGGAAGTTCGACGGCAGTGTACGTTGGCATAACGACGCATGACTACTCCCTCCGTTTAGCCACCAGCGGACACCTTCGTGAGGTCGACGCCTATGTGTCGTCGGGCACGGCGCACAGTATGGCCTCCGGGCGACTCTCGTACCTGCTCGGCCTCCATGGTCCGAACGTGCCGGTGGACACGGCCTGCTCGTCATCGCTCGTGGCCATGCATTGGGCGGTGCAGAGCCTGCGCAGTGGAGAGTCGAAACTGGCACTGGCCGGCGGCGTGAACCTGACCCTGATCCCGGAAGGCTCGATCCTTACGTCGCGCGCCCGCATGATGTCCTTTACCGGCCGCTGCCATGCTTTCGACGCGGCAGCGGACGGCTACGTGCGCGGCGAGGGCTGCGCGATGCTGGTGTTGAAGCGGCTTGTCGACGCCCGGCGTGACGGCGACCGCGTACTTGGTGTGATCCGCGGCAGTGCGGTCAACCAGGATGGCCGCAGCAGCGGCCTCACTGCGCCCAACGGCATCGCGCAAGCTGCGGTGATTCGTGCGGCGCTTGCCAATGCTGACCTCAAGTCGGCCGATATCGGCTATCTAGAAGCGCATGGCACAGGCACGTCGCTCGGTGACCCGATCGAGATGAAGGCGCTTGGAGAAGTGTTTGCCGAACGCGGCGCCGCCGGGCCGCTGATGGTCGGCTCGATCAAGACCAACATCGGCCACACCGAGGCGGCCGCCGGCGTGGCCGGCGTCATCAAGGCGCTGCTCGCTCTGCAGCACCGCACGGTGCCACCGCATTTGCACCTTCGCAATCCCAATCCGATGATCGCTTGGGATCGCCTGCCGATCACGGTGCCTAGCGTGGCGACGCTCTGGCAGTCACCGGAAGGCGTGCCGCGGCGCGCCGGCGTCAGCTCCTTCGGCTTCAGCGGGACTAATGCACACCTGATCATCGAGGAGGCGCCGGCGCAGGATCTGCCGGTGGAAGCCGATGATGGAACGGCGCAACTGCTGCTGCTGTCTGCTGAGGACTCGCGGTCCCTTACGGCGCTGGCGGGGCGCCATGCGCAGGCCTTGGCACGGCAGGACGGCGCATTGCCGTCGCTTCGCGCCTGGGCGCGCAGCGCGCTTGTGTCGCGCGCGGCCTTCCCGGAACGACTGGCAGTAGTGGCCCGCACCCGTACCGACGCTGCCAAGGCGTTGCAGGCCTTCGCAGTGGGCGACTCAACAGCTCCAATCGGTCAGGGCAGCGCATCCAGTGGCGTCGCGCCGGAACTGGTCTTCATGTTCACCGGGCAGGGTGCGCAATTTGTTGGCATGGGCATGGGGCTGTACGATACGCAGCCCGCCTACCGCACGGCCCTCGATGAATGCGCTCGCCTCGTGGCGCCCCATCTGGACCGGCCTCTGATATCGCTGCTGCGGGGCGAGTACGGCGCCAACGCACTCGACAACACACGCTACACGCAACCGGCGCTCTTTGCCCACGAGTATGCGCTGGTGCAACTATGGCGCGCTTGGGGTGCGCAGCCCACGGCTGTGCTTGGCCACAGCGTGGGCGAGTACGTGGCAGCCTGCGTCGCTGGCGTCTTCAGCCTTGAGGAAGGTCTGCGCCTCATTGCCCACCGCGCCCGCCTGATGAGCGAATTGCCACACGAGGGTGGCATGGCCGCGGTGTTCGCCGACGAAGCCAGCGTAAGCGCTGGGATCGCAGACGAGCCGCGCTTGGCTGTGGCGGCCGTCAACGGATCGGCCAACACAGTGGTGTCGGGTGCGAGCGATGCGCTGGATCGTGTTCTGGCGAAGTTCACTGCAACAGGTATTGAATGGCAACGTCTCAAAGTGTCGCACGCCTTCCATTCCCCGCTGATGGACCCGATGCTGGACGCTTTCGAAGCAGTGGCGTCAAGTGTCAGTTTCGCGCCGCCGCGTATCGGACTCGTTTCCAACCTTAACGGCAGATTCGCGGGCGAAGACGTATGCACGCCCTCCTATTGGCGCCGCCACCTGCGCGAGGCGGTGCGCTTCGGCGACTCACTCGCTACATTGGCGAACGATGGCTATCGCGTGTTCCTCGAGGTAGGTCCGCAGCCGGTCCTTTCGGGCATGGCCCAACGTGCAGAACAGGTGCCGGGCGGCCTCTGGATCTCGTCGCTTCGCAAGGGTCGCGACGACCAGTCCTGCGCGCTCGAGGCACTCGGCCAGCTCTGGGTGCGTGGTGTGCCTGCGCTCGCGCAGGGGCTGTGGGGCGAGTCGGCCACGCAGTATCGCGTTGAGTTGCCGCGCTATCCATTCCAGCGCCAGCGCTACTGGCTCGACCTACATGAATCCGGTGCGCAGACTGCGCTGGTGCCGACGAAGACGGGGCACCCGCTGCTCGGTGGCGTGGTGGCGAGTCCGCTGCATCTCTACCAGACGGAACTGGGCCCGGTACGCCAGGCTTGGTTGGCCGATCACCGCATCTTCGATTTCATGCCGTTGCCCGCAACGGCGTGGCTTGAACTGGCGCTCGCCGCCGGCTACGAGGCACTGGGCACGGCAAGCGAACTGTGCCTGCGCGACGTGATCATTCGCGAAGCGCTGATGCTGCCCACCGACGGAACCGCGACGTTGCAGGCAGTCGTCACGCCGGTCGGCGGCGCGACGGCGACGGTGGCCCTTCACAGCCGCGATGTCGATGTAGCGGGAAGCGGCGAATGGCGCTCGCATGTCAGCGCAACCGTCGAGCCGTTCAGTGGGAACGTGACACCCCGCAATCGAGAGGCGTTCCTTCCCGCTGATGCCGACGTGCTTTCGGCCGCCGATTACTACGCCAACATGGCAGCCGCCGGTCAGAACTATGGGCAGACCTTCCGTGGCATTACCGAGATCCGCCACGCTGGCCGCAAGGTGCTCGGTCACGTTGAGCTGCCAGCCGCCATGACCAGTGAGGCTGCGCGCATGCAGGTGCACCCGGCGCTGCTCGACGCCTGCCTGCAACTGATGGGAGTGGTTCTTCTTGGCGGCGACAACCCGACCTATGTGCCGGTGGGCGTTGACCGCTTACGCGTGCACCGCCCGGGCGCGCGCGAGGCCTGGTGTCAGGTGTCCATCGACGACGACGACGGCGACGCCGCAGTGCTGCGCGCCGACATCGTGCTATTCGACGCGTTCGGTACGGTGATTGCTGAGCTGGACGGCGTCGAGATGCGTCGCATCACGCGCGAGACGCTGAGCCGAGCAAGTCTGTCGCCGGCGAACTGGTGTTTCGAGATCCAATGGCAGCCGTCGCCGCTCGCCGCGACTCCGCGAGTCACCCCGGCCGGCCACTGGCTGTTGCTGAGCGACTCTGGCGGGGTCGGTGATCTACTAGCGGCGCGCCTGCGTGAGGCCGGCGCGCGCGTGAGTTGCGTGCATCCTGAAGCCGGTTCACCCTTCGCGCAGGCGGGGGATACCATCGTGCTGGACCCGGCCGACCGCGTGAATTGGCAACGGCTCTTCGCCGAAATGGGTGCACTTCAGGGCATCGTGTCGCTGTGGGCGCTCGATGCCAAGGTGCCGTTCGACTCCCCCGAAGCGATTAACCGCGCGCTGTCGGCATCGCTCGCACAGATGCTGCAGGAAGCTCAGGCCTTGGCCGAGGTCACGGCGCGGCTGTGGATCACCACGCGCGGCGCGCAGGAGGTGGCCGGCTCGATGGTCGACGCCGCGCAGTCGTCGCTATGGGGCCTGGCCGGAGTGATTGCCTCCGAGTACCCTGCGCTCAAGTGCGTACGCCTCGACCTCGACTCGTCCGTGTCGCGCGACGACGCCGACCGAGTCTACGAGAGCCTCTGCCACCTCGACGACGAAGGTCGTGTGGCGTGGCGCGGCGCGGCGCGCTGGGTGGCCCGCTTGCGCCCGCACGCACTCGCGGCCGCACAACCTTCGCAGGCATATTCGCTCGAAATTTCGGAGCGCGGTTCCCTGTCGAACCTGATGCGCCGCGTCGCGTCGCGCGCTAAGCCCGGACCGGGCGAGGTCGAGATTCGCATCCACGCCACGGGTCTGAACTTCCGCGACGTGCTCAGTGCGCTCGGGATGTACCCGGGCGACCCGGGGCCGCTCGGCAATGAATGCACCGGCGTCGTCACAGCGCTAGGCACGGGCGTGAACGATCTCGCCGTGGGCGACGAGGTCGTCTCGATGACTGACCGCAGCTTCGCGACCTGGGTGACCGCGCCGGCCAATCTCACGGTCCGCAAGCCGTTCGCCTTGAGTTTCAGCGGTGCTGCGACCATACCAGTGGCCTTCTTGACCGCAGACCATGCCCTGAACACGCTCGGCAACATGGGGCCCGGTACACGTGTACTGATCCACGCGATCACCGGAGGCGTAGGCATGGCGGCGGCGCAGCTGGCGCGCCTGGCCGGGGCACGCATCTTCGGCACCGCTGGCACGCCAGCCAAGCGAGCCCTCGCGCGCCAGCTAGGCGCCGAAGTGGTTGGCGATTCGCGCTCCTTGTCCTTCGTTGAAGACGTTCGCGCGGCCACCCGAGGAGAAGGCGTCGACATCGTGCTTAACTCTCTGGCTGGCGACTTCATTCCTGCGAGCCTCGGTCTTGTGCGCGCCGGCGGGCGCTTCGTCGAGATCGGAAAGTCCGACGATTGGGACGCGGCGCGCGTCGCCGAGCGCTTCCCGGCGGTCCAGTACACGCGACTGTATCTCGGTGAGGTCACGGCAGCGGACCCCGGCCGCATGCGTGAACGCTTGCGTCGCATGCTGGAGGATTTCGCGGCCGGCCGGCTCACGCCATTGCCGCAGCGTGTCTATCCGATCGAACGTGCCGAAGAAGCCTTTCGCTACATGGCGCAGGGCCAGCACGTGGGCAAGATCGTCATCACCCAGCCGGTGGCACCGGCAATCCGCGCCGACGCGAGCTACCTCGTCACCGGCGGCCTTGGCGGCCTAGGCCTGGCGTGCGCGGATTGGCTGGCCGCCGAGGGCGCGCGCCACCTGCTGCTCTTGGGGCGGCGTGCCCCGACCGACGCCGCGTTGGCCGCTATCGCACGCCTCCGCGAACAGGGCGTAGCGGTGCGAGTGGCACAGACCGACGTAGCCGACCCCGCGCAGCTCGAGTTCGCGCTGCGGGATGTTCCAGCAACATGGCCGCGGCTACGTGGCGTGCTGCATGCGGCGGGCTCGGTCGACGACGGCATGCTGGCCGAACTCAACATGGCGCGATTCGCGCCGGTCATGGCCCCAAAAGTTCAGGGCAGCTGGAACCTGCACCAGTTCACGATGGCGCTGCCGCTTGACTTCTTCGTCATGTTCTCGTCGGGTGCAGGCCTGCTCGGTGCCCCAGGGCAGGGCAACTACGCCGCGGCCAACAGCTTCATGGACGGCTTGGCCCACTGGCGGCGCGCGCAGGGCCTGCCCGCGCTCAGCGTCAATTGGGGCAGTTGGTCCGGCGTCGGCATGGCTTCGGAAGTGGGGGAGCAGCATCAGCGCCGCTGGGCTGCGATGGGGCTGTCGATGATCCATCCGGCCGACGGTGTGCATATGTTGCGCGACATGCTCTCTGGCAGTCAGGCGCCGCAGCTCGCCGCGCTGCCCCTGGTCCGCACGCGTCTGCCGGCGCAGCTCGGGCCATTCTTCGCAGAGTTGCGTGTAGCTTCGACGGAGGCATTGGCCTCACATAGCCCGGGGACCGCCGTCGATGTGCGCCACGAGATCGAGCGGGCCCCGGCGAGCGAACGTCCTTCGTTACTGCAATTCTTTCTGGCTGACCAGCTCGTCAAGGTGCTGGCCCTAGGTGCCGGCACACAAGTCGACCAGCAACGCTCGGTGATGGAGATGGGCCTCGACTCGCTGATGGCCATGGAGTTACGCAACCGCATTCAAGCAGGCATCGGCGTGCGCGTGTCCGTCGCAGACTTACTGCGCGGCCCTAGCATCAAGGATCTGTCGGCGCGATTCCTGGAGGAGCTGGACCTGCCAGATGGCGCGGCGGAGCCGACCGCCTTGTCGGGTGCGGCGGCGAAACCCAGGCCGGCGTGGGAGGAGGGCTCGCTGTGAGGCTATCGCGGCCCTCAGTTGGGGACATGGGTGCGGCTCGTATCGCGCCCCTTGCCGCGGCGTGGCCTGTTCGCGGCGCCGTGATGCTGGCGGGGAACTTCGAGGAGCTGCGGGCGGTCCGCGAAAATGCGACAGATGCTTGCCGCAGTCAGCCCTACGACCTGCCTACATGGCGGGCATCTGGCATCTGCACCCGCAGAGCCTGCGGGTACCAGTCAGTTTCGTCGTCACCTTGCTCTTCGGGCGCGGCATTCCTCGGTTCTCCGGGTAAGGCCCACTACACGCGGCCAATACCTTCATGTACGTACTGGCGTTTGCGCAACGCGCGCGCGGCATGCATGCGCTCCGCATCAACCGGGGCAGCTGGGCCGGGGTCAACATGGCCGCCGCGATGGACGACTCACGCCGGCGCCCTTGGGCAGCGCTGGGCCCGGCGATGATCGAGCCGGCCGAGTGCGTGCGGATACCGCGGCAATCGCTGAAAGCAAACCGGCATGCGCGGGCAGCACGGAGGAGCGCATCGTGTTGCCTTGGCCGATCTCCATAAAGGGACCATCGATATATCACTTGGCCGGGAACTTGATGGCGCTGTTACCGGCCAAGGTCGATGCCGAATTGGAAGCCACCGCTGACGAGTCCTGGGAGGAGGGTAGCCTATGACCGACATGCCATTGCGCGCGATGACGTGCATGAGCGCCTTCGCGTTTGCTTGGGTTCTCGTAGAGGAAGTGATCGGCAGTGCCATTTCGCAGCCCTATCCCCTCTTGCAGATCGTGTGGTGTCGTTACGCCGTGCACTTGGCGCTGATGCTGCTCGTCAACCTACATGTCCCCAGCCGCATGTGGCGCACCCGTCGGCTGGGTTTCCACCTGTCCCGCTCCATCCTGATGCTCATCATGCCGGCGAGCTTCGCGATGTCCCTGAAGGCGGGCTTGCCAGTCGGTTCGGTGTGGGCCGTATTCTGGATCTCGCCGCTCATGGTGCTTGCGCTTGCGCGGGTCGTCCTGGGGGAGGGCGTACCTCGCCGCACGTGGTGGATCTGCGGCCTTGGTAGCTTCGCCGCGGCGGCGATGACTGTCGACCGAGCGACGCCGCTGGGACCGACATTGCTACTGCCATTGGGCATGGCCGCATCTTTTGCCGGCTACGTGGTGATGACGCGCCGGCTAGAGGGCGAACTTCTGCCGACCAATCTGTTCTATACCGCCGTCGGAGTGTTCATTGTGCTTACACCGGTCGTGCCCTGGTCGTGGGTCATGCCGTCGGTCCATGACATTGCCTTACTGGTCGGCATCGGCGCAGTCGGACTGGTGGCTCTGTGGGCTCTCGATCGTGCGATCGCCCATGCTTCGGTGGCGACGTCGTTGCCCGCGCTCTATCTGCATCTGCCGGCGCTCGTGCTGGTCGCCTCGACCATCGAAGACGACGTCACGTCGCCGCGCCAAGCCCTGGGAGGCCTTCTGATCTGCAGTGCGGTAGCCTGGCTCGCTTGGACGGCATGGCGCGAGGCGCAACCCGGATCAGGGCGGGCCGTGGCTTGACGGACGTTAATGCGGAGGTCATCGCGCGGCCCGACGCCACCGGCATCAGGCCAGAGAACAAGGGATTCTAGCCGCGCCTATTCTCCTGGAAAAATGCACTGATCACACCGCAGTGCGACGAACTGGTTGAAAACTGTGACGCAGTGCCGTCAGCGCAGCACTCTAATTCTGCCTGCACGTTTCTTGAGAGTCATCTCTCCGAAGTTCCGGCATCAACTGAAGTACTGTCCGGCAGTTGTGTCCACTTGTTGAGCGGGTGAGTTGCGAAAGTGGCGACCGATTCGCCTGCCTAAGTGAAGTGACGCGCGTCGGATCAGGCAATAGTAGGCAAATGCGTGGCTAGCAGAAGCGACATAGAAGTTGTGATCAAGCGTCTCGAACGTGCGGGGGTCCTTTTCTGGGAGGAAAGTGGCCAACTCCGTTATCGCGCGCCTCCGGGCGCGCTACCGGCCGAGACTCGCATCACGCTTGGGGAAAGTCGAGAAGCGGTGCTTTCGATCCTTCGAGAGCGCGTTGAGTCGGCTCCCGCGAACGTCGGGGCCGTAGCGAAGGTCGCCAGTGGCGCTCCGAAAGCGGAAGCAGCCGCTCGCGACAATGAAGAAGGCGCCAACCGGTTGCTAGCCGAACTGAAAGCGAAGAGTGTCGCGCTGTCTGTGGACGGCGATCGTCTGAGGCTAAGCGCGCCGAAGGGAGCTCTGGATGAGGAGTTGAAGCGGCGTATTGCCGAGTTGAAGCCGGCACTTATAGGAGCCTTGTCGCGGCAGGACGGCAGGTTCGGCAGTTTGACATCACGGGTCGATTCCGGCGCCGACAGAAGTCGACCACATCCCCTGTCCCACATGCAACAGCGATTGTGGTTCCTCAAGCAGCTAGATCCAGGCAACACAGCCTTCAGCATCCAGTGCGCGATTCGATTCAAAGGGCGTCTCCGGAAGGAAATCGTAGAACAGACATTGCAGGAGCTCGGTCGACGACACGAGAGCCTTCGGATGACGTTCTCTGCAGACGAGGGCGTTCCGACCTGCCGTGTCGACGCCTGTCCAGATCTTCGAGTCCCCGAGATGGATCTCCGTCAGCACTCGCTCGACCGGGCCGAGACTGCTATGCAGAGAGAGTTGAAAGCGCAGGTTTCTAAGCCGTTCGATCTTGTCAATGGCCCGCTGTGGCGGGCTCAATTGCTGAGGCTGGCAGACCAAGAATGGGTTCTCAGCCTGGCTTTTGATCACATCATCATCGACGGGATATCGCTCGGCATCCTGCTCGAGGAGTATCGACAAACGTACACGCAACTAGCTGGGGGCAACCAAATCGGCTTGCCACCGCTTCGCACGCAGTATGTCGATCTCGTGGCGCTGGATCGGGAACGTCTCAAGGGCGAGAGGCTCGAGCGACATCTAAGTTTCTGGCGACAAGAGCTCGAGGACCTGCCGGAAGCACTCCCGTTGCCCACGGATCGAACGCGACCGGCAGTGCAAAGCTATTGCGGTGCGCGAGAAGAGCGCATTCTTGCCGCAAGCCTGCCTCCTCGCCTCAGGTCGGTCGCTCGGAAACTCCGGTTCACCCCCTTCGTAATATTGCTAGCAGCGTTTCAGCAGCTGCTTCATAGGTACGCGGGAGTGAACGATCTCGCGGTCGGCACGGCTGTTGCCAACCGAGAGAACCCAGATTCGCAGAGTGTGGTGGGCTTCTTCGCAAACAACGTAGTCCTGAGGAGCGTGCTGTCCGGCAATCCGACGGTACTCGAGTTCCTCAACCAAACTCGCGACCGATACGTGAGGTGCATGGATCATCAGGAGATGCCGTTCGACATGCTCGTGGACGCGCTGGTTTCCCGGCGCCAGACGGATCATTCCCCGCTATTCCAAGTCATGTTCGTGCTGCAAAGTTGGGCGCGACCGCACATGGATCTTCCTGACGTGGCAGGGGAGTTGATCATCGCGCCAACCCAGACGTCTCGCTACGACCTGACGGCAGATATCTTCGAATCCGAAGAGGGTATTGGGGCATTCTTTGAATACAACTCCGATCTCTTCGACGCTTCAACGATCCGCCGAATGCTCAAGCATTACGAGCGTCTGCTGGGGCAGATGCTCGATCGACCAGACGCACGGATTGACGACCTTGAGCTGATCGACGACGCCGAGCGGCGGCAATTGCTGATCGATTGGAACGGTACGGCGCGCGACTTCCCTTCGAATCAGACTCTACATGGGCTATTCGAGGCGCAAGTGCGACGGGCGCCGCACGCCCTTGCACTTGTCTTTGAAGGCGACTCGCTGAGTTACGCAGATCTCGCCGCGCGGGCGAATCGCGTGGCGCATCATCTGCGCGGCCTCGGCCTCGGCGTCGGTCGCGGTTCGCTTGTAGGTGTCTGGCTCGACCGATCCATTGACATGGTCGTCGCGGTGCTCGGCGTGTTGAAGGCGGGGGCAGCGTACGTGCCCCTAGACCCGGCGTTCCCGCAGGATCGGATTGCCTTCATGATGAGCGACGCCGCGTTGGCGGTCGTCGTGACGCAGGAGCGACTGGCAGCGACGCTCGGCGATGGCGCGCCGAAGGTGGTCAGAATGGATGCGGACGCCGCGCTGATTGCGCAGGCGAGCGCCGCGGACCTTCCATCCATCTCCGGATCGGAGGATCTGGC
>Ga0209254_10005774_pt1 | contig 11376 bp, 8 predicted proteins | sample FrelakmetDIP11DI_FD_187148 | JGI IMG/M metagenome (GOLD analysis project Ga0209254, IMG submission 187148) | Freshwater lake sediment microbial communities from the University of Notre Dame, USA, for methane emissions studies - DIP11 DI (SPAdes)... | ecosystem: Environmental > Aquatic >... | reverse complement strand
TGGAGTGGCAGGTGGAGAACACCAGCGCCGCCGACGACGCAGGCACCAGCATCTTCTTCGAGGCGCGGGTCACGGCTAGCGCTTCGGGCCCACCCCGGGCCCGGCGATCAACCCGCTGATCAAGATCATCAACATCGTCGCGCTGCTGCTCGTTCCGCTGCTGTAGTGACTCGCGCGCCCCGGGGCAGCGGGTATGATGGCGGTTGCCCGGCATTCGCCGAGTCAAGGCCTGAGCCAGTGACCGACGGGGTGATTCCTGCGCACGCGCTTGACGCCGGATTCCGGCTTGGGGACTGGATTGTCCGGCCGCGGCACGGCACCGTTGAAAGCGAGAGCGGCGCCGAACGTCTCGAGCCACGCGTCATGTCGGCCCTGGTGTGCATGGCGGCCCGGCCCGGCGACACGGTCACGCGCGAGGAGTTCATCCGGGACGTATGGATGGGCCGCGTAGTCAGCGACGAGGTGCTGTCCCGCTGCATTTCGATACTTCGTTCTACCTTCGATGACCATGCCCATGATCCCCGCATCATCCAGACGATTCCGAAGATCGGCTATCGCCTGATCGCGCCGATCCAGCCACTCGAGCTTCCGGTCCCGTCAACGGTGGAGCCTGCCGCGAACAGCGTGGAGGCGCCGCCCGAACCGGAGCGGCGTGGTAGCCTTTTGCTGGAACTGCGCCGCCGCAACGTCTTTCGGGTGGCGGCGGCATACGGAATCGTCGGCTGGCTGCTGATCGAAGTGCTGCGCAGGGCCATCGAACAGAACGCAGGCCCCGGCTGGCTGCCGCCGCTTGCGACGACATTGGTGCTGCTTGGCTGGCCCATCGTGCTGACGCTCACCTGGCTGTTCGAGCCGACGAAGTCCGGATTCAAGCCGTCGACGAAGGTCCGGCACGGCGAGTCACTCGCGGACTTGACCGGGCGGCGGCTCGACTACGTCATCTTGATCGCGCTGGTTGGTGCGCTCATCTATGCGCTGTCCGCTCCCCTGCAGCGTGGACCGTCAGCTGACGCGGACATGCCTGCGGCTGAACCCAATACGGTGGCGGTCCTGCCGTTCGAGAATCTCGGGCCCGGCGACGCCGACGACTACCTGAGCGACGGGTTGTCGGAAGAGCTGATGACTCGCCTGGCCGCGATTCCTGGACTGAAGGTCGTCGCCCGAACATCTGCATTCGCAATGAAGGGCCAGGCCGCGGACGTCCGGGAAGTCGCGCGCCGGCTGGGCGTCGAGTACGTGGTCGAAGGCAGCCTGCGACGGCAGGGTGACCGGGTTCGCATCACTGCCCAGTTCATCGATGCGCGGCGCGGCTACGAGATCTGGTCCCAGTCGTTCGAAGGCTCGATGACCGAAATCTTCGAGATGCAGGACCGTATCGCGCTCGCCATCGTCGGGCAACTGCCGGCGTCGCTACGCCAGCTGGGCGCGCAGGCGCTCGGTGACGGCGAATCTCCGACCGCAAGCATCGACGCCTACCAGCTCTTCCTGCGCGGCCGCCGCCAGCTTGCGATCCGGGAGGAAGGAAACGTTCGCCATGCGATCGCGCTCTTCGAAAAGGCGCTTGAGCACGATCGTACCTACACGGACGCCTGGGTCGAACTCGCCAAGGCGCAAGCCCTGCTGCCTTTCTACTCCGTCGAACTGCCCGAGGAAATGCACGAGCTCGCCCTGACGACGATCGCGACCGGCGCGGCACATGACCCGCGGGTCGCGGATCGCGCACGTGACGTGACGGCCTTCATCGACTACAGCCGCTGGCGCTGGCTGGATGCCCAGCGCGGATTCGATGCTGCGCTTGCCGAAAGGCCAGGCGACTCCAACCTGCTGCAGTGGTACTCGCAGTTTCTCGCGGCCGTCGGGCGATCCGCCGATTCCCTCGACTACGCCCTGCGGGCGCGCAGCATCGACGTGCTCTCCCCCGTAGTCAACGATCGTCTCGCGGTCGCATACATGTGGACCGACCAGGACGAACTTGCCGAGCGGCAGTTCGAGGTCTCCAGGGAACTCGGCATCCGCATCGCGGCCCAGCCCGACGCCTACCTGCTGCTGCTGTTGCGCCGCGGTCGCTATGACGAGGCGCGCACCCTCGCCATGACGCTGCAGAGGATGTTTGCGCGTCCAACTGACTGGCTCGACCCCTTCCTCGACTATCTTCGCGGGACCGGATCGCGCGAGGCGGCCATCGCTGCGCTGGATCGCGCCGAGCAGGAGCGGGCAGTCTCCCGACGTTATGCGCTCGGCGCCTGGTTATTCCTCGGCGAGGACGACCGTGCAATGCAGTCGGCCCTCGAGCTGGTTCGCGATCCTCCCGAATTCGAGGTGGAACTCGTGTTCGCACGGGAGGCGGACGGCCTGCGCCGGCATCCGCGCTTCGGCGAACTGGCGAAGGCGCTGGGCCTCGAATCCTACTGGGACTCGACGACCTGGCCGGCAAATTGCCGGCGCGACCGGGGCATGATCACGTGCGGCTGATTCTGCGTCGCATCGTGGAAGTGCTCATGGCCGTCACGCTAGCGCTGCCCGCCGCGGCCGGCGAAGGCGAAAGCCATCCGGCACCCGCCACCGTAATCGAGACGATGACACGGTCCACGATCGAGGCCCTGCCCCGCGAGGGCACGGCGATGGCCGCGGACCCCGAGCACTACTACGCGCTTGCCCGCAACACCCTGAAGCCTTTCTTCGACCTCGACCGTGCCGGCCGCGTGATCCTGGGCCCCTCGTGGGTTGGCGCAACCGCGGCCGAAAGGGACGCTTTCCAGCGTGCGTTCGAAGACTACCTGGTGACCTCGTACGCCGTGGCGCTGCGCCACGTCACCGCGACCACGCTCACCGTCGCCGGGGAGCCTCGGCCGGTGGGCGCTGCCGAGGTGCTTATGCCGGTGCGTCTCGTGCTCGTCGATGGCGAAACGCTGGAAGCCGAACTGCGGATGAGACTCGGTCCCTCAGGCTGGCAGATCTGGGATGCCGGCGCCGGGGGATTGTCCGTCGTCAAGCTCTATCGCGGCGACATCGGCACCGAGGCGGCCGTCCACGGCGTTGCACGGGTGGTGGACTCCCTGCGGTCGATGGCTGCACGAAACAGGGCCCGCAACACCGAGGAGGCCCGCGAGCGAGCCACGACACAAACCCGACGCTGACCCCGCCACCAACGCTCAGGCAAGCATCAGGGTCCCACAGGCTTTCCTCAGGACTCTGCAACCACTCCCGGACGAGCATGCAACCTCACTCAACTGAGGGAGGTTCCCATGTTCAATCGCCCAATCCGGACCCAACATTCCGCTACTCTCGCGCTGCTGTGCACTGTGGCCATTCTGCCGCCGGCTGCCCTTGCTGACGGCCCCGGCTATTCCTACGTCGAGGCCGGTTATGTCGAGACCGATGTCGACGGCACCAATGCAAGCCTCGATGGATACGCGTTGCGCGGCTCCTTCGCGCTCACGGACAAGTGGTTCGTGTTCGCCGGCTACACCGATCAGAGCTACGGTGGACTCGATATCAAGGACTATGGTGCCGGCGTCGGCTACGCCTGGCCGGTAGCAGCCACGACCGACTTGTACGGCAAGCTTTCCATTGTCCGGGCCGAGGCCGATTTCGAAGGGTTCAGCCTGACCGACGACGGTCTCGCCGCCGCATTCGGTGTCCGCAGCCGTTTCAATGACCGCTTCGAACTGGAAGCGTCGGCGGGCTACACCGAACTGTCTGACTCCGGGGGAGGCGCGACACTGGGCGCTGCGGCGCGCTGGTATTTCGTCAAGCGCTTCGCAGTCGGCATCGAGGCCGTGGCGGGGGAAGACACGACCGCCTATGGAATCGACGTGAGGTGGGAATTCGGCAACTGATCCATATCGGTACGCGGCAACCGCAGGCCCGGGGCGAAAGCCCCGGGCCTTTTGCTTTCCGACCCTGACGTTACCGCGGAAATCAGCCAAACATCAGCAATCTTCAAGCTTCCGTAAGGATTCCCGGCCGGGCAGGAGCGCAGGCTGCAGCCCAGTAACGGCAACGGGAGGCCGGCATGCCGAAGAATCCGCAGATTCCCATCACTGCCCTGGCGGCGCTCGGGGTGGTCCTGCTGCTGACAGGCTGTTCGATCCAGCAAGTCGCGGTGAATCGCCTTGGCGACGCTCTGGCATCCAGCGGCACCACATTTGCAGCCGACGACGACCCCGAACTGGTCGAAGCGGCCGTGCCATTCAGCCTCAAGCTCATGGAATCGCTGCTGGCGGAATCCCCGCGGCATCGCGGGTTGCTCGGGGCGACGGCCGCCGGCTTCACCCAGTACTCCTATGCCTTCGTGCAGCAGGACGCCGAAGCCGCGGCGATGGACCACGACGAAAGCAGCTCGGCTGCCTCGGCCCGGGCCCGGCGACTGTACCTGCGCGCGCGCGATTACGGATTGCGTGGCCTCGATGTTGCCTCACCGGGCTTTCGCATCCTGTTTGATTCCGATGCCTCCGCGGCGGTGGAGCTCGTGGGCAGGGACGATGTCGACCTGCTCTATTGGACGGCCGCCGCCTGGGCCGCAGCGATCGGCCTCGGCAAGGATGACCCCGGGCTCGTCGCCGACCTGCCGCGCGTCTCCACGCTGATCGATCGCGCCCTCGCCGTCGACGAATCCTGGAATCGCGGATCTATTCACGCCTTCATGATCACCTGGCAACTCGTGCGCCCGGACCCGGCCGGCGACCCCGAGCAACTCGCCAGGTTCCACTTCGAACGCGCAGTCGAGCTCTCGCGCGGTAACTATTCCGGTCCCTGGGTCACGTGGGCCGAATCTGTCTGCATGCCGCGCGCCGACCTGGATTGCTTCGAGGAAGCGCTAAGGGCTGCACTGGCAGTCGATCCGCAGGCCGAACCTGACTTGCGCCTCGCAAACACGGTCATGCAGCGCCGCGCTTCGTGGCTGCTCGAGCACGCTGATCGCTGGTTTCTGCCACCCCTGGCGGACGACAACCTGGTAACGGAGGAACTTCCATGAACAGTGAATCACATCTCCACGGCATCGCCGTGCTGCTGGCCTGCCTGGCCTGGGCCGCGACGGCGATGGCCGATACCGGCGCGCGACCGGCGACACTCAGGATCGCAACCGTCGCACCCGTCGGCTCGTCTTTCGACAAGCGACTGCAGGCACTCAATTCCGAGTGGTCCCGCGGCCCGGGCCAGGTCCGGATGGACGTATACGCCGGCGGCTCCATGGGCGGCGAACTGGCGATCGTCAGGCGACTCAAGCAGGGCCAGCTGCAGGGCGCAATGTTGACTTCGGTCGGCCTCGGGCAGATCGACCGCTCGGTCACGGCGTTGCAGCTGATGCCACTGATGTTCCACGACTGGGAAGACGTCGATCTGGCACGCGAACACCTGCGTCCCGAACTCGAACGTCGACTGTACGCCGCGGGCTACGTCGTGCTGTTCTGGGCGGACGCTGGCTGGGTGCGATTCTTCTCCCGCACGCCGATCGAGGGCGCCGCCGATCTCAAGACCATGCGCGTACTGGCGAGCGATGGCGACCCTGACAGCATTGCCCTGATGAAGGCGTACTACACGCCGGTGGTGGTCGAGCCAGACAAAGTTTACCTCTCGCTGCGCAACAAGATGATCGACGCGGCGCCGATCCCGCCCTTCCTGGCAAACGCGATGCAGGTCGCCACTGTCGCGCCGTACATGGTCGACCTGCGCTGGGTGCCGATCACCGGCGCCATGATCGTGAGCCGGAGCGCCTGGGAAGAACTAGACCCGGCTGCGCGGAAATGGATACGCGAATCCTCCGAGCGTGCGGGCACGGACCTGCGCCGCATCACCCGTGCAGAGGATGAGCAAGCCATCAAGGCCATGCAGGACAAGCAGGGGCTGAAGGTGATCCGCCTGTCTGCCGACGCAGAACGGATCTGGCGTCAGGAGGTTTCCCGGATGTACCCCGCGATCCGCGGCCGGCTGGTTCCGGAGGAGATGTTCGACGAGGTCGTCAGGATCCTCGGCCAAGACGCGCGGACCGCGCCATGAACTCGCTGATACATGGACCCCAATGGGTCGCAATCTGGCAGCTCGTCGCCCACTGGTCGCGACAAGCAGCGTGCGAGCGGATCGCACGTCTCGCGCAGTTCTGGTCGCACGTCGAATCCGGCCTGCTCGCCGCGACGCTGGTCGCGCTGGTGGGGCTGGGAACCGCCGGTGCTTTCTCCCAGCTGGCCGGCGCCGACGAGCTGGTCCGGCACCTGACACTCGTGCTGGGCATGCTCGGCAGCATGCTTGCCGCGCGGCACGGCCGGCTGCTCTCGATCGGCGTCGCCCAGCAGTTGCTGCCGCCCGAGGCTCGCAGCTCGAGCGAGGCCTACACCGGAATCGTGTCAGCAACCGTGTGCGCCCTGCTGACGCTTGCTTCCTGGCAGTTCGTCGCGACCGAAGTGTCGTCGTCGAGCCAGCTTGCCTTCGGAATACCCCGTATCGCGCTGCAGGCCGTCCTGCCGCTGGGCTTCGCAGTGCTCACGGTGCGCGTCGCATGGCTGGCCTCGCAGCGAACGTGGCTGCGCCTGGCCTGCCTCGCCGTGGCAGTGTCGCTTGCCGCTGCCTATGCGATCAGCGAGGCGGATCTCGCGCCACTGCGCGGTTACATGCTCGCCGTGCTCGGAATTGCCATGCTGCTGGGCGCACCGATCTTCGTCGGGCTGGCCGGCATTGCACTGGTGTTCTTCATGGCCGCGGGTGACCCGATCTCGTCGGTGCCCCTGGACCACTATGAGCAAGTCACCAATCCGCTGCTGGCCACGCTACCGCTGTTCACGCTCGCCGGTTACATCGTCGCCGCAACCGGCGCCTCGCGCAGGCTGGTCCGCGTACTGCGCGCGTGGGCCGGCCACCTGCGCGGCGGACCAGCGGTGGTCACGGTTCTTTCCTGCGCATTTTTCACGGCGTTCACGGGTGGCTCCGGCGTCACGATCCTGGCACTTGGCGGATTGCTGATGCCGATCCTCCTCGGATCCCGCTATCCGGCACGCACGGCGCTCGGACTCGTGACCGGTGCGGGATCACTCGGCGTGCTGTTTGCGCCCTGCCTGCCCCTGATCCTCTACTCCATTGTCGCCCAGGTTCCGATGGATGAGATGTTCCTCGCAGGCGCCGTACCCGGACTGCTGCTGGTCGTCCTCGCCTGCGGTTGGGGTATCGCCGTTTCCCCGGCGGCGAGCGGTCGCGGCAGATTCAGCTGGAAACGGGCGGCAATCGCGACCTGGCGCGCGCGCTGGGATCTGCTGTTGCCGGTGGTGCCGCTGGTGCTCATCTTCGGCGGCTACGCGTTGCCAGTGCCGGCGGCGGCCATTACCGCCGCGTACGCCTTGCTCGCCGGCGCATTCCTCAACCGCGACCTGCCACGCGGCCGCGATCTGGTCGCAGTGATGTCGGAATGCGGATTGCTGGTCGGTGGGGTGCTGCTGATACTCGGTGCCGCCATGGGCCTGACCAACCTGCTGGTCGTGGAGCATGTGCCGGACCGGCTGGCCTCCTGGCTGGCGACAGCCATCGAATCGCGCTGGATGTTCCTGGTCGCGCTGAACGTGTTCCTGCTGGTGGTTGGCTGCCTGATGGACGTGTTCTCCGCGATCATCGTCGTGGCCCCGCTCATCGTCCCGGTCGCGCTGGTGTTCGGCGTGGACCCGGTGCATCTCGGTGTCATCATCCTGGCCAACCTGGAGCTCGGCTACCTCACTCCGCCCGTGGGACTCAACCTGTTCATGTCGGCCTCGCGATTTGGCGAGCCGGTCATGCGGGTGGCACGCGCGAGCCTGCCGATGCTGTTCGTACTCGCAATTGGAGTGGCGCTGATCACCGCCTTTCCGGCGCTGTCACTCGCCCTGCCCAGATGGGTCAGCCTGGCCGGCGGTTGACCGGGATCGACAGCGGCTCGTGACGGCAGGGCGGCGGATCTACCGGAACTTCAGCCGGTAGACCAGCGCCCCCGTCACTGGAACCATCAGCCCGAACAGCGCGCCGGCCGGGTCGCCGATCGCGCTGGCGATGCAGACGCCCAGGATGCCGACTCCGTAGACCACGAGCGGCAGCGGGTACAGCGGCATTGCGAATCCCTGCGGCACGCCGTCACGCCGGCGCAGCCGCACGGCCGCGAACAGCGCGATGATGGTCATCGGGAAGTAGCTGAGGACGTACAGGCGGATCAGCAGCTCGTATCCGCCGATCGTGACGAGGCCGATGGCGATGGCGGCCGTGAACAGGATGGCGTTGGCCGGCGTCAGTGTCCGCGGCGATATCGCCGCGAGACGCGCTGGAAACAATCCGTCCTCCGCCGGGCCGAGGAAATAGCGCGGATTCCCGACCATCTGCGCCGCCAGCGAACCGAGTGCGCTCGCCATGACCAGGGCCGCGATGACGTTCGCGCCCGCCGGGCCGATGACCGCCTGCAGCACCGAAGCCGCCACGGCGTCAGAAGCGGCAACGCCGGCGAAGCCGAGCACCCTGAAGTAGACCAGGTTCGTGGTCACGTAAATGAGCGTAACGATTCCGATCCCCGCGAACAGGCTGAGCGGAAGCGTACGCCGGGGGTCGCGGACTTCGCCGGCGAGCGTGGCGACAGAAGAAAAGCCGTCGAATGCCCAGATTATCGCGACCATCGCGCCGAGCCATTGAATCGCGCTGCCGCCGGACGATGGCGCAACAATGGCCGGCGGAGCCGCTGCCGGAACCGCGGCGATGCCGATCGCCGCGAGCGTCAGCAGCGCGAGGATCTTGCCGACGGCCGCGACGCCGGCGACTCGCATGGCGGCCGGCGTCGAGCGCATGGAAACGGCCGCGAATGCGACGATGGCCGCCGCGCCGGCGGCGCGGCGCAGGGCCTCCTGCATCGGCCAGATCTCCGCCAGGTAGTCCGCGAACCCGCGCGCGACTGCCGCGATGGCGACCGGCTGGGCAAACAGGGAAGTCCAGGCGAACACGAAAGCGAGCGGCGGACCGAACCCGGCGTACAGGTAGCGATACTCGGCCCCGGACTTCGGCACGCGCACGGCGAGCTCCGCGTAACACAACGACCCGCAGAAGATCAGGAGGCCGCCGGCAATCCACAACGCGATACTCGCGCCTGCGGAGCCGGCGTCGCGCGCGATGATGCCGGGAACCAGGAAGATCGCCGTGCCGACGGCGTAGGTGACGATCAACAGCGTCGCGCCGACGGGTCCCAGGAACCTCGGGAGCGTGACGCGCGTTTCCGGCATCGGGTTCACGGCCGCAGCGCTGTCGCAACCCGGCGTGTGCCCGCCAAGCGGTCGATTCTCATGAGGACGGTTCGCCGCCCAGCAGTATTTCGCGGTAAGCGCCACGCATGCAGTGATTCGACGCGGCTGCCGACCCGTAGCCGCCGACGTTGATAAGCGCCAGGAAGTCGCCCTCCTCCAGCGCCGGCACCTCGACGTCCTCGGCCAGGACGTCAATCGCCTCGTTGATGTTCCCCGTGACCGTCACGCGCTCGCGCTGCGCGCCGGGCTGGATCGAGAGCGGCGCAACCACGTACGGGATGCCGTAGTAGGCCCACAGGTTCAGGATGCCGAGCCCGGCATCGACGCCAACGAATCGCACGCCCGCCTTGTCCTCGACGGTGTTCACCTGCGCCAGCAGCAGGCCCGCGTCCTTCACGAAATAGTCGCCGGGCTCGACCGCGACGCGAAGCCCCCGAGGCAGCGCGTGCCGCGCGACGATGGCGACCCACCGGTCAAGGGCGATGGCCGTTTCGTTCTCGGCCATCCGCACGCCGAGTCCGCCGCCGACATTGAGGCGGCGGATGTGCGGGTGCGCGTCGAGGATCTTCGCGGCGCCCTGAAGAACCTGGTCGAGCACGTCGAGCGCCTCGCCCTGGTAGCCGCTGCCGATGTGAAAATGCAGCGTGTCGACCGTCATTCCCGCGGACGTAGCAGCGGCAACCGCCTCTTCGAAGCGGTCGGGATACACCCCGAACTTGGTCGGCTTTGCACCTGCGTAGGTCAGCCGCTCGTTATAGCCCGCGCCGAGGCCGGGGTTCAGGCGGATGCCGATCGTGCGGCCCGGGCAGCGCCGGCCGAGTCGGCGGATCGTGCTGATCGCATCGCAGTTGACGTGCACGCCTGGATGCGCCTGGATCAGGTCGAGATCGCGCTCCGACACGGCGTGCCCGGTAAAGGAGATGTCCTCTTCACGGAAGCCGTGGGCAAGCGCGCGCTCAATTTCAGCCGGCGAGCAGGCGTCGATGCCGCAGCGGTCGAGGCTGCGCAGGAAGTCCAGCAACGGACCGTGGCGGTTCGCCTTCAGGGCGAAGTACAGATCGTGCGGCACGCGCGCCGCCTCCAGCGCGCCGGCGAGTCGCTCTAGGTTCTCGCGCACCCGCGCCGCGTGGTACACGAAGGCCGGAGTGCCCTCCTCGGCGATCGCGTGGAGGTCGCGGCCGCCGAACTCCAGCCGTCCCTCACGGTAGTGAAGGTCAGGGCGTTCCCACCAGAGTCCGCTGCCCGGCATCGCCGGACTTCAGCGAGTCAGCCGATAGATCAGCACCGCGGCTCGCTGCGCCATCGGCGTCAGCGTCGCGAGGTCCATGTACTCGCCCGGGGCATGAGAGTTCCGGCCCCCGTCGCTGCCGAGACCGTCGAGGCCCGGCAGCAAGTGGGCGACGAAACCGATGTCGCCCGCACCGCGCTTCCCCGGGTCGAGGGCGGCGACCGGCCCGAGACCGAGGTCGCGACTCGCGCCGTCGAGCACCTGCAGCAGGGCCTCGTTGCCGGGTGTTGGGGTCATGGGCGGGTAGGCCCCGTCGTCGAAGCGCAATGTCGCGCCGGTGCGCGGCAGGTGCCGTGCCACGATGGCCTGCATCCGTTCACGCGCGGAGCGCTCCTGGTCGAGGCTGATGTAGCGGATGTCGCCGCGCGCGACGGCGACGGGCGCGATCACGTTGGTCTTGCCCTCTGCCGTGCCGCGGTAGTCGTCCAGCACCGCTTTCGTGCCGCCGACGATCACGCTGGGATTGATCGTCAGGTATTCCTCGCTGCCGAGCTCTGCCTGGAAAGCCGCGAGGATGCGGGCCGCTTCGTAGACGGCCCCGCTGCCGCGCTCCGCGCCGAACACCTGGCTCGAGTGACCGGTCTCCCCGGTCGTCTCGAGCGTCCAGCTGTTGATACCACGGCGGCCGATCGTCGCCGTGCCATCGATCGCCGCCTCGAAGCTGAGCACGGCGTCACTTGCCCGTGCCAGTTCCAGCATCGGATTGCGCGCCGCGTCGAGCGGCATTCCCGCGTCCTCCTCGTCGCCGGTGAGCATCACAGTGATGCGCATGTCTTCGAGCACGCCCGCGGCTTGCAGGGCCTGCAAGGCCTGCAGCATCACCACCACCCCGCCCTTCATGTCATCGCTGCC
>Ga0209254_10005773_pt1 | contig 11377 bp, 9 predicted proteins | sample FrelakmetDIP11DI_FD_187148 | JGI IMG/M metagenome (GOLD analysis project Ga0209254, IMG submission 187148) | Freshwater lake sediment microbial communities from the University of Notre Dame, USA, for methane emissions studies - DIP11 DI (SPAdes)... | ecosystem: Environmental > Aquatic >... | reverse complement strand
GTTTAATGAGGGTGTAAATCTTAAACCTGCCATCCCCTGGGCAGCTGTAATAAAAATATTGTTGGATATTATTGTGGTACCATCGAGTTGATACAACATTCCGTTCTGGATGTTACTTATTTTATAATGCGTCACTTCTGGTCCATCATTCACATTACGAGATATTACCAACCCTGATGTTGTCTGTGTATCTTCACTAGTTGCTGCACCCGTCACCGAAGGTGTATCAGCCAAAGGATTAACTGTTATAGTAAAGGTCTGTCCAGCAGTTGTCAATGCCAAACCACCCGCAAGATCATCATCGGTCAGAGTTACTGTGACTGTAGCTATACCGTATGCGTCAGATGCAGAAGTATATGTAAGTGTACCGTCAGTTGAAAATGCAGGCTGTGCCGAAAAAAGACCTGTATTATCATTGGAAACATTAAAGCCAAGCACCTGGGAAACTTCAGGATCCCCATCATTAACACCTGTTGCCCAACCTATTACTTCTTGTGGTCCGGAATCTTCATTAATTGTTTGATTATCACCACCAACAAATGATGGCATGTCATTTACTGCTGTTATCGTAATAGTTACAATGGCTTCATCACAATCAGAATCTCCATCACATAATCTATAGGTAAAGTTGTCTGTGCCATTATAATCTAAATCCGGCGTATAATCATAGGTCCCGTCTGAATTGAAGGTCAGTACTCCATGGCTTACATTGGTTACCAATGTCCAAACGTTAGTACCTTCAGCTTGAATATCATTTGATGAGACATTACTCCCCAGAGAAGTATCTTCCAATGCCAAGGGATTATCATCGACTGCATCAGGAGTTTCTCCAGTCTGACCCCAGCTAGCCGCTGTGCTAATCATCAATAGAATGCCCACCAGCACCACAGCCCTGGGAAGGCGTAATCGGAATATTTGCTCTGAAAAATAACTGAACCTTTTCATAACTATCGTGTTTTCATGGAAACGCATAAGAAAGCTATAGAAGAAAGGAAAATGTTACTCACAGTAAAACCCGCAGAAGGGCATAAATATGATGCACTGAGATGTCAGATTCGCCATTGCCGGTAAACTGTAATAAATTGCTAATCTTATTGTTACCGATTTATTCTAATCAGGCTTTGATAAACCTTCGTTTCGTCAGTCACACCGACCGGACTGCTGCTGCGAGCCTGCCGAAAATCGTTCCAGGCTCGCTGAAAAGAGCTGCGCACACTTAATATCCAACCTTTAGGATTTACTCTCACTATCGTGATGATTGTGAGATCAATTGAATAAAATAATGCTCAGCCTTTACAAAATCAGACTTCTAATTTAATTGAAATGTAACAGATACCATCCTTATATTTGACCAAAATGTACTTATCGTCCGTAAAAAGCGCTCAACCAAAGACAAAGCATCCAGCCCTACTTTTCAAGGCAGAGACTCATTGCAACTTTTCAGTTTTTAATTAACAACAGTTGCAATTTCAAATCTTTGAAATTACATTTAGCATGTTAAAACGCGGAAATGGTGCCGCAGAATTAATTTATTGTTAATCAAAACATTAAAGCCATGACAAAAGGACTAGTTACCAAGAAAAGTCAAAAGAAAGAGCCGACGAAAAGTCTGAAGGAAAAGCGTAAGGAAAAAAAGGAAAAGAAAAACGCCAAGTAGAATACTCCAATCCGGCTTCCACCGGATGCATATAGCCCACTCTTTTAACCCTACAGTTGACAGTCACATGCAGCAGTGACATGTTTTTTGCTATTTGTACTAAGCCACCCTGCTTCCTTTTGAATCTTAGTGCCACTTTCCTGCACACTTTCAGCCAGCACGCAATAATTCTGTCTGTCAAAAGCCCCCTGGTCGCCCTCAAACCTGTCGATCATGTCTTCTCCAGCATTGCAGTATTAAGATATACTCCATAATTTATATGCTATTAGTCCGTTTTAAATGTTGAATATTTCACATTGTATTAACTTCACACCCCGGCCCAATAAGAAATTTAAGGAGCCTGATGAAAAAGAACAACAAGAAGTCGCCCTTCCCCTGGACTTCTGTGAGTATGCTTATATTCACGGCAGCTGTTCTTACAACACTGATCTTTATTTATTCATCAGGACAGAAGCAACGGATTATTACCGACGCTGCAACAGAGATGGAGGCTATCGCGCAACTCAAAGCCGACCAGATAGCTCACTGGCGCAAAGAAAAGCTGAACGACGCCAGACTAATCCATGAAAACGTCACCCTCGTTGAACATATAGACGCAATGTTCATAAAGGAAAAAAACAAATGGGAGAAATCGAGGCTTACCCAGCTGCTCACAACACTGATACAGAATTATGACTTCGGCGGGGCAGTCCTGCTGGATGCAGGAGGCAAACCGGGGCTTGCCGTTCCGGAGTCAGAGGCTGTCATGGGCGATTTCCTCCGGGCACGTATTACTACTGTGATATCAAACCCCGAAATTTCCCTTTCGGACCTCCATTCAGCAACAGTTGTCTCCTATTTTCATCTTGATCTGGTCATACCCATGAAGATGCCTCTTGAAGGCGATACGGTGCTGGCAGGAATTCTTGTCATACGCATTGATCCTGAGAAGGAGCTTTTTCCGCTTATATCCACCTGGCCCACACCCGGGAAGACCTCTGAGTGCATCCTGTTCCGTTTTGACGGTGATTCGGTCACCTATCTAAACGGCTCAAGGCTGGCAGGGTTCGACAAGGCAATTACAGTTCCTGCAGGCGAAATGGAGCTCATTGCACTCAATCCGCCTACCGAAGGGCAGAAAGTAAGTACCTATAAAGATTATACGGGAACCGAGGTTGTTGCATCAGTTAAACAGGTGCCGGGCACAGAATGGTACCTGGCTGCAAAAAAGGAGACACCTGAAATTCTCGCCAGATTCACCCGCGAAATAGCAATGCTGTGGCTGATAATGGGACTAGTGTACCTGGCACTTGCAAGTATCGGTTATCTTATCATCAAATCAACCAGGATACGATACCTCCGGGAAAAGTACAGGGAGGATCTTAACAGGCAGGCCATCATGAAGCATTTCGACTTCGTGATGAAACATGGAAGCGATATTATCCTTCTTATTGACAACGACATGAATATTGTCGAAGCCAATGAGCGCGCTGTAGAAACCTACGGCTTCCTGCGCGATAAGTTCATCGGAATGAATATAACCGATTTACGGTCGGCTGAGGAAGTTCCCATGCTTGCCAGACATGTCCAGGAGCTTAATAGCAAAGGTTCGTCTTATATAGAAACCGTTCACAAGCGAAGTAACGGGACAACATTTCCCATTGAGATCAGCGCTTATACCGTTGAAGTGGATGGCGCCCGGTTCTATCAGAGCATCGGCCGCAATATTGCTGAACGCAAGCGCGCCGAGGAGGAGATGAAAGAGAGCAATAAGAAACTGAGCACCATCATCAATAACCTCCGCGGTGTGGTATTCCGCTGTGATAATGATACTGAATGGACCATGCAGTATATCAGCGACGGTATCTATGAGCTTGCCGGATATCTTCCAAACGAATTCATCGGCAATAAGATAAGGTCATTCGCATCTATCATTGATCCTGAAGATACCAAAAAAGTATGGGACGACATCCACAGTGCTCTCAGCACCGGTTATCTCTACACTATCGAGTACCGTATCATTACATCGGCTGGACAAAAAAGATGGGTATGGGAGAGAGGCCGGGGTTATTACGAGAGTGATAAGCTGGTAGCCATAGAAGGCTTTATCTCAGATATCACCGACAGGAAACGCATTGAGGAGGAGCTGATCAGGGCCAGGGATAAGGCAGAACAGAGCGACAAGCTCAAGACAGCATTCCTTCATAATATCTCACATGAGATACGTACACCCATGAACGCCATAGTGGGTTTCACAACTCTGCTTGATTCACCTGAGACTAATGATGAGAGCCGCAGACAATACATAGATATCATTTACCAGTCGAGCAATCAGCTTCTTTCCATCATAACGGATATCGTTGACATCTCCAACATTGAGACCGGACTGGTGAAAGTATCGCGTACCAATATCAATCTCAATTCCCTTATCAGGAATCTCTACGACCAGTACCGCCTTCGGGCAGTGCAGCGGGAGCTGGTATTGCAGTTCACATCGCATCTCGATGACAATCAGTCAGACGTTCTCACAGATGAGACCAAGATCATACAGATCCTCTCCAATCTTCTGAACAATGCACTCAGGTTCACCCGTGAAGGCAGAATAGAGTTTGGCTATGTCCTCAGGGGAGATACGGTGGAATTCTTTGTAGGTGATACCGGGATAGGCATCGCCCCGGAACATCAGGTCAAGGTCTTCGACCGTTTTTATCAGATTGAGACTCCAAGCTCGAAACAGTTCAGCGGCACAGGTCTCGGACTCTCGATATCCAAGGCCTATGTCGAGCTGCTTGGCGGTTCAATCTGGCTCATCTCGAACCCCGGGGAAGGATCACTATTCTGCTTCTCAATACCTTACACCAAACCCGTGGAAGTCCAGCCTCCGAAGAAAAAAACAGTCCGCAAAACTAAAATTTAAGATTTCCCGTAAAAATCATGGCAGGCATTTTAAAGGCCCTGATGCCATAATCCGGCTTCAATTACTTCCCTTACCTATATCAATTACTTCTTCGCCTTCTTAATTTCTATACCCAGCTCGTCAAGCTGCTCCTGCTTTATTGTTGAAGGAGTATCGATCATCACATCACGAGCCTGGTTATTTTTCGGGAAGGCGATGAAGTCGCGGATGGTATCCGAACCTCCCATTATTGCAGTCCACCTGTCAAATCCAAAAGCAATTCCACCGTGTGGCGGAGCGCCAAACCTGAAGGCATTAAGGAGGAAGCCAAACTGTTTCCGGGCTTCTTCTTCAGTGAACCCCAGCGTTTTAAACATCAGCGACTGTGTCTCAGGATCATGTATACGGATCGATCCGCCGCCAATCTCAGTGCCATTTATTACCAGGTCATACGCATTCGCATGAACCCTTGCCGGATCGCTCTCCATATACTGAAGATCTTCAGGCCTGGGAGCTGTGAAGGGATGGTGCTTTGCATAAAACCGGCGTGTCTCCTCATCCCACTCCAGAAGCGGGAAGTCAGTTACCCACAGCGGAGCATACTTTGAAGTATTCCTGAAACCCATGCGACGACCCATTTCAAGACGCAGCTCGCCAAGGGCGGTAAGCGTTTTCCCCCTGTCCCCTGCCATAATCAATATAAGATCACCCGCCCCGGCTTTCATCGTCGCGGCAAGACGCTTCAGGTCATCAGCATTATAGAACTTATCAATGGAAGACTTCACTGATCCGTCTGCCTCGACGCGTGCATAGACAAGTCCCCTTGCCCCTATCTGCGGCCGTTTGACGAACTCTGTCAGTTCGTCAAGCTGCTTCCGCGTATATACTGCACAACCTGGTGCACAAACACCTCCGGTATATTCAGCGCTGTCAAAGACCGGAAAATTCTTTCCCCTTACGGCTTCAGTAATTTCAGTGATGCACATCCCGAAGCGTATGTCGGGTTTGTCCGAACCGTATAGGTTTATCGCCTCGTCATAGGAAATACGAGGGAACGGGTTGTCAAAGTCGATTCCTTTTATCTCATGGAACAGGTGCCTGGCAAGGCCTTCAAAAGTATTCAGGATGTCTTCCTGTTTAATGAAGGACATCTCGCAGTCTATCTGTGTAAATTCAGGCTGGCGGTCAGCGCGCAGATCCTCATCGCGGAAGCATTTTACTATCTGGAAATATTTGTCGAACCCGGCAACCATCAGGAGCTGCTTGAATGTCTGAGGGCTCTGTGGAAGGGCATAAAACTCCCCGTGATGGAGCCGTGACGGTACAACGAAGTCGCGCGCGCCCTCAGGGGTTGATTTGATAAGCACCGGCGTCTCGACCTCAATAAAACCCTGGCCGTCGAGGTACCGTCTGACCTCCTGGGCCATTCTGTGTCTCAGGATAATATTAGAGCGTACGTTCTGCCGGCGAAGATCAAGATACCGGTATTTCATGCGCAACTCATCTCCCCCGTCAGTGTTTTCCTCAATGGTGAATGGAGGAAGATCAGATGTGTTCAGCACAGTGATGCTTTCCACAATTATCTCGATGTCTCCTGTGGCCATCTTAGGATTTTTATTGCTTCGTTCAGCCACAGTGCCTGCGACCTGCACCACGAACTCACGGCCCAGTTTCCTGGCCCGCATGCAGAGATCAGAGTTGGTCTCCATGTTAAAGACCAGCTGTGTAATCCCATAACGGTCACGCAGGTCAATAAATGTCATCCCGCCCAGGTCCCTCGAACGCTGAACCCATCCTGCCAATGTAACCCTCTCCCCTTTATTGCTGATTATCAGCTCTCCGCATGTGTGTGTCCTATACATTTCAATTTTGTTGAGGTAACAAAAATAAGAATTATTCCCGGTAATAAACGGTAATAACTTTCCCCGGCATTTTCATGCGTTTTTTTCTAAAATTGCAGAAATTCCGGTTTATTCATTATTATGGTCAGCACCCTGAAAACAAAGACAGCAAGGCTTTCGGTGATGTCAAATACTTTGCTCATCATCATGAAGCTTGCTGTTGGTCTGGTAACCAATTCGGTCAGTATCCTTTCAGAAGCCATTCACTCGGGGCTTGATCTCGTGGCGGCTATAATTGCCTTCTTTGCAGTAAGGGTATCCGGTAATCCTGCAGACGAGAGACACCCATACGGCCACGGTAAAACTGAAAACGTTTCAGGCGTCATTGAGGCAGTACTTATTTTCATTGCATCGGCATGGATCATCTACGAAGCAGTTCGCAAACTCATCCATCCTGAAGAGCCCAGCGCGCTGGGACTTGGGGTCCTTGTCATGGCTATTTCGGCTGTAGTGAATACTTTCGTTTCGCGCCGGCTTTATAAAGTAGCACATTTAACAGACTCAGTAGCCCTGGAAGCCGATGCCCTTCATCTTAAGACTGACGTCATCACCTCTGTTGGTGTCGCCATAGGGTTGGCCCTGCTGTGGATCACGGGATGGCATATCCTTGATCCGATCATAGCCCTGGGTGTGGCAATGCTCATCATTTATGAATCATGGATGCTGCTGAAAAAAGCTTTTTCACCGCTGCTTGACACTGCCATCTCGCCCGATGAGCTTAAAAGAGTGGAGGCCATCCTTAAAGAGATGAATGCAACCTATCACAGTCTGCGCACACGTGCAGCCGGTCACCAGAGATTTGTTGAGCTCCACCTCGAGGTGCCTGCCAACGAAACCATCGAAGTTATCCACAGGCAATGTGACCGCATTGAGGAGAGGCTCGAGAACGAATTCAGGGACATAAGCGTTGTCATTCACCCCGAACCAAAAAGCTGATACCGTGGACCCGAAAGATGATGAATATTATATGAGGATGGCGCTTGCCGAAGCGCAAAAGGCAGCTGACCGCGACGAAGTACCAGTAGGTGCGGTTGTTGTGGCCGGAAAGATCATCATATCGCGGGCACATAATCTGACGGAGACACTTAATGACCCGACAGCCCACGCGGAGATGCAGGCCATTACAGCTGCAGCATCATACCTCGGAGGAAAATACCTGACTGATTGCACCCTTTATGTTACCGTGGAACCCTGTATCATGTGCGCCGGTGCACTGGCATGGAGCCAGGTCGCGGCAATAGTCTACGGCGCTTCTGATGAGAAGAAAGGATACACAACCACAGGCGTGCAGATCCTCCACCCCAAAACAGTGGTCCGTGGTGGAGTAATGGTAAAAGAGTGCTCACTGATGATGAAAAAATTCTTCAGGAAAAAGAGAGAGTAACATGGGCAATTATCTGATAATTTTTTGAAAAAAATTTCTTAGATTTGTTTAAAACGAAAAGATTATGACTATTGATAACGGTCAGAAAATTGTTGCGTTCAGGCTGATTGGATTCATAGCAACGCTGATATATGTTCTGTATATCTTCATGGCCTATTTCCCGAAAATATTCCGGCATATCATGACCGAGAACAACGTCCACATCATGACTGCCGCTATAACTGTGACATATCTGCTTCTCATCTTCTATCCGGCTATAATGAAATTCAGATACATTTATTTCTCTGCTGATGAACGTGGTATCACTCTCAGATGGTACAAGACAGGCCTTATCCCGGGCGACAGTAAAAGCATTGAGCTCCCGGCTTTACAGTTTGCCGGCTACGAGATCACTACCGGAATGATGGGTATGCATCATTATCTCACCCTTTATCAAAAGGTACAGGGTCAGAAAGCCTCATACAGCCCTGTAAGCATAACAGCGCTGTCAGCAAGTCAGAGAGCAAAAATGGAGGAGGTTCTTAAAACCTATAAATCAGCAGGTTAATCCTGTAAACATAAAACATGAGTAAAGTCATTTTTCATGACTGAAGGTTACCTCACCTTTGGACATGATTTGATTTTAAAATAAATCACACTAAAAAATAAATAACGCAATGAAAGTAAAAACGATTCTGGCTGATCTCGAGAAAAAACATCCGGGTGAAGTCGAGTTTCACCAGGCTGTCAGGGAAGTCCTCGAATCCATTGAGGAAGTCTACAATGAGAATCCCCGGTTTGCCAAAGCCGGCATCCTGCAAAGGCTCGTTGAACCTGACCGGATATTGACATTTAAGATTCCATGGATGGATGACCAGGGAAATATACAGGTTAACCTCGGTTACAGGGTACAGTTTAACAATGCCATAGGCCCGTATAAAGGCGGCCTCCGCTTTCACCCGACTGTCAACCTCTCTATCCTGAAGTTCCTGGGATTTGAGCAGATCTTCAAAAACTCTCTTACAACACTGCCCATGGGCGGTGGCAAGGGAGGATCAGATTTCGATCCTAAAGGCAAATCTGACAACGAAGTAATGCGTTTCTGCCAGTCGTTCATGCTTGAGCTCTGGAGACTGATCGGTCCCGAGACTGACGTGCCTGCAGGTGATATCGGTGTTGGCGGACGTGAGATAGGTTTCCTCTACGGTATGTACAAGAAGCTTGCACGTGAGCATACGGGCGTTCTTACAGGTAAAGGACTTAACTGGGGCGGCTCACTGATCCGTCCTGAAGCTACAGGCTTTGGCGGCATCTATTTTGTCAAGGAAATGCTCGCAACCAAAAAGGATACTATTAAAGGTAAGAAAATTGCCCTTTCCGGTTTTGGAAATGTTGCATGGGGCGCTGCTCTCAAGGCATCCGAGCTGGGTGGTATTGTTGTTACGATATCCGGACCTGACGGTTATATTCACGATCCCGCAGGTGTAAGCGGCGAAAAGATAGACTACCTGCTTAAGCTGCGCTCTTCAAACCAGGATATCGTTGAGCCTTATGCCAGAGAATTCAAGGGATCGACCTTCGTAAAAGGAAAGAGGCCCTGGGAAGTCAAGGTCGATATCGCTCTTCCATGTGCTACACAGAATGAGCTGAACGGTGATGAAGCAAAGGTGCTGATTGAAAACGGGGTTATGCTTGTAGCCGAGATTTCAAACATGGGTTGTACTCCTGAAGCAGTTGAATTATTCCTCAAGCATAAATTGCTCTTTGGACCCGGCAAGGCTGTCAACGCAGGCGGTGTTGCAACATCAGGCCTTGAGATGTCTCAGAACTCGATGAAACTCAACTGGAACAAAGAAGAGGTTGATGACAGGCTGCGTTCAATCATGGTCAATATACATGACGCATGTGTCAAGCATGGCACCGGAAAAGACGGTTATGTTGACTATGTTAAAGGCGCTAACATCGCCGGTTTCATGAAGGTTGCCAACGCAATGCTTGATCAGGGACTGATATAATTAACCCGATCGGAATATTCAATATGTGGAGCCGCCCAATTTGGGCGGCTTTACTCTTTTATCACCTGATCCGATATATACTCCCCGGGCACGGTGTGATCAGTCCTGCCAGCTCCATCTGGAGTAATACGGTGGAAAGTTTGTAAACAGGTATTTCAAGCGCCCGTGCCAGCGTGTCCATGGTCAGGTCACCGCCTGACTTCAGTGCTTCATATACTTTCTTTTCATTGTCTGTCATTGCCGGGAATAGTACCGGTTGTACAGCCGGAGCCGAAAGTGCTGCGGGCTTCCATCCAAGCAGGTACTCGATATTATCACTGTTTTCAACCAGTGCAGCCTTATTGCACCTTATGAGAGCATTGCATCCCGCAGACCACTCATCACCCGGCCGCCCGGGTACAGCCAATATATCGCGGTTATATGAGGCTGCTATGTCAGCAGTGATCAGCGCACCACCCTTTATGCCAGATTCTATTATCAGCGTGGCATCAGAGATGCCTGCAATGATCCTGTTGCGTCTGATAAAATTATTCCTTTCAGGAAGCGTATCTGAAGAAAAATCAGTCAGGTGCCCACCCTTTTCGAGCATAGATCTGGCAAAACCGGCATGAATGGATGGGTATATCGTTTTAAGACCATGACCCAGGACTGCTATTGTGGGCAGGCCATTTGCCAGTGCTGCCTTGTGTGCGGTGATATCCACCCCGTAAGCCAGGCCGCTTATAATGAGCAATTCCGGAAAATGAACCGATAAGCCAGCTACAATTTTCTGACACAGTTCACGACCCCGTTGCGTTGCATTTCGCGTACCCACTATGCTTAATATGCGTGTTGCATTGAGGTCTGCTTTACCCCTGAAGAAAAAGGTGACGGGAGAATCTTCGCACTGACGAAGCCGGAAAGGGTAATCTTCATCGAGGTAGTGGAATACTTTGATCCCATGATTTTCAACATACTCAGCCTCCCAGGCAGCCTTTTCAAGGTAACCACGACCGGCGACAGCCTTTGCCAGGGCTTCTCCCACTCCGGGAATTTTTGTCAGGTTCCGGAATGGTTCACTGAAGACTGCCTCCGCACTTCCGGCGTATGAGACAAGTTTACGGGCGGTAATATCGCCTACACCCGGAATCATTCCGAGTGCAATCTTGTGCACAAGAGAAGTTTGTGACATATGTAATAATGTTTGCGAGACATAGTAAAATTAAAACGAATTATGAAGAAATGCAAGCGGCCTAATGGTCTGAAGTCTTGCAATCTTGCAATCATGCAATCTTGGAGTCTGGTATCAGAAATAAGTACTGATTTCTTAATTCGTTTGTTTGAATGTTCGTTTGTTCAATCTGCTCCTTGCTCCATGCTCCATGCTCCATGCAGCCTCAAAAAACATTACTTTTGTTTCATGCAAATAATAGACACTCATTGTCATCTATACCTCCCGGAGTTTGATGCTGACCGCGATGAAGTGGTTAAAAGATCAGTCAGTGCCGGTCTACGAACCATCCTTATGCCCAATATTGATTCATCTTCGGTGGCTTCGATGCTTGCTGCGGAAGAAAGCTTCCCTGG
>Ga0209254_10005772_pt1 | contig 11377 bp, 11 predicted proteins | sample FrelakmetDIP11DI_FD_187148 | JGI IMG/M metagenome (GOLD analysis project Ga0209254, IMG submission 187148) | Freshwater lake sediment microbial communities from the University of Notre Dame, USA, for methane emissions studies - DIP11 DI (SPAdes)... | ecosystem: Environmental > Aquatic >... | reverse complement strand
CAAGGAACTCGACCCGGCGCAGAAGCTCGAGGCCGGCGGGGGCCGCCGCCCGCCCGTCGATCGCCCGCAGGCGTCCTGCTCGGAGGAGCACGAGAACGGGCAGCAGGAGCCCCGTGACGACGAGAGCGTCGTCGATCCCGACGACGTGAATCAGCGCCGGTGCCAGGAGGGCGCCGACACCGATCGAGCCGAGGAGCATGCCCTGGAGGGCTCCGAGCGCACGTCCGAGCACCTCGTCGGGAACGATGCGTTGCATGATCGTCAGTGCATTGACGTCGACGAGCGAGTTCCCGAGTCCGATGATCGAGAGCGCGATCAGCGCGGAGAGCACGGACGGCGCGAGCCCCACGAGGACGAGAGGGAGGCTGTAGAGGCAGACGCCGATCCCGAAGACGGCAGCGAGGCGACCGCCGGAGGCTGCGATGAGCGCGACGAAACCGCCGATCAGCCCTCCGACCCCGAGTGCGGCGTTGAGGTAGCCGACGCCGGCTTCGCCCATGTCGAGCAACTCGAGCGACGACACGACGACGAGGACGCTGAGCGCCCCGGCGACGAGTGTTTGCCCTGTGTAGAGGCCGCACAGCGTCCGCAGGTCGCGGTTGCCGAAGATCTCTCGCAGCCCGGCCGACATCTCCGCACCGAGGAGGCCGCCGCGGCTCCTCGCCTGCTCTCTCGAGCGGGAATCGCTGCTCCGGATCGCCGCCACGAGGGCAGCCGACCAGACGAACGTGAGGCCGTTGAACAGGAAGACGGTTTCTGCATTCGTCGAGGCGAGCAGGAGCCCGCCGAGCGCCGGCCCGGCGAAGGAGCCCACCGACTCGAAGGTGCTCGAGGCCACGTTGGCGGCAGTCAGTTCCGAGGGTGTCCGGGCGAGCGAGGGCAGGAGCGCTGCCTGCGCGGGCCGGAACACGGTTCCGACGACGGTCGCGAGAGTCACGATCAGGTAGACGACCGGAGCCGGTCCATCCAGGTAGATCGTCAGCCCGGCGAGCACCATCAGAACGGCCCGGATGAGATCGGAACCGATCAAGACGAGCTTACGGGGGTAACGGTCGGCGAGGGTCGCGACGATCGGGGCCGCGAACGCCGCAGGGAGCATCCTCAGGACGCCGACGATTCCGACTGCCGCCGGGCCACCCTGGTCGTACGCGTAGACGACGAGCGCGACGAGGTACGCCCAGTTGCCGATGATCGAGCCGATCCACGCGAGCTGCAGCCGGCGCAGATCGCGGTTACGGAAAACGTCGACGAGCGACCGCAGCGACTCCGAGATATGCCCTCTCATGTCATCCCCACGCCTCCGTCGACGATACGTCGCCCAAGAAGATCACATCCGCGGGAAGATTTCTGCGTCCAGCGCCGTCTATCATGCATAGGTGGTCGATCGATCGGTCGCCGCAATCCTTCGAAAAGGAGTCTCACGTGTCGGATTCGAGAGCACAGAACGTCGACCAGCACATCGAGCAGAACGCCGACCAGCACGCCGACGACTTCGAGGGCCACGGCATGCCCGGCCAGAACGTCGACCAGAACGTCGAGCAGCACATCGAGCAGAACGCCGACCAGCACGCCGACGACTTCGAGGGCCACGGCATGCCCGGCCAGAACGTCGACCAGCACATCGAGCAGCACGTCGAGTAGCTCGCGGTCGGCACCGAACGAGATTCGACCTGCGGGCCCGGCACAGCCGGGCCCGTCGTCGTTCTACGGGACGGGTCTACGGCGCGAGCCGCGTCAGCACCGTCTCGAGCGCCTCGAGCAGCCTGACCCCTGCCACCTCGTCCTCCGCCCGCCCGAGGAGCGCCGCGATCCGGGCCACCACGGCCTCGCTGCCCTCGCCCTGCTCTGCCACGGCCCGGGCGCGACGCGCCGTCTGCAGCAGATCGAGGCCGATCGCCGCCTGATTCGCGAACAGGATCAGGAGGTCGATCTCACCGAGTGAGAACGCCCGGTCCTTGGAGCGGTCGAGCACCTGCAGGACGCCGAGCATCGTCTCGCCGTTCGCGAGCGGCACCGCCATCAGGCCCTCGGGCACGTATCCCGTGCGCTCGGCAGCCTGGCGGGCGAAGCGCGGATCCTGCTGGAGATCGTCGATCACGATCGGCTGGCCCGTGACGAGCACCCAGCCTGCGATCCCCGTGCTCGAGGGGATCCGCATCCCGATCAGGTCGTCCTCCCCCTCGCCCGAGACCGCCTCGAAGACGAGCTCGTCCGTCTCCCGGTCGAGGAGGAAGATCGACGAGGCCCTGGCGCCGAAGATCGCACGCGCCACGTCGACGATCGACTGCAGCAACGCGCGATGGCTCTCCTCGGACGGGAGCATCCCGGCCGCGACGGCCTCCTGGTAGCTCGAGCCTTCCGTCATGTCGTGCCTCCCGTGTTCGATGCCGTCAGGTAGAGGACGCTCTTCAGCTGAAAGGGTGTCAGCCCCGGGTGCTTCGAAAGCACGAGCGCCGACAGGCCGGCGATGTGCGGGGCGGCGAAGCTGTTGCCCGTGCACCGCAACGTGTTTCCGCCGGCCCACGCCACGTCGATGTCGATGCCACGCGCGAAGAACTCGACCGGCGGGTTGGGATTCGCATACCACTCCCACGAGTCGGTCCCCTCGTGGCTCCCCACCGAGATCACCGAGGAGAATCGCCAGGGATAGCTCTCCACCGGCATGTTGTGCGCGGAGGCGACGAGGACGGTTCCCCGGAAGTACGCGCTGTCTGCGAGCTCGTGCAGCAGCTCGGCGAACTTGCGTTTCGTCGTCGAGAGGCTCAGATTGACGACGTCGTAGCGCTGCTCGATCGCGTAGCGGAGGCCGCCGAGGATCAGGTCGGCGCTGCCCGTGTTCCCCGCTCCGAGCACCCGCACGCTGTGGAGGCGGCAGGCGGGCGCAAGCGACCGGACGATCCCGGCGCAGGCCGTGCCGTGCCCGCACACGTCGCCGATCTCGTCCTGCCCGATCGAGACCTCCTCGCCCTCGAGGCTCACGGCGACGGCGCTCGTGAGCCCTCCGACGAGGGGGTGGTCGCCGTCGACGCCGCTGTCCAGGATGCAGACGTCGACGCCCTCACCCGTCGCGCCGCCGATCGCCCAGCCCTTCGTCACCCGCTCCGGCCATTCGGCCGGGATCCCGATCGTGGCCTGCGCCTCGGTGGTCAGGCTCCAGGCCGGAATCAGGCGCTCGCTCACGCCACCCGCTCCAGCCCGGACGACAGGCTGAAGCCTGTCGTCGGCGCGGCGACCGGCTTCAGCCGGTCGCCCGGGCTCACGAGCTCATCCTTAGCGCCACCAGCGCCCCGCCAAGGGTTGACACCGGGCGTCTCATGCGGCACCCAGCGCCCGCTCGCGGGCCCCGGCCGCAGCGGTGACGAGCAGAGCGGCGCGCTCCGAGTGCCTGTCGCCGGGGACGATCGCGAGATTGATCTCGACGAGGTGTGCCGCCGCCCGCGTCGCGGCCTCGGCAAGCGCCGCGGCCGCCGTCGCATCGGGGCGGAGCTGCGGTGACCCCTCGGCAGCGGCAGTGGCGGCGAGCTCCGCCACGTCGGCGGCGGTCTCGGCGATGTGCAGGGGCACCTCCGCCGCCCGCAGGAGCGCGCTGCCGAGCGCGAAATCGCGTTGCTCGGGGTTTCCGGAGCGGTCTCGCATGGTCACCAGGACCAACTCGAAGGCCGCTGCGTCGTCGTCGCCGAGCGCCGTCAGACGCGAGCGGAGCGCCCGTGCCTGCGAGGCCACTCCCGCGCCGTCCGCCCAGCCGGCGGAGCCGCGGGCGACCATGGTGACGAGCGCGGCCGCCATCGCTGCGGTGGCCGCAGCAGCCGTTCCCCCACAGGGCGACGGCGCCGGAGCCTCCAGCTCGTCGAGGAACCGATCGAGCTCGCTTCCCGTGGCGGCCGGCGTCGACGGTTTCGGCGGCGTCGCGTCCGTCACGTCGCGAGGCGTCTGCGCAGGTGCTCGACGACGACAGGGCGTGGCTCGACTCCGGCGACGCGCAGGGCGTCCTCGAGGTCGTCGACGAGAGCCTGGCGGAACGCGGCGTCCTGCTCGGCGCGCTCCACGAGCGCATCGAGCTCCGCACGCGCCCGTGGCAGCTCCTGTGCCGCTTCGACCCAGCCGGCCCGGGCCGGAGGGAGGAGGCGCAGCAGCTCGCCGAGGCGCTCTTCGTCGTATGTCGTCATTCGATCACCATGTCTACACGACGGGGGAGAGGGGTGGATTCTTCCATCAGCGATCGAGCTCTGTCCGCAGACGGCCGAGGCAACGCGAGATCCTGCTCGCGATCGTCCCTGCGGGGATCGAGAGCGCCTCGCCGATCGTGCGGTAGCTCTCGTCCCGGGCGAAGAAGCGGTCGAGGATCTCCCGACATTCGCTGCCGAGGTGGGAGAGCCCGTCGCGTACGGTCATCGCCTCGTCCAGCCTCGCAATCGCGTCGTCGGCGACTTGCTCCTCGACCTCCTCGACCGGCACGACGCGGCCCGAGGCCCGGATCACGTCGAGGCAGCAGTTCCGCGTCAGCTGCCCGACCCACGGCCGGATTGCGTCGTCGGAGCGGAGCGAGCCGAGCCGCTCGTAGACGCGTAGGAAGACGTTCTGGAACACGTCCTCGGCGTCGTGGGGGGGTAGGCGGAACGCCTGGGTGGCAATCGCCGAGACGTACCGTGAGAACCGCTCGACGAGCGCGTTCCATGCCTCCGGATCGCCGGCCCGGCAGCCGGCGACGAGCTCTGCGTCGGACGGGGTGGCGTCCAGCGTGTCGGCCACGGCCGGCTCAGCGGGACTGTGCTGCGCGGAGCCGCTCGGCGAGAATCTCGAGGAGTTTCCAGGCGAGCTCGGGGCGGTGCTCGACGAAGGGGCGAAAGCTCCAGACCGGGAGCGCATACGCCACCATCGGCGACGCCGCCGTCACCGTCGCCGAGCGGGCCGACTTGTCGACCAGCGCGATCTCACCGAACGAGCTGCCCGGCCCGAGCGTGCCGACGGCCTCGCCGTGAACCGTGACGGTCGCTTCGCCGCTCTCGACGATGAAGAAGTTGAGGCCGTCGACGCCCTCTGTCGCGATTTCGACTCCCTCGTTGAAGCGGCGCTCGACGAACTCGAGCGCGAGGTTCGCGACGGTCTTGTCGTCGAGGTCGGAGAAGAGCGGCACTCCGCGGATGAGATCGGCTGATGGTTGGGACATGGGGCGGACCTTACAGCTCCGGCGCGCCCGTGTCACCTGGAGGCTTGATGTGGGTTGGGAGTGTGGCTGGGGCGGTTCTGCACCAAGGAGCGTGTTCGACGAGGGCGGCGGTAAGGCTGGTTGCCTTGGTGTCGTCCTCGGTGGACGCGATCCGCAGTGTGCAGGATCGCATCCAGACGTGCTCTCAATGTGCATCAAGCCTCCGGGTGGCGACGGGCGTTCTCCGTACCTGCGGCGGGAGCACCGGCTCGAGCGCGAAGGTGAGCGCGGTGGCGGCGAGACAGAGGGTGGCTGCGCCGAGCCACACGCCCGTCGGCCAGGCGTCGAGGACGACGCCGCCGATCGCCGGCCCGAGCGCGAAGCCGACGCTCCACGAGAGCGCAGAGAGCGCCATGTAGCGCCCGTACAGGCGAGGCTCGGCGAGGTCGGCGACGAGCGGCCCCTGGACGGCTCCGTGGAGGCACTCGCCGATCGCGAACAGCGCCATCGCGGCTGTTACGAGGGTGATGGCGGCAAGCCCCGCGAGCCAGATACCGGCGATCGGCACGAGCAGCCACGACATCGCCCAGGTAACACCGAGGAGGGCGAGGACGCGCGTCCGGCGCCTCCCCTCGGTCCTGCGCGAGATCGGCAGCTGCGAGAGGACGATCACCACCGTGTTGACGAAGAACACGAGCCCGATTGCCCGCTCGCTGACTCCGGCCTCGTTCTTCGCGTAGGCGGGCAGGAGCTCGAAGCCCGAGAACCCTCCGAAGATGAAGAGAGCATTGAGCCCGATCAGGCTCATGAAGGCCCGATTGCGGAGCACGTCGCGGTAGGTGCCCGCCTCGTCCTTCGGCGGCACGGGGCCGAGATCGGGCGCGGGCACGAAGAGATAGAGAATTGCGAGGTAGACCAGGAACGTCACGGCGTCGAGCGCGAACAGCACGGTGAAGGACCCGGGTCGCTCGGCCGACGCGATCAGGCCACCCACGAGGGCCCCGAGCCCGATGCCGAGGTTCATCACGACCCGCTGCATCGCAAACGTGATGTGGCGGAGGTCGGGGGGCGTCAACCCCACCAGGAGCGTGGACTGGGCCGGCCAGAAGAAGCCGTTGCCGACACCGGTGACGGTGGCGGCCGCGAACGCCTGCCACGGGTGGTGGACGAACGGGTAGGCACCGAAGCCGAGCGCGAGCAACGCGAGCGCCAGAGCGAGGACGCGGCGCCCTCCGAGCCGGTCGACCAGGGGTCCCGACACGGGGCCGGCGACGAGGGCCACGAAGGCATTGGTCGCGAGCACGAGCCCGGCGACCGTGAGCGAGATCCCCCGGACGTTGTGGAGGTAGATGAGCGTGAACGGCAGCACGATGCCGTTGCCGAAGGCGTTGCAGAGCCCACCGAGCTGCAGCGTCTGAACCGAGCGCGGCAGACGCGTGTCGATGAATGGCAGCTGCACGTCGCCAACTGTACGGCCGGTGCTACGCGAGCGTCAGTACACTGAGATGCCCGAGCGCCCGTAGCTCAGGGGATAGAGCGCGCGCCTCCGGAGCGCGAGGTCGGAGGTTCGAATCCTCCCGGGCGCATAGGAGCTCCGGATCGTTCTACTCGGTGCCGGCGGCTTCGAGGCGCTGAAGACGCCAGTCGATCGCCGATCCCATCCGGTCGAGCTTCGCGAACATCTTCTCGCGCTCGGCCTCCAGGGCTGCTTCGGCCGCGTCGAGCCGGCGGGCGAGGGCACGGGCATCGGCGCTGCCTCCCGCCGACGCGACGCCGTCCGGGGACGTGACAACGCCACCACCGCCGGCAGCGGCTCCGGCGGCGACGTCTTCGATGCGCGCCTCGAGCTCGTCCATCCGCTGCGCCACGCCGCGCGATCGCATCACCTCCGCGATGGCGCGCTCCTGCGCGCCGAGATGCATGCCCATCCGCTCGATCGCCATGCGGAGGCGCTCGAGCTCGCCCTCCGTATCGCCGTCGGAGCGTTCCGGTGCGGCCGGCCGCTCCGCGGGGCGTGCCGGATCGGCGGGAACCGCTGCCAGGGCGCCGGCGAACAGCTCGGAAAGGCCGTCGATCCGTTCGCCGAGGAGCGCCGCCTCCTCTGCCCACCCGCCCTCGGCCGTAGGTGCCTGCATGGTGATGCCGGCCAGCCCCTCCCGGAGGTCCTCCGCGAGCTCCTGGCGCAGCGCCGAGAGCTCGGAGCCGTCGTCTGCGTCGGGCTCGGGTCTGCTCTCGAGCGCGCCGACCCGCTCCGCAACCGCTTCCAGCGCGCCCACCAGGTCGTTCCGCGCCGTAGCGACTGCGAGCCGGATCTGCTCCAGAGCGTCGGCGTCGCGTGTCTCGGCCGACGCCCTCTCCGCCACGAGCTCGTCCAGGCGAGCGGCCACCAGCGTCAGCCTCGCACCGAGCTCGGGGTCGCCGGCAGGTCGTGAGGCCAGCTCGGTGGCGGCGGCGCGAAGATCCGCGAGCGAAGCGTCGTCCGTCTCGAGCCTGAGGCGGAGCGCGTCGATGTCCTGGCGGAGTGCCGCCGTCGTGTCGTCGTCGTGCAGCGCCGCAAGGCCGGAGCTCAGCTCATCGATGCGCGCGGAGAGATCTGCGACAGCTGATTCTCCGGCGCCCTCACGCTCGGCCAGAGCGTCGACGGCGGCGCGGAGCTCCGTCGTGGTCGTATCCGCCGCGATCTGTTCGAGTCCCTGCGCGAGTGCCTCCACGCGGTCGGAGAGCGCCGGATCGACGTGCGGACGCGCGTTGAGCTCGTCCAGGGCCACCGCGAGAGCCTCGATCCGGGCCCCGATCTCCTCGTCGCCCTCGCGACGCCTCCCGAGCTCCTCGAGGGCGCCCCTCAGCTCTTCGATCGCCTCGGCGCTCGCACCCGAAGCGGCCACCGCCCCCAGGCTCTCCACGCGGGCGGCCAGGTCCGTGACGAGAGCCTCCATCCGCTCCACGCGTGCATTGCTCAGTCGTGCATCGAGATCGTCGAGACGGCCCTCGACCTCGGGCGACACGGGGGCACGCGCCGCGAGCTCATCGACATCCTGCCGAAGGGCGGCAACCGACGCGGCGTCGGAGGTGGCGGCGAGACGCTCGGCGAGCGCGCTGACCTCCGTCCGAAGCGTTTCCAGGTCGGACGTGGGTGCGACACCCTCGATGCGTGCTGCGAGCTCCTCGATACGCTCCGTGATCTCGGGCCCGAGGACGGGGCGATCGCTCAGCTCGACGATTGCCGACCTCACCTCGTTCAGCCGGCGCGACTCCTCCTCGACGGCGGCGACGATGTCGGCGAGTCGGGAGTCCGTCGCCTGCTGCAACAGGTCCACGTCTTCTCGCGTGACTGCCGTGACCGCGGCCACGGTCACGGCTGCGACCCTGTCGGCCAGCTCGCCCGTCTCGGCCTGGAGCCCGCCGAACGCCTCCTCGAGACCGTTCGTCAGGTGGTCGAGGCGAGCGCTCGTGTCGGCGAGCGCCGACTCGAGCCCGTGGAGGCGTTCGAGAGAGCCGTCGATGTGATCGCGAACCTCCGCGAGGCTTGCCTGAAGCTCCTCGGGCGACACGGCCGCCGTCACGAGCCGCTGGAGCTCGGCCAACAACGGCTCGGTGGCGGCCATTCGGCGTGCGAGGTCGGTTACGGCCGACTGCACCCCGATGACGTAGTCATGGTCATCGTTCGGTAGCTGGCCCTCGGGCGGGCTCCAGGCCGCGACGCTGAACAGCGGCTCGCCTGTCAGCTCGGCAGCTTGCCGGGGGGCCGGCGGCGCCTCTTGCCACTGCTCGGCCAGTGCACTCGCGAGCTCGAGGCGCGTGATCGTCCCGCGGTCGACGAGAATCTGTCCGAGCGGTTTCCCGGTTCTCTCCTGCTCCGCGGTCGAGCTGGCGAGCGCTTCCGCGTCGATGAACCCGTGCGAGAGGAGAATGTCGCCGATCGTCGGGCGTGCCATCCCCTGGGCGGCGACCTGGCTCATGGGGTCGGGTCCCCGCTGTGCGAGGCTGGGTCTTGTCCGTGCCTTCGCCGGAAGGCGCTCGTGCCCACGCTTCGGGTATCGGAGCTCGCACGCCCACACTCGTCACTCCATTCAGGGACGGTGCCGTCGCGATAGGGTCACATCGTGGAAATCGACGCCCGGATCGTCCGTCTCCGACTGGCTGAGACCTTCGTGATCGCGCGAGAGGCGCGCGACTGGGAGGACGTGGTCCAGGTCGAGCTCGGCTGGGGCGCCCACGTCGGCCGCGGCGAGGCCGCCCCGATCGACCGCTACGACGAGACGCCCGAGTCCGCGCTCGCGTTCATCCAGGAGCACGGGCCGCTGCTCGGCGACGACCCGTTCGCGCTGGAGGAGATCGGCGCCCGACTGACCGAGATTCCGGGCGAGCATGCCGCCAAGGCCGCGCTCGATGCGGCGCTGCACGACCTCCAGGGCAAGCTGCTGGGCGTGCCGGTGTGGCGGCTGCTCGGGCTCCCTCGCGTCGGCCCGCCGACGTCATGGACGATCTGGCTCGGCGATCCCGATGACATGGCCCGTCGCACCGAGGCGGTCGGTGGCCGCTTCAGGCGGCTGAAGCTCAAGCTCGGCGGTGGCGACGGCCTCGACGTCGAGCGCGTCCGCGCCGTGCGCTCGCGCACCGACCTGCCGTTGCAGGTCGACGTGAACGAGTGGTGGTCGCTCGCCGAGGCGCTCGACGCCATCCCGCAGCTGGCCGAGCTCGGAGTGGCGTACGTCGAGCAGCCGCTTCCGGCGGGGGACGCCGGCGCGGAGCAGCTGCGGGCGCACTCCGCGGTTCCCATCTACGTCGACGAGGACTGTCACACGCTCGCCGACGTGGCTCGCTGCGCAGAGATCGCGCACGGGATCAACATCAAGCTCGCGAAGTCGGGAGGGATCCGGGAGGCGATCCGGATGGCTCACGCCGCCCGCGCCCTCGGGCTCGGGGTGATGCTCGGATGCATGGTGGAGTCGGGGATCGGGATCGCCGCAGGCTGTGTCGTGGCGCCGCTCTGTGATCACGTCGACCTGGACGGGAACCTGTTGCTCGCCGAGGACCCGTGTCCCGGCGTGGCCTTCGTCGACGGTGTGCAGGTGCCCTCCGAGGAGCCCGGTCTCGGTGTCGGCTAGAGCCCGGCGGCTTCTGATCCTGGCCGAGGGCTACTCGGGCGACCCCCACTACGGCAAGACGATGCGCGGCGTGCTGCGCTACCGCCGCGACGACGTCATCGCGATCCTCGACTCGGCCCGCGCCGGCGAGGACGAGCAGGGAATCCCGATCGTCGCCGACGTCGCCTCGGCGCTGCCGCTGCACCCGACGGCGGCGCTCGTCGGCGTCGCAACCCAGGGCGGCCGGTTCCCGCCCGCATGGCGCGAGGTGCTCCGGCAGTGCATCCGGCACGGAATCGCGATCGAGAACGGGCTGCACGAGTTCGTCAGCGACGATCCCGAGCTCGTCGAACTCGCGGAGACCTGCGGCGTCACGCTGACCGACCTCCGGCGCGCACCTGCCGGGCTCGACGTGCCGACGGGTGCCAACCTCGAGGTGCCGGGCACGATCGTCCTCACCGTCGGCTCGGATTGCGCGATCGGCAAGATGACCGTGTCGCTCGAGCTCGACCGCGAGGCCCAGGCGCGCGGGATCGCATCGCGGTTCGTCCCGACGGGGCAGACAGGGATCGCGATTGCAGGCTGGGGGATCTCCGTCGACGCCGTCGTGGCGGACTTCATCGCCGGAGCTGCCGAGCGGCTGGTCGTGGAGGCAGTCCAGCGTGGGGGAGAGCTGCTCTTCGTCGAGGGGCAGGGAGCGATCACGCACCCCGCCTACTCGGGTGTCACGCTCGGACTGCTGCACGGGAGCGCTCCCCACGTGCTCGTCCTCTGCCATCGGGTGGGCGACACCGAGGTCGAGGGGTATCCGGGCCAACCCCTGCTCTCGCTGCCCGAGCTCGTAGAGCTCTACACACGCGTCGGCCTGCCGGCGCGCCGGCCCGTGGTGGCGTGCATCGCGCTCAACACGGCGCGCCTCGACGACGACGACGCACGCGCCGCGATCGCGGCTGCGGAGGCGTCGACAGGGCTGCCGGCGGACGACCCCGTTCGCTTCGGTCCGGGCGTGTTGCTCGACGCAGTCCTCGATCACCGCTAGGGTTCCGAGGTCTGCTCCCCCGAACGGGGGAGGCGACGACCCAATCTGATGAAGAACACCCGTTCGCATGCCGTCGTCGTGGCCGCCCTCGTGGTGGCCGCCCTC
>Ga0209254_10005771_pt1 | contig 11378 bp, 6 predicted proteins | sample FrelakmetDIP11DI_FD_187148 | JGI IMG/M metagenome (GOLD analysis project Ga0209254, IMG submission 187148) | Freshwater lake sediment microbial communities from the University of Notre Dame, USA, for methane emissions studies - DIP11 DI (SPAdes)... | ecosystem: Environmental > Aquatic >... | reverse complement strand
CTCGTCCTCCTCGGCGGCGACCATCTCGCCCTTGTCCTTTTCCCACTTCTCCCCGCGCATGCGGATCGGCGCAGAGATGTGGTCGGAATACTTCGAGACGATCGACTTCAGCCGGAAGCCTTCGAGCAGTTCGTCCTCGCCCTCCTTCAGGTGCAGAGTGACATCGGTACCGCACTCCGCGCGCTCCGCGGCCTCGATCGAGAACTCGCCGCCACCGTCGCTTTGCCAGCGAACGGCGTCGCCGGATGCAGATCCCGCGCGGCGCGTCACGACCGTGACGCGATCGGCGACGATGAAGCTGGAATAGAAGCCGACGCCGAACTGGCCAATCAGCTGCGCGTCCTTCTGCTGGTCACCGGTCAGCTGCGAGAAGAACTCGCGCGTGCCGGACTTCGCAATCGTGCCCAGGTGTTCGATCGCTTCCTGCCGGTTCATGCCAATGCCGTTGTCCGACACCGTGATCGTGCGCGCCGACTTGTCATGGCGTACGTGGATCGCCAGCTCCCCGTGGCCCTCCATCAGCGCAGGCTGTGCGATCGACTCGAAGCGGAGCTTGTCGAGCGCGTCGGATGCATTGCTGATCAGCTCGCGCAGGAAGATCTCCTTGTTGCTGTACAGCGAATGAATCATCAGCTGCAAGAGCTGCTTGACCTCGGCCTGGAAACCCAGGGTCTGCTTCATCGCCGCATCTCCCGCACCCATCCCCTTGCTCCTCTTTCGATTGACTGTCCAGCGCGTGGCCGCTTCCCGGGCACCCCGTGCGAAGCCCGCTATTTTGCCGAGGATTGAGGCGAACCGCCCGGTTTTCAAGTCCGTCGGCCAGGCCAGTGGGCATGCAGTATCGTCGACGGCTTCCCCCACAACCGACACGGCCGGTCCCGGCCGGAGGACTTACGCGATGCGACCGAACGCGCTGCGACAGATCTGGAACGAGGGGCGCGCCGCCATCAACGGTTGGCTGACGATTCCCGATGGTTTCGCCGCGGAGACGATGGCGCACCAAGGCTGGGACTCGGTCACGATCGACCTGCAGCACGGCATCGTCGACTATGCCGCGGCGGTCCACATGCTGACTGCGATCTCCACCACGCCGGCCGTGCCGATGGTGCGCGTACCGTGGCTTGAACCCGGCATCATCATGAGGGCGCTGGACGCCGGTGCCTATGGCGTCATCTGCCCGATGACCAACACGCGCGCCGAGGCTGAGCGCTTCGTTTCCTACACGCGCTACGCGCCGCGCGGGACGCGCAGCTTCGGTCCGACGCGTGCGCTGTTGTATGGCGGCGCCGACTATCCGCAGCATGCCGACGCGACGATCGTGCGTTTCGCGATGATCGAGACCGCGCAGGCGCTGGAAAACGTCGACGCCATCCTGTCCGTCGAAGGCCTGGATGCGGTCTACATCGGGCCCTCCGACCTTTCCCTTTCGCTCGGCTGCCGGCCGGTGCTCGATGATCTCGACCCGCCTGCAGCGCATGCGATCCAGCACATCCTGGCGCGCGCCCAGGCGCACGGCATCGTGGCCGGCATCCACAACGGCACCGCCGAGACCGCGCAGAAGCGACTGGCGATGGGCTTTCGCTTCGTCTCCATCGCTTCGGATGCGCGCCTGATGGCTGCAGCTGCACAGCAGGCACTGGCGCAGGTGCGCCGGTGAAACCACGCTGATAGCACGGTTCACCTGGGCGAGCGGATTCGCTGGACTGCTGTTCGGCAAGACGATCATCGGGTCGCTTGGATCATCTATAGAGCCGTCGCGGTCGCACTGGTTGCGGCCGGACGGTTGATGTCGACACGGAGGTCTCGCGGATGAACTTCGAGTACTGCACGTTGGATGTGTTCACCGAGCGCCGCTTCGGCGGCAATCCGCTGGCCGTCGTGCTCGATGCACGCGGAATCGACGACGCGACGATGCAGTCGGTCGCGCGCGAGTTCAACTACAGCGAAACCACCTTCGTGCTTCCGCCCGCCGACCCGGCGCATGCCGCACGGGTTCGCATCTTCACGCCGGGGGGCGAACTGCCCTTCGCTGGCCATCCCACCGTCGGGACCGCGTTCGCACTCGCATCGCTTGGCCGCTTCGGCAACGGTGTGCGCGACATCGTGTTCGAGGAAGGCGTGGGCCCGGTGCCTGTCAGCATCGATCGCCGTGCCGACGGTTCGATCGATGCCTGCACCCTGACGACCGCGCAGCCACCCGAGTGGGTCGAAACGATCGAGGATCGCGCCGGCGCGGCCGCGATGCTCGGCCTTGCCGCGAACGCGGTGCTGTCCCGACCCGAGGTCTGGTCCTGCGGCGTGCCCTTCCTGGTGGTACCGCTCGCCAGCGTTGACGCGCTGTCCGCCGCCCGGCTCGAGTTCGAGCGGTGGCAGGCGCTGTTGGGTGGCCGCAGCACACAGAAGGTCTATCCGGTGGCCCGCAGCGGCGACGCCAGTTGGCGTGTGCGCATGTTCGCGCCCGGCTTGGGTGTGGCGGAAGACCCCGCGACCGGGTCGGCCGCCGCGGCGCTCGCGGGATGGCTCGCGCGTCACTCAGCGAGCGAAGGTCCGCAGCACTGGGAAATCCTGCAGGGTGTCGAGATCGGCCGGCCGAGTGCGATCGCACTGTCCTACGACCAGAGCGGCGCCGCCGCTGGTCGCGTCCGCGTCGGCGGCCGTGCGGTGATTGTCGCCCACGGAACGCTGTCGCTGTAGCGAACTACAGCAGCGCGCGGCCGATCGTCGCGACTGCGGTGGTCAGGATGCCGAGCATCAGGTTGGTGGCGACCAGCTTGCGGATCACGTCGAGGTTCGCGGCTGCCGTCGGCCAATCGTTCGCCGCCACCGCGCGTCGCAATCGCGGGAACGGCGCAAAGCGGATGTGCAGGAAGATCCCCATCATCACGAGGCCGATGGCAAGCATCACGTGCACGGATACATGAGCGTTGGCGAATCCGCCGGCGCCAAGAATCAGCCCGATGCCGCTGCCGAGGATGGCGATGATCGCGATCACCACCCAGAAGAAGAAGCGGCCCAGCGCCGTGGCGAGCAGCGGCAGTCTCTGCGGCGGCGGCAACTGGCCCGCTGCCGCCGGGCGCACTGCGACATGCAGCACGAACATGCCACCGACCCAGATGACCACCCCGAGAAGGTGGATGAAGAGCAGCGTCGTATAAAGGAGCCTCATGCGTTATGCCTCGGGCAGCCGTGTCAGGACATAAGGGGGTTTCAGCCTGGAGTCGACCAGCTTGCCCTTGCGCGCCCGGTGTCCGCGCTGCGCTTCCAGCTGAGCACCGACGAGCCTGACCTCGACCGGCTTGCCGGCGGAACCGCGCGTCGCCTGCAACACCGCACCACTGGAAATCGGCAGCGCCGCCAGGAGCTTCTCGCCATCGTCAAGGTCCATCAGTGTGACGCCGCGCCCGCCGCCCGCGAGCGCCTTGATCTCGCTGGCGTCGAACACCAGCACGCGCCCCTTGGCGGACAGGCAGGCGATCTGCCGGTCGCTGGCCGCCTTGACAAGCTGTGGGCGCAGCGGCTCGGCACCCTCCTCGACCGTGATGAACTGCTTGCCGGCCTTCTGCCGGGACACCAAGTCGCCAAGCGATGCCGCGAATCCGTAGCCATTGCTGGTCGCCAGAAGCAGCGGCGCATCCGGCGGGCCCGCAACATAGCTGACCAACTTCGTCCCGGCCTCAAGCTCGATCATCGAGCTGACGGGTGCGCCGTCTCCGCGCGCCGACGGCAGCAGGGCCACCGGCACCGAATACACGCGGCCGTTGCTGCCGATCGCGATCAGCTGGTCGACGCTGCGGCACTCGTAAGCTTCGTACAACGCGTCGCCCGTCTTGAAGCCGAATTGCGCCGGATCATGGCCATGTCCGCTGCGCGCGCGCACAAAGCCTTTCTCAGAGACGATCACCGTCACCGGCTCGTCCAGCACCTTGACTTCGACGGCCGCGCGCTCGGCCTCCTCGATCAGCGTGCGCCGTGCATCGCCGTACTTCTTCGCATCGTCCTCGATCTCGCGCGCGACCTGCTTGCGCAGCACGGCGTCCGATCCCAGCAGCTTGCGCAGCCCGCCCTCTTCCTTGCGCAACTCGGCCAGCTCCTGCTCGATCTTGAGACCTTCCAGCCGCGCTAGCTGCCGCAGCCGGATCTCCAGGATGTCCTCGGCCTGGCGCTCGGTCAGCTTGAACGCCTTGATCAGGTCCGCCTTCGGCTCGTCCGAGTTGCGGATCAGCTTGATGACCTTGTCGATATTCAGCAGGACCGCCTGCCGGCCCTCGAGGATGTGGATGCGATCCTCGACCTTCTGCAGCCGATGCTGGGAACGACGGCGCACCGTGTCGACCCGGAACTCGATCCACTCCAGCAGGATCTCGTTGAGCGGCTTGCAGCGCGGCCGGCCATCGCGGCCAATCATCACGAGGTTGACCGGCGCTCCGGTTTCCATGCTCGTTTGCGCCAGCAAGGTCCGCACGAACTCGTCGCGGTCGACCTTCGACGTACGCGGCTCGAAGACCAGCCGCACCGCCGCATCCTTGCCGGACTCGTCGCGCACGGTGTCGAGCACCGATAGCATCAGTTGCTTGGTCTGCTGCTGTTCGGCAGTCAGGGCCTTCTTGCCGGCCTTGACCTTCGGATTCGTGAGCTCCTCGATTTCCTCGAGCACGCGCTGCGCCGAGGCCGAAGGCGGCAGCTCGGTAACGACCAGCTGCCATTGCCCTCGCGCCAGTTCTTCGAACTCGTAGCGCGCGCGCACCTTGAGGCTGCCGCGGCCACTCGTATAGATGTCGCGGATGTCGCTGCGGGACGAAATGATCTGACCGCCGCCTGGGAAGTCCGGCGCCGGAAGCTTTGCCAGTACCTCGTCGAGCGAAGCCTTCGGATTGCCAAGCAGCAGCAGCGTGGCCCCCGCCACTTCGCGCAGGTTGTGCGACGGGATCTCGGTGGCCATGCCGACCGCGATGCCTGACGCACCGTTCAACAGCACGAAGGGCAGGCGTGCCGGCAGCAGGCGCGGCTCCTGCGTCGAGCCGTCGTAGTTCGGCATGAAGTCGACCGTGCCTTCGTCGATCTCGTCGAGCAGCAGGCGCGCGATCGGCGTCAGTCGCGCCTCGGTGTAGCGCATCGCCGCCGCGCCGTCGCCGTCGCGGCTGCCAAAGTTGCCCTGGCCGTCGACCAGCGGATAGCGCAGCGAGAAATCCTGCGCCATCCGCACCATCGCGTCGTAGGCGGCCTGGTCACCGTGCGGATGAAAGCGGCCGAGCACATCGCCAACGACGCGCGCCGACTTCACCGGCCGCGCCCCGGCCACCAGGCCCATCTCGTTCATCGCGAACAGGATGCGGCGCTGCACCGGCTTCTGGCCGTCGGCGCCGTCGGGCAGCGCGCGACCCTTGACGACCGAGATCGCGTAGTCGAGGTACGCGCGCTGCGCGAACTGGGCGAGCGTCAGCGAGTCGCTGCCGTCGCCGTCGCTGCCGTCGCCGGCGGGAAATAGGGTCTGTTGTTCGAGCATGGAGGTCGCGCACCCAACGGTGCGTGATGCGATTCTACGGAGCCCGCATGGCCGGTGCCGGCCGGTACGGGAGTCAGACGCGACAGCCGGCAGCGAACTCCACGTAGAGCTCGCGCGCGCGGGTTGCCACAGGGCCGATCGGCAGTTCGCGCGCGCCGTACCGCGTGCACGGCATCACCTTGCCGTAATTGCCGGTATTGAAGATCTCACGGGCAGAGTCGAGTTCGTCCGGCTTGACGGTGCGCTGTTCCACGGCGATGCCGACGTCAGACAGCAATTTGATCACGCGCGCCCGGGTAATGCCCGCCAGGAAAGTCCCGTTGGCCGCTGGCGTCACGACCGCGCCATTGCTCGCAACGAAGAACAGATTCGCGGTGGCGAACTCGGCAACGTTGCCTTCGGGATCCAGCACAACGGCATTGTTGAACCCGGCCTCGGCCGCCTCACGCAACGCCCGGGCGACGTTGGGATACAGCGCGGATGCCTTGGCGTCAGTGGTCGCAGCCAGCGGTGACGGCCGACGACGCTGCGACAGATGCGCCGAGAATCCCGCGAAGGGCGGCAACGGTGCGTCGAACACCGTCAGTGCAAACGCACTCTTTTCCGGCACCAGCAGGCCGGCCGTTCCGAATACCAGCGGCCGGATGTACAGGTCGGTATCGGCCGGGAAGCGGTGGATCCCTTCGACAGCGAGCCGCATCAGTTCGTCGATCGGCAGCTCAAGCGTCAGTCCGATCCGCCGTGCTGAGTCATAGGTGCGCTCGCAGTGCGCACGCAGGTCCGGCGCCATACGATGGATCGAGCGCGCGCCGTCGAAGATCGTCGAAGCGAGCCAGACGCTGTGATCCATCGCACCGATCAGCGGGACGTTGCCGTCGTGCCATGCGCCTTCGAAATACGTGGTGTGCAGCGCAGTCTCCTAGTGCATCAATGACCGCTCGCGACCGGTGCCGCGGCGATCGATGAAAAGCTTGATGAAGTCGTCGCCGGGCATCGGGCGGGCAAAGAGGTACCCCTGCGCGGCATCGCATCCCAGATGCTGCATCCAGGTCTGCTGCGCCTGCGTCTCGATCCCCTCCGCCGTGACGCTGATGCCGAGCGAGCGGGCCATCTCGATCACCGCCTTGACGATTGTCAGTGTGCGCGCATCGCGCATGCATTCGACGGTAAAGCTACGGTCGATCTTCAGCCGATGGATCGGCAGGTCGCGCAGGTGCGCGAGGCTCGAAAAGCCGACGCCGAAATCGTCGAGCGCCAGGCGCACGCCGGCATTGCGCATGCGCACCAGGTTCTCTCGTGATACCGCCGACGTGTCGAGCAGCCCGGTTTCCGTGACCTCGACCTCGATCTCCGACGGCGCCACTTCGTAGGCGTTCAGCACGTCGAGCAGGCCCTCGACGCAGCCGAGCTGGCGCAGCTGCACGCCGGACATGTTGATCGCCACCGGCGGGACGTCTAACTGCAGATGGCGCCATTCCTGGCGTGCGCGGCAGGCTTCGCGCAGCACCCAGTCGCCCAGTCCGACGATCAGGCCGGACTCCTCGGCGATCGGGATGAACTCGGCGGGCGAGATGTCGCCCAGTTCAGCATCGCGCCAGCGGATCAGCGCCTCGGCACCGATCATCTTGCCGTCGGCAAGCGACACCAGCGGCTGGTAAAAGAGTTTGAAGTCGCGCGACTCGACCGCCTTGCGGAGCCGCTGTTCGAGCCGCAGTCGCAAGTCGACACGCCGCGCCACCGTCTGCGTATAGAACGCATAGGTGCGGCGGCCGCTGTCCTTGGCCTGGTACATCGCCGCATCGGCGGCGTTCAACAGCGAGTCGAGATCGATGCCGTCCTGCGGGAAGAAGCTGATGCCGACGGACGCCGTCACGGCGATCTCCATACCGAGGATGCGCGCCGGCTCGCAGATCGCATCGATCAGCTTGCGCGCGACCTCGACCGCAGCATCGGGTCGCTGCAGATCCACCAGCAGCACGACGAGCTCATCCCCGCCGCGACGCCCGAGCAGGTGTGGCTCGCCGACGACATCGCGCATGCGGCTGGCGACGATCGCGAGCATCTCGTCGCCGACGCGGTGACCGTAGCCGTTGTTGAGCAGACGGAAATTGTCGAGATCGATGAACAGCAGCGAGCAGCGCTTGCCTTCGGCGTAGGACGTCGCCAGCAGCCTGCCGGCGCGCTCGTCGAAGGTCTGGCGGTTCGACAGTTGCGTAAGTGCATCGACGGTTGCGAGCCTCTCGATGCGCTCCTGCGCCCGGATCTGTTCGCTGATGTTCTTGCCGATGCCGCGGTAGCCGCGGAATCTGCCTTCGGCGTCGAACACCGGATCGCCACTGGTCAGGTGGTAGACCAGAGAGCCGTCGGGCATCCAGCGACGGAACATCACGTCACGGAACGGCCGGTGCGCAAGCAGCGTGGCGCGATGCTCGTCCCACGAGGACGGCTGGATCAGTTCGCCGGGCAGCTCCCAGCGGTGCTTGCCGATGACCTCGTCCTCGCTCAGGCCGAAGGATCCCCGGGCGCCCTGCCGCAGCACCGTGAAGCGCAGGCCGTCGTCCATTTCCCAGTACCAGTCGGACGAGAGCTCGGTCAATGCGCGGAAACGCGCCTCGCTGTCGGATATGCGCGCAATCAGCGACTCGCGTTCGGTTACGTCCCAGGCCAGGCCGCGATAGCCGACGAACTCACCACGCTCGAACACCGGCTGGCCGGCGAGCTCGTAATACGCGATCTCGTCGCCGTTGCGCAGCTTCAACTTGAAGTTGCGGAACGACTCGCGCCTTACGACCCGCTCGCGCAGCACGGACCAGTCGACCGGAAACGCCGGATCGATGTGCTCGATCTCCCAGAAGCGCCGGTTCAGCGTCCACGCTGCGAAGCGCTCCTGCCGCGCCGGTTCACCGCGCACCGCGGTCACCCGCAGGTCGGTATCCGTCTCCCAGTACCACTCGGTCGCAAGCATCGTGAGCGCTCGGAATCGCTCCTCACTGCGCCGCAGCGCTGCCAGCATGTCCTCGCGCTCGGTGACGTCGCGTCCGGCACCGTAGTAGCCCTGGAACTCGCCCTTCTCATCGAAGATCGGCTTGCCGGTGACCGCGATCCACATCGGCGAGCCGTCGCCGCGACGGGCGCGGTACGTGAACCAGGGAAACGGCTGCCGCTGCGCGATCCGCGCCCGGTACTCCGCGTACTGGTTCGGATCGGCCTCGAAGCCGGGCATCTCCTCGCGGCGCTGCCCGAGCAGGCGGTCGGGCGCGGCCTTGACGTGCTCCTCCATCGCGGCGGAGAACTCGACGAAGCGTCCTTCGGCATCCTGGCGCCAGAACCAGTCGTAGGTCAGCGCCGCGAGATCGTCGATCAGCTTGCGGCGCTTGCTGAGCTCGTGCTCGATGACCTTCTGCTCCGTGACATCGCTGCGGAAGCTGATGATGCCGCCACTTGCGGTCCGGCAATCGGTCATCAGCAGCCAGCGCCCCCGATGATGGCGTGCCACCTCGCTGACTTCCGAACCGCTGCGACGGCGGCGTTCGCCATCGGCGATGAAGTCCACCAACGTGCGCCCGTCGATGACCTCGGCCGGAGCGACGCGGTAGTACGCGGCCATCAAGTCGCGGTAGCTGCGGCCGGGAACGAGCTGGGCCTTCAGCTCCAAATACAGCGTGCGATAGGCTTCATTGCATCCGATCAGGACGTCGCCGGCATCCCACAACGCGACGCCGACATTCATCGACTCGATCGACTCTTCCCACAGGCGTGCTCGGTCACGCGCGCGGCGCTGCGCCCCCCAGACGATTGCGATCCAGGCGAGCACCAGCAGGCCCAGCACAAGGGCAACAATGCGCTGCGTCCATTCCAGAAACGGCATCAGCGCGGGGTTGGCGCTCGGCACGGTCTGAGGCAGCAGCCATGGCGGCAGGAGGCTTGCGAGCAGCGCCGCCGCCAGCGCGCCGATGCACCAGCTCAGCCACGCCGGTCTGGGTATGGCAATCGCTGCGTCGACGGTGGATGGCGGCTTTGCGGTGCCGCCGGATGACTGCCCCTGTGTCATGCGGAATTTCTGGTTTGTTGTCCGCCCTGGCGGCCGCGCGCAAGTATGCGCGCAAGGAACGTCCCCAAAAAAGACTTGTTCAGGGGAGGCAACCCGTCAAACCACCGGTTCGCGTTGCTGCTAGACGTCCGCATCGACCTCGTGGCCGTGCTCTTCCAGCCAGGCGCGTCGCGCCTGGCTTTCGGCACGGCCCATCAGCATCGTCATCGTCGCCGCGGTCTTCTCGGCCGGAAGATCGCCGAGTCCGACACGCAGCAGCCGACGCGTGTCGGGATTCATCGTCGTTTCCCACAGCTGCTCCGGGCTCATCTCGCCGAGTCCCTTGAAGCGCGCGATACTCCAGGCCGACTCCTTGACGCCCTCATCGCCCAGCTTCTCCAGCGTGGCGTCGAGCTCGGCGTCGTCGAGGCAATAGATGCGACGCGCCGGGCGCTTGCCCTGCGCATTGACGTCGACCCGAAACAGCGGCGGCCGCGCGACGAAGATGTGGCCGCGGTCGACCAGCTGCGGGAAATGCCGGAAAAAGAGCGTCAGCAGCAGCACCTGGATGTGCGAACCATCGACATCGGCATCGGCGAGGATGCAGACCTTGCCGTAGCGCAGCCCCTCGAGATTCACGTCGTCCGACGGGCCGTGGGGGTCGACGCCGATCGCGACGGCGATGTCGTGCACCTCGGCGTTGCCGAACAGCCTGTCGCGCTCGACTTCCCAGGTATTGAGCACCTTGCCGCGCAGCGGAAGGATCGCCTGGAACCCCTTGTCGCGACCCATTTTTGCCGAACCGCCCGCCGAATCCCCCTCCACGAGGAACAGCTCGTTGCGGGCAATTTCGGTCGATTCGCAGTCGGTCAGCTTGCCGGGAAGCACAGCCACCGCGGATCCCTTCTTCTTCTCGACTTTCTGTCCCGCCCGGACGCGCGCCTGCGCCTGCCGGATCACCAGTTCCGCCAGCTGACGACCCTCGTTCGGATGCTGGTTCAACCAGAACTCGAAATGCGGCCGCACGAAAGAGGACACCAGCCGCAGTGCGTCGCGGCTGTTGAGGCGCTCCTTGATCTGGCCCTGGAACTGGGGATCGAGCACCTTGGCAGAGAGTACGAAGCTCGCGCGCGCGAACACGTCCTCCGGCAGCAGTTTCACCCCCTTCGGAAGTAGCCCGTGCGCATCGACGAACGCGCGCACCGCGTTGAAGAGGCCATCGCGCAGTCCGGCCTCGTGCGTTCCCCCGGCGGGGGTCGGGATCAGGTTCACATAGGATTCGCGGGTTACCGGGCCGTCCTCGGTCCAGACGACGACCCAGTTCGCGCCCTCGCCCTCGGCGTAGGTCTGATCCTCCGCATCGGCGAATCCGCTCGACTCGAACGGAGGCAGCAGCGGATCGACGGGCAACGACGCCAGCAGATACTCGCGCAGGCCGCCCTCGAAGCGCCAGTGCTGGACCGCCCCGGTCTTTTCGATTGTCAGTGTGACTTCCGTACCGGGCAGCAGCACGGCCTTGCTGCGCAGCAGGCGTTCCAGTTCATCGACCGGCACCTGTGGCGAATCGAAATACTTGGCGTTCGGCCAGGCGCGCACGCGCGTGCCCGTACCTTTGGCCTGGCCCTTGGCCGCCGCCGATCGCAGCGGCTGGCTGACCTCCCCGTCGGCAAATCCGATCGTGTGCAACTTGCCATCGCGAAAGACCGTGACATCGAGCTTCGCGGACAGCGCGTTCGTCACCGAGACACCGACGCCGTGCAACCCGCCGGCAAACGAGTACGCGCCGCCGGCGCGCTTGTCGAACTTGCCGCCGGCATGCAGGCGCGTGAACACGATCTCGACGAC
>Ga0209254_10005770_pt1 | contig 11379 bp, 8 predicted proteins | sample FrelakmetDIP11DI_FD_187148 | JGI IMG/M metagenome (GOLD analysis project Ga0209254, IMG submission 187148) | Freshwater lake sediment microbial communities from the University of Notre Dame, USA, for methane emissions studies - DIP11 DI (SPAdes)... | ecosystem: Environmental > Aquatic >... | reverse complement strand
CTCCAAAATCAGACGCAGCCTCGTTTCCAAGCTGATTCTCAGCGTGGGGGTCATTCTGCTGTTGACGATCTCCACCTGGTCCTATTTCAGCATCACTTACCAGAAAAAAAGCCTGGAGGGAGAAGTCGTCTCCGGGACCGAGAGGCTCAGCAACACCATCAAGCTCGGAACCCACTACTCCATGATGCTCAACTCCCGCGACGACATCAACCAGATCATCAACAATATAGGGCGCCTGGAGCAGATTCAGAACATCCGGATCTACAACAAGGACGGGGCCATCAAGTTTTCCAACCGCCCCGAAGAGGTGGACCAGGTCACCAACATCAAATCCGAGGCCTGCCACATCTGCCACCACTCCGATCCCCCGCGTGTGGACGTGGAGCTCTCCGACCGCACGCGGTATTTCAAAGAGGACAAGGGCCCCCCGCTGCTCGGCATCATCACCCCGATCTTCAACGAGGCCGGGTGCTCCACCAGCGACTGCCATTTTCACCAGCCGGACAAGAAGGTTCTGGGAGCGCTGGATGTGGTGGTGTCGCTGGCCGATACGGAAACCGAAATCCGTTTCATGGAGAAGGGGGTCATCGGGTTGGCCCTGGCCGCCTTTCTCGTGACCTCCGCGATCATCTTCGTTTTTGTCATGAGATTCGTGAATCGTCCCATCCGGAAGCTCATCGCCGGAACGGAGTCCGTCTCCCGAGGGGAATATTCCACCCGCCTGGATATCGCCCGGCAGGACGAGATAGGCCAGCTGGCCGCGGCGATGAACTTCATGTGCCAGGAAATCGGGCAGAAACAGACCGAGTTGAACAGCCAGCGGGACGAGTATCTGAACCTGTTCAACACCGTGCCCTGCATCATCACCGTTCAGGATCGGAACTACCGCCTGCTGCAGTATAATCGGGAGTTTTCCGAACTCTTTGCCCCTCGCCCCGGCGATTACTGCTATCAGGCTTACAAAGGGCGCACCTCCAAATGTGTCAACTGCCCGGTGGAAAAAACATTCCAGGATGGGACGTCGCACGACAGCGAGGAGGCCGGCATCCACAAGGACGGCTCCCCGGCCTTCTGGATGGTGAAAACCTCACCGATCCGCAACGCCCAGGGCGAGGTGGTGGCCGCCATGGAGGTCAACCTCGACATCACCCACTTGAAACAGCTCGAGCTCATGCTCGAGCGCTCGGAACGCAAGTATCACGAGATCTTCAACAACATTCCCAACCCGGTCTTTGTGCTGGATGCGGAGTCCCTGGAAATCCGCGACTGCAATGACGCCGTGCAGACGGTTTACGGGTACCCGAAAAGCCAAATCATCAACCGTTCCTTCGTCGAGCTTTTCCCAACGGAGGAGCAGCCGCGCTATGTCGCCAAGGTGATGAGATCAAGTGCCATTCACCAGGCCAGGCAGATCCACAAGGACGGCCGCACCCTGTTTGTGGACATGTGGATTTCGCCGGCGGAATACCCCGGGCGGCGGGCGCTGCTCGTGACCACGAGCGACATCACCAAGCGTCTGGAAGCCGAGCAGCAGCTGATTCAGGCCAGCAAAATGGCCACCCTGGGCGAGATGGCCACCGGGGTCGCCCACGAGCTGAACCAGCCCCTGGCGGTGATCAAGACCGCCAGCCGATTTTTCATCAAGAAGGTAAAAAACAACGAACCCATCCTTCCGCACCTGCTGTCCACCATGGCTGAGGAGATCGACAGCCATGTCGACCGGGCCAGCCGCATCATCAACCACATGCGGGAGTTCGGCCGCAAAAGCGACCGCAAACTGGACTCCATCTGCATCAATGACGTCCTCAGAAAGACCTCCGAGATCTTCAGCCAGCAGCTCAAAGCAAGAGGCATCGACGTCGTATGGGACCTGGCCGACCACCTGCCGCCGGTCAACGCCGATTCCAACCGCCTGGAGCAGGTGTTCATCAACCTGCTGATCAATGCCCGGGATGCGATCGAGGATAAAGTCCAGGCAAGCCCCCATCTCAAGGGCGAAAAGAAGATCTATCTGACGAGCCGCCGGCGCGACGGGAATGTGCAGGTGGAGGTGCGGGACACCGGCAAGGGCATCCCCCACCCTCTCATTGGAAAGATTTTTGAACCGTTTTTCACGACAAAAGAGGTCGGAAAGGGAACCGGCCTGGGTCTTTCCATAAGCTACCAGATCATTAAGGACTTCGGCGGAACCATCCGGGCCCGATCCCCTGAGGGGGAGGGGGCGGCGTTTACCATCAGTTTTCCGGCGGCCGGAGCGTGACGCATGCAAGAACGGGCTGACAATCGTGTCCTTTTGGTGGATGACGAAGCCGGTATCCGCAAGGTGCTCGGCATCGCCCTGGCCGACAGCGGCTATGAGGTGACCACGGCCGAAAACGGCGAGGCGGCCTTGAGCCTGTTCCGGGAGCTGAAACCGCCCATCGTGCTCACCGACATCAAAATGCCGGACATGGACGGGATCGAGCTCCTGCAGCACATCAAGGCCGAAAGCCCCGACACCGAAGTGATCATGTTCACCGGCCACGGGGACATGGAGCTGGCCATCAAGAGCCTGAAATACGACGCCACCGATTTCGTCACCAAGCCGATCAACGACGAGATTTTGGAAATCGCCCTCAAAAGGGCCCGCGAGCGCATCAGCCTGCGTCGGCAGCTGCGGGAGCACACCGAAAACCTCGAGCGGTTGGTGGAAGAGAAAACCCGCGATCTGCTCGAGGCCGAGCGGATGGCGGCGGTGGGCCAGACCGTGGCCGAACTCTCACACACCATCAAGAACATCGCCAATTCGCTCAAGGGCAGCATTTTTGTCCTGGGGAAAGGGGTCGAGCTGGATGAGAAGGAGTACATCCTCGAGGGGTGGCGGATGGTGGAAAGCAACGTGGAGAAGATCAAAAATCTCTCTCTGGATCTCCTGCACTTCGGCAAATATGCCAAAGTCCAGCTCAGCCGGTGCGATCCCAACCGCCCGGCGGAAGAAGTGCTGCAGTTGATGGCAGCCAAGGCCCGGGACGACGGGGTCCGCCTGGAGGCTGAGTTGAGTCCGGATTTGGCGACGGTACGGATGGACCCGGACGGCATCCAGCGCTGCCTGATGAATCTCATCGGCAACGCGATCGACGCCTGCCGCGACAATACCGCGGGCGCTCACGACATGCGGGTGGCGCTGCGCACGGTCGCGGTGAAAGCGGGGGGCGTTGAATATCAGGTCGTCGACAATGGATGCGGTATGGACGATGATTTGCAACAGCGGCTGTTCCAGAGCTTTTTCAGCACCAAGGGGACCGAAGGCACCGGCATCGGCCTGATGATGACCAAGCGCATCGTGGACCAGCATCAGGGGACGGTCGAGGTCAAGAGTCGCCCCGGGGAGGGCACGACCATGACCATCCGCCTGCCCGCAGGGCCGGCCTCGACCAACCAGCCATGAGCCACGCGGAGGCTGGCCCTGAGATCAAGCCCTCAGCCGATAGTGTTTTTAACGATGCCCACCAATTGTTCCGGGTCGAAGGGTTTCTTCACAAACGCCACCGCGTCCTTGACGGCGTGGTCGCCGTCGATGCCGCTGATGACGATGACCGGCGTGTCGCGCAGCGCCTTGTCCTGCCGGAGCTTGCGGTAAAACCGCGGCCCCCATTCCCCCGGCATTTGGATGTCGAGGGTGATCAGGTCGGGTTTTTCCCGTCGCACCACGTCCAGGCCCTCCATGCTGCTGGTGGCGACACAGGTTTCATAGCCGTTGTCGCTGAACACCGCCTGCAGATATTTAACGATGACGGGGTCGTCATCGATAACCAGGATTTTTTTCGGCATGGCCGGCCTCGCACATTATGGGTTTCCGATCAAGAGAGGTCTATCAGGCTGCTATCGCCGGACGTGGCATTCCCCGCACATGGCCGGCCCCTTCTTTTTCTCCTGGTGACAGCCCTTGCAGTTGAGATGAAAGGCTTTCATGAGCCCTGGTTGGCGGCCTGAATCTTCCAGCCCGTGGCAATCCCCGCAGCGCTTGTCCTCGGACGATTCATCCTCCACGCGTTTCCCGTCCTGATACACGTGATGGCATTCGCCGCAGGCGTCGATGCCCGCCTTTTCGTTGTGACTGTCGTGACGGAATTCGGCGGCGGGGCGCTGGCGGACGGTAAAGGCGTCGGATTTGACGAACACCATCTTCTCCTGCGAGTGGGCGGCGGCGAGCATCAGCACCACGATCATCACCGTCGCCAACGCCGGGATTGCACATCGCCTCATGTCCTTCCCTCCCATCGATCCGCCGGCGTGAAGTCAAAGCACGCCGGGGCTTTGAACGTTGCACGTGCGACCGCGTGCCAAGCGGTTGGTACGGCAAGACCTCAAGCCGCTCCCGCCTTGATTTGGATGCCCCTGGCGCCGAGAGTTTTGCGGCTCTGCTGGGCGGCCTTGCGTTTCTTGGCCGACCAGGACTTTACCTTAGCCAACGCCTGGCTGGCGTATTTGGGGTTGGCTTTAAGACTGTATTCCTCCAGTTTCTCGGAGCCCCTCGCGTCGGCAAATGAAGCCCGTCCCAGCGGCGAGCGCGTGATCACGGTGGTCCATCCTTCCTCGGCGCCGATCCCGCCGAAGGACACGTCGGCGAATTCGGCCGAGTAATCCGGACAGTACCGGCAGGCATGGCGTCTCATGAATTCCAAATTCTCCAGGGGAATGGACCTCACAGGACCTTTTTTGAGATGAACCGTCAGGTTTTCCTTAATGTTGATCTTGCGGACGTCCTCCCAGTTGAACCGGCCGACCTCCGCCAGTTTTCGACGCTGCTCGTCGCCGAAGGTGAAGTTGCCGGAGCAGAACAGCCCCAGGCAGATGTGGATGGCGTCGGAGGGGACGAGGCCGAGGGTTTGCATGCGCCGGACCGACTTGATCTGGCATGAGGTGCCCACAAAGGCCACCCGCTTCAGGCCCTTCTTCAGCATGGGGTCGAACTCTTCGATCTGGGTATGGGTCATGTAGCGGTCGCCGAATTCCTTCATGCCGTGGGAGGTGTCGAAGAAGAAGCCCGCGGCCTCCTTGATCTCCTCGGTGGAGGTCGCCAGGAACGGGCGTCTCCGGTAGGCCCCGGTCTGCTTGGTGACGATGGCCCCGTCGATGCGGCCGCGCTCGAACAGATGCAGCAGCAGGGCCGTAACCACCCCGCCGTCGGTGGCGTTTTTGCGCACGGCCGGGTCGGCCGCCCGTGCGACCGTCGTTTCGATCACCTTTCCGATGGGCGACACCCAGCCCACCCGCTCGCGGGTCTCTTTTTCAATTTCGTCGATCTCGGGGCAGATGGCGTAGCACAGGCCGCACTCGATGCACTTTTCGATGGCGCCGTAGCGGGGCTTGCCGTCGGCATCTATTTCAAGGGCCCCATAGTTGACGGCACTGCAAAAGGTCACGCACCCTCCGCAGCGGTGGCACAGCCCCGGTTTCTGGATCTCCTGAATCAGGTCGAAAAAAGTTTTCATACGGCCCTCCCTTTCTCTGTGGCTGCCGGCACTCCGGCTAAGGACGGTTTTTCCATTACCTCATACAATATGTCTCCCAGGAACTTGACCTCCATTCCAACCCCATAGTGATGATTAATGTCTTCTATCCCGTGATGGCAGTTGTGGCAAGGGGTGATGACCACCTTGGCCCCCCGGACCTTGGCCGCAAAGAGCTGCTCCGCCTTGATGCGGTTGCTCGCGACCCGCTGGGCTTTATAAGGCGGTCCGCAGTTGATCACGCCTCCGCCGGCGCAGCAGCAGTAGTTGTGCTCCCGGTTGGGTTCCATTTCCACGAAACGCTCGCAAATCATATTCACCACGTGCCTGGATTTTTCATGCAGCCCGCCGCCGCGCACGATGTTGCAGGGATCCTGGAACGTGACCGTCTCCGCGTATTTTCGGGCCACCTTGATGCGGCCCTGGGTCAGCAGTTCGTGGTAGAAATCCACGGCATGCACGATCGGGATCGGCGGCATGCTCCAGCCCAGCCAGCGGTTGCCGACGTCGTACACCGAGCGGAAGGCGTGGCCACACTCGCCCATGACGATGCGCTTGACCCGCAGCCGGGCGGCGGTCTCGAAGTGGGCGCGCTTGATGCGGCCCATCACCTCATTGTCGCCGGTGAACATGGCCATGTCGCTGTTGTCCCAGCCCGGAGTGGCCGGCATGGTCCAGTCGACGCCGGCGACGTTCATGATGACGGCCGCCTGATAGATCAGCTGGGCCTGGAACTTCGGCTCCGGGCCGATGACGGAGTACATGACGTCGGCGCCCTCTTTTTCGAGGGGGATGCGCAGGGTGGGGATCTCGGCCTGGGCCTCTTCCTCCTGCCACTGGAGGGTGTCGATCCACTCGTCGTCCTTGATCCACATCTGATTCATGGTGGCGGCGTGGCTGTGGGCCGTCTCCTGGATGTAGAGCGGGGTGACGCCCAGCAGATGGCAGATGCGTCGCACGACCAGCATCAGGTAGGCCACGTCGATGCCGAAAGGGCAATACATGGCGCAGCGCTTGCAGAGGTTGCACTCGGTGGAGGCGATGAGGCGTGCATTCTTGATGAACTCGGGGCTGACCCTGCCGTCTTTCTTCAACATCTCCCACAGCGTCTGCTTGACCTTGCCCACCGGCGAGTAGCGTGGGTCGCGGTCGTTGGAAAGAAAGTAGTGGCAGGCATCGGAGCACAGCCCGCAGTGCACGCAGGTCTCGACGTAGGCCTTGAGGCGGGCACCGGTCTCGGCCTTGATCACCCGCTGGATGACCTTCTGGATTTTCTCTTCGGTCAGGTTGGCCACCCCACGCTCCAACCCCGCGTCGATCGCTTGGTCCTTCGGATTGCTTGCCTCAGCGGCCATCATATTTCATCCTTGCCTAATTGGGTTGTGTTCCGGACTCAACAGGGCTCGAGGGGTCAAGAGGTCCAGGGTTCCAGTGGAGGGAAATAGAGCCACAGATCACTCGATCCCTTGAACCCTCGAATCCTTGAACCCTGTTCCGATCACCAGTCCCGGGCATGTCGGATCCCCCCGAACTCGCTACCCATGTACGCCCGCGTCAGCGGTGCGAACAGCATGTGGCTGATCCGCGTGAAGGGGATGGCGACCAGCATGGCCTCCCCGGTCAGGACATGGAGCAGCGTGAACAGCCGCACGTCGAACCACTGGAAATAAGCGATCAGGCCGGTTGCAAACGGTGCGGCGACCAGTGCGAGGATCACGTAATCGGAGGCGGAGGTCACATAGGCCACCTCCGGGGTCACCCGGCGGCGGATGAAAAAGAAAAGGCATCCGCCGAGCACGATCACGGTCATGACGACGGCCAGCCAGTCCGGCAGCGTCCACCAGCTGACGTTCCAGGATTCGTCCCAGAGAACAACGTGGGCCATCAGGAAAACCGGCGCCGCCACCAAGCAGATGTGAAAAGCGAAGGTGACGATGGTGAGCCAGGGGTGCAGGCGCCAGTTGACCGTGGCGAACGGGGCAAGCCAGTGCAGGATGGAACGCAGGCTGAACTTGAGGCTCATGTAGGTGTAGATGAATCTCTCCTTGCGATGGACCAGGGCGATCAGGTGAATCAGCCGGAAAATGCTTCCGCCGACGAAGACGACAAAGACCGCCCACGCCAGCGGTCCGGTTGCCAACCGGTACAGCGCATCCATGCGTCCCCTCCTATCCGGCGATGTCGGCCACCGGCAAAACCCGCCGGAAATAGGTTTGCCCCTCGATGGTTCGCAGCAGCAGCCGCTCGCCGTCCGGGCTGAAGACCGGGTCCCAGGCGGCGTCACAGTCCCGGGGCCACGGGCGGCCGTTCACGGCGACGGTGTATTTCCCGTTGCGCTGGACCCTGGCTGCGACGCGGCGACCGTCCGGGGAAAAAACCGGCTTCCAGGCCATGTCGAAAGTGCTACGCCAGGCGGTCCCGTCCACCGCCACCGACCAGCGGCCCTTGTCCTTGACCGTCGCCGCCACGTGAGCGCCGTCCGGGCTGAACACCACGTCCGTGACCATCTCATTGAACGTTGCCGGCCAAGGGGACCCGTCGATGGCGACGGTCCAGCGGCCGAACTTGGAGGCGACGATCGCGGACAGTCGTTTGCCGTCGGGCGAGAACATCGCATTCCAGAGCTGAACGAAGCGCCGGTCCCAGATGATGCGGCCGTCTTCGGCGAGCGTCCATTTCCCCTGCACACGGACCGGCGCCACCACGGACCCGCGAACGGGGTGAAAGACCGGCTCCCAGACGCAGCTGAAAATCTGGTCCCAGGGGGTGCCGTTGACTGCGATGGTGTAGTCGTACAGATTGAGCCTGACCTCGGCGGCCAGCTTGCTGGCATCGGTGTTGACGGCCATCTTCCACACATTGACAAAACGTGTGGCCCAGGGGCTGCCGTCCAGGGCGGCCGAATAGACGCCCTGCTGATATTTGAAAATATCGCCTTCGCCCAGCGTGTCCACCTGCACCGCGGCGGCCGTGTGGCTTCCATCCGGGCTGAACAGGGGGTTGGTCATGTTGGCGAAGGTCTGCTCCCACGGCGCGTCATTACAGGCCATGCCATAGGCCATGTCCTGCTGAAAGGCGATGGCGATGCGGCTGCCGTCCGCGTTGAACAAGGTGTTATACGCATACCCGAAGCGGTTTTCCCACGGCGTCCCGTCGATGGCAACCGTCCATTCGCTGTCCTTTGACACCAGGGCCGTGAGCCTGCCGTCCGGCGAATACCGGAGGTACCACATTTTGTCGAAACTCTCCGGCCAGGGTTCGCCATTGACGCATGCGGTGAACGCCCCTTCGCCCGCCTTCACGATGGCGGCAACGGACTCACCGTCGGGGCTGGCTTGAAATTCTTCGATCCATTGAAATTGATTCTGCCATGATGACAGGGGGATTTCTTTTTCGGAGGTGTCCCAGTGCAACTGTGAAGAGCGTCTCATGCAGACTCCTTGCCGTCAGGTGTTGAGGATATGCAAGGCTTCGGCAGTTCAAAGCGCTACACCAAGCGAAGAACGAAATTCCAGAACGCTGAGATCGAGATGGGTGCGCCATGAGATTGTCGGAGGATGAAAAAAATCTATAGCGGATCGAAAACAGAAATGCAAGCCCCTTTGTTTATTAGCAATTATACTTGACACTCCACTCCAGGGTTGGTAACAATAAAGCCTTTATCGAATCAGGAGGACTGCGGAGAAACAGGCCATGACCGACTTTAGATTCCAGGAGATGCTCCCCCTTGCGGAAGACCGCGCCGCTTACCGGCGGCTGACCGACGCGCATGTGTCGGCCGGTTCCTTTGATGGTGCCGAGATCCTCAATGTGGCCCCGGAAGGCCTGACCCTGCTGGCGCAGCAGGCCTTTACGGATGTCGCTCATCTCTACCGGCCCTCGCACCTGAAGCTGCTCGCCGGTGTATTCGAAGACCCGGAGAGCTCGGCCAACGACCGTTACGTAGCCCTGGAGCTGCTGAAGAACGCGGTCATCGCGGCCGAAATGGTCTTCCCCATGTGCCAGGACACCGGCACGGCGATCGTCATCGGCAAGAAGGGCCAGCGCGTGTTCAGCGGCGACGGCGACGAGGAGGCCCTCACCCGGGGCGTTTTCAACGCCTACACCCAGGGCAACCTGCGTTACTCGCAGAACGCGCCGCTGACCATGTACGAGGAGGTCAACACGAAATGCAACCTCCCCGCCCAGGTGGAGATCTATGCCGCCGCCGGGGACGAGTACCGCTTCCTTTTCATGGCCAAGGGCGGCGGCTCCGCCAACAAGACGCTCCTTTTCCAGGAAACCAAGGCCGTCCTCAACCCCAAGACGCTGCTCGAGTTCATGACGAGCAAGATCAAGACGCTGGGAACCGCGCCCTGTCCCCCCTACCACCTGGCCTTCGTCATCGGCGGGACCTCGGCCGAGCTGACCCTCAAGACCGTGAAGCTTGCCACGGCCGGCTACCTTGACGGGCTGCCGACCCAGGGCAGCGAGGGCGGCCATGCCTTCCGCGACCTCGAGCTCGAGGCGGCGCTGCTCAAGGCTTCCCGCGACGTGGGCCTGGGGGCGCAGTTCGGCGGCAAGTGGTTCTGCCTCGAGACCCGGGTGATCCGCCTGCCGCGCCACGGCGCCTCCTGCCCGATCGGCCTGGGGGTGAGCTGCAGCGCCGACCGCAACATCAAGGCCAAGATCACCCGCAAGGGGATTTTCCTCGAGCAGCTCGAGACCGACCCGTCCAGATACCTGCCCCAAGTCAAGCTGGAAGCGGCCCAGGCGGTGCCGGTGGACCTCAACCGGCCCATGGCCGAGATCCGCGCCCAGCTGAGCCGCTACCCGGTGGCGACCCCGCTGCTGCTGACGGGCCGGATCATCGTGGGCCGCGACATCGCCCATGCCAAGCTCAACGAGCGCCTGCAGCGCGGCGAGGGGCTGCCCGACTATTTCAAGAATCACATCATCTACTACGCCGGGCCGGCCAAGACGCCCGCGGGTTACGCCGCGGGGTCTTTCGGGCCCACCACGGCCGGCCGCATGGACGCCTACGTGCCGGTCTTCCAGGCGCAGGGCGCATCGCTCGTGATGCTCGCCAAGGGCAACCGCACCCGGGGGGTGACCGATTCCTGCAAGGCGCACGGCGGGTTCTACCTGGGGTCCATCGGCGGCACCGCAGCGCGCCTCGGCAAGGAGTGCATCACCGGCATGGAGGTCGTCGAGTACCCCGAGCTCGGCATGGAGGCCATCTACCGGATCACCGTAAAGGATTTTCCGGCCTTTATCATCGTCGATGACAAAGGTAACGACTTTTTCGAGAAGATTTTGAAATAAGGGGTCAAGGATTCAAGGGTCCGAGGGGTCGAGTGAAAAGAGAATCCGGCTCATTTCGACCAAATAGTCCGATCCTGTCAGGCGAAGGAATCAACGATCGCACTCATCGAAGGAGTTAAGCGCCAAAGGGATTGAGGGTTCAGGTGAATCAGACAGCGCTATTCACTTGCTTCACTTGAACCCTTGACCCCCCGGCCCCTTGCCCCCTTCTTTATTAACCGGCTTCACTATCGAATACCTTCTCAAGGAGAACCGCATGGCCAAGCAGAAAATGAAAACCATGGACGGCAACACCGCGGCGGCTCACGTGGCCTATGCCATGAGCGACGTGGCGACCATCTACCCCATCACCCCGTCGTCCCCCATCGCCGAGATCGCCGACGAATGGGCGGCCGCCGGCCGCAAGAACATCTTCGGCCAGACCATGACCGTGCGCCAGCTGCAGTCGGAGGCCGGCGCGGCCGCCTCGGTGCACGGCTCGCTCGCGGCCGGCGCGCTGACCTCGACCTTCACCGCCTCCCAGGGCCTGCTGCTCATGATCCCCAACATGTACAAGATCTCGGGCGAGCTGCTGCCGGGGGTG
>Ga0209254_10005769_pt1 | contig 11380 bp, 12 predicted proteins | sample FrelakmetDIP11DI_FD_187148 | JGI IMG/M metagenome (GOLD analysis project Ga0209254, IMG submission 187148) | Freshwater lake sediment microbial communities from the University of Notre Dame, USA, for methane emissions studies - DIP11 DI (SPAdes)... | ecosystem: Environmental > Aquatic >... | reverse complement strand
CAGCCCCGACCTCACGGTCACGATCGGCATGGTCGGCAAGTACGTGAACCTCAAGGACGCCTACATCTCCCTGTGCGAGGCGCTGATGCACGCCGGGCTGCGCACGCGCACCCGCGTCAAGCTCGAGCTCATCGAGGCCACGGACGTCGAGCGCCACGGCACCGACTGCCTGCACGGCCTCGACGCGATCCTGGTGCCGGGCGGCTTCGGCGAGCGGGGCATCGAGGGCAAGATCCAGGCCGTGCGCTACGCACGCGAGCACGGCGTGCCCTACCTCGGCATCTGCCTCGGCATGCAGCTCGCGATCATCGAGTTCGCCCGCCACGTGGCGTCCCTGGAGGGCGCGCACAGCACCGAGTTCAACCGCGCCAGCCCGCATCCGGTGATCGCGCTCATCACCGAGTGGCAGGACCAGAGGGGCACGGTCGAGTCGCGCGACGAGACCTCGCACCTCGGCGGCACCATGCGCCTCGGCGCGCAGGAGGTGCGCATCTCGCACGGCTCGCGGGCGCACGCGATCTACGGCGCCGACGTCATCCGCGAGCGCCACCGCCACCGCTACGAGTTCAACAACAACTACCTGCAGAAGCTGATGAGCGCCGGGCTGCGCTTCTCGGGCTTCTCGCGCGACGGGCTGGTCGAGATCATCGAGCTGCCGCAGCACCCGTTCTTCGTCGCGAGCCAGTACCACCCCGAGTTCCGCTCTACGCCGCGCGACGGGCATCCGCTGTTCACGGGCTTCGTCAAGGCGGCCCGCGAACACCGTGCCTCGCAGCTACCGGTGGCGGCGGGCGCATGAGGCTCTGCGGTTTCGAGGTCGGACCGGACCGGCCCCTGTTCCTGATCGCGGGGCCCTGCGTCATCGAAAGCGAGGCGCTGGTGATTGAAGTCGCCGGCCGCATGCGTGAGCTGACCGCCGAGCTCGGCATCCCCTACATCTTCAAGGCGTCCTTCGACAAGGCCAACCGCTCCTCCAAGGGCAGCTTCCGCGGTCCGGGCCTGGAGGAGGGCCTGCGCATCCTCGCTGCGGTGCGCAGCGCGTTCGGCGTCCCCGTGCTCACGGACGTGCACGAGGACACGCCGCTCGCCGAGGTGGCCTCCGTCGTGGACGTGCTGCAGACGCCGGCGTTCCTGTGCCGCCAGACCAACTTCATCGTCAACGCGGCCGCGCAGGGCAAGCCTGTCAACATCAAGAAGGGCCAGTTCCTTTCGCCGTGGGAGATGCGCAACGTCGTCGAGAAGGCGCGCTCCACCGGCAACGAGCAGATCATGGTCTGCGAGCGCGGATTCAGCTTCGGGTACAACAACCTCGTGGCCGACATGCGCTCGCTCGCGGTGATGCGCGAGACCGGCTGCCCGGTGGTGTTCGACGCGACGCACTCCGTGCAGCTGCCGGGCGGGCAGGGGCACGCCTCCGGCGGCCAGCGGGAATTCGTGCCGGTGCTGGCCCGTGCCGCGGTGGGCGCGGGCGTCGCGGGCGTGTTCATGGAAACCCACCCCGACCCGGCGCGCGCGCTTTCGGACGGCCCCAACGCCTGGCCGCTCGATCGCATGCGCGCACTGCTCACGGTGATCAAAGAGATCGATGCCGCGGTCAAGTCGCGGCCCTACGAGGAATCAAGCCTATGACCCGGATCGTCGACATCAAGGCCCGCGAGATCATGGATTCACGCGGCAATCCCACTGTCGAAGCCGACGTGCTCGTCGACGGTGGCGTGATGGGCCGGGCGGCGGTCCCCTCGGGGGCCTCCACGGGCACGCGCGAGGCGGTGGAGCTTCGCGACGGGGACAAGGGCCGCTACTTCGGCAAGGGCGTCCGCAAGGCCGTGGCGAACGCCAACGGCGAGATCAGGGGCGCGCTCATCGGTCACGACGTGCTCGACCAGGCGGGACTCGACCGGCGCATGATCGAGCTCGACGGAACGGAGACCAAGTCGCGGCTCGGCGCGAATGCGATCCTGTCGGTGTCGCTCGCCGCGGCGCACGCCGCCGCCCGCGCGAGCGGGCACGGGCTCTACCGGCGCCTCGGCGGAGCAGGTCCCCTGGTCATGCCGGTGCCGATGATGAACATCATCAACGGCGGCGCGCACGCCGACAACAGCGTGGACATCCAGGAATTCATGGTCCTGCCGGTCGGGAGCCCGAGCTTCGCCGAGGCGCTGCGCTGCGGCGCGGAGATCTTCCACACGCTGAAGAAGGTGCTGCACGAGCGCGGGCTCGCGACCGCGGTCGGCGATGAGGGCGGCTTCGCCCCGAATCTGCCGTCGAACGAGGCCGCCCTCGAGACCATTCTCGAGGCGATCGAGCGCGCCGGCTTCAAGGCGGGCCACGACGTGTTCCTCGGCCTCGACGTCGCGAGCTCCGAGTTCTTCAAGGACGGCAGGTACGAACTCGAGTCCGAGGGCCGCAGCTTCACGCCGGCCGAGTTCGCGGACTACCTCGAGGGGCTCGTGAACAAGTACCCGATCATCACCGTCGAGGACGGCATGGCGGAGGGCGACTGGGACGGCTGGGCGCTGCACACGCAGCAGCTCGGACGCAAGGTGCAGCTCGTGGGCGACGACGTCTTCGTCACGAACACGAAGATCCTGCGCGAGGCCATCGCCCGTGGCATCGCCAACTCGATCCTCATCAAGCCGAACCAGATCGGCACGTTGACCGAGACGCTCGAGGCGATCGACATGGCGGCCGCCGCCGGCTACAGCGCGGTGGTCTCCCACCGCTCCGGCGAGACCGAGGACAGCACCATCGCCGACATCGCGGTGGCGACGCGCGCCACGCAGATCAAGACCGGCTCGCTGTGCCGCTCCGACCGGATCGCCAAGTACAACCAGCTGCTGCGCATCGAGGCCGAGCTCGGCGCCGACGCCTCCTATGCCGGCCGTGCGGCGTTCCCGGTGCCGCTGCCGGCGGCGCGGGGCTGAGCCGGCCGATGACCGCGCGCATCGTGGCGGTGCTGCTCCTCGCGGCCCTGGTGGCGCTGCAGTACCGGCTGTGGATCTCGCCCAACGGCATGCGCGACCTGTGGCGTACCGAGGCGGCCATCGAGGGCCAGGCGGCCGAGAACGCCCGCCTGAGCGAGCGCAACCGGCGGCTTGCCGCCGAGGTGAACGACCTCAAGGAGGGACGTGCTGCCATCGAGGAACGTGCGCGCACCGATCTCGGCATGATCGGCGCCGACGAGACGTTCTTCCAGGTGATGCCGGCGGCCCCCGAGAATGCGCCCGAACCCGAGCAGGAGGAGCGGCGCACCGCGGAGGCTGCGCCGCGATGAGCCGGGGCGAACGACGCTGGGCGGTGGTCGCGGCGGCCGGTCGCGGTGAGCGCTTCGGGCGCCCGCAGCCCAAGCAGTACTCCACCCTGCTCGGCCGTCCGGTCCTGTCGTGGGCGCTACGCGCGCTTCTCGACGAGCCGTCGATCGCGGCCGTCGTGGTCGCGCTCGCGCCGGGCGACCGGCGATTCGCGCGGCTGCCGGAGTCCCGCGAGGCGCGCGTGCGAACCTGCGTGGGCGGCGCGCGGCGCGAGTCGTCGGTTGCGAACGCGCTCGGGGCGCTCGAGGGCGAGGCGCGCGACGAGGACTGGGTGCTGGTCCACGATGCCGCGCGGCCCTGCCTGCGGCGCTCGGACGTGCGCGCACTGATCACGGGCGTGGGAGACGACCCGGTCGGCGGCCTGCTCGCCGTGCCGCTCGGCGACACGCTCAAGGCCGCAGCCGCAGACGGGCGCAGCGAGCGCACCGTGCCGCGCGAAGGCCTGTGGCGTGCGCTGACTCCGCAGATGTTCCGCTACGGCGTGCTCCGCCGTGCGCTGGCGCTGTGCCTCGACCGCGAGCGCAGCATCACCGACGAGGCCGCCGCCGTCGAACTGCTCGGGCTGCGGCCGCGTCTGGTCCGCGGTCGCGCCGACAACCTCAAGGTCACGCACCCGGAGGATCTCGCGCTGGCCGGCGCCATCCTGGGCGCGGCGGGCCGGCAGTGAGGATCGGGTTCGGTTTCGACGTGCACGCTTTCGAGGCGGGCGATCACGTCACGCTCGGCGGCGTGCGTATCCCGTTCACCCAGGGCATCAAGGCGCATTCCGACGGCGACGTGCTGCTGCACGCGCTGTGCGACGCGCTGCTCGGGGCGATGGCCCTGGGCGACATCGGCCAGCACTTTCCCGACACCGACCCGCGCTGGAAGGGCGCCGACAGCCGGACCTTCCTGCGCCACTGCACGCGCCTCCTGCGCGAGAACGGCTACCGGCTCGTCAATGCCGACGTCACGCTGCTGGCCGAGGCACCGCGGCTCGGGCCGCACCGTGCGCAGATGCGCGCCAATCTCGCGAGCGACCTCGAGACCAGCCCGGACCGCATCAACCTCAAGGCGACCACCTGCGAGGGTCTGGGCGCGATCGGACGCAGCGAGGGCCTTGCCTGCCACGCGGTCGTGCTGCTCGCGCACCAGGTCGTGCGCGCGAACACGTGAGCACCGCCGACCCGGCCGGCCAGGAATGCGCCGGCCCGCTGCAGGTGCCGACCGCGCACGGCACTCCGCCGGTCCGCGGCCTGCTGCGTGCGACGCCGGAGGATTTCGGGGTCGAAGAGATCCTCGGCTTCGAGCCGGACGGGACGGGCTCCCATGTGCTGCTGACGGTCGAGAAGCGCGGCGCGAACACCGGCTGGGTGGCCGCGCAGCTGGCGCGGGCAACGGGCGTCGCGGCCCGCGACGTCGGATGGTCCGGGCACAAGGACCGCAACGCCGTCACGCGACAGGCCTACACGCTGCCGTGGCCCGCCTCGTCGTCGCTCGAGCCCTGCCTCGAGCTGGCGGGCGAAGGCTATCGTGTCGTGGCAGCGAGCCGACATGGCCGCAAGCTGCGGCCGGGCTCCCACCGTGCCAACCGCTTCACGCTGCGGGTACGCGATGTCGAGGGCGACGCCGAGGCCTTGCAGGCCCGCCTCGCGCTCATCGCCGAGCGCGGCGTGCCGAACTACTTCGGACCGCAGCGGTTCGGCCGCCAGGGCAGCAACCTCGCTCGCGCGCGGCAATGGGCCGCGGGTGGCGCGGCGCCCCGTGACCGCGGCGCGCGCGCTTTCGCGCTTTCGGCAGGCCGCAGCGCCGCCTTCAACGCCGTGCTTGCCGGGCGCGTGCAGCAGGGCTGCTGGGATCGCCTGCTGCCGGGCGAGGCCGTCCTGCTCGACGGCCGGCGCAGCTTTTTTCCCGCGCCGCAGATCGACGCCGTGCTTGCGGCGCGCTGCGTGGCCATGGACGTGCACCCGAGCGGTCCACTGTGGGGCCGGGGTGCCTCGCCGGCGGCCGACGAGGCGCTCGCCGTCGAGGCCGCGGTGGTGGCGAACGAGCCGGAGCTCTGCGCGCTGCTCGAGTCGCAGGGCCTCGAGCAGGAGCGGCGCAGCCTGCGCCTGCCGGTGCGGGGCCTCGCGTGGTCATTCGACGGCGACGGACTCGAGCTGGCATTCGAGCTGCCCCGCGGCGCCTTCGCCACCGCGGTGCTGCACGAGATCATTGGGGACGCGTGGGCCGACGCAGAGGGCGGCGAAGACTAGCGACGGCCGGGCGACGGACTAGCGCCGCGGCTGTCCGCGGCTGCCCCGCCGCGCGCCGCCCGGGGCGAGGAGCACGTACACGGCGCCGGTACCGCCGTCCACCGGGCGGGCCGAGGCGAACGCGACCACGTCCTCCATGCGCCGCAACCAGTGGTTCACGACGTGCTTCAGCACCGGCCCGCGTGGCCCCGAGCCGCGGCCCTTGCCGTGCACGACGCGCACGCAGCCGAGGCCGCGGGCCACCGACTCGGCGATGAACAGGCGCAGCGCCTCGTGCGCCGCGTGGCGCCCGAGCCCGTGCAGGTCGGACTCGGCGGCCACGGCGAACTGACCGCGGCGCAACCGCCGCAGCACCTCCTCGCGGATCCAAGGGCGGCGGAACGACAGCTCCTCGCCCGTGTCGAGTACCGCCGGGTCCTCCGGCGGCAGCAGGCTCTCGAGCAGCACCTGCCGTTGATCGGCCCGCGCGAACTGTGCGACGGGCCGCGCGGGCGGCGCTGCGACCCGCTCGCGCGGCGGCAGCGGCCGCACGCCGTTCATCGCCTCCACGAAGGCGCGCTGATCGTCGTCGGTCATGACTGGCACCTCCGTGGCTTCGCTTCCGGCGGCTGCGCGGATTCCAGTATAGTTCGGCGCGTTTCGCCCCGGTCGCATCCCCACTTGAGAATCCTGGTCAGCAACGACGACGGCTACCGCGCCGAGGGCTTGCAGCGCCTCGCGGATGCGCTGCGCCCGCTGGCGGAGGTTACGGTGGTGGCGCCCGACCGCAATCGCAGCGGCGCGAGCAACTCGCTCACTCTCGACGTGCCGCTGCGAGTCTCGCCCTACGGCGAGGGCATGTACTACGTGACTGGCACGCCGACCGACTGCGTGCACCTCGCGATCTCGGGGTACTTCGACTTCCAGCACGACATGGTGGTCTCGGGCATCAACGACGGCGCCAACCTCGGCGACGACGTGCTGTACTCGGGCACCGTCGCCGCGGCGGTCGAGGGCCGCTTCCTCGGCCTGCCGACCATGGCAGTCTCGCTGGTGCTGCGCGACGGCCGTCATTTCGCGACCGCGGCACGCGTGGCGAGCGAGCTCGTCATGCGGCTGATGCGCACGCCGCTGCATGCCTCGATGATCCTCAACGTCAACGTGCCGGACGTGCCGTACGAGCAGCTCGGCGGCTTTCGCGTCACGCGACTCGGGCACCGGCACCGATCGGAATCCGTGTTGCGGGCGTCGGACCCGCGCGGGCGTCCCGTGTACTGGGTGGGCCCCGCCGGCGAGGGTGCCGATGCGGGCGAGGGCACCGACTTCGCCGCCATTGCGGAGGACTTCGTCTCCGTGACACCCCTGCAGGTGGACCTCACGCGGCACTCCGCGCTGGCGGACGTCGGCGAGTGGCTGCGCGGCCGCGCGCCCTGACCGCGGCCGACGCGATGACCCGACCGCCCCTCACCGGCATCGGCATGACCTCGGCGCGGACCCGCGACCGGCTGATCACCCGCCTGCGCGAGCAGGGCATCACGAGTGCCCCGGTGCTCGAGCGCATCCGCAGCGTGCCGCGGCACGTGTTCGTGGACGAGGCGCTGGCGAGCCGGGCGTACGAGGACACCGCGCTGCCGATCGGCCACGGCCAGACCATCTCGCAGCCCTTCGTCGTGGCGCGAATGACCGAGGCGCTGCTCGAGGGCACGCCGCCTCGCAAGGTGCTGGAGGTCGGCACCGGCTGCGGCTACCAGACCGCCGTGCTCGCACCGCTGGTGGCGACCATCTACAGCGTGGAACGCATCGCCGTGCTGCAGCAGCGCGCGCGGCGCGTGCTGCGCGACCTGCGCATCACCAACGTATTCATGCGCCACGGCGACGGCTTCGAGGGCTGGCCGCCGTATGCGCCCTACGACGGCATCCTGGTGGCAGCCGCGGCGCTGGCGGTACCGGCGGCGCTGCTCGAGCAGCTGGGCAACGGCGGACGGCTGGTCATGCCCGTCGGGCCCGAGCGCGAGCAGCAGCTCGTGCGCATCACGCGCCGCGGCGAGCACTTCGAGCGCGAGGTGCTCGGCCCCGCGACCTTCGTGCCGCTGCTGCAGGGACTGGTTTGAGGTTCATTCGCGCCTATTCGACCAGCAGGGCGGCGGCCACCCGGCGTTCCTCGGCCACCAGCACGTTGTACGTCCGGCAGGCGGCGCCCGTGTCCATCACCTCGAAGCCGATGCGCGCGGCATGCAGCGCCGCGAACACGGCCGGGCCGGGAAAGACCTGCCGCGAGCCGGTCCCGATCAGCAGGACTTCCGGCGCCAGCGCGACGACCGCATCGAAGTCGGCGGCTTCGAGATCCGCGATGCGCCTCGGGCGCCAGGGCTCGATGAGGTCGGTGGCCGTGACGATCAAGCTCGTGTCGATGTCGCGATCGCCGATGCGGATCCGCCCGGGCGCGTATCCCCGCACCACGTGCGCACCGCCCGCCCGATCGAGATTGAATTTCATCCGCCTACCTTACGCGAAGGGGGACGGCGCGGTCATTGGGTCCGGTTTGCGTCAAGTCATCGGCCGCGCGCCCTCGCCGGTCGTTCCGCAGTGACACCGAGCCGCCGGCGCCTGCGCGTCGCGCTGCCCTGGACGGGCGTTGCGCCGGATCGTGAGGGTTCCGGTCCGGCGCGGTGGCCGGCGGCCGAATGGCTGGTCGCGCGAGCAGAGCGCGGAAGCACCGACCGGCCGTGGCGGGAGTGGCTGCTGGCGGACGCGCCGGCGGGGGCCGCCCTGCTGGAACGGCTTCCCGCGGGTCCTTGCGTCCTGGCAGCCTGGACGGGCGTGCCGCCGGTAGGACGCTGGGCCTGCGCCGCGCCGGTGCACCTGCTCACCGCGCTCGACCACCTGCGGCTCGCCGCGCCGGTGCCGCTGCCGCTCGAACCCGATGAGTCGGCGGCCCTGCTGGCGGACCTGAACGCGCGGCTTGCCCACCGCGGCTTCGTGCTCGAGGAGTTCGCCGGCCGGGGCTGGCTCTGTCGGTGCCCGGACGATCTCGACTGCCAAGGGGTCGAGCCCTCGCTCGCGATCGGCGGCGACCTGCGCGAACTGATGCCGTCGGGCCGCGACGCATCGCGCGTCCGCGCCTGGGTGAACGAGGCGCAGATGGTGCTCCACGAGCATGCGGTCAACCTCCGGCGTGGCGAGCGCGGGTTGCCCGCGGTGAACTCGGTCTGGCTGTGGGGCTTCGGCTCGGCCGGTGTCGTCCAGCGGCTGCCGGAGGGTCTGGTGCTGACGGACGACGACTGGCTCACCGGCCTCGCGCGCCTGCTCGGCGCCGACACGCGCACGCCGGATGGGTTCGCGGCCGCGCTGGCCGGCGAATCTCCGGTGATCCGGCTGGGGCTCGCGAACGCGGCGCCGACGGACGGAACGTCGGCACTGTCCGCGCTCGAGCAAGACGTGTTCGAACCGGCGCGCGCAGCCCTTGCGAGCGGCACGCTGCACGAAGTGTCCTTGCTGCTTGGAACCGCGACCTTCAAGGTGACTGCTCGTGCCCGCTGGCAGTTCTGGCGGCGATCGCGTGCGCTGGGCGAGGTGCTGCGATGAACACGAGGCGCATCCTGCGCCGCGGCGGCAGCGCGCCGACGGGCGTGCTGCCGGCCACCCTGCACCCGGTGCTGCGGCGGGTGTATGCGGCGCGGGGCGTAGGCAGTCCAGACGATCTCGACGTCAGCCTCGAGCGGCTGCTGCCGGTGGGCTCGCTCGGCGGCGTCGACGCGGCCGTGGACCTGCTGTTGCGCTGCCGGCGCGAGAACCGCCGCGTGCTGGTCGTGGGCGACTTCGACGCCGACGGCGCCACCAGCACCGCGCTCGTGATCCGCCAGCTGCGGCGGCTCGGTTTTGCCGACCCGCGCTTCCTCGTGCCGGATCGGTTCCGGTTCGGCTACGGCCTCACGCCGGAGATCGTGCGCGTCGCCGCCGCCTCGAATCCCGCGCTGATCGTCACGGTGGACAACGGCGTCTCCTCGCTCGAGGGCGTGGCCGAGGCCAAACGGCTCGGCATCGGGGTGCTCGTCACGGACCACCACCTGCCCGGCTCGACGCTGCCGGAGGCGGCGGCCATCGTGAACCCGAACCTGCCCGGCGAGCGCTTCGCTTCGAAGGCGCTCGCGGGCGTGGGCGTGGCGTTCTACGTGATGGCTGCGCTCACCCACCGGTTGCGCGAACGCGGCGACGTGCCGTCCGGCGCCGGCACGAATCCCGCGGACCTGCTCGACCTCGTGGCGCTCGGCACCGTGGCCGACGTCGTGCCGCTCGATTTCAACAACCGCGTGCTGGTGTCGCAGGGCCTGCGGCGCATCCGCGCCGGCCGCTGCACGCCCGGCCTGCAGGCACTGCTCGAGGTCGCGGGTCGCAGGCTCGAGGGCGTGATCGCGCAGGATCTCGGCTTCCAGGTCGGGCCGCGCCTGAACGCGGCGGGGCGGCTGGAGGACATGACGCTCGGTGTGGAGTGCCTGCTCGCCGGCGACGCGACCGTCGCGCGCGAGATCGCGGCGCGCCTCTCGCAGATCAACGTCGAGCGGCGCGAGATCGAGGCGCGCATGCAGGGCGAGGCGCTCGAGCAGGTCGAGGTCCTGCTCACGTCGCTCGAAGGCGAGCTGCCGGCCGGACTGTGCCTTCGGGACGAGGGCTGGCACCAGGGCGTGATCGGGCTCGTGGCCTCGCGCGTGAAGGAACGGCTGCAACGTCCAGTGATCGCCTTCGCGCCGGCCGGCGACGGCTGGCTCAAGGGTTCTGCGCGGTCGGTGCCGGGCCTGCACGTGCGCGACGTGCTCGACGCGGTCGCGGCGCATCACCCGGGTCTGCTCGAGAAGTTCGGCGGCCACGCCATGGCCGCCGGGATGACGCTGCACGCCGATCGCTTCGAGGAGTTCAGGGCCGCGTTCGCCCACGAGGTCGCCTGCGCGGCCGGGGACGACGTGCTGTCGGGGGACCTGCACACCGACGGCCCGCTCGAGGCCGGTGAATTCAATGCCGACACCGCCGTGGCGTTGCGCGAGGGCGGGCCGTGGGGCTCGGGATTCGCCGAGCCGTCGTTCGACGGACGCTTCGCCGTGCTCGACACGCGCGTGGTCGGCGGCCGGCACCTCAAGCTGCGGCTGCGCGCCGCGTCGGGCGAACCGGTCGACGCGATTGCCTTCAGGTACCTCGACGATCCCCGGGCGCCGGCCGTGAAGCCCCACGAGCTGCTCGAGCTCGTGTATCGGGCCGGGCTCGACGAGTATGGCGGCGCGCGCCGCCTGCAGCTCGTGTCGGAATGGCTCGCACCGGTGGACGAGGCCGCGGCAGGGCCGTGAGGGCGGTGCGGGCCGGGCGGGCCGGGCGGGCCGCCGCATGCGCCATGCTAGACTCCCGCGCCCCCCTGCACCCGGACCGACCGACGCATGGAAACCAATCCGATCCGCCGCTCCCTCGACGACCTGGCGCAGCGCTGCGAGGCGCTCAGGGGGTTCCTTTGACTACGAGGGCCGCAGCGAGCGCCTGACCGAGGTGCTGCGGGAACTCGAGGATCCGGCCGTCTGGAGCAAGCCCGACCGCGCCCAGGAGCTCGGCCGCGAGCGCACCCAGCTCGAGGCGGTCGTCGGCACGCTGGACAAGCTGAAGACCGGGCTCGACGAGGCCGCCGAACTGCTCGAACTGGCCGAGGCGGACGCCGACGAGGGCATGGTCAACTCCGTGCAGTCGGACGTCGGCCAGATCGAGGCCGCAGTCGCACGCCTCGAGTTCCAGCGCATGTTCCCCGGCGAGATGGACTCGCACAACTGCTTCCTCGACATCCAGGCCGGCGCCGGCGGCACCGAGGCGCAGGACTGGGCG
>Ga0209254_10005768_pt1 | contig 11380 bp, 9 predicted proteins | sample FrelakmetDIP11DI_FD_187148 | JGI IMG/M metagenome (GOLD analysis project Ga0209254, IMG submission 187148) | Freshwater lake sediment microbial communities from the University of Notre Dame, USA, for methane emissions studies - DIP11 DI (SPAdes)... | ecosystem: Environmental > Aquatic >... | reverse complement strand
GTAGAAGAGCTCGCACACGCCCGTGGCAGCCGCGTTGGCGAGATGCGCCCCGACCGCCGATTCCACGAGGCGGCCCCGGAACCCGAGGTCCGACCTCGCGAGCGACCAGTGCGGGAGCGGGAGGATCTCGAAGCGGCCGGCGAGGCTCTCGCCGAGCCCGCTCTGGATGAGGAGCGGGGCCGAGCCCAGCAGCACGACCTTGAGAGGAACGCGGCGGGCGCCGTCCTCGTCCCACAGCCGCTTGACCGTCTCCGACCGGCCGGGCACCTTCTGGACCTCGTCGAGAGCCAGAACGGCGCCGCGGGTTTACTCAGGACATTGAGTAGAAATACTCAATGTCCTGAGATATTTCAAGACCAGGCTTCGAGGCAGGGCTCCCGCATCAGTCGAGCTCGCCCTCGACGAACCACTCCTCGCGCAGCCGGTCGAGGAAGATCCGGTAGAGCCCGCCCCCGGCCGGGGCCTGCCCGGACGGGAGAGCCAGGAAGACGTCCCACTCCTCGCGGCTCCAGGCGACGTCCCACCAGTCCCCGGAGGCGCGCCACGGCCCGGCGCAGGCCGCGACCGCGCCGCGCACGCCGGGGGCCGACACGAAAGAAGGCGTGCCGCCCTTCAGCACGACGCGCGCGAGGCGCGGAGGGCGGTAAGCGCGCAGGGCCACGCGAGGCGCCGGGGGCGGCTCCTCCCGCCTCCCCCGCGGGAGCGGCCCCGGGGCGAAGGTCGAGACGGCGAAGGCCCCGGGACGGTGCGTGTCCACGAGCTGCGGCGAGCCTCCCCGCCCCGCGGCCGTCCAGGCGTTGAGACGCGCCATCGTCTCCGCGAGCCGCTCCGGCGAGGGCAGCGCGGGGTCGAGGAGCGAAAACTGCGCCGGCCGCGAGGGCGTGGGCTCGGCACGCGCAGTGATCCGGGCGATGGCGTCGCGCGGCGGGTGAGCTTCGAGGTCGAGGAGGACGAGCGTGCGCCAGGTGCGGGCCTCCCCCGAGGGCGCGGCCGGTTTCAGCACGCGCGCGTGCGCGGTTCCGTCCACGAGCCCCAGCTCGATGGCGAGGGAGGTCGCTTTCGCCCCGCGCGCGGTGAGCGTTGCGCACAGCGGCTCGAGCACGCGGGAGAGGAGGAACGCGAGCGGCTCGAGGCCGTCCACCGGCCAATCCAGCTCGAGCGTCGTCTCGAAGCGCTCGGGGAGCGGGGCGGGGACGAGGAGGCCCTCGTCCTCGCCGCGGGCGAGGCGGGCGAGGCGCGGGCCGTCGGGGCCGAAGCGCTCGGCGAGGGCGACCGGCGGCAGGCGGGCGAGGTCGCCGATCGTGCGCAGGCCCCAGCGGTGGAGGATCTCCTGCCGCTCCGCCGGCAGGCCCAGCCGAGCGAGCGGCAGGGGCGCGAGGGCCGCCGCCTCCCGCCCCGCGGGCACGACGGTGAGCCCCGGGCACGCCCGCGCGAGGACGAGCGCCGCCCCCCGCGTGAACGCGAGGGCCGCCTGGGCCTCGATCGCGCGGGAGGCGGCCGCGTCGAGAAGGGCCTGCCCGAGCTCCTGCGGCGTCGGCCACAGGCGGCCGAGGCCGGAGAGGTCGAGGAGGACGGGCGTCGGCGCTTGGGCCTCGATGCGCGGCGTGAACTCCCGCGCGAGGGCGAGGAGCGCTCCTTCCTCGGGAAGGGGTCGGGGAGAGTGCAGCCCGCCGAACACGAGTCACGACCCGCGTGAAACGCGGGTCGTCCTCCTGGAGAGCCTCGGGGAAAGCATGTTCGTCCGCCGTCTTCAGAGAGCCGCGAAGGCGAGCTCGGCCGTGCGCAGGCCGTGGCGTCCCGCCCGCGCCCGCGCGGCGAGCGAGGCGAGGAGCCGCGCGGGGCCGGGCGGCCCCGACCAGCGCAGACCGGCCGGCTCGAGGGCGAGCGCCTTGCCCCCGGGGCCGCAGGCCACGTGGCCGTCGGCCACGAGCACGACGGCCGTCGGCGCGCCTTCCACGAGGTGCTGCAGGCGCAGCCAGGTCGTGGAGGGCAGGCGGCGGCGCTCGTGGTCGGCGCCGGCGAGATCGAACGCCACCACGTCGAAGAGGAGCGAGCCGGCGAGCGTCGCCACCGCCGCCGTGGCGTCGGCGAGCGTCTTCGCTCCCGCCTCCTCCGGCGTGCAGCGCGGGCCGCGCAGCCACAGGAGACGCGAGAGGTCCGTGCCCGCGGCGGCGGCCGAGCCGGGGTCGAATCGGTCGAGCGGGTCCACGAGCGCGGCGAGGGCGCCCGCGCGCGTCGTACGGGCGAGGAGCGCCTGGAGAACGCCCGTGCGGCCCGAGGAGGCGGGGCCGTGGATCTCGGAGAGATGACCCCGCGGGAAGCCGCCGTCGAGCAAGGCATCCAGGTCTCCGATGCCGGTCGAGAGCGGCCGCCGGCGCTCCTCGCCCCGCAGCGGCGGCTCGTCGGCCTGGAGACGGCGAGCGCGGAGCAGGTCCTCGAGGGCGCGCTTCCGCTCGACCAGGGACGACGGAAGCGTGACGGCGGGGAGAGGGGCGGCACTCATTGCTTTCGCTTTTTCTTCGCTATCAATGATCGGTCGTGGGCCGGCGCCCGTCAATCCCGAAAACCTTGTGGTCGTGCGGCCGCCGACCACAATCCGTTCGACCAGGGTTCGGGAAGCGCAGGAAGGCGCGGGAGCACTTGCGTCTTACATAATGAACGTGTACCATGTAACTTGTGATCCAGTCGTTCGCGGACCAGACGACCGCGGACCTGTTCGCCGAGCTCCCGACCCGTGCCGCCCGCAGCATCCCGAAGGGTCTCTGGCCCACAGTCCAGCGCAAGCTCAAGTGGCTCGACCGGGCGCACGGTCTTCTGGACCTCGCGAGCCCGCCGGGCAACCGCCTGGAGGCGCTCAAGGGAGACCAGAAGGGCCGTCACAGCATCCGGGTGAATGATCAGTATCGTCTGACCTTTCGGTGGGAAGGAAACAATGCCTACGAAATCCGCTGCGAGGACTATCACTCGTAACCCCAACACGCTGGGCCCTGCCGTGCATCCCGGCGCGATGCTGCTCGAGGAGTTCCTGAAGCCCCTGGGCCAGACCCAGGTCGAGGCCGCGCGGGCGCTCGGCATGTCGGTCAACCGACTGAACGAGCTGATCCTCGGCAAGCGCGGCGTGACCGCTGACACAGCGCTTCGCCTCGCGCGCGTCTTCAAGACCACGCCGCAGGTGTGGATGCACCTGCAGGCGGACTGGGATCTGCACGAAGCCATGCGGAAGCGCTCGGCGGCCTAGAGAGGGCTATTCGGGAGAGGCCTTCGAAATCCCTCGCGCGCCCTACGGGGATGGTCGCGCGCTCGGGTGACTCTCGAAGCGGCGCATGTCGCCCTGCGCGCGGCGGCTGGCGGGGTCGATCTCGAACCCCGCGGCGGCGACCGCAGCTTCGGTGTCGCGGTTGGGGTGGCAGCCACCGGTGAACCACGTCCAGGCCGGCTGCGTTCGGTCCTGCAGCCAGGCGGCGACGCGACCGCTCGCGCGGACGTGCTCGAGCATGCGCAGGACGCCGCCTGCCTTCAGCACCCGTCTCACCTCGCCGAGGCCCTGCGGCACGTCGCCGACGCTGCAGAAGACGAGGCCGCTCACCACGCTGTCGAAGACGCCGGTGCGGAAGGGCAGCGCCTCGGCACGGGCCTGAACGAGCGGGACGCCGGGGGCGCGGCGACGCGCCGCGAGGAGCGACTCGTGGCAGGGGTCGAGGCCGACCGCGCGCACGCCTTCGCCGTAGAGCGGGAGGTTGCGGCCGGTGCCGCAGCCGAGGTCGAGCACGCGACCCGCGCGCGCGCCGCCCGCCAGCCACGATCGCCAGCGCCCGAGGCCGGTCTTCTCCAGGAGCACCATCCCCGCGTCGTACAGCCACGGGATCTGCTCGACGCCGCGCACGCTTCAGTCCCCGGTCGGAACGGCTCCCACGGGAACGGTGGCGTCCGAGCTCGCGCGGCGGCGGCGGCGGAACGAGAGCCACTTCCGCACCGTCTCCGGCCGCAGGCCGTCGAGGTAGGTGTAGACGACCGGCACCACGACGAGGGTGAGGAGCGTCGACGTGATGAGCCCGCCGATGACGGCGCGCGCCATCGGCGCCCGCATCTCGGCCCCGGCGCCGATCGCGAAGGCGAGCGGCAGCATCCCGAAGATCATCGCCAGCGTCGTCATGACGATGGGCCGCAGGCGGGTCGAGCCGGCCTTGATGAGGGCCTCGTCGCGAGGGGTGCCGGCGGCGCGGGCCTGGTTCGCGAAATCGATCAGCAGGATCGCGTTCTTGGTCACGAGGCCCATCAGCATGATGAGGCCGATCATGCTCATCATGTTGAGCGTGTCGCCCGTGGCGAGGAGGGCGAGGGCGACCCCCACCAGCGACAGCGGCAAGGACAGCATGATCGCGAACGGGTGGAGGAACGACCCGAACTGCGAGGCCAGGATCAGGTAGATGAAGATGATCGCGAGGCCGAGGGTCTGGAGCATGTTCGAGAACATGGTCTTGAGCTCCTCGGCGTCGCCGCCCGGCAGGACGTCGTAGCCCGGGGGCAGCTCGAGCGCCGCCGCCACCCGCTCGATGTCGCCCGAGACCTCGCCCAGGCTGCGGCCGGAGTTCATGGCCGAGATGCGCACCTCGCGCTGCAGGTCCTTGCGGCGGATCGTGGAGGGGCCGGTGGCCGGAACCGCCTTCGCCACCTCGCTGAGCGGGACGAGGATCTTGTCGCCGCGGTCGTCGTCCTTGTCGGTCGGCACCCGCAACCCGAGAAGGTCGTCGGCGTAGCGGCGCTGGTCGGCGCGCAGCCGCACCCGCACGTCGTGGCTGTCGCCGGCCGCGTCCTCGATCGTCGTGGCCACGTCGCCGGTGATCGCGGCGCGCAGCGTCATCGCGACCGGGGCCACGTTCAGGCCGAGGTCGCCGGCGCGCTCGCGGTCGAACTCGACGCGCAGCTCCGGCTTGCTCTTCTCGAGGCTGGTCTCCACGTCGACGAGCCCCGGGATCTTCCCCGCTGCCAGGACGAGCTCGCGAGAGATGCGGTCGAGCTCGTCCACCTCGGGCCCGCGCACGCTGTACTGCAGCGGCTTCTGGCCGAACGGGCCGGCCTCGGTGAAGGCGTAGGTGAGCCCGGGGACGACGGCGACCGCGCGACGGGCGTCGTCGAGCACCTGGCTGAACGTCTTGCCGTGCGTCGGCTTCAGCTTCACGTAGACGACGCCCTCGGTCGAGGGCCGGCGGGTGATGCCGGCCTCGCCGATGGTGGTGTAGGTGTAGTCGACGTCGGGCAGGGCCTTCAGGCGCCGCACCACCTCGAGCCCGCGCTCCTTCGTCTCGGCGAGCGTCGCGCCCGGCGTCGCCTTGAAGGACACCTGGTACTCGCCGCGGTTGAAGTCGGGCATGAAGTCGCCACCGAGGATGGCGAGGATCGGGAAGCTGGCGAGGAAGGCCACGAGCGCGACGAGGAGGACGGCCGGGCGGTGCTTCAGGCACCAGCCCAGCAGGCGCTCGTACTTCAGGTGCAGGTCGTCGAACCACTCGTTGAAGCGCTGCAGGGTGCGGCCCACGAAGTGCGGGTGGTAGCCACGCTCGATGTCGGGGTCCACCCAGCGCGAGGAGAGCATCGGGTCGAGAGTGAAGCTGACGAAAAGGGAAGCCACCACCGCCGCGGCGACGGTGATGCCGAACTCGTAGAAGAAACGGCCGACCATGCCGCCCATGAACGACACCGGGACGAAGACCGCGATGATCGTGAAGGTCGTGGCCATGACCGCGAGGCCGATCTCGGCCGTTCCGTCGCGGGCGGCGTCGAAGTGGTCCTTGCCGCGCTGCAGGTGGCGCACGATGTTCTCGCGCACGACGATCGCGTCGTCGATCAGCATGCCGATCGCGAGCGAGAGGCCCATGAGGGTCAGCACGTTGAGGGTGAAGCCGAAGACCCGCATGGCGATGAAGCCGGCAACCACGGAGATGGGCAGGGTGATGCCGGTGATGACGGTGGAGCGCCACGAGTTCAGGAACAGGTACACGATGAAGACGGTGAGCAGGCCGCCGATCAGCATCGTGACGTTCACGTCCTCGATCGAGTCGCGGATGAACGTCGAGTCGTCCTTGATGATGGAGAGGGTGACGCCCGGGGGCAGGTCCTTCTTCATCCTCTCGACCGCGTCGAGGACACCGTCCGCGACCGCGACCGTGTTCGCCCCGGACTGCTTCTGGATCTCGAGCGCGAGCGCCGGCCGCTCGTCGAGGAAGGCCGCGTTCTTCGGCTCCTCGATGCCGTCGATCACCTGCGCGACGTCGCGCACGTAGACGGCCATCCCGTCCGAGCGCTTGATGGGGATCTCCGCGATGTCGGCGGCGGTCGCGCCACGCGCCGCCACGCGCACGAGGGTCTCGGTTGCGCCACGATCGGCGGTGCCGGCCGGCACGTCGACGTTCTCCCGCTGAAGGGCGGTCACCACCTCCGCGAGCGAGATGTGGTACGCCTCGAGCTTGAGCCGGTCGACGACGACCTGGATCTCGCGGGTCGACTCGCCGACGAGCGCTACCGAGCCGACACCGCGGACGTTCTCGAGCCGGCGCTTCACCACCTTGTCCGCGAAAGTGGTGGCGGCCTGGGGCGACAGCCCGGGTGCGTCGACACCCACGGAGAGGATCGGCATCAGGCCGAAGTCGATCCGCTGGACGATCGGCTCCTCGATCTCGCGAGGCAGGTTCCCACGGATCGCCGAGATCTTGCCCCGCACGTCCTGCGAGGCGTTGATCGCCGAGACCTCGAGCTGGAACTCGACCACGATGTTCGAGAGGCCTTCCTGGGAGATCGACTCGATGTGCTTCACGCCCTCGACGGTGTTGATCTCCTCCTCGATCTTCTTCGTGACCTCGCGCTCGACCGTCTCCGGGCCCGCGCCGGGGTAGATCGTGGTCACGGTGACGACGGGGATCTCGACCTTCGGGAAGAAGTCGACCTTGAGCTGGCGGTAGGAGGCGATCCCGAGGACGGCCAGGGCGGCCATCATCATGGTCGCGAAGACCGGGTGCTTGATCGAGAGGTTGCTCAGGAACATGGGGCTTCCCCTACTTGCCGTCCGGCTTCGCGGGAGCGGGCCGGCCGTTCTGCGGCTCGACCGGCGCCCCCGAGGAAAGGGCGGTGGGCGGGTCGAGCACGACCACGTCGCCCTGCGCGAGGCCGTCGCGCGCCTGCACCCCGTCCGCGGTCTCGACCCCGACCCCGATCGCCTGCTTCTCGGCCTTGCCCTGGCGCACCACGAAGACCTCGGCCCGCTCCGGATCGGAGCCGTCGCGCACGAGCGCCGCCGGCGGGACGACGAGGGCCCCTTCCACCTCGCCCACGCGCACGGACGCGCGGGCGAAGAGCCCGCCCACGAGGCCGGGCCGCCCCGGCACCTCGACCACGACCCGGAACGAGCGGGTGCGCTCGTCCACGAGCGGCTCGACCCGCGCCACGCGCCCCTCGACCCGAGCGTCGGGCAGGGCGTCGATCGAGAGCCGGACCGGGGCGCCGAGCCTCACCTTGGCAAGGTCTCGCGAGGCAACCTGCGCCTCGAACTCCAGGACGGAGTCGTCCACCAGCGTGAACAGTGGAGCTCCCACGGCCAGCATGGAGCCGGGGTCGGGGAAGCGCTTCGCCACGCGGCCGGCGAAAGGGGCCCTCACCTGGGTCCGCGAGAGCTGCTGGCCGGCGATCGCCGCCTCGGCGCGCGCCTGGGCGAGCGAGGCCTCACCGACCTGCAGCGCGACCTGCGCCGAGAGGTGGTCACGGTCGTTGATCCCGCCCGTCTTCAGGAGGTTGTCGGCGCGCTCCTTCTCCGTCTGCGCGTGCACGCGGTTGGCCTCGGCCACCGCCAGGCCGGCCCGGGCGCGGTCGTTCGCGAGGCGGTAGTCCGTGTCGTCGAGCACGGCGAGGATCTCGCCCTTCCCGACGCGGGTCCCTTCCTCGCGCACCACGCGCAGGAGGCGCGCGCTCACCTCGGCCACCACCTGGACCTGCGCGCGCGGCTTCAGGGTGCCGCTGAGCACGACGTCCTCGGGCAGGTTGCGCTTCTCGACGGTGGCGGTCCGCACCGCGAGGCCCCGGGGGGCCACGGTTTCGGCGGGGCGCCCGCCCGCGCAGGCGGTGAGGAGGAGTGGCGCGGCGGCGAGAAGCAGCTGGGCTCGGTTCGTCATGGCGTTCCTCTGTCGTCTCATTCCCGGCCGGTCGCGGGGAGACCGGCCTCGGCGCCGGTGGTCGGGGTATCGGTGGTCGTCGAGGGCGGCGGGTGGGGGGCGGCCGGCGCGTCGCCCAGCGGGTCCTGACCCGTCACGTAGCGCAGGCCCGCGCGGGCGTTGGCGTGCGCGTGCAGGGCCTCGACGCGGACGAACTCCGCCTGGGTGAGCGCGGCCTGGGCGTCGAGGACGTCGAGCAGGGTGGCGGCGCCCAGGCGGTAGTTGGCGTCGGTCATCTCCCGGGCCTTTCGGGCCTGGGCGACATTGAGCTCCGCCGCGTGGAAGACGCTCGCAGCCACCCGGAGGCGGTCGACGGCCTGCTTGGCCTCCAGGTCGATCTGCGTCTCGATGGCCACCCGGTCCTGGCCTACCCTTGCGCGGTCGGCGCGGGCCTGCGCCACCTTGCCCGCGGTCCGCCAGCCGTCGAAGACCGGGATCTTCAGGGTCACGGCGAGGCTCCACTTCTTGTAGTTGGACTCGAAGAAGTTGCCGGTGTCCCGCACCGACCACCCGTAAGCGCCGTTGAAGTCGAGCCGGGGCTGCATGTCGGCCTTGTAGATGCCGATGGCCTCGTCGTAGATCTTCTCGTTCCAGGTGACGGCCTTCACCTCGGGCCGGTTCGCGATCGCCTCGCGCACCACCTGCTGCCGGTCAGCCTCGTCGGCCACGGTCTCCTGGAACTCGAGGCCGTCCGTGGGCTCGATCGGCTTGTCGGTCGGCTCCACCATGACCGCGTTGAGGTCCCCGAGGGCGAGGTCGGCCGCTCCCCGAAGACGCAGCAGGGTGGTGCGGACGTTGGCGAGGTCGACCTCGAAGCGCAGGACGTCGAGCTCGGTCGAGACGCCGGCGCCGCGGCGGTTCCTCGACATCTCGAGCTGCGTCTCCTTCTGGTGAACGACCTTCTCCGCGACACCCACCTGCTCGAGGGCGAGGAGGTAGGCGTTGTAGGCGAAGATCGCGCGCAGCGCCACGTCCTGGCGCGCGGTGCGGACGTTCTCATCGCCAAGGTGCTCCGCGTAACCGGCGGCGCGGATCGCCTTGCCGAGGCTGAAGCTCCAGAGTGTCTGGCGAACCGTCCCATATCCGTCCCACAGGTTCGAGGCGATGGGGCGGAAGGCCTGCAGGATCTCGGGCGGGAACTCGTCGATGTTGGGGCTGTTGAAGAAGCCCGGGTCCTGGTAGCGGAGAAACGTCCCGTAGACGCTGACCTCGGGCAGGGCGTCGGCCCGCGCCTGCTTCGCGCGGCCCCGCAGGCCGCTCCGGTCGGCGAAGCTGCGCAGCACGGTCGGGTTCCTCTCGAGCGCGCGGGCGACGGCCTGAGCGCGCGAGAGGGGCTCGGCGGAGGAGGAGGCGGCGGCGAGGACGACCAGCAGGGCGAAGAGAGGGGGTCGGTTCATCTCGGCTTTCCTGGGATCAGTGGGGCGGCGGGGCGGCCCAGCCCCCGAGGACGGTGTCCACGAGCGTCTCCGCGAGCGCTGGGGTCAGCTCGGGGCGCCCCACCAGCAGGTGCCCGTGCATCGCCTCGCCCAGGGCGCCCATGAAGACGAGGAGGCGCACGTCGGTCGGCCCTGGGACCACCTCCCCGCGCCGGACTCCTTCCTCCACCGCGCGCGCGGCCTCGGAGAGAATGCTCTCGTAGAAGCCGACGAAGTCCGTCGCCGGCGCCGACCGTGGCGGGTTGTGGATGAGCGCCATGATGAAGCGCGCGAGGTCGGGCTCCCGCACCGTGGCGTCCACGTAGGCGCGGGCCATGCGAACCAGGCGGTTCCGCAGGGTGCCGTCTCCCACCAGGGCGCGAACCATGTCGGCCCGGAAGCGCTCGAGAGCCCCCTCGACAATCGCCCGGTAGACGCCTTCCTTGCTGCCATAGAAGTGATAGAGGGTGGGCTTTGTGATTCCCGCGGCCTCGCAGATCTCGCGCACCGAGGTGGCGTCGTAGCCCTTCTCGGAGAACAACCCCAGCGCTTTCTGAAGGATGCGGTCGTTGCTGCGGAGAGCCTCTGTCGCCACCGTGCACCTATACGTACCGGACGGTACACTGGTTCCGTCCTTTTCGCCATGAGCCCTGTGTGTTACCCTGACCCATCCCCGAGGCTCGGGTGCGCCACCCGGGCGATCCCGCCCGGGACCCCGATCCGGGAGGGGGGAGCCGTCACCCAGGGCACTCCCCGCACAGGAGGAAGTTTTTGGCAGCCAGCGCCCAGGACGAGCAGCGGCTCGCCCTCTTCATCGATTTCGAGAACATCGCCATCGGCGTCCGTGACGCCCACTACCGCAAGTTCGACATCAACCTCGTGCTCGAGCGCTTGCTCGACAAGGGAAAGCTGCTCAGCAAGAAGGCCTACGCCGACTGGAGCCGCTACTCCGACTACAAGCGCTCCTTCCACGAGGCCGCGATCGAGCTCATCGAGGTGCCGCAGAAGTCCGTCGGGGGGAAGAACTCCGCGGACATCCGGCTCGTCGTGGACGCGATGGACATGTCCTTCCAGAAAGAGCACATCAACTGCTTCGTGGTCTGCTCGGGGGACTCCGATTTCTCGCCGCTCGTCTCGAAGCTCAAGGAGAACAACAAGTACGTGATCGGGCTCGGGGTGAAGAACTCCACCTCCGAGCTGCTGATCGAGAACTGCGACGAGTTCATCTTCTACGAGGACCTCGTCCGGGTGCAGCAGCGCCCGATGCCGGCCATCACGGGGACGATGCCCGAGAAGCTGCAGGACTGCTTCAACATCCTGGTGGACTCCGTTTCCGCGCTCCAGCGCGAGAACAAGGAGGTCCTGTGGGGCTCCATGGTCAAAGAGACCATGAAGCGCAAGAAGCCGTCCTTCAACGAGACCTACTACGGCTTCCGCTCCTTCTCGCACCTGCTGGAGGACGCTCAGCGCCGGGGTATCGTGACCCTGCGCCGCGACCAGAAGTCCGGCAGCTACATCATCGAGGACCTCGGGGTGGCGGCCGCGGCGAAGACGGACGCGGCGAGCTCCCCGGAGCCGGCGGTCGAGCACAAGGCCGAGGCCGCCCCCACGGCCGACGGCGAGGGAACGAACGGCGCGCGCGGGCCGCGGCGACGGCGTGGGCGCGGCGGCCGCGGGCGGCGCACCGGCGCGCCGGCGGCGCCGGGGGCGTTGCCCGAGGGCGGCTCTTCCGGGGCGGACGACGGCGACGACGACGGCGACGACGAC
>Ga0209254_10005767_pt1 | contig 11380 bp, 13 predicted proteins | sample FrelakmetDIP11DI_FD_187148 | JGI IMG/M metagenome (GOLD analysis project Ga0209254, IMG submission 187148) | Freshwater lake sediment microbial communities from the University of Notre Dame, USA, for methane emissions studies - DIP11 DI (SPAdes)... | ecosystem: Environmental > Aquatic >... | reverse complement strand
GAACGCGATGTCTGTGAGTCGACACAGCGCGGGCGGAGTGTCGCGGAACCGGCCCACTGTGAACAGGCGCCCGGACGTCACCAGCTCCAACATGCCGTGCAGCTCGTCCAGGAGCTGAGGAGTGTCGACGAACCGCGTCTCGCTCTGCGAAACGCGGTTCACCTGGCAGTAGACGCAGTCGAAGTTGCACACCTTGTCCGGGTTCAGGTTGACGCCGATCGAGATGCCGCCCGACCGCCGACTCAACACGGGGTACACAAAACGGTTGTCGGCGAACAGGCGATCGTGTTGCGTGTGGAGTCGGTCAACCGTCATGGGCAGTTGCCTCAGCCGGACTGGTCGAGGCGCTTCAGCTGGGTGAATTCGTCGAGTGTCACGGTCGACAGTTCCCCGTCTTCGCGGCGCAACAACAGAACATCACGATACACGTGGTCGTCGGCGTTCCGGCGGCGCTTGGGCCCCGGGCGCTGGAGGACGCGCACCGCGAGGTGCTGGGCCCGCTCCGGGCAGAGCACGGGGAGCATGCACCGTGACGAGCGCGGTCATCCGCCCCCTCGACCCGTCCGACGAGGCCGGCGTCGCCGCGTACGTCCACATCCGGAACGAGGTCATGCCGGACAGCCCGGCCTCGTCGGAGCGGGTCGCCTGGGCGCACGCCACCTACCCGGGCGACATCCACCTCTTCCTGGCGCACGAGGGCGGTGAGGCGGTCGGCGCGGCGGTCGCCGGCCGGATCCACATGTACGGACCCGGGTACCCGCGGCACTGGCTCGGCCTCTGGGTGATGCCCGAGGCTCGACGGGCCGGCATCGGGTCGGCGCTCCTCGCGGTCGTGAGCGACGCGGCACGTGCGGCCGGCAAGACCGGCTTCCAGACCATGCTGTCCGAGGTGCACGAGGAGGGTCATCGCTTCCTCGCCGCGCGCGGCTTCGTCGAGACCGATCGAATGCGCCAGGTCGGGCTGGACCTCCGCGGCCTCGAAGCGCCGCCCGTCGTTCCACCACCGGGCATCGCGCTCGTCACCCTGGCGGAGCGCCCGGGCCTCGTGCCCGCGCTGCACTCGGTGGCCATGGAGACGTTCCCGGGCATGCCGACCGGTGGCGAGCCGATGGATGCCGGCACGCTTGAGGAGTTCGTGGCCCGGGAGGTGGAGCGGCCCGACATGCCCCGGGACGCGTTCCGGGTCGCGCTGGACGAGGCATCGGGTGAGGCCGTCGGGTATGCGAGCCTGGTCCTCGCCGCGGGCAGCACGACGATGGCCTATCACGCCATGACCGCCGTCCGCCCGGCGTACCGGGGCCGGGGCATCGCGACGGCGCTCAAGCAAGCCACGATCGCGTGGGCGATCGGGCACGGCCTCGAGAGCCTCGAGACCAGCAACGACGTGCACAACGCCCCGATGCGCGCGGTGAACGCGGCGCTGGGCTACCAGCCGATGCCGGACCTCGTCGGCCTCCAGGGTCCGCTCACCCCGCCGCGCTGACCGGAGGGTTGCAACGCCCCGCCCGCCGTGCCGGGCATACTCCGGTCGTGGCCACCATCGACCCCAGCGGCATCCGGCCCCGGAACCGTCTGCTCCCGCTGCGGGCAGAGCACGGGGAGGCGGCTCGGCGATGAGCGCGAGCATCCGCCGGATCGATCCGACGGACGAGGTCGGCCTGCTCGCCTACGTCGGCATCCGGAATGCCGTCACCCCCGACACCACGGATTCGCTCGAACAGGTCCGCTGGGAGGAGGCCACGTACCCTGGCGAAGGGGTCCGGTTCCTGGCTGAGACCGACGGTGTGGCCGTCGGGACGGCCTCGACGGGCCGGATCTGGGTGCACGGGCCCTCCTTCGAGCGGTACTGGCTGGGGATCTGGGTCGTGCCGACGGCACGCGGGCGCGGCGTGGGCTCGGCGCTGCTCGCCGCCGCCAGCGAGGCTGCCCGCGTCGCCGGCAAGACCGGGTTCCAGACGGAGCTGTCCGAGGCCTACCCGAGCGGGCAGGACTTCCTCGCCCATCGCGGGTTCGTCGTGACCGAGCGCAACAAGATGGTCCGGCTTGAGCTGGCGGGCCTGGAGCCGCCCGCGATCGCGCCCCCGGCAGGGATCCTGCTCACGACCCTCGCCCGGCGCCCGGACCTGGTCGGGGGCGTGCACGCCGTGGCAATCGAGGCATTCCCGGACATCCCCTCCGCCGACGAGCCGATCGACGTGGGGACGATCGAGGCGTTCGTCGCGCGCGACGTCGAGCGGGTGGGGATCCCAGGCGACGCGTTCATGCTGGCGGTCGACGTGGGCTCGGGCGAGGTCGCCGGGTATGCGAGCCTGATCTACGCTGCCGGCAGCACGAGCGTCGCATACCACGACATGACGGCCGTCCGTCGGACGTATCGCGGGCGCGGGATCGCCGGCGCCCTCAAGCGGGCGACGATCGCCTGGGGGATCGACCACGGCCTGGAGGCTCTCGAGACGGGTAACGACGAGGACAACGCGCCGATGCGTGCCGTGAACCTCTCCCTGGGCTACCGTCCTGTCCCGGACTGGCTGGGCCTCCAGGGTCCCCTCGCCCCGCCGCGCTGAGGAGGCTGCCTACCGCCCCTCGCCGCCCGAAGGCACCACCACCGGGAACCCGTAGCGGGCCTGGCCCCGGTCGAACGTGGCGAGGGCCACGGCGTCGGCGGACATCGCGGCAGCCACGATCAGGGCGTCGGGGATCGGCCGGCCGGCGAGGGTGCGGGCGCGAACCAGCATCCCGACGATGACGTCGGTCCGCCCGCCAAGGATGCGCACGTTCTCCCGCTGGACGAAGGCGATGAGCGCGTCGATGACGGCCGACTGGGGCACGGCGTACTGGGTCCGGAGGACGTGCGCGCACTCGACGAGTGCCACCGGCGAGATCCCGATCTCCTCACCCGCGTCGATCAGGGTGCTGGCGGCCCGGGCCTGGTCCGGTGGCGACCCGACGACGTACCTGACCAGCACCGAGGTGTCGATGGCGATCACTCCGGCGGACCGCCGTGCTCTTCAGCAGCGAGGTCCCAGGCCGGATCAGGGCTGTCCCATGCAGCCGCACGGAGCACCTCCCAGGACTCGTCCGCAGGCCACCGCCCCACGTGTTCCCGCAGCACGCCCACGAGTGACCGCGCGTGCCTCCCAGGCACGATCTCGATCACGATCCGGCCATCCTCGACACGCTGCACCGCCTCGTCGCCGGCGTAGATCGCGAGCTGCTCGCGGATGGCCTTCTCGATCGTGATCTGGCCGCGCTCACCTACTTTACTCGTCATGGTATGAATGATCATATCGATCCCTACTGCTCTTCACAAGGGCTTCGACGCCGCCGGATCTGCTGCTCCCGGCATACTTCGTCCGTGCCCACCATCGACCTCAACGGGATCAAGCTGCGGAACCGGCTGCTGACCAGCGCCAGCCTCCTGGGCTACGGCGCGTCCAAGAGCCGCCTGATCCTCTACGGCCTCTCCCCGATCGCCCAGTGGGTGCCCCTGGAGCGGTTCGGCGCCGTGACCACCCGGACGGTCAGCCTCCAGCCTCGCGAGGGCCACTTCACGCTCAGGGAGGACTGGGGCCTGCGCGAGCTGCCGGAGATGCTCCGCCTCTACGGCCGGGCGCTCCACAAGGTGGATTCGGGCTGGCTCAACGCCTTCGGCTGGTCGAACATCGGGATCGAGCGCTACTTCGACGAGTACTTCGGCCGGACCGCGAACCTGAACCGGATCGTGTCGGTGGGCGGCTTCAGCGCGGACGAGATCGAGCAGCTGATCGAGACCTGCAACGAGCGGGCGAAGCCGGGCGAGATCGCGGCCATCGAGCTCAACGCCTCCTGCCACAACGTCAACTTCCCGTTCGCGACGATCCTGGAGGAGGCCCTCCGGCGCGCGGTCCCGAGGAGCCGGCACCCCGTGATCCTCAAGGTCAGCCCGGACGAGGACTACCGCTGGCAGGCGCGCCTGGCGGCGGAGCATGGCTGTGCGGCGATCACCGCGATCAACACGGTGAAGGGCCTCCGCCTCCGCCCCGACACCGGCGAGCCGTACCTGAAGAACCGCTACGGGGCCATCTCGGGGCGGGCGATCAAGCCCATCGGCCTGCGGGTGGTGGCGGAGCTGCGCGACGCGGGCTTCCGCCTGCCGATCATCGCGAACGGCGGCATCCGCGACTTCGACGACTGCCGCGAGTACTTCTGGGCCGGTGCCGATGCGGTCTCGCTGGGGAGCGCGGTCTGGCTGCGGCCGATGCCGCTCTACGCGCTGGGGCCCGTGGAGGGGCTGCGGATCCGCCGGCTGATCGACCGGGTTGCGCGGTTCACGCCCCCCGACGCCGCGCCGCACTGGCAGGCTGATCCGTGACCCTCCCCCGCGTCGCGGTCATCACGACCGGCGGCACCATCGACTCGGTCGGTACGGACCGAATGGACCTCGCTGCGTACCTGGACACGGGCGTGCGCCTGGAGCCGGGCGCACTGCTCGCCGGTGTGGCGGCCGAGCTGGCGACGATCGCGGACGTCACCGAGGTCCGGTTCCGCCGCCTCCGCGCCCACGCCATCACCGACGATGACCTCGCCGACCTCGTGGACACGGTCCGCGGCCTGTTCGAGCGTGACCAGGCCGACGGCGTCGTCATCACGCACGGGACAAACACGCTCGAGGAGACGGCCTGGCTGCTCCACCTCGTGGTCGCCTCGGACCGGCCGGTGGTGCTCACGGGCGCGATGCGGCCGGCATCGGCGCTCTCCGGAGACGGGCCGCTCAACCTGGTCAACGCCGTGAGGGTGGCGGCTTCGCCCCAGGGCGGGAAGCTGGGCACGCTCGTCGTCCTGGACGACACGATCCACGGCGCCCGGGACGTGACCAAGTCGGACACGGCGAGGATCTCGGCGTTCCGGGACGGCGCCTCGGGCCCGCTCGGCTGGGTGGACGGGGACGGGCGGATCGTGCTCGGCCACCTGCCGGCGCGTGGGTGGTCGCTGGAGGGCTCCTTCGCCGGCGTGGACCTCCGGGCGCTGCCGCGGGTCGACATCGTCGTCTCGTACCAGGGTGCGGACGGGGTGCAGGTCGATGCCGCCGTGACGGCCGGCGCCCGAGGGATCGTGAGCGCCGGAACCGGCGCCGGCTACCCGACTCCGGGCGAGGTCGAAGCGCTTGAGCGGGCTGCAGCGGCCGGCGTCGTCGTGTGCCAGGCGTCCCGGGTCGGTGCCGGTCGCGTGCCGCGCGTCCCCTCGCTGGTCTCCCGGGGATGGCTCGCCGCCGGAGACCTCCAGCCCTGGAAGGCGCGGATCCTGCTCCGCCTCGCCATCGCGGCGGGCAGGACGGACGCGGACGCCATCCAGCCGCTGTTCGACGAGCGCTGACTCAGGGCAGGTTGTCCGCGACCTCCTGGACGGGGAAGGGCAGCGGGCCGGACCCGATGATCGTCACCAGCGCCTGGGCCTCGTCCAGCGGGAACCCGCCCTCGCCGGCCGCCGTGATCTGCACTTCGCCACCCTCGATAGCCGACTGGATCACCGGCACCGTGAGCGCGACCCCGTCCACCACGATGGCGAAGAACTCGCCGATGTGGTTCCTCGTGTAGGCCGCGAAGAGCGCGGCAGCGTCCGGACCCAGCGTCAGGTCGACCACGCGCAGCCCGCCCTGCTCCTGGCCGATCCCGGCCGACGCCACCTGGCCACCGGAGAAGAGCGGTGGATGCCGTGCGATGTCTACCGGCTGGCCGTCCTCGACGGGCGTCGTGCCCAGCGGCACGAAGTCGATCCGGCCGGTCGTGCCGATCAGCAGCCGCACCGCCTTGGCGGTCCCCTCGTCCGACGGGTCGACGGCAAGCTCCACCACGATGCTCCCGGACGGTGTCGTGGTCACGGACGGCGCCACGATCCCCGTCACGTCGAGCCGCCTCGCGATCACGGCCGCCACCGCGGCGATGTCGGCCTCCGAGGGATCGGCGCCGCCGTCCGGCACGACCTGGTACTCGAGCCGCAGCCCGCCGGTTGGCGCGACCGGGCTGGGACCGCCATCGCCGGCTGATGCGCCTGGGCTGGGAGCACCGCCGTCGGCCAGGAAGCCGGTCACGATCAGCGCTACCACCAGGATGGCGATGGCCGCGGCCACAAGGACGGCGATCGCCGCCACGATGGGGCCTCTCGACCCGCGCGATCCGGGCTCCTCCATCTCGATGCCTCCACGTGCGGCGCGCGCGCATCGGGCGCATGCGGCGCCGGGACCGTCTCCGTGGGGCATCATGTAGGTGTGACCGAACCGACGCCCAGTCCCCTTCCGCCCGACCCCGAGCAGTATGACGCCGTGCGCAACGAGCACGCCCGCAAGCGCGGGCTCGCGCAGCCCTACATCGCCGGCGGCGACGACCCGGATCTCCCGCAGACGCTCGCGACCGAGCGCCGGTACACGCGCCTCCTCGTCGCCATGGCCGTCGGGATCGTCGCGCTGGGGTTCATCCTGGGGATCGCGGCCGCGCTCATCACGGGCCCGGCCTGACCGCCGTGATCTCCCCGGCCGCCCGCCCGGACCTGCCGTCGGCCGCGCTGGATGGCGTCACCTGGGAGGCGGCGCACGGGCAGCTGGTCGGGTTCCTGCGGGACCTGATCCGCATCCCGTCGATCAACCCGCCGGACCCGCCCGGACCTGAGACCATCGCGGCGCTGCGGATCGCGGCGGAGCTGCGGGTCGAGGGCCTGGACCCCGAGGTCATCGAGCCCGCCCCCGGACGGGGCACGGTCACCGTCCGCCTCCGCGGCGACGGGACCGGCGGCGACGCGCTGCTCCTGCTCAGCCACCTGGACGTGGTTCCGGCCGATCCCAGCGAGTGGACGCACCAGCCATTCGCGGCCGATGTTGCCGACGGCTACGTCTGGGGCCGCGGCGCCGTCGACATGAAGGCCATGGTCGCGATGGAGACGATGATCGTGGTGCTCCTGGCGCGCCGGGCTCGGGCGGCCGGCCTGGATCCTGCGAGGGACCCGATCCCCGGCCTGCGCCGCGACGTGCTCTTCACCTGCTCCGCCGACGAGGAGGCCGGAGGCGGCGACGGCGCACAGTGGCTCGCCGCGAACCGGCCCGACACGCTCCGCGCGGCCGGTGCCCTCAACGAGGCCGGCGGGGTCTCGATGGAGCTGGCGGGCCGGCGCTTCTACCCGATCCAGGTCGCGGAGAAGGGCTTCGAGACCTACCGCATCACCGTCCACGGCACGTGGGGCCACGGCTCGATGCCCCGCGACGACAACGCCGCCGTCATGGCCGCCGAGGCGATCCGCCGCCTGGCGGCTCCCGGAGAGCCGCGGGTGACGCCGGTGATGCGCCGCCTCCTGGACGAGCTGGCCGCCGCACTGCCTCCCGATGCCGCCACCCTCGCCCGGGCGATCGGCGACGACGATCCGCGCCGCAGCGATGCCGCCATGCGCGCCCTCTGCGACGAGATGTACGCGCGGGCCCTGCGGGCGCTGATCCGCGACAGCATCAGCCCGGACGTGATCCACAGCGGCTTCAAGTACAACGTCATCCCGGGCGTCGCCACGATCGAGATCGACTGTCGCACGCTCCCCGGCACGACCGAGGGTGACATGCGCGAGGAGGTCATGACCCGCCTGGGTGACCTCGCGCCAAACTGCACGGTGGAGCACCTGAACGGCGCGCCGCCGGTCGAGGCGCCGGCGGACGGCGAGCTGTACGACATCCTCGCGGCGACGATCCGCGCCCACGACCCCGACGGAATCCCCGTCCCGGTGATGGCCCCGTTCGCCACCGACGCGAAGTCCACGATCCACCTGGACGTCCCAACCTACGGCTTCTCGCCCCTGCGCGTGGAGCCGGACGAACGGTTCCTCGAGCGCTTCCACGGCACCGACGAGCGGGTTGGCCTCGAGGCGCTCCGCTGGGGCCTGCCGGTCCTCTACGACGTGGTCCTCACCTACTGCGGCTGACCACAGGGTCGGCGGGCCGGCTGCAGCCTGCCACCTGCGTGGCGCCCGAGGCAACACGCCGGTGCTGGAGCATGAACGGCCTCAGCCCAGCCAACGGGCTCGTCATGCCGCGCTCGTCGACTGCCGCGGCGCACCCGGCGTCAGCTGCCCCCGCGCACCAGGCGTCCGCGGCGGCTGATCGCGTGCGTCGCGAGGGCCGCGACGCCCATGGCGACCAGCGACCGCTCCCCGCGCGGCATCGGCCGGACCGCGGACAGGAACTGCTCAGCCCGCGCCCGGTCCACGCGCCGCAGCATCGCCTGCCCACGCGGCGTGAGCCAGACGGAGCGCAGCCGGCCGTCGTCCTCCTCGCGCCGGCGCTCCACCAGGCGACGCTTGACCAGCCCGTCCACCAGCCGCGAGGTAGCGGACGAGGACCGCCCGATCGCCTCGGCCAGGTCCGCGATCGTGGTCGTCGCGCCCTCCGCCAGCACGTACAGGGCGGCGAGCTGCGTGAACCCGAGGTTGAGCTCCCCCAGCTGCGAGGCGAACCCCACGACCAGCTCCCGCCACAGCGCGCGGCCCATGGCCACCCGCTCCGAGATCTGGCGCACGTTCTGGATCCGTGCCCCGGCAGCCACGACCGACGCGGAGAGGTCCGCCTCGAACGTCCGGGCGATCACGCGGCTCGAAGCCCCGCGGCGGCGGCTCCGCACGAGCGCCTCCGGCAGCGCCGGCCCGGCCGCTGGGTCGGACGCACGCATGCGCCGGACGCGCACGGTTCGCGGCGCAGGCGAGGTCGAGGTCGAGGTCGACTCCACACGCGACGCAGTCGAGGTCGACGGCGTGGCCGTGGGCGACGGCGACGACCCGATCTGTTCGGGCTCGATCACGGGTGGATCCACACCGCCCGAGCGTAGGCGGGACCCGGTATTCCTGCAAATGTGCATGGATTTCGCCGGTGTCCGACGCTCGCGCGACTACGCTCCGCCACGATGCACCAGATCGCTTTCGTCTTCCCTGGCCAGGGCAGCCAGCTCGTCGGCATGGGCCGCAGCCTCGCCGAGACCTCCCCGGCCGCCGCCGCCGTCTTCCGAACCGCGGACCAGGCGCTGGGCGAGCCCATCTCGCGCCTCGCCTGGGAGGGTCCCGAGGAGGAGCTGAACCGGACCGAGAACGCCCAGCCGGCGCTGGTCGCCGCATCGATCGCCTATCTCGAGGCCGTGCGCGAGCGCTGGAATGCCCTCTCGGTGGACATCCCGGACCCGGCCTTCGCCGCCGGCCACTCGATGGGGCAGTACACGGCGCTCGTCGCCGCCGGCGCGCTGGACCTCGCCGACGCCGTGCGACTCGTGCGCACCCGCGGCCAGCTGATGCAGGCGTCCGGTGCCGGTCGTGAAGGCCGCATGGCCGCGATCATCGGCCTCGACGACGCCCGGCTCCCCGACCTCGTCGCCCAGGCGTCCGAACACGGCATCTTTGGCATCGCGAACCGCAACTCGCCGGGGCAGGTCGTGGTCTCGGGCGAGCGCCCGGCCGTGGAGGCCGCCCTCGTCATCGCGAAGGCCCTCGGCGCCAAGCGTGCGATCGAGCTGCCGGTCTCCGTCGCCGCCCACTCTCCGCTCATGGCCGGGGCGGCCGACGGCATGCGCAAGGTCCTCGAGGGCATCACCTTCCGGGACCCGAAGCCCGCGCTCCTCGCCAATGCCGATGCCCGCCTCATCACCACCGCGGACGGCTGCCGGGCCGAGCTCGTGGATCACCTGACCACCGGCGTCGACTGGGTCGGCGCGGTTCAGACGATGCACGCCCGCGGCGTCACCACGTTCATCGAGATCGGGCCCGGCCGTGTCCTCACCGGCCTGATCCGGCGCATCGCGTCCGACGTTGTCACGCTCGCGCTCGACGATCCGGCCGCGGGCGACCGCCTGTCGATCCCCTTCGCCGACACCGCCGCCGTGGAAGGCGCCTGACCGGCGCCGGAAGGTCCGCCCGAACCCAGCCGCCCGAACCCCCAAGCCGCCCGAACCTCGAACTCCGCCCGAACCCCCAAGCCGCCCGAACCCCCAAGCCGCCCGAACCCCCAAGCCGCCCGAACCGCGGACCAGATCCCCGCAAAGGAGCCCCGTGCGCCAGCCCGACTACACCCGCCGCGTCGTCGTCACCGGCCTCGGCGTCATCAGCCCCGTGGGCAACGACAAGGACACCGCCTGGTCGAACCTGCTCAACGGAGTGTCCGGCCTGGGCGTGATCACCAAGTTCGACGTCACCCCGTACGCCCAGAAGGCGGCGGGCGAGGTCCGCGACTTCGACGCCTCCCGGTGGATGGACCCGAAGGCGATCCGGCGCAGCGAGTCGGCCATGTGGTACGGCGTCGCCGCGGCCAAGCAGGCGATCGACGACGCGGGCCTCGAGATCACGGACGCCAACCGCGAGGACGTCGGGGTCGTCTTCGGCTCCGGCGCAGGCGGCCAGCAACTGATGATCGACAACTGGCACATCCTCCAGGACAAGGGCCCGGGGCGCGTCGCGCCCACGTTCATCGCCAACGGCCTCGTGGATTCCACGTCGGGGATGATCGCGATCGAGACTGGCGCCATCGGCCACAACCTGTGCATCGTCACCGCGTGCTCGACGGGCACCAACTGCGTCGGCGAGGGCGCCGAGCTCATCCGGCGCGGCGACGTCCACACGGTGATCGCCGGCTCCACGGAGATGCCGCTGCTCGAGGTGGCGCACGCGGGCTTCGGCAACATGCGCGGCCTCGGCTCTCCGCGGCCCGGCGAGCCGATCACCGACACCAGCCGCCCCTTCGACCGGACCCGCGACGGCTTCGTCCTGGGCGAGGGCGCGGGAGCCCTGATCCTCGAGGACCTCGAGCTCGCGACGGCCCGCGGCGCCCGCGTCTACGCCGAGGTCGTGGGCTACGGTTCCACCGCCGACGGCCACGACATGGTCCAGCCCATCGAGGGGGGCTCCGGCTCCGCCCGCGCGATGAAGCTCTCGCTCGAGCGGCGCGGCGTGCCCGCGGACGAGGTGGACGTCCTCAACCCGCACGGCACCTCCACCCCGGTCGGCGACAAGCGCGAGGCCGATGCGATCTGGACCGTGTTCGGCGACCGGGCCGCGCGCAGCCGCGAGTCACTGCTGATCACGGCCACCAAGTCGATGACCGGTCACATGATGGGCGCCGCCGGGGCCTTCGAGGCCTTCGCGACCGTCATGACCGTCGCCGAGCAGACCGCGCCGCCCACCATCAACTTCCGCGAGTTCGATCCCGAGGCCGACGTCTGGGTGGCGAACGAGGCGATCCAGCGCCCGATCCGCTATGCGCTCTCGAACAACATCGGCCTGGGCGGGCACAACGGCGCGATCATCTTCAAGCGCTGGGACGGGCGCTGAGCGGGCGCTACAATCCGGGCCTGTCCTTGTCATCCGCTCCGTGAGGCCCCAGATCGTGCCCTCGTCC
>Ga0209254_10005766_pt1 | contig 11382 bp, 7 predicted proteins | sample FrelakmetDIP11DI_FD_187148 | JGI IMG/M metagenome (GOLD analysis project Ga0209254, IMG submission 187148) | Freshwater lake sediment microbial communities from the University of Notre Dame, USA, for methane emissions studies - DIP11 DI (SPAdes)... | ecosystem: Environmental > Aquatic >... | reverse complement strand
GTACGCCGGGGACGTGAACGGGTGGCCGAGCATGCCGTCGGCGTAGGTGGCAGCCGTCGTGGTCATCAGCGGACCGACCGCAGCCACGTACACCCGCGGCAGGGCGCGGTCGGTCGCGCTGCCCAACCCGTTGAGCCCCGGCCGCAGCACCTTGTAGATCTCCCCGCGGAACGGCGCCCGCTGACCGCGTTCCATGTTCCACACCGTCCGCATGGCCTGCACGTACTCACCCATCCGCTTGGCCGGCTGGTCGAACGCCGCGGCGAACCGGTCGGTGATGATGCGGCGGACCTGGCTGCCCAGCCCGACGATGAAGCGGTCGCCGGAGATCTCGTTGAGGTCCCAGGCCGCCATGGCGGTCACCGTTGGTGAGCGGGGGAAGGCCAGCGTGATGTTGGTGCCCACGTCGACGCGCTCGGTCGCCGACGCCAGCACCGTGGCCTGCAGGATGGAGTCGTGGTCGGTCTCCGACACCCAGACGGCGTCGAAGCCGCGCGCCTCGGCGGCACGACCGAGCTCGGGAAGCGCGGCGTAGGAGCCACCGAGGGCGACGCCGAGGGTAGGGGGATGCGTGGCGGTCACGGCGACTCCTCGATCGGGTGCGGGTGGGCGGTCGACCGGCCCTGGAAGGAGAGGATCTTCGGGTTGCGCACCACCCCGTCCTGGACCTCGATCGCCCCGGCAATCGTCGGCTCGTCGGCCCAGCGGTCCGGGCCATCCATGACCGGCCGCAGGAAGGGCAGCAGCGCCTCGGAGATCTCCCAGGTCGCGGAGTTCCACAGGTAGGACGGGCTGTGGTCGACCCCGTAGTAGTGGATGTCGTGACCCACGACGAACATCGGGTCGGTGAACGGTGTGGGGCGGGCGAAGTCGAACCCCATGCCCTCGTCGCAGGAGACGTCCACGATGAGGGTGCCGGGACGGACCATCGGCAGCTCGTCGGTAGTGAGGAACATCAGCGGGGCGTCGGTGTCCTGCAGGATGCAGTTCACGATGATGTCGTGCTCGGCGAGGAACTCGTGAGTCGGCTCGTTGCCCGCACGCCGGTGCGTCACAGTGCGGGTCGGGTCGGCCTCGGTGCGCTCGATGTGCCCGAGCAGCATCGACGGCATCGGGGACGGCACCGCGGTCACCTCACGCTTGGTCAGCGCTACCACGTCATGGACGCCCAGGCTCTGCAGGGCGGTGATCGCCCCGCGAGCGGTGTTGCCGTACCCGAGGACCACCGCGCTCAGCCTGCGTCCGTACACCCCCGACGTGCCCATGAGCGTCATGGCGTGCAGCACGGAGGCGTACCCGGCGATCTCGTTGTTGCGGTGGAACACGTGCACGCCTGGGGTGCCCTGGGGGGTCCAGTGGTGCATGGCCTCCCACGCGATGAGCGTGAGGTGCTTGTCGATGGCCAGCTGAGTGAGCTCGGGGTCCTGCACGCAGTGCGGCCACCCCCACAGCGTCTGCCCGTCGCGCATCCCGGCGACATCACTGCGCGTCGGCTTGGGCAGCAGCACGACGTCGCTGCGTTCGAGCAGCTCCGCCCGGTCCACCACCGCGGCGACCAGGGGGGCGAGCTCGGCATCGGTGACCCCGAAGTCCGCCCCGTAGCCGCACTCGGCCACGATGGAGGCGCGCAGGTCGGCGTCGATTCGATCCAGATGCCGAGGGTGGACCGGCAGCCGCCGCTCGTTCTCCTTGGCTGAGGTGCCCAGCATCCCCAGGCTCAGCAGTGTCATCGGCCCTCCTGGACGTTCCTGACTCGATCCGGTCGCAGCGGGCCGCCGTGCGGCAGCTCAGTGGCCGGTGAACGTGGCTTCGCGGCGCTCGAGGAAGCTGCGCACACCTTCGGCGGCATCCTGGCTGTGCAGCACCTCCGGCAGCACGTCACGGATGTTGAGCGCGGCGGCCTCGGGACCGTCGGTCGCGCCGCACCTGGCGTTGCGCAGCGTGGCCTGCACACCCAGCGGCGCCTGTGCTGCGATCAGATGGGCGATCTCGCGGGCCCGGTCGGCCTGTGTCCCGGCGGGGACGACCTCCTGGACCAGGCCGATGCGCAGCGCCTCCTGCGCGCCGAACTCCTCACCGGTGAGCAGGAAGCGCATGGCATTGCCCCAGCCCAGCTGGGCCGGCGCCCGGAAGGTGGCCCCACCGAAGGGCATGATCCCGCGCGCCACCTCCATCTGCCGGAACCGCACGTCGTCCCCGGCGACGACGATGTCGCAGGCCAGCGCCAGCTCGATGGACAGCGTGAACGCGATCCCCCCGACGGCCATCACGACAGGCTTGGGCACCGGGTCCTTCCAGATCCCGAACGGGTCGTAGGTGTCGTTGCCGGCGATGATCTGCGGGCCGCGCTGGTTCACCGCCGAGCCGACCTCGTCCAGCTGGAGCCCGGAGGAGAAGTGCTGACCGTGCGAGAAGAGCACCCCGGCGCGGAGCTGCGGGATCTTGCCGAGAAGCTCGTAGGCCTTCCCGAGCTCGTCGATGGTCTGCAGGTTGAAGGCGTTGAACTTCCTCGGGCGGTTCAGGCCCATGAGCAGCACGTGCCCGTCCCGCTCCACCGTGATGTGCGGCTCGGCCGATTCGGTACCCGGCGTCATGGACGGCGACGCTAGCCAGGACGGCCGGTGCGGGGAACCCGTCCCGGGGAAGGACTCGGCATGAGGTTGGCCACTTGCTCTGGCTTGACGCAGGTCAGGCTGCCTATCGTCGGGACGTGACTGAGCAGCGCGCCGTGCACCGCCTCTACGACGCCGACGGGGAGCCGACCCGCGACAAGCCGTGGATCATCCGCACCTACGCCGGGCACTCCAGCCCGAAGGCGTCCAACGAGCTGTACCGCAAGAACCTCGCCGCCGGGCAGACTGGGCTGTCGATCGCCTTCGACCTGCCCACCCAGTGCGGCTACTCCTCCGACGACCCGATCGCCGGACCGGAGATCGGCAAGGTCGGGGTGCCGATCAACACCCTGGACGACATGGAGTTCCTGTTCGAGGGGATCCCCCTGGAGCAGATGAACACCTCCATGACCATCAACGGCACCGCGATGTGGCTGCTGGCGCTGTACGTGGCAGTGGCGCGCGAGCGTGGCGAGGACGTCACGAAGCTGACCGGGACCACCCAGAACGACCTGGTCAAGGAGTACCTGGCCCGTGGCACCTACATCTACCCGCCGACCGAGAGCATGCGGATCATCGCGGAGATGTACGAGTTCTGCCTGGATGCGATGCCGAAGTGGAACGCGTCCAACATCTGCTCCTACCACCTCCAGGAGGCCGGTGCGACCCCCGCCCAGGAGCTGGCGTTCGCCTTGGCCAACGCCCTGAGCCTGCTGGACCTGCTGGAGCAGCGTGGTCACTTCACGCCCGAGCAGTTCGAGCGGGCCGTCGGGCGGATCTCGTTCTTCGTCAACGCCGGCATCCGGTTCGTCGAGGAGATGAGCAAGATGCGGGCGTTCGTCGAGCTGTGGGACGAGCTGCTCGTCGAGCGCTACGGGGTGCAGGACGAGAAGTACCGGCGGTTCCGTTACGGCGTGCAGGTCAACTCCCTCGGGCTCACCGAGACGCAGCCGGAGAACAACGCCTGGCGCATCCTCCTCGAGGCGCTCGGGGTCACCCTCAGCCGCAACGCCCGCTGCCGCGCCCTGCAGCTGCCGGCATGGAACGAGGCGATGTCGCTGCCTCGGCCTTGGGACCAGCAGTGGTCCCTCCGGCTGCAGCAGATCCTGGCCTACGAGACCGACCTGCTGGAGTACCCGGACATCTTCGACGGCAGCCCGGTCATCGAGGCCAAGGTCGCCGAGCTCAAGGCCGGCGCCCGCGAGGAGGTCGACCGGATCATGGAGATGGGCGGGGTCATCCCCGCCATCGAGTCCGGCTACATGAAGTCCTCGTTGGTGCGATCGATGTCGGAGCGCGTCAGCCGGATCAACACCGGGGACCAGATCGTCGTCGGGGTGAACCGGTGGACCGAGAGCCTGCCGTCCCCGCTGCTGTCGGGGGAGGACCGCGGCATCTTCAAGCTGGACGAGTCCGCGATCCGGGACACCGTCGAGCACCTCGAGGCGACCAAGGCCAGGCGTGACCCGGACCGCGTGGCCCGAGCCCTCGACGCGCTGCAGCAGGCCGCTCGGGACGGGACGTCGATGATGGAGCCGTCGATCGAGTGCGCGCTGGCGCGCGTGACCACCGGTGAGTGGGCCGGAGCGCTTCGCGAGGTGTTCGGCGAGTACCGACCGGCCACCGGTGTCGAGGGCCAGCAGCTCAACCTCTCCGGTGACCGGGTGGACGCGCTGCGCGCCCGGCTCGACGCCCTGACCGATGCGCTGGGCCACCGGCCGCGCCTGGTGGTAGGCAAGCCCGGCCTCGACGGTCACTCCAACGGCGCCGAGGTGATCGCGGTGTCGGCCCGTCACGTCGGGTTCGACGTCATCTACTCCGGCATCCGGCTCTCGGCCGAGGAGATCGTCACCTCGGCGGTGGAGGAGGGCGCGGACGTCATCGGGGCGTCGGTGCTGTCGGGCTCGCACGTGGCACTCGCCGAGCAGATCGTGGACGGGCTGCGCGCGAACGGCGCCGGGCACATCCGGGTGGTGCTCGGTGGGATCGTGCCGGAGTCGGACTTCGAGAAGCTCCACGCGATCGGGGTTCGCCAGGTGTACACGCCGGCCAACTACCAGCTGCTGGACATCATGGACGCCATCGTCGGCATGCTCGAGAGCGACGCCGAGGTTCCGCCGCCGGGTGGGGCGGTGGCGTCCTGAACGACGTCGACGGCCTGGTCGAGCAGGCACTCGGCGGGACCAAGGGCGCGGTCAGCCGACTGGTCGGGCTGTTCGAGGACCAGCGTCCGACGGCGTTGGAGCAGCGGCAGCAGGTCGTCAAGGCATTCGCCGCCCGCGGGGTGGAGCCTGACGCGATCGTCCTGGGTGTCACCGGGACCCCGGGGTCGGGGAAGTCGTCGCTGGTGGCCCGACTCACGACCCATCTGCTCGACCACGACCACTCGCTGCGCATCGGGGTGGTGGCTGTCGACCCGTCCAGTCATCTCTCCGGCGGCTCGCTGCTCGGCGACCGCACCCGACTGCGGCCGTCAGCCTCTTCGGGGCGATTGTTCTTCCGTAGCCAGGCATCGGCCACGGAGCTCGGGGGCCTCGGCCCGTCGTCCTTCCAGGTGTGCCGCCTGCTGGCGTACCTCGTGGACATGGTGCTGGTCGAGACCGTCGGTGTCGGGCAGAGCGAGGCCGACGTCCGGCACCTTGCCGACCAGGTGTACCTGGTGCTGCAGCCGTTGGGCGGGGACGAGGTGCAGTTCCTCAAGGCCGGGATCATCGAGGTGCCGCACGCCTTCGTGCTGAACAAGTGTGACGAGCCGCAGGCCCAGCAGAGCCTGCACCACCTTCAGTCGAGCCTCTGGCTGGCTCGCCCGTTCGACACCGAGCCCGTCCCGGTCTTCCAGACCAGCGCCAAGACCGGTCAGGGCATCGGCGAGCTGGCCGAGGCGATGGCAGCCACCCTGCATGGCGCTCACCCGGGCATCGTGGGCCGCGAGCCCTACTTCTTCGAACGGTGGGTCAAGGACGAGTGGGGCCGGGTGGGCACCGCCTACCTGGAGCGGTCCCTGGGCGGCTCGGCCGATTGTCTGGTGCGGTCGGGTGGGTTCGAGGCCGCGCAGCGGGACTTCCACGACCGGCTGGTGGCCTCGCTCACCCGGGCGCCTGTCGGTGCGCATCCATAGTCAGCGCAGCCAGCCCAGCCGGTCGAGCAGCGTCGAGGCTGCCCGTGCGGCCGTCGTCGAGCCCGCCCGCAGGTCGGCCTCCAGCGCCGCGACCGTGTCTCGGGTCGCGTCGTCGTGGCGGAGCCGGTGCAGCACCCGGTCCTGCACCGTCGACCACATCCAGGCCACCTCCTGGTCGGCTCGCTTGGCCTCCAGCTCACCGGAGGACTCCAAGGCTGACCGGTGCGCGCACACCTGCTCCCAGACGTCGTCGACCCGCTCGCCGGTCAGCGCCGAGCAGGTGAGCACCGGGGCGCGCCAGCCGCCCCTGGCGGGCTCCATGAGCCGCAGGATGTCCGCCAGCTCCCGGGCGGCCCGCTTGGCCTCGATGACGTTGTCGCCGTCGGCCTTGTTCACCGCGATGACATCGGCGATCTCCAGGACGCCGCGCTTCATGCCCTGCAGGGCATCGCCGGTGCGCGCCACCATGAGCAGGAGGAACGTGTCGACCATCTCCGCGACCGTGGTCTCCGACTGGCCCACCCCGACGGTCTCGATGAGCACCACGTCGTATCCGGCAGCCTCGACGACGACCATCGCCTGACGGGTGGAGCGGGCCACCCCACCGAGCGTCCCCGAGGTGGGGGAGGGGCGGATGAAAGCCTGGGGGTCGACTGCGAGTCTGGCCATGCGGGTCTTGTCGCCCAGGATGCTGCCCCCGTGCCGGGTCGAGGACGGGTCGACCGCCAGAACCGCGACGCGGCGCCCCTGCCCGGTCAGCATGGTGCCGAGGGCGTCCACGAACGTCGACTTGCCCGCGCCCGGCACGCCGCTGATGCCGACCCGCTGTGCCGCGCCCGTCTCCGGGAGCAGCCGCACCAGCAGGTCCTGGGCCAGGTCCTGGTGGTCCGGGCGGGTGGACTCCACGAGCGTGATCGCTCGTGCCATCGCCGCCCGGTTGCCCGAGTGCACGCCGTCGACGAGCCAGTCGACGTCGACGGTGGCTGCTGGGCGCACCGTCACGCAGTGTCCCCGGTGAGCACCTCACCGGAGAGCCGCTGCTCCAGGTCGTCGAGAAGGTCGAGTGCCGCCTCCGCGATCACCGTGCCCGGCGGGTAGACCGCGCAGGCGCCCGCGTCGAGCAGGGGCTGGACGTCGTCGGGGGGAATCACGCCGCCCACGACGATCATGATGTCGTCGCGCCCCAGGGACGCCAGCTCGGCGCGCAGCTGGGGTACCAGGGTGAGGTGGCCGGCCGCCAGCGAGGACGCCCCGACCACGTGCACGTCGGCCTCGACCGCCTGCAGCGCCGCCTCGGCTGGGGTCTGGAACAGCGGCCCGACGTCGATGTCGAACCCGAGGTCGGCGAATGCGGTCGCGATCACCTTCTGACCGCGGTCGTGGCCGTCCTGCCCCATCTTCGCCACCAGCATGCGCGGTCGCCTCCCGTGGGCGCGCTCGAAGCGTTCGCACCGCTCCCGCACCCGGTCGGCGGCCTCGGAGTCGCCCATCTCCTGTCGGTACACACCGGAGATTGTCCTGATCGTCGCGGTGTGCCGGCCGAAGACCTTCTCCAGCGCGTCGCTCATCTCTCCGACGGTGGCGTGCGCGCGTGCCGCGTCCACCGACAGCGCCAGCAGGTTCTGCTCGAGGCCCCGACCCCGGGTGCCGTCCGCGATCGCCCGCGCGGCCGCGGTGAGCGCGTCCAATGCGGCCTCGATGCGGGCCGGGTCCCGCTCCGCGCGCAGCACCTCCAGCTTGGCCAGCTGCTCGGCGCGCACCGCGGTGTTGTCGACCTTGAGCACCTCGACGGGGGTGTCAACGTGCGGCCGGTACTTGTTGACGCCGATCACCGGTTGCTGACCGGAGTCGATGCGGGCCTGGGTGCGAGCCGCTGCCTCCTCGATGCGCATCTTGGGCAGGCCGGCCTCGATGGCCTTGGTCATGCCGCCGACGTCCTCGGTCTCGGCGATGTGCTCCCAGGCCTTGTGAGCGAGCTCGTAGGTGAGCCGCTCGACGTAGTACGACCCGCCCCACGGGTCGATGACCCGGGTGGTGCCGGACTCCTGCTGCAGCAGCAGCTGAGTGTTGCGCGCGATGCGAGCACTGAAGTCGGTGGGCAGCGCCAACGCCTCGTCCAGGGAGTTCGTGTGCAGCGACTGGGTGTGCCCCTGGGTCGCCGCCATCGCCTCGACGCAGGTGCGGATGACGTTGTTGAAGACATCCTGCGCGGTCAGCGACCATCCGCTGGTCTGGCTGTGGGTGCGCAGCGACAGGGCCTTGTCGTTGGTCGGGCCGAAGCCCTTGACGATCTTCGCCCACAGCAGGCGGGCCGCCCGCAGCTTGGCCACCTCCATGAAGAAGTTCATCCCGATCGCCCAGAAGAAGGAGATCCGTGGGGCGAAGGTGTCGATGTCGAGCCCGGCGTCCACCCCGGCCCGCAGGTACTCCAGCCCGTCGGCCAGGGTGTAGCCGAGCTCGAGGTCGGCGGTGGCCCCGGCCTCCTGCATGTGGTAGCCGGAGATCGAGATCGAGTTGAACCTCGGCATCTCCGCGGAGGTGTAGGCGAAGATGTCGGAGATGATCTGCATCGACGGCTCGGGCGGGTAGATGTAGGTGTTGCGGACCATGAACTCCTTGAGCACGTCGTTCTGGATCGTGCCGGTGAGCGTGCGGTGCGCGACGCCCTGCTCCTCCGCCGCGACGATGTAGAGCGCCATGACCGGCAGCACCGCGCCATTCATGGTCATCGACACGCTCATCTGGTCCAGCGGGATGCCGTCGAAGAGCTGGCGCATGTCGAGGATCGAGTCGATGGCGACCCCGGCCATGCCGACGTCCCCGGGCACGCGAGGGTTGTCGGAGTCGTAGCCGCGGTGGGTGGCCAGGTCGAAGGCGATGGACAGGCCCTTCTGACCGGCGGCGAGGTTGCGCCGGTAGAAGGCGTTGGAGTCCGAAGCGGTGGAGAAGCCGGCGTACTGCCGGATGGTCCACGGCTGGTTGACGAACATCGTCGGGTACGGCCCGCGAAGGTACGGCGGGTGCCCGGGGTAAGTGCGCAGGAAGTCCAGGCCGTCGAGGTCGGCTGAGGTGAAGAGCGGGGGGACGGCGATCCCCTCCGGGGTGGTCCAGCCGGCCTCGTCCGGGGACTGCCCGACCTCGCGGGTGAACTGTGATCGCCACGCAGACAGGTCGGCGACGGTGAGGGCGTCGGAGTCCAGCGGGACCTCGGCGAAGCTCGGGACGAAGGGATCGGTCATCGCTATACCCCCACTGCTGTCAGGGCTCGGTCCAGCAGGGCGACGGCGTCGTCACCTGCGACGACGAACTCCTCCACCCCGGCGGCCTGCAGATCGGCCCGCAGGTCACCCGGAGCCCCCGCGAGGTACAGCCGGTCGGGCGCTGCCGCGGCGAGGGCTCGGGCCACGTCGACGGCCTCCTGCGCGTAGCGCTCGTTCGTCCCGCAGATGCAGGCCAGCCTGGCTCCTGATTCGGCGAACGCGTCGGCCACCGCGTCCGGGGTGACCGGGCCGGCGGTGGTGGAGGTGATACCGCCGGCAGCGAACAGGTTCGTGCAGAACGTGGCTCGCGCGGCGTGCTCGGCCAGCGGGCCGAGGGTGGCCAGGAACACCGTCGGTGGCTGCCCGGACCGTGCTGCGGTCGCGGCGCGGTCGCGGAGTCGTTCGAAGTCCTCTGCGTAGAAGTGCGGGGCCACCCCAGGGAAGGCCGCGGACACGACGTCGCGTGCCGGCGCTGGCGGGGCCTGGTCGGCGAGGTTCGGGAACTCGCTGACGCCGGTGATCGGTTGCCGTCGGCGGGCGACCCGATCGGCCCGGCGCGCATTGGCCTGGCCCAGCCACTGCTGCACGAGCCCGGAGTCCAGGCCCGCCACGACCCCGCCGTTGCGCTCGAGCTCGGCGAACCTGTCCCACGCCCGTCGCGCCAGGTCGTGGCTGAGTCGCTCGACGAACCACGAGCCACCCGCGGGGTCGATCACCCGACCGAGGTGTGACTCCTCGAGCAGGATCGTCTGCACGTTGCGCGCCAGTCGGGTGCCCAGACCGCTGTCCGCGCCTGCCTCGGCCACGAGAGCGTCGTGCGGATGAACGGTGAGCGCATCGGCGCCGCCGACGCCTGCGGCGAATCCGGCAACCGTGGTGCGCAAGAGGTTGACCCAGGGGTCGTACCGGGTGAGCATCGCTGCGGACGTGACGGCATGCAGCCGCGCGCCCCGAGCCCCGTCAGACACCCCCGCTACCTCGGTCACCCGGGCCCACAGCCGCCGGGCCGCCCGCAGCTTGGCGATCGAGGGGAACTGGTCGTCGCTCACCGCAAGGCGGAACTCGATCTGCCTGGCGGCCGCGTCCAGGGCCATACCGGAGGAAACCAGCGTGCGCAGGTACGTCACTGCCGTGGCCAGGGCCAGCGCGAGCTCGTCGGCATCGGCGGCGCCGGCGTCGTGGTAGACGGTGCCGTCGGCCACCAGGGTGAGTACACGCGGGAACTCACCGCTCACCTGCCGGGCGACCTGTGTTGCTGCAGCCAGGCCGATCTGTGCGTCCTCCACCCCTCCGCTGACGGCTGCTCTCCCCACCGGGTCGAAGCCGAGCGTCCCGCGTGCCTCAGCGGCGGGCGTGTCGCGTCGTCTCCACAGCTCGAGCAGGGACGATGCGGCATCCGTGGCCACCGGCCCGGGTGCCAAGACGATCGGCACCAGCTCGAGGTAGACCCCGGACAGCACGGCGTCCAGGGTGGGCACGCTCGGCGGCTGCCCGTCCACGTCCAGCCAGAGCGAGGTACTGCCTGACTCCAGCTCCTCGAGCACCGCAGCGTTGGTCGCCCTGGTGTCGGGCTGGAGGCGCACCATCTGCCGGATGTCCCAGCCGGATGGCACCGGACCCGCGGCGGACCGCCCCCGCAGGAACGGTGCCTGCCCCGGGAGCCCTGGGTCGCCCGGTACGTCCTCGGCGCGGTAGAGCGGCTGCAGCACGATGCCGTCGTCGGTGCGCGTGGTCAGCACCTTGTCGAACAGCCGTGCAAGGTCCTGCGGGGACAGGTCGCCGCGCCGTCGGCCGAGGACGGCGTCCACGCTCGCGCGCCACTGCTCGTAGGTCGACGGCTCGAAGTCCGCGGCCAGGGTCAGTTGCTCGTCCATGCCTGTCACGACTCAATGATCCCTGCTCGGGTGGGGGTCTCCAAGGGCTGGGCCTCGTGGGGTTGGCCACGCTGCCACTCGCCCGAGCGGGCCCGTCCGGCGATCCGCTCTGTGATGGCATGCGCCCTGAGGCGGCAAGTGCGGCGACTCGCCCGTTTGGGGGACTTGCCGACGAAGGTCCGAGCGTTAGCCTAAGCAGGTCGCTCTATTTGCCACCATTGACGAGGAGCCGGTCATCCCTCGCAACCCAAGGCTTCCCGCGACCCGGGGGGCCATCAGTGCAACGGCCGCACTGGTCATCGCGGCCGTGCTGCTGAGTGTCGGCATCGCGGCGGGGTTCGTCGTCACGGCCACCAGCACGCGGGAGCAGACCGAGATGATCGCGCAGGGTGAGCAGGGTCCGCCGGGCCAGCCGGGTGAACCGGGTACGGGTGGGCAGCCGGGCGAGCCCGGGGAGGCGGGTGAACCCGGGTCCGAGGGCCCCGCGGGTCCGCAGGGTGAGACCGGGCCCGCCGGAG
>Ga0209254_10005765_pt1 | contig 11384 bp, 16 predicted proteins | sample FrelakmetDIP11DI_FD_187148 | JGI IMG/M metagenome (GOLD analysis project Ga0209254, IMG submission 187148) | Freshwater lake sediment microbial communities from the University of Notre Dame, USA, for methane emissions studies - DIP11 DI (SPAdes)... | ecosystem: Environmental > Aquatic >... | reverse complement strand
TCGCTCAGGTTGCGCATCAGCTCGAGATAACTCGCGCTCGCCTTCAGGTCCGGATACGCCTCGGCGATTGCGATCAGTCGCTGCAGCCCGGCCCCTAGCCGCCCCTCGATGCCGCCGAGCGTCGCGGGAGAGCTTTCGTGCATGCCCTGTGCACGCAGTACAGCCACTTCCTCGAGCACGGTGCGCTCGTACCCGGCATGGCGCTGCACGACCTCGACCAGCTTGGGCACGAGGTCGCGACGCCGCGCGAGCTGCACCCCGACGTCGCTCCACGACTGCGCCACGCGGTGCTGGTCGCGCACCAGCAGGTTGTAGCTCGCGACGCCCCAGAGCAGCACGCCGGCGGCCAGTACCAGGAGGAGGGTGGTCACGACCGCGATCATAGCGCGTCGGCCTTCGGCCGCCGTCAGCCGAAGATGGCGACGCTCTGGTGGCTCACCGAGAACGCATGGCCGCCCGGGCCCCACAGCACCGAGGTCTGGCTGAGGTAGCCGTCTGCTCCGGCGCGCACGTCTGTGCCGATCAGCGCCCATTGCTCGCGCTCGAGCAGCCCCGGGTCGCCGATCAGCTCGAGCATCCAGTTCATCGACGTGGCCGGTGCGGGCTTGTCGAGCATCGACAGCGCCGGCGTCGGGATCGAGTCCGCGAGCGCGATCAGCGCGTCCTCGGGGCCGCAACCCGTGTCGCGCAGGCGCGCGAAGATCATCGAGTGCGGGTCATCGTGGCCGGAGTACGGCCACCGCCCGACGGCCCACCGCAGCTGCAGGTGCTGCAGGAACTCGGGCGTGATGCCCGGGATGTACGGGACGTCGCGCAACGTCTCGGGATCGGCTTCCGGCTGCGGGCGCGGGATGTCCAGCACGATGCGCGACGGGCGGGCGGCGCCGAAGATGGCGGTGGTGGTGCAGGCGACCTTGCCGTCCTGCAGCAGGTCGCACCGCGCATGCGAGGCGGAGCGACCGCTGCGCAGGAACTCGGCGCGCAGCACTAGCGGCGTGCCGGCCGACACGGGAGTGACGAAGGTCGTCTGCAGGCTGCGCAGCGGCAGGGACGACGCGCTGCCGGCACCCGTGCCGAGTCCCGCATCGAGTGCGCCACGCATTGCACGCACGCTGAGTGCCACCTGCAGCCCGCCGAACACGGTGCGGCCGTTGGACCACGTGCGCGGGATCGTCACGCTCCACGCCTCGCCGTCACGCCGCAGCGTCTCGAGCACGTCGCCGAAGTTCGCCATCGCGCCGCTTACCAGATGAGGTCGTCGGGTACGACGTAGTCCTGGTACGGGTCGTCAGCGCCCTGCACCGCGGTGGTCGCCGCCGTGGGGTTCGCGACGATCGCCTCGGCGTCGCGCTCGCGGATACGCTCGACCGCGTCGAGCGGCACGAGGTCGTAATGGCCTTCCCAGCGCACGATCGCCACGCTGCCCGCCACGATGCGCGCGCGCAGGTCGGGCGTGACCGCGAGGCGGCGCACCTTGCCGCCATCGACGAAATTGAAGTAGTCGTCGCTCTCGGGCCGGGGCACCCGCAACTGTTCCACCAGTTGCCGCAGCTGCGCGGCCCGCGCCTTGCGCTCGGCCTTTTCCTGTTGCTTGCGGTTCAGTTCCTGGTCGCGCAGCAGCTTCGCTGCCTGCGCTTGCTGCGCGGCCCTGACGGCATCGGGCGTCGGCGGCGGCGCCTTCTTGCCGCGGTACTGTTGCTGGCCCTTGGCCCGCTCTGCCTGCTTGGCCTGCTTCTCAGTGACCAGCCCGGCCTGGAGCAGCTGCTCGCGGAGGGACAGGCTCATCGGCAACCTCGGTCTCAGTCGCTGGCGGGGAGGTTATGCTAGCAGGTCCTGCCTTTCGGGCGGCATGACGCGCTCGGTCAGGACCGGCAACTGCAGGACCTGTTCGACGCCAGGCATCTTGATCGGCATCAGTGCGGACTCCCGGTCCCCACCACGGCGAGGTGATTGGCGACCTCGCGGAGATCCCCGCGTTGCAAGTCCACGCGCACGGCGTGCAGGTCCGTGCCGTCACGCAACAGGTGCAGGTACTCGACCCCGGGCGCGACAGTCGACCACGGCGCGGCCGTTGCGACGGAGGCAGCGGCCAGCCACGACAGCAGGGCGAAGAGGCGCAATGCGGGCATCGCCGTGCATTATCATTCAGTTCCCGCGACTGCCGAGGCTGCCGACATGAAATCCGTGCTGGTCCTGTACATGAGCCGTGGCGGGCACACCGCCCGCATTTCCCGCCGCATTTGCGCGGGCGTGGTGGAGGCGGGCGGTCGCGCCGAGATGATGGACCTCAACGAGGCGGTGCACGAGGGCGTGGAGTGGGGACGCTACGACGTGGTGGCGCTGGGCGCGCCGGTGCTCTATGGCACCTACGACAAAAGCGTGTTCGCGTTCATCGCCGCGCACCGCGCCGCGCTCGAGGCGAAGCCGAGCAGCTTCTTCAACGTCTCCGTGGTGGCGCGCACGCCCGAGAAAGCCACCATCGAGGGCAACCGCTACATGCAGAAATTCCTGCAGCTGTCGCCGTGGCGCCCGCACGACCTCAAGGTGATCGCCGGCAAGGTCGACTACCCGTCGTGGCCGTGGCACGAGCGGTTCATGATCCAGATGATCATGAAGTACACCAACGGCCCCACCGATCCACGCACGGTGATCGACTACACCAATTGGGACGACGTGCGGGCCTACGGCAAACACCTGCTGACGCTCGGCTGACGGCGTACCATTCGGCCATGACCACGCAGCTTCCCACCACGCAGATTCCCGACATTTCGGCCGCCGACGAGGAGTGGCTGCGCCGCTTCCTGGCTGCAGCACGCTTGCGTGCGCCCGGCACGCTCGGCCTCGAGGAACTGTACGGCTTCCTGTTCGCGATCGTGGCCGCACCCGACCTGGTGCTGCCCTCGGAATGGATTCCCGCGATCTTCGACGTCGACGGGTCGGAGTTCCCCGACGAGGCCGACAGCGTGCGCTTCCACCACGTGGTCATGGCGCTCTACAATCAGCTGAATCGGGACGTGCTGGACGCCACCGTGCGCCTGCCGGAGTGCGTCGCCGTGCGCCAGCCGCCTGAGGCCAATTTCGCCAAGGACGCGCCGCTGATGCAATGGGCGGGCGGCTTCGCGCAGGGCCACGACTGGCTGGAGGAGGCTTGGGACGTCGACCTGCCGGCCGACGTGGACGAGGATCTCGGCACGTGCCTGGGCGCGCTGCTGTTCTTCATCGATCCGGAGTTTGCGAAGTCGCTACTCACGGAAGCCGGCCACCCCGAGTCCGAGCTGCCGCAACTCACGCAGACCATGCTCGACAATTTCGAGGGCGCGATGATGGGCTACGCCGAGATCGGACGGCTGGTATACGACGCACGCGGTCATTGACGGCTGTCCACGCGTGTCGCTGCGGCACGGATGAAATGCGTGATGCCGCGTTCATCCGCGCGACACCAGCATGACGCCGGCCACGGCAATCGCGCCACCGAGCAGCATGCTCGGCAGCAGTGGCTCGCCGAGCAGCAGGACCCCGAAGCTGGCACCGAACACGGGCACGAGGTTGTTGAAGATCACGGTGCGCGCCGCGCCCAGGCGCTGCACCGCCTGGTAATACCAGACGAATGCCACGGCGGTGCCGAGCACCCCGAGGTACAGCACGCTCAGTACCACCGGGCCCTCGAGGTCGGCGACCGCCAGCCCGCGCAACTGGGGCGCGGCGACGGCGGCCAGCATCGCCGTGCCCCACAGCGACGCGTAGGTGGTCGCGGCAAGCGGCGATAATCCCTCCAGCACGCGACGACCAATAAGCGTATAGGCCGCCCACGAGCACACGCCGCCGAACATCAGCAGCTCGCCGATGCCAACGGCGCCGCCGACCGAGCCCAGCACATCGCCGCGCGACACTACGATCCAGACACCGAGCAGCGCGACCGCCACGCCGAGCCAGCGCCGGGCGCTCATGCGTTCGCCGAGCAGCAGTGACGCGACGGAGATGGTGACGACCGGGTTGAGCGCGATGATCAGCGAGGTGCGGCTGGCGGGCAGGCGGGCGAGCGCGCCGAGAAAGAACAGGTTGTAGGCGAGGATGCCGGTGGCGCCCAGCAGCACGGTCCCGAGCAGCTGGCGGCGCGTGAGGCGGGGCAGTCCGCCTTCGAGCCAGCGCGCCGCGACCAGCAATGCGGCCACCGCCACGACGTAGCGCAGCAGCGCACCGACGGCGGCCGGCAGCGCGAGCGCCAGGATGCGCCCGGCGATGAATGTGCCGCCCCAGATCGCAGGTACGGCGACCAGCTTGGCGTAAGTGGCGCCCGGTGGCGGACTCTGGTGTGTTGCGGCGGGCAAGGACGGCGTCGTCTACTGATCCCACATCGAGACGACGTAACCCTCGCCCGGGGCGACGCGCCCGGCGTGTACTTCCTGCCAGGCTTCGGCGGCTGCGGCCCCGCCGTTCGCGTGGCGCACGTCGAGCCAGCCGTGGCTCCAGTCGACGAATCCCTTGACCGCCGTGGCGGTGCGCTCCTGGTAGCCACGCAATCCCCAGTCCTGCACGCGCTTCTTCACCTGCGTCGGCGCGAAGAAGAACGCAGGTTTCGGTCCGGGCAAGTCGCCGGCGCGTAGCGGCGCCTCATGGTGGCTGCGGCCGATGGCCATCGAGTGCTGCAGTTGCGGACCGAAGTGCGTGTGCACGGTGGCCAGTACCGGGCCGCTGCCCGCCATGTCGATCGACACCACTGGCGCAGCGGCCGGCACGGTGCCGATGTCATCGTAGGTGATGACCTCGTCATAGCAGCCGAGCGCGTGCGTGAACGCATGGTTGCGCGCTGACGTCACGCCGATGACTTCGATGTCGGGACGGGCATCGGCGCAGTGCGCAAACCCGATCGCCGTCTTGCTCGACGCCGACAGCACCAATACGCGGCGCGCGCCGAACCAGTCGTGGTCTGCAAAATAGTCTTCCGCAAGCCAGCCGGTGATGAACAGGCCGCGCAGCAGAGCGTGCCGGTCCTCCGCGTCCGTGCCCGCCTGGTGGAATGGATCGCGGTCGGTCGCGACGTATGCGCGATACACCGGCGCGTGGGCGGCGCGGTGCGGCCCGTCGTCGCGCAGCCCGTCGGCTGTCGGCGTCACTGCCATGTCGACGTAGCGCGCCATTGGGAACCAGCCGTAGTAGCGCCCGCCGACCGGCACGTCGGGATGCCGCGATTCGATCACCTGCGCCCAGCCCATGGCGGGCACGCAGCCCCAGCCAGCCTCACCGGTTGGGAAGAAGTCCCAGTAACCCAGCAGATCGCCGGTCGTGGCGTAGGTGACCGTGTTGGCAGTAACCGCAAAGCGCTCGATGCGAAAGCGCACCTTTGCGGCTCCGAGCACGGGCAGTTCCCGCTCGACCAGTCGGGACTCGGCGTGCCGCGCCCGGTTCACCTGCAGCGTCAGGTTGAGTGTGGTCATGTCGCCTCCAGCCCCCACGCCGCGGCAACCCGTCAGACGTAGCTGGCGTAGCGCGGGTCGTACATCTGCGCGCGCATGAACTCGACCAGGTCGTCGGGGCGTTGCAGCGTGGCAAGACCGTCGCGATAGGCCACCTCTGCCACCGCCGCGGCGATGTGCGCCGACACCTCGCGCACGCGGTTGAGCGGCGGATAGAGGCTGCCCTGCGCCAGGTCGGCTGTACTGGTGTGCTGCGCCAGAGTGCGTGCGGCAGCCATGAACATCTCGTCCGTGACGCGCGTCGAACGCACCGAAACTACGCCGAGTCCCACGCCTGGGAAGATGTACGAATTGTTGCCTTGCCGCGGCACGTAGTGCTGGCCGCCGAAGTCCACCGGGTCGAACGGACTGCCTGAGGCGAACAGCGCCTTGCCGCCCGACCACTCGTACGCCTGCGCGGCCGTGCACTCGGCCTTGGAGGTCGGGTTGGACAACGCGAACACGATCGGCCGCTCGTTGAGGCGCGTCATCGCCTCGACGACTTCCCGGGTGAACATGCCCGGCGTCGCGCCCACGCCGATGATCGCGGTGGGCTTCAGCGCCTGCACGGCGCCGAGGAAATCCCGCACCGGCTCGTGCTCGTGCGCATAGCCCTTCTTGTGCTCGGCGAGGTCGCCACGGCTGGCCACCACCAGCCCCTTCGAGTCCACCATCCAGCAGCACTGGCGCGCCTGCTCCGGCGTGAGCCCATCGTCCACCATTGCGGCGGCGAGCAGGTCGGAGATGCCGGTCGCGGCTTCGCCGGCACCCAGGCAGAGGAAGGTCTGCTCGGCCATCCGCTTGCCGGTCAACCGCAGCGCCGAGAAGATGCCCGCGACGGTGACCGAGGCCGTGCCCTGGATGTCGTCGTTGAAGCAGCAGATGCGGTCGCGGTATCGGCGCAGCAGGCGGAACGCGTTGTGGTTGGCGAAGTCCTCGAACTGCACGACGATGCCGGGGAACACTTGCTGTGCCGCGTTGACGAACTCCTCGACGATCTCGTCGAGCGCTGCGCCCGACAGGCGCTTTTGACGGATGCCGATGTAGAGCGGGTCGTCGAGCAGCGACTGGTTGTTGGTGCCGACGTCGAGCATCACCGGCAGGCAGTAACGCGGGTGCAGGCCGGCGCACGCCGTGTACAGCGACAGCTTGCCGATCGGGATGCCCATGCCGTTCGCGCCGAGGTCGCCGAGGCCGAGGATGCGCTCGCCGTCCGTGACGACGATCATCCGTGCCTGCCGATACGGCCAGTTGCGCATCACGTGCGCGATCTGGCCGCCATCCGCGGCAGTGATGTACAGGCCCCGCGGCCGGCGATAGATGTGTCCGAACTGCTGGCAGGCGAGGCCGACCGTGGGCGTGTAGATGATCGGCATCATCTCGTCCGGGTTGTCGGTGATCACCCGGAAGAACAGCGCCTCGTTACGGTCCTGCAGCGACTCGAGCAGGATGTACTTCGAGAGTGGCGTCTGCAGGCGCCGGATGTTTTCCAGCACGCGGCTGGCCTGCAGGTCCTGCGTGCCGATCTGCGGCGGCAACAGGCCGCGCAGGCCGAGCGCCTCGCGCTCGCTGGCGGTAAAGGCCGTGCCCTTGTTGAGCGTCGGGTCGCGCAGCAATGCCGCGCCGCGCGGGAACCAGTCGGGCAGCGGCGGAGGCAGGGCGTTGGTCGGCCGGTCGGGCTTCTGCATGGTGGGCTCCAGAGGAATGCCGGGTGCGACGCACGGTGTCTGCCCCCGCGGCCCCGGCTTGGCGCGCATGTTCGACGCGACCCGCCGGGCCGCGTAATCCGCAGATACCGCAGGCGGGTGTCGGTCGTTCAGTCGGGCTCGCGACGGCCGCCCGAGCGACGCCGATCGGTGAGCGCCCAGGGGTCTGCGAGCTCACCGCGCTCGCGCGCACGGCGGGGACCCACGCGCCGGTCGTCGTGATGACGATAAGTGCACTGACATGCGCCCGGGGTATCGCAGTTCGCGAGGGGCAGCCGCGGCGCCTCGGCCGAGAGCAGCCGCACGTCCTTGAGTGACCTGGCGGCCGCACAGGACTGCACCGCGGTGACGACCGACACACAGTGATAGCGGAGCTGGGGTGTCTTGGCCGCCATGGTCCAACGCTAGCGCAATGGCGCCAAACGCGCCAGCCGGGACTTGCGTGGCCGGGCGGGTGTCAGCAGCAGGTCGAGGCGACCACGCCTTGTCCCGGCGCCAGAGGCGCGCCGGTCGGGACCGCGACGGCGTGGCCCGCATCAGCCCAGCCGAGGATGCCGTGGTCCAGCGACATCGGGTTGACGAACCCGAGCCTGAGCAGCGCTTCGGCGGCGAGCGCTGAGCGTCCACCGCTCAGGCAGTACAGGATCACGGGACGCTCGCGATGCGAGAGCGCCTCGGCGGTCTGGTAGTTGACGGCCGGGTGCCCGTCCACCTCGAACTCGAGCAGGCCGCGCGGGATGTTCACCGCGCCCGGGATGTGGCCCTCGGCAAACTCCTCCGGCTCGCGTACGTCCACGAGCGGGCAGCCGAACTGCTGCAACTCGAGCAGCTCTGCAGGCTGGATCTCGCGGATCCGGGCCCGGGCGGTGGCAATCAGGTCGCGGACGGAGAGGCTCATGGCGCACAGGGTCGCCGCCGGTGCCGGCACCGTCCAATGCCCGGCTGTCAGTGCCTCATGCCTGGCGGTTCTATGGCGCCTCGGGCGACGTTACCGTGGCCGCCCATTCGCGCAGCGACTCCGGCAGGCGGGAATCGGCGTTCGGGTAGGCGGCGCGGAACGCCCGCAGCTCGGCCGCCGCTGCATCGATGTCGCCCGCGGCATGCCGATCCACGATCCGCGCCACCCAGGCGTCCGCGGCTTGTGGCCCCGCCAGGCCCTGCAGCGTGGCCCGCGCCGCCGGCGCGGCCGGCGCTGCCGGCCGTTCAGCGGCCACCGACGCTGCATCCGCCGCGACCGGTGCCTCGGAGGCGACGCCGCCGTCGGCCTGCTCTGGAACGGCGGATTCCTGGCGGGCCTTGGCCACCGGCCCTGGTGCCGTCACCGGAGCTGGTGATCGGTCCTCATTGCGTGCCTCCGGCTTCACCGATGGCGCCGGTACGGGTTCCTCTCGCGGCAGTGACTGCAGCAGCACGAAGGCGAGGCCCGTGACCGCCGCGGCCGTGGCCAGTGGCTGCCAGCGGCGCCACCAGGGATCGCTGACCGTAGCGGGGCGCGCCGACGTCGAGTCCTGCACTGCTGCGTGCGCTGCCGCAAGGATCGCTGCATCGACGCGGGCCGACGGTTCCTCGACGGACGCGGCCCGCCACGCGGCGAGGACGCGCGGATCGGTGGGTGCTGCGTCGCGTGGTCGCTGCTCGCTCATGGCGTGTCCTCCAATGCCGCACGCAACCGGCGGTAGGCATAGCGCAGCCGGCTCTTCGCAGTCTCGACCGGCACGCCGGCGAGCGCTGCGATCTCACCGAGCGGCAGTCCCGCTTCGACGTGCAGCAGGAATGCGTCGCGCTGTGCGGCGGGCACGGCGCCGAGCGCATCGACCAGCCGTCGCGCATCCTGCGCCTCGATCACCAGCACCAGCGGATCAGCCAGGTCGCCGCGGTTGCCGTCGTCAGGCTCGACCTGCTCGACCAGGTCGTCGTCGTTGGCGTCGAGCGACTCGAACGTGGCGCCGCGCCGGGCGCGCCAGTGGTCCACCAGCCGATGCCGCGCCAGCGTGTACAGCCACGTCGTGAACCGCGCATCCACGGCATAGCGCTCGCGGGCACGGACGACGCGCAACCACACGTCCTGCTGCAGCTCGTCGGCCGTGGCCGGATCGGAGGTGTGGCGCAGGAAGTAGCGGTAGGTCGGTCCCTTGTGGCGCAGGTACAGCCGCTCGAAGGCCGTCGCGTCGCCACGTCCATAGGCGAGCATCAGCGCCTCGTCCGAGTCGTCCTTGGTCTTGCGGTCCGCCGGCCACATGCGCCGCGGAGTATCGGCGCGACCGGCGGACTCGGCAATGCTGGTCACACGCGCCGCGGGCTCACGGGTCGGGCACGAAGCCGAGCGCACCCGGGAACGGGTCCGGCTCACGCCACGGCCGCCGTGTGTCGGGCAGCACTCCCATCGCGACGAGATTCTCGCGCCGCTCGTAGCGGATCGCGACACGCTGGTCGGGTTGGCTGCTCGCACGTTCGAACGCCACTCGTTGCGCGGGCGACCACTCGCGGCGGCCGTGGCCGGTTCCGAGCGACGGCGCCGCAGCTGCGTCGGCCTCGTTCACCGACTTCGCCGCCTGGCGCTCGACGCTCGCTTCGCGCTCGCGGAACAGGGCCACGCCGATCACGCCGAGGTCGTCGGGTCGTCCGGTGCGTGCCGCGTAGGAATCGCCAGGGTCGGTGAAGTAGAACGCCGCGGTGCGCTCGAGGTCCTTGCGCCAGCCCTCGATGGTCACGTAGCCGTAGGGCTCGATCACGTAGCCGGACTGGTCGGGTGCGGCCGCATCGCCGGTGATCACGTTGACGCCGTCGACGCTCACCACCGCGAGCACGCGCCGGTTGCTGCAATTGCGGATGCGAATCGCGTACTCGTTGCCGGGGCGGCCCACCACGAACTGGCGGCCGCGGTGTGGGTAGGTCTCGAGCGCCCGGCCGTTGGTGCGGTCGTAGACGTCGACACGGGCGATGGGCGAGGAGCAGGCGCTCGCCGCCGAGACGAACAGCGTGGCACCGAGCAACAGGCCAGCGGCGAGTCGCAGCGGTCGGACGGTGGGGGTGTCAGTCGAGTACATGGCGGCCTCCGTTCACAGGGGTTCATTCCTGTAAACGGAGCCGCCGGGCGATGGGGGTCAGCAGGCCTTGATCTGCGACTGCTGGTAGTTCTGCAGCCCGACGCGGCCGAGCAGCTCGAGCTGGGTCTCGAGGAAGTCGATGTGCTCTTCCTCGGACTCGAGGATGGCGGCGAGCAACTCGCGGCTGACGTAGTCGCCGACCTCCTCGCAGTACGCGATCGCGGCCTTGAGGTCCGGATGCGCGATGTGCTCGAGCTTGAGGTCGCACTCGAGGATTTCCTTGACGTCCTCGCCGACCATCAGCTTGCCGAGCCCCTGCAGGTTCGGCAGGCCCTCGAGGAACAGGATGCGCTCGATCAGCTTGTCGGCGTGCTTCATCTCGTCGACGGACTCGTGCATCTCGTGGTCGCCGAGCTTGTCGAGCCCCCAGTTCTTCAGCATGCGCGAATGCAGGAAGTACTGGTTGATCGCCGTGAGTTCGTTCTTGAGGATCGTGTTCAGGTGCGCAACAACTTTGGGGTCGCCCTTCATGACGAACTCCTTGGAAAAGATGGACGGGGCAGGGGAGCGGGGCCCTCGGCCCCGACGGTCACGCAGCCTGAGGCGCGCGGGACTCGGAAGCAAGCGTCTTGTCGAGGACCTGCCGGGCGCAGGGTTCGCAGGCGCCGCAACAGGTCGCCACACCGGTGCGGGATTGCAGCTGCTCGAACGAGCGCGCACCTTCCTCGATCGCCTTGCTCAAGCGCTTTTCGGAGATGCCGTGACAGACGCAGACGTACATGGCTCGACCCTCTGGACGCATCCTAGCGACGCCCAGATCTTATTGCAACTCATTCGCGTTTAGGTACTTCCCGAACAGCTCCCAGTCGATCAGGGGCGAGCTGGAGCCCCGCCCGGCCCCTCCCGATGGCATCATCGGCGCCCGATGACCGACCCGTCACCTGATCCGGAGCAGCCCCCAGAGCAGCAAATAGACGTCCAACGCGTCTTGATGGACCGGGCGCGACGCCAGGCCGAACGCGACCAGGTGCAGCCGGAGCGGCCGCTGGCGCCTCGACTGGTCGGACTGGCGCTGGCACTGCTGGTCGTGGTGATCGTGCTGTTCGCCTTCGACCGTTTCCTGGCGAGCGTGCAGCGGTTCATGGATTTGCCGGTGACGGATCCCGAACCGTCGGTCA
>Ga0209254_10005764_pt1 | contig 11385 bp, 10 predicted proteins | sample FrelakmetDIP11DI_FD_187148 | JGI IMG/M metagenome (GOLD analysis project Ga0209254, IMG submission 187148) | Freshwater lake sediment microbial communities from the University of Notre Dame, USA, for methane emissions studies - DIP11 DI (SPAdes)... | ecosystem: Environmental > Aquatic >... | reverse complement strand
ATTTATATAACTTTGTGATCAAATGAAAACCAGGGACCAAATATTGGCATTTCTCTCTCAGAATAAAAAGTTATTCCGGGATAAGTATCATATTGTCCGAATAGGATTATTTGGCTCTTATGCTCGTGGGGAACAAAATCCAAATAGCGATATTGACCTTCTGGTTGAATTTGAAGAAAACCCGGAAATAAAACAAGTAACAATCGGATTATCTGCAACAACAGATGGAATTATAATAAACTCAACTTAACTTTAGTGCAGAAAACTAAAGTAAATAGCAACTGAAAAATAGTTGATAAATCGGGACGAAGACGGCGGACGCGAAGGATAGGTTTAATTCCTCGGTGCTTGCACCGTTCTTTGAGTCCAGAGCTTCCTCTGGGGTTTATCCCATTTTATCATTATTCAAATTTTCTCTTTTTGGATTTTGTTGCTGCATCTTTGTCAGCCAGCACTATTGCATGTTCCTTTGATATACGGCCGGCGGGGATGGACAAATCACTATCAAGAAGTCGTTGAAGCATTTCGCTCTTTTCACTTCCGGTAATCAACCAGATTATCTTCCTTGCGCGATTGATCACAGGATAAGTTAATGTCATCCGGCGTCTGCCCTGATATATACCCGTAAGTGCCACATCTTCACCGGTAACATCGAGTACCGGATCTCGCGGGATAAGTGAAGCTGTATGTCCATCGGGACCCAGGCCAAGATGAACAAGGTCAATGATTGCCTTTGGTCCGGCGATCTCCCTGATAGTCATCGCATAGCCAGCAGCAGCCGCCTCATGGTCATTTTCTGTAACCCGCATAGCATGTATCCTTTCGGGAATTATAGGAGCATATCCAAGCAAGCTTTCGAGCAAATGGGTCATGTTTCTGTCAGGATGTCCATCAGGAGCCAGACGTTCATCAACCTGCAGTATATGCATTCCTTCCCAGGGAACATCTTCATCTGCCAGTGCACGAAGCATTTTCCAGGGGGTTTTGCCACCGCTGACTGCGAGAATGAAGCAGCCGCGTAAAGCTACTGCCTTACGGGCTTCTTCGGCAATAATTGAGGCAGCCTTCAGTGCAACCATATCTGCATTGTCAAGCACCTCTACCTTCATAACTACTATCTTTGTACTGTTTTCTCATACTTGAGTATTAATTATGAACGGTTTTTATTTCTTTTTTTTCATCGTCCGGTAACGCCGGATCAGATTGTTTGTTGAAGAGTCATGTCCGGGTTCAGGCTCCGTTTTGCTTTCCAGTTCCGGGATGATACGCTGAGCCAGAATTTTGCCCAATTCCACACCCCACTGGTCGAATGACCCTATGTTCCAGATTACACCCTGGGTGAACACCACGTGCTCATAAAGTGCAACCAGCTTCCCAAGGAGTCCCGGAGTAAGCTTTTGGGCCAGAATAGTGTTTGACGGACGGTTGCCGTCAAATACCTTATGGGGAGCAAGCCATTCAGGAACTCCTTCGGATCTTACCTGTTCAGGAGTTTTACCAAAGGCCAGTGCCTCTGCCTGGGCGAATACATTTGCCATTAGAATATCATGGTGCCTCCCGATGTGATTTAGAGGCTCTGCAAAAGCAATAAAATCGCAAGGTATCAGTCTGGTTCCCTGGTGTATCAACTGATAAAAAGAGTGTTGCCCGTTGGTGCCTGGTTCGCCCCAGTAAATTGGACAGGTCTGATAGCCGGCTTTAATTCCATTGAGAGTGACATGTTTTCCATTGCTTTCCATTGTCAGCTGCTGAAGATATGCAGGGAAACGTTTAAGGTATTGCTCATAAGGAAGTACAGCAACGGTTTCCGCTCCAAGAAAATTGGTATTCCATATACCCAGTAGACCCATAATTACCGGCATATTCGATTCGAACGGGGCGGTCCGGAAATGTTCATCCATCTGGCGAAAGCCTTCGAGCATATCTCTGAAGTTCTGTGGTCCGATGGCCAGCATTGTGGCAAGGCCAATCGCCGAGTCCATTGAATACCTTCCTCCAACCCAATCCCAGAAACCGAGCATATTGGAAGTGTCAATACCAAATTCAGCCACTAGTGCGGCATTGGTTGAGACAGCAGCAAAATGGTTTGCTGTTGCTTTTTCATCACCCTTAAATGCCCGTAACAGCCATTCACGTGCTGTCAGGGCATTTGTCATCGTCTCAATAGTAGTGAAAGTCTTGGAGCATACAATGAAGAGAGTCTCTTCAGCATTCAGATCTCTGACTGCTTCAGCGAAATCTGTTCCGTCGATATTCGATACAAACCTGAAAATCAATGAACGATCGCTATAGTGCCTTAGTGCCTCATAGGCCATTACAGGACCGAGGTCTGATCCTCCGATACCTATGTTGATAATATTCCTGATTGGTTTGCCACTGTACCCTTTCCATATACCACTTCTGATCCTTTCAGCAAAAACTGTCATCTTCTCAAGTACCTCATGTACCTTAGGAACCACATTTACACCGTCCACAAGCATTGATGCGCCAGCAGAAGCACGTAATGCAACATGTAAAACCGCACGGTTCTGGGTAATATTGATTTTTTCACCCCTGAACATAGCTTCGATACTCTCTTTAAGACCGGATTCTGTTGCCAGTTGGAGTAGGAGGTGTAATGTTGCGTCAGTTATCCGGTTTTTTGAATAATCCAAAAAAAGGCCCGCAGCTTCAACAGTCATTTTTTCACCCCGTTTTGGATCTTTTGTGAAAAGATCCCTGAGATGTGGTATGCAGTTCTTTTGATTAGCCACAAGCGCTTTCCATGCCTGTCTGCTGGTTAAATCTTTATTTTTTGGAGTCATAGGTATTTTATTTGATTATCAAATACTTTCAAAGGGATAAAATTATTAAAGTTTTACTGAACCAGAAAATCTGTTACTTAAAATTATTAACTTTCACCAATGCCAGTAAAGTGATATGAGTATGTTATGAAAGTTGTCAGCGAGACCGGCTTTTGCAAAATATGGCAGCCTCTAAACAAAAATGAGGGGACTGATGTTTATTAATGGTCATAAAACTAAAAACAGTATGTTGCAAACAATTTTAGGCTCAGGAGGTGGTATTGGAGTTCCTCTTGCCAGGGAGTTGAAAAACTACACAGACCGGATACGACTTGTCAGCAGAAATCCCCGTAAAGTGAATGAAACAGACGAACTCTTTCCGGCAGATGTCAATGACCTTGGACAAGTTGAGAAAGCAATTGCCGGCAGCGATGTTGTATATGTTACCATAGGTTTTTCATATAACCTCAAAGTATGGCAGAAAACATGGCCTCCATTCATGAAGGAGGTTATCAGATCATGTAAAATACACAACGCCAGGCTGGTCTTCTTTGATAACGTGTATCTTTATGCAAAGAGTTCTATACCATTTATGACTGAAAATGTCCCTGTCGAGCCACCAAGCGAAAAAGGAAAAGTCAGGAGGATCGTCCGGGACATGATTATAAATGAAGCAGAAAAGAAAAATCTTACTGCCCTTATAGCCAGAGCGGCAGATTTTTACGGACCTGAAAACAAGAACAGTGTCTTAACCCTGATGGTGGCTTCCAACCTCATGAAAGGGAAAAAAGCCCAGGTGTTTGGGAACCCCGATAAAATTCATACATACACTTATACACCCGATGCTGCAAAAGCAACCGCCTTACTTGGAAATACTACTGATGCTTATCACCAGGAATGGCATGTTCCGACAACCAGGGAGAGGCTTACTTCATACGGATGGATAGAACTGATCGCAAAGGAGCTTAATATAGAACCAAAGGTTCAGAAAGTTCCGTTGTGGATGATAAATACACTGGGACTCCTTGTGCCCATAATGAGAGAATTCCCGGAGATGCTGTACCAGTATGAACAGGATTATATTTTCGATAGCAGCAAATTTGAAAAGCGATTTGGAATAACAGCTACGTCACCGGCAGAAGGTATTAAGAAAATGGTTGCGGGTCTGAAGAAATAAAATCAGATCTCTGGTTGCTTCTTTTCAGAAAAACTCTGTTTTTGAGAAGAGAAAATTTGTATGGGAAAGACCGAAGACGGAAGACCGAAGCCAGGAACCAGAGCTTGCTCTGGGGTTCATACCATTTATTTCAGACTGACAAACCTAACCTGCATATATTTCTGAGAATATGATTTATTCCCCTTTCGGCTTCAGAGAAGAAATTTTCATCAATTGGAAAATACTTACCATATTCATCTTTTGCTCTGAAAGAAACAGCTGCCAGTAGTGCTTTGAGAATAAGATTATAAGGTTTATTCAGGCTGATCGCTGCTTTTATAGGTGCAACCATCCTGTCTTCAGGACTAAGTTTCCGATATAAATCACAGCCCACCCTGAAAATAGTATCTCCCAGAGCCTTGTTCCTGAACCTGTAGAGCAGATCATCAATATGAGCTTCAAGCCTGGCAGATGTAAACTCACCCGGGTAAAGAGCCATCAGAATGTCGGCAGATTGCAGCATAGTTTTTCTTGTATCTCTAATTATTTCCGGATCATCAAGTACTTCATAAATATAAATTGCCTCCGGATGTTTTCTGAATCCCAGATATGCTGCTGAAGCATGACCAAGATTATGGATAAATAATTTCCGATCCACCCAGGCTTTTATATTCTCTTTAGGATCCAAACTCTGCACCTCTGGTATCGGATTCTTAAATCCCCTTTTTGAAACAATCAATATATTATATGTTTCAGCAAATACCTGAAGAGGATCTTCCTCCAGGTCTTTTTGAGACATTATAGGGACCATTTTACCAATACTTGTCTCCACTAGTCCTACAAGTTCATTAAACGGATAATTCTGAGGCATATGACTGACAAGTTCGTCTCCAATATATTGATCGGAATTCCGCATGTTTTCTGCTATTATAAAGTCGAGAGGAATGTCACCATAAAGCTCTCTTCTTAAAACCAAAGCCCTTGCAATAACCGGAAGTGTACCAGGCAGGCCCTGCTGGCCGACTGATAAAGCTGAAATATTTGCATCGGCTAATTCACATACCACCTGGTCGGAATCATTGAGACATACGCCTCGTACATTTTTAATAATCAGTACCTTTTCACCTGTATTATCTTTAACTACTACGTTATATTGTTTTTTAATGTTGAGGTCACTGATCAGTTTTTTGTTGATATCCACAAACACTACCTTATAACCTGAAAGACTAAATAACTGGCCAATAAAAGAGCGGCCTATCTTCCCGGCTCCGAAAATCACAATTTTATGATTATTATTATGATATTTGCTTCTTGTATGATTCATAATAATGTTTAATTCTGTCTATTTTTTCACCAGGTTTTTCTTCTAAATATGTCCCCCCAATATAAAAACAGGCAAATCCACCTGAGACTATTCCCCAGGAGCATGCATCCTTAAGATCAAACCTGTTTATTCCGATTCCCGATTGGTTAACGACAGATGCAATCACACCACCAACAAAATTATCGCCACATCCTGTTGTATCAACTCCGCTGTGATTCTTCAGTTCACCTCTGATTACCTCAGAAACCGGTAAACGATTTACAGGGAGAGAATGGAAGAGTGAACCATCGGAATAACTTATAATATCTGAAGATCCATTTGTAATGATAAAGGATGGAACCTTCTTTGCATGAAAAAATCTGACTGCATTAATAATTTCAGATTCACCGCTTAACCTTAATGCTTCTTCATTATCAGTAATAAGAAGATCAATTGACTGATAACTTACATCATCTTCTCCAAGAGGCCATTTTTCACGAGGATTTGCTTTTTCATTCCTGAAATCAAACACCGTATTTACTATGATCTTGCAACCATGGGATTTTGCTTTTTTAAGAAGTGTAGTGAGGTGATCATGAATATTCGGGACAAGCGCTGTTCCCCCAAAAACGACAATATTTGAGCTAAAAAAGTCATCATTCAGTTCATCAGGATGGTAATCCCATGCAGCACCGATTGAATTTATAAACATTCTCTCGCCATGTCCATTGTCATAAGATGGATCAGATAATACTATTGTTGAAGGAGTCCGGTTTTCAAGAAGCTTAAAATCTTTAAGTACAACAGGCGTTTTTGCAAGAGATGAGATAAGATATCTGCCATTGATATCATTTCCTGCTCTTCCATAGTAACGAACTTCACATTTCTCTCTGTCAGTAAGTTGCGCTGCATTGATCAATGATACTATAGAAGGACCTCCTACATTTATTTTATCAGGGTTTCTTCCTCCGGTAATTTCATGTATGAAATTATCCATCTTGATCCCAGTGTATTCTTCAAACTCTTCCTGAAAAACAAGCTTTCCGGGAGCCAATCCTCCGTCGCCGCGTTCTTTTGAGAGATACCGTTTGATCGCTTCACTTGTGAAATCAATATTATTGTACAATATGTCGACAAGACAACACCCGGTACCGGTAACTATTATTTTATCAGTCATATCAGGTTGTGAATAAAGTTCCGTCTATAAATATTTTACATAATCATTTACTAAAAGATGAATTGGTTCTACGTCTTCCTCTATTTCAGGGAAACGTCCCACCTTATCACAGAACCTGTTGTCGTTTTCATCATCATTAACCATGCTCACTTCTCCGATAAGTACTTTGCCTTTCCCTTTTTCACCGTAAAACCTGTGATATAAGCCGGGAGTAAAGCAAATGCTTTGTCCGGGTCTCAAAATAAACTGTTTTCCTGCCAGTACTGTTACAATTACTCCGTCTATGCTTACAGTCACAGGATCGCCGGACAACTTATCATCAGGGGTCGCCCGGTAAAGTTCCATTACCAGGTTACCACCACCCCTGTTTATAATATCCTCTGTTTTATTCCAGTGAAAATGCATTGGAGTCACCTGTTCCTCTTCTGCTATCATTATCTTCTCACAATACAGCTTGTCTTTTTTATGCCAGCTTCCGTTCCTTATGGTGAAAAGGGTTAACCCCTTTTTGGAAAAATCTCCACTCCCAAAATCAGTAATGTCCCATCCAAGCTTGTTGTCTATAATTTCAGAGCATTTATCATAAGCTCCCTTCCATTTGCCGTGAGACCAATAAGCCCATTCAGGCAGCATGAATTTACGGATTGCAAAAAAGTTCTTGGCATCAGTAATTATAGCATTTACTTCACTTCTTTTCATAATATTCACTGACTATGTATAATTTCAATATCTCATTCCTGCCTGATATTTTTCCTGAAATCAAAGGGTGACATGTTGCAGGAATTTTTAAACTGCCGGTTAAAATATGAGTTACTCTCATAGCCACACTCATAAGCAACTTCTTTAACCATTTCATCAGTTTCAGATAGAAGTTTTCTTGCATGCATAATACGGATCTCATTAACGAATTCTGAAAATTTCTTCTTCGTTTTACGTTTAAAATATCTGCAGAAAGCTGCCTTTTGCATATTTGCTATTGATGCTGCAGTACCCAATGTTATATTTCTCTGGAAATTTTCAGCTACATACTTAAAAACATCATTCACTATTTTTGATTCGCTTAACCCTGAAATTCTTAATTCTCCTATAGAAGTTGAAAGCTCAATACATTTCCTGCCTGCAATCTCATTTAAAATAAGTATAAACTCACCAAGTTTTTCCAGATTCTTTTTCTTTCCTAAGAATAAAATTCGTTTGATAAGATCTTTCGACGGATTTAAGATCTGAACTCCGGATTGTGATTTTTTTATTAGCCTGTTTAATTGCATTGTCTCAGTTTTGCCGAAGAAACTATCTCCCAGAAAATCTCTTTTAAAAAAAATAACAAATGCATGAGCCATAATTTCCCCTTTTTCATAACCCTGGGTATTGTAAAAACAATGAGGTAAACCGGGAGCAAAAAGAAATAAATTACCATCACTGAAATTAACAACATTATTCCCAAGATAAAGCTTCCCATGGCTTTTATTGATCACTATCAGCTCGAACTCATCGTGCATATGAAAAGGTGAAGTAAATCTTGGTTGAATAAACTCCTGATAATGAAATAAACTGTTTTCATCAACAACTAATTTCTCGTAAGCTATTTGCATACTATTAACAGATTGCTTTATCTATTTGATTTTACATGTAAATATAGTGCAGAATTTGGCAAATTAGCTGCTATAAAGTCAGCATATTATAATTTAATTTCGTAATAATTCATGAATAAAGTCTTTCTGAAGTGAAAAATACCTTCTTAAGTACAAAAGTAATAATGAACAATGCCTGGAGGAGGAAAATTGTAATCCCGGGTTTCAATATACCATACCTTCCAATGATGGAGCCAGTCATCAGGGCATTGCACGACACAGGCACTTTCGGTCTTGTTATGGTTGCAAGGCTGGAATGGATAAAATTTAAATCCGGCAGCATGAAAGCCATAAGGGACGAGTATGAAAAGCTAAAGGACCGGAATCATACAAGGCTTCATCTTGACCATGTGCCTGTTATTGATGAGGATAAACTGCTTGTGGACTTCAAAGCTGATATTTCTGAAGCCATAGACCTGGGATTTGAATCGGTGATGATCGATGGTTCGCGATTGCCGCTAGCAGAAAATATTGAAAAAACAAGGATAATTTCTAAACTGGCACATAATGCAGGAGTTCCTGTTGAAGCAGAGCTCGGAGCTGTTATGGGACACGAATCAGGTCCCTTGGCCCCATATGAGGAGCTTTATGCATCAGGGAAAGGATTTACGTCGCCTGATGAAGCAAAAAAATTTGTTACCGAGACCGGTGCCGACTGGCTGTCAGTAGCAATTGGTAATATCCATGGTGCCATTTCATCGGCAACACGTTCAGAAAAAAAAGTTGAAGCCCGTCTTTCCATCCCTCACCTGGAAAAAATCAACGAAGCTGTAAAAATACCACTTGTTCTGCACGGCGGAACAGGGATTGCAAAAGAATACCTGATGGAGTCTTTCAAGCACGGAATTGCCAAAATTAATATTGCAACAGCAATCAGACAGCCGTATGAGAAGCTGATGAATGATTCTGTAAAAAAAGCACAGTTTACAGTATATAATGAAATGCTGGACATAATTAATAATCAGCTTAAGATTGTTGGTTCCGCGAAGATTATCTTAAAGGACTAATATGTTGTCATCCTGCTAATTATGAACGAAAATGATCATAGAACCAAAAATATTTTTATTATGAAAAACCAAAAATCAACATTCGCACTTTATTTTGGCAATCGCGGATTTTTCCCGGAATCATTAATTGCCATAGCCCGCAAAGAAGTAAGCGAGACGCTGAAAAAACTTGGGTATGAAAGTCTGGTAATGGATGGTAATCTGACCCGGTACGGAGCTATTGAGACCACAGAAGAAGGCCGGAAATATGCAAAATTTCTGTCAGATAACCATGGTAAATATGATGGTGTAATTCTGGTACTTCCGAACTTTGGTGATGAAAACGGAGCAGCTGCTGCTTTGCAGGATGCCGGTGTCCCCATTTATATCCTGGCTTATCCGGATGATCTGGATAAAATGGATTTCCAGCAACGACGTGACGCTTTTTGCGGAAAATTTTCCATCATGGATGTGTTTTACCAGTACAGAATACCTTTTACGGTTTTCCCCCCACATACTTTGCATCCATTTTCAGAAGAGTTCAAGAAGCAAATCGGTACTTTTGACAAAGTATGCAAAATTGTCAATGGCATGAAACGAATGACAGTAGGAGCAATAGGAGCAAGGACCACCGCATTTAAAACGGTCCGTTTCGACGAGCTGACATTGCAGAAATACGGGATTACTACTGAAGCACTCGATATGTCGGAAGTGTTCAGCCGGGTACGAAACCTCGATATTAATTCAACAGCTGCAAAAGAAAAAGCAGAAAGGCTGAAAAACTATACGAACTTTGAGAAAGTTCCTGAGAAGGCTTTCAATAACCTGGTATGTTTTGGTGTAGTGATTGATGAGATCATCAATGAGTATAGCCTGGATACTCTTGCCCTGAGATGCTGGATCGAAATGGAAAAGGATTTTGGCGTGGCCCCATGTGTATTGCTGAGTGAAATTAATGACCGGGGAATTCCGGCAGCCTGTGAACTGGATATCTGCAATGCCGTTACCATGTATGCCCTCAAACTGGCATCGGATGAACCGGCAACATGTCTTGACTGGAATAACAATTATGGCGATGATCCTGATAAATGCATACTCTTCCATTGCGGTCCTGTACCACAAAGTCTTATGACTGCAAAAGGAGAAGTTATTGAACATCCAATGTTCGCCAAGTCATTTGGAGCCGGATGTGGTTTTGGCTGTAACGTGGGACGAATTGCTCCGACCAAACTGACCTTTTCCAGTTCCAAAACAACAGATGGCAAGCTACATGTATATATGGGAGAAGGCCAATTCACAAGTGATCCTATTCAGGAAGGATTCTTTGGATGCGGAGGAGTAGTTAAGATTGATCACCTGCAGGAAAAACTGTATAATATCGGATATAACGGATACCGTCATCACGTAAGCGTTGCCCCGGGACATTTTGCCAATTCTTTGCGAGAAGCATGTACACATTATCTTGGTTATGAAATAACTGAAATTTAACAATTACTGATTTGAGCTACCTGGGCTTAGACATTGGAACAGGAGGATGCAAGGCAGTTGTTTTTAATACTCATGGGAAGGAACTAGCCTCCTCATTCAGGGAATACCCTGTCTTACATCCTCACCCTGGTTGGGCAGAACTCAACCCGGATGGTGTGATTGACAAGTGCTTTGATGTGATTAAAGAAGTAAATTCAAAAATCTCCGATCCAGTTGTGTCAATGTGCATATCCAGCCAGGGTGAGGCATTTGCACCCATCGACCTTGAAGGAAGAATTCTGGGTAACGCAATGGTTTCTTCCGATTCAAGAGCAAGAGATTTAACAACAGGCTGGAGCATAGGATTCGGAATTGATGAAATCTACAGGATTACAGGCCATACTCCTCATCCGCTGTTCACACTTTTTAAGATTCTCTGGATAAAAGAAAACAAACCTGATATATGGAAGAATGCGGCCTATTTTCTGTGTTTCGAGGACCTCTTTCATTACCGGGTCGGTATCGGGCCAAAGATAAGTTGGCCTATGGCAGGGAGGACTATGCTCTTTGATGTAATAAACCATCAGTGGAGCAATGAAATACTCGACGCTGTCGGATTACCGGCCAATAAACTGGCAATTCCTGTAGCACCAGGTGAAATAACCGGAATAATTGAGCCTGAAACTGGCCGTATCTTAGGTTTTAAAAATCCCGTCACTCTTGTAGCAGGAGGTCATGACCAGACTTGCGCAGCTTTGGGGGCGGGGGTGATTGAAACCGGAATGTGTATGTACGCTACCGGTTCTGTAGAATGCTTTTGCCCGATACTTGATAAACCCTCCTTTTCCTATGAGCTGCAACATAATAACCTTTGCTGTTATG
>Ga0209254_10005763_pt1 | contig 11385 bp, 8 predicted proteins | sample FrelakmetDIP11DI_FD_187148 | JGI IMG/M metagenome (GOLD analysis project Ga0209254, IMG submission 187148) | Freshwater lake sediment microbial communities from the University of Notre Dame, USA, for methane emissions studies - DIP11 DI (SPAdes)... | ecosystem: Environmental > Aquatic >... | reverse complement strand
TGGTTGCAGCAGGGATTCGGTTCATTGGCTTCGGGTTATTTGCATTTTGGCAGGCTCGTCCAACTCCGCAAGCTAATCTGGAAACTGCCAGCGTGCCTGTTTCTCGAGAGGAGAGTTAAGAGCAATGTTGCTGCATGTGGCTTGTCTTTATAAGAGATTTATTTAATATCTATACGATATATAAACAATACATTGACAGTCATAGATGGATATGATATGATATATATCCGGATACAGGTAAATGAATCTGTTTGCAGTGTCTTGAGTAAGTCAATTTGATTTTGATATTGCTTATGGAGATGGTTTATGGATGCAAGTATTAAATTGGGGCGGATTTGGGGAATTCCGATCGGTGTGCATATTAGCTGGTTTATTATCTTCGGCTTGTTAGTATGGTCGCTTTCTTCCGGGTATTTTCCGAATGAATACCCCCAGTTCCCACTATTAACCCACATATTTCTTGGGTTGATCACAACCCTATTGTTTTTCGTCTCTGTGCTTGCCCATGAGTTGGGGCATGCCCTGTTTGCATTACGCAACCAGATACCGGTAAAGGGCATCACCCTGTTTATATTTGGCGGTGTCGCACAGATCGCTCAGGAGCCGCGCTCTCCCGGAGCTGAATTCCGGATTGCCATCGCCGGACCACTGGTCAGCCTGGCTTTAGCGGGGGTATTTGGCCTGACCTATCTACTGGATCAAGGGATTGCCCTCTTAGCCGCCCCTAGCTTGTATTTGATGCGGATCAACTTTATCCTGGCAATTTTCAATATGATCCCTGGTTTCCCGCTGGATGGCGGTCGTGTGCTTCGATCGATCATCTGGCGTTTTACCGGGAATTTTCAACGCGCCAGCCAGGTGGCATCCTTCACAGGCCAATTGGTGGCATTTGGTTTCATCGGATGGGGTATCTACTCCATTTTCACAGGCCAATTTTTGAATGGTCTGTGGCTGGCATTTATAGGCTGGTTTTTGCAGAATGCTGCAGCCAGCTCGTACCAGCAGACAAACCTGCAGCAATCCTTGCGTGGGATCCGCGTCAACCAGGTGATGGAGCAGGATTGCATACGAGTGCCCAGCCTGACCCCCATCAGCCAGGTTGTCGAAGAACGTGTCCTCACTGGAGGGGAGCGCTGTTTCTTTGTCTCTGATAATGGGAAATTGATGGGTATGCTGACCTTGCGGGACATTTCCCAAATCCCACAACAAAAGTGGCGTTTTACAACGATCCAGCAAGCCATGGTTCCCACCAACAACCTGGTCATGGTCGAACCACAAACTGAGCTGCTGAATGCCATGCAGACAATGGATAATGCAAATATCGCCCAGGTTCCGGTAGTGGAGAACGGTGAACTGCTGGGCGTTCTCACCCGGGAGCAGATTGTGCATTATCTTCGAACTCGCGCCGAATTAGGAATATAAACAAATACGAATCAGACGTGAGATTGGGACAATAAGAATGCAGACGCTATTGGGTAAGCATTGGCATCACCTTCCGGTTGAGGAGGTAATCGAGCTGCTTGAGACGAATCTAAACAATGGGTTAGATATATTCGAGATCCAGCACCGCCAGGAGCGGTTTGGCCCGAACATGCTCACGCCACGCAAAGGGAAAAGCCCCCTGATGCGTTTCCTGCATCAGTTCAACAACCCGTTGATCTATATCCTGCTCGCCTCCAGCCTGATTACAGCCGTTTTGAAGGATGTGGTCGATGCCGTGATTATCTTTGGGGTGGTGTTAATCAACGCCATCATCGGTTATATCCAGGAGGCAAAGGCAGAAGAGGCGATCCAGGCGCTGGCAAATACGATGACCACCGATGCAAGTGTTGTGCGCGCAGGAAAATCATTGAGAATCCCGGCATCCCAGCTGGTACCTGGCGACCTGGTCCTCCTTAAATCTGGGGATAAAGTGCCTGCAGATTTGCGGCTGATACGCTCCCGTGACCTGCAGATTGCTGAGGCATCCTTAACTGGGGAATCGATGGCAGTCGAAAAGTTTGCCGAAAAATCTCTGCCAAAGGATGCCTCCCTGGCAGAGCGCCAGAATATGGCTTACGCTTCAACCCTGGTTACGTATGGGCAGGGGACAGGTATCGTCACAGCGATTGGCGATAATACCGAAGTTGGGCGAATTTCACACCTGATCTCAACTGCAGAAGAGCTGGCTACGCCCTTAACACGCAAGATCTCAGAATTTAGCCGCAGCATCCTGTTTTTGATTCTGGGTTTGGCGGCGGCGGTATTTACCATCAATGTCTGGCGGGGTGAGTCAATCGTAGATACCTTAATGGCTACGATTGCCCTGGCAGTAGCAATGATTCCAGAGGGTTTGCCAGCCGCGCTTACCGTAACATTGGCAATTGGCGTCTCGCGTATGGCCCGCCGGAGAGCTATCATTCGTAAACTGCCCGCCGTGGAAGCCCTGGGAAGCACTACAATCATCTGTTCGGATAAAACTGGAACTTTGACGCAGAATCAAATGACTGTGCAGAGCATTTATGTTCCAGGTGCTCATTACAAGGTTAGCGGTTATGGCTACTCACCCAAAGGGCAGATTCAGCGGGAAGATCGTGAGGAAGAGAGCCAGATTGGATTAAGCTCCAGTCATCTTCCATCCGGGTTGCATGAAGTTCTGAGAGCGGGGATGTTGAGCAATGACAGCGCCCTGGTTCAAAATGAGAGTGAATGGGAAGCCCATGGTGATCCTACCGAAGTAGCCCTGATCGTCTCGGCCATGAAAGCAGGCTTGAGTGTGGATGGATGCAATTCCCAATTCCCGCGGGTTGATTCCATCCCCTTTGAGTCCCAACACCAATACATGGCGACACTCCACGGCCAGGGGGATGGAATGCCGGCTATTGTATATGTGAAAGGAGCCGCAGAGGCGATCCTGGAACGGAGTAAGGATGCGATCGATTTGGACGGGCAACCGATTTCGGTTACCAGGCAGGAAATTCTGAAAAAAGTGGAGGATATGGCATCCGAAGGGTTGCGTGTTCTGGCGTTTGCCAGATTAGAGCTGCCGGCAAATACCCTTAAACTCACCCACGATGTTCTGAACTCTGGGCTGACGTTTTTAGGATTGCAAGGTTTGATCGATCCGCCTCGCCAGGAAGCGATTGCCGCAGTGAGAACCTGCCAGAATGCCGGCATTCAGGTCAAAATGATCACGGGTGATCATGCCCTCACCGCAGCGGCAATTGCCAGGCAGATCGGTTTTTATAATGTCGAGGAGGACCAGTCAGGGGAATACTGCGTTCTGACAGGCAAAGAGATCGAGAGTTTGAGCGATGAGGAATTAATTGAGTGCGCTGACCAATACTCAGTTTTTGCCAGAGTATCGCCAGAGCAGAAACTCCGCCTGGTGGAGGCGCTCCAATCTCGAGGGCATATCGTTGCTATGACAGGAGATGGCGTTAATGATGGTCCGGCATTAAAAAGGGCAGATATCGGTGTTGCGATGGGGATTACCGGAACCGATGTTGCCAAAGAAGCTGCCGATATGGTTTTGACAGACGACAACTTTGCTACGATAGAAGCTGCGGTAGAAGAAGGACGTGGCGTGTTTGATAACCTGACCAAGATCATTGCCTGGACTCTGCCAACCAATATTGGAGAAGGGTTGATCTTGCTGGCTGCACTCATATTAGGGGTTGCGCTGCCCATCCTGCCGATCCAGATCTTATGGATTAACATGGTTTCGGTCAGCGTACTGGGGATTGTCCTGGCGATGGAGCTGCGTGAACCAGGCATTATGAGCAGAAAGCCGCGCAATCCGAATGCTGCCATTCTGTCTGGGGAGTTGATCTGGCGTGTCGTTCTGGTAGGAGCATTGATCCTGATCGGAGCGTTTGGCTTATTCGAATACGAGCTGGCTAATGGCGCCACCCTTGCCCAGGCCCGTACCGTTGCCGTCAATGCGGTAATTATGATCGCCATATTCTATCTGCTCAATTGCCGCTCGCTAACCCGGTCTATGTTCCAGATTGGCCTCTTCTCAAATCGCTGGGTGGTGATCGGAATTGCGACAATGATCGCTCTGCAGCTTATGTTCACCTATGTCCCGATTATGAACACCTGGCTAGCCAGCGCACCGATCAGCATCGGAGCCTGGGCTCGGATTCTCCTTGTAGGGGTGGTCAGTTACCTGATTGTGGAATTCGAGAAGTGGATTCGAAGGCGCCGTCTTGGCGATGAAACCGCCCCTGTCAGAACAGAATCGGAATTGGTTTACAATTAGCGAGCCAGAAAGCGCTCCCTGCGAGTATTTTGAACTACAAACCTATACGTTTTTATCACCGGACTGGGTTCGGGCACTAGCCTGAGAACGGTCCTGTATTATTATCCAAAGGGGGAATTTATCGGAATTTCGAGTGTATAATTTTCTAGATGAGTCTACCGGGATTACCTCCAGAAAGTCCAAGTTGGTCGTTGACAACTCGCTGGGTTGTCGCGATCCTGGTGTTAATAAGTATTGTCTGGCTGCTGGTGATTGCATTACCGCTTGTCGAAGCAATAATTATCGCGGCGTTGATCGCATACTTACTCGATCCAATAGTTCGCTACCTGATGCGTCGCACCCGGATGCGTCGCACATTGGCAACAATTTTAGTGTATCTCATCGTGCTGCTGGTCGTACTATCCCTGCCCACTGCCCTGGGCGCATTGGCTTTCGGGCAGTTCCGCAATTTTAGTATTAATCTCAACGAAGCCATCCGTGAGTTACAAAATTGGCTGTCTCAGCCAATCTATTTCTTCGGTTTCAGATTTGCACCCCAATCCCTCTTCAATGATGTAGGTCAGGCATTGGGGGGCGTGTTGACCGTAATTCCGGGCGGATCTTTTGATATTGTCTCCGGATTGACCACGAATATCTTGTGGGGGTTGGTTATTTTCTTCAGTTTATATTATTTCTTGAAAGATGGACCGAAGATAAAACCCTGGGTGGTAAGCTTGTTCCCGGCAGCTTACCAGGCGGATGCTGAAAAATTGACCAATGAGATTGATGATGTGTGGGGTGTGTTTCTTCGAGTCCAGTTGCTGATCTTCTTGATCATCGCGGTGCTTTTGGTATTGGGATCATTACTGGTCGTAGGGATGTACCAGGCAGGTTTGATCCCGTTCTCCTGGATCGGTCTGGTTGTGATGCTAATCATCGTCTACGCTCTTGTCCAGCAGGTAGATAATCTCTGGCTCAGGCCGCATTTGTTGGGAGAGCGACTGCGTCTGCATCCAGCTCTGGTGGTTGTGGGATTAATCGGAGCGCTTGCGCTGAGTGGATTGCTTGGAGCGTTGATTGTTGTGCCCCTGATCGCCACCGGAAAGATCGTTGGACGTTATATCCAACGCAAATTGCTGGGGTTACCTCCCTGGTTACCGGAAGATGGATTTGCTCTGCCAGAGGAACCCTCTCTGGCAGAAGATCCTGCACTAAGCGAAGTGTCTCATGAAGATAAGACGAATCCGGTGTAATCTGGCGAAATTATTTAGAATAGGAGACCAGCGGTGGATTATTTGAAAAGATCACAGGATAATTTAGAATGACTCCATTTCTCCAATTTGATATTGCCCTGGTCATTATCATAACACTGGCAAAATTGGGGGGATATCTGAGTTATAAACTGGGTCAGCCATCGGTTTTAGGCGAGTTATTGGTGGGGATAATCTTGGGCCCAACATTGATCGATTTTTTGCATTTACCATTCTTCACAGACGAGCACCTGGCTGAGACGATCGCTCACCTGGCTGAATTGGGAGTGCTCTTATTAATGTTTATTGCCGGTCTTGACCTGCATCTAACTGACCTGCTTAAATCTGGCAAGGTTTCTGCTCTGGCGGGCGTGCTGGGCGTAATTGTCCCTTTGACTCTTGGAACGATGGTGGGAATCCTGTTTCAGATGGAGTTCATATCGGCATTCTTCATGGGGCTGGTGCTCTCCGCGACCAGTGTCAGCATCTCTGCTCAAACTCTTATGGAGCTTAATGTCCTGCGCAGCCGGGTAGGCATCAGCCTGCTCGGAGCTGCGGTGTTTGATGATATCCTGGTTATCCTGGGGCTATCGGTTTTTGTCGCGGTTTTGCAAGCCGGAGCTGACATCAATATTTGGAATATCGTGTTAATTTTCGTTCAAATGGTTGTGTATCTGGGTGTTGCCTTGGGAATCGGCATCTGGTTGATGCCAAAACTATCATACTGGGTCGAGGATTTACCCATCAGTTTTTGCACGGAAGAAAGTTGTCCATGAGGAAGCTTGATGGAGGATGAGATGGCTTATCTGGTCGTATTGATTGTAGATGACCCGGATAATTGTCCGGCGATATTAGAATCCTGGGAAGCGCTAGGAGTGAGAGGGGTTACTATCCTGGAGAGTACGGGCCTCGGGCGATTGAAGCGCTCTGGGCTGAGAGAAGATATGCCATTGATGCCAAGCCTGCGTGATCTGCTTGAGAGCAACGAAGAACATCACCGGACGCTGTTGTCAGTGGTAGATGACGAAAGGAAAGTAGATGAGATGATCGCTGCTGCTCAAAAGACAACCGGCGATCTTGACCGAGGGGACACAGGTTTTTTGTTTGTCGTGCCGGTTTTGCGCGTCCATGGATTAGGCAAGAAACCCGCAGCTTAGCTACAAGTATCCGGTGATTATCTTAATGTGCTTATAATGATTGTGATCAAGCCCGCGAAGACGCAATAAATTGCAAATATGTACAACGATCCTTTCATAAGAAATTTTAACAGCCATCTTATTGATAGATAACCAGTAACTGCGGCGACAATAAAACCCGGAATGAAGACCAGGATGGATTGTGTCCAATCTGGAATAGACAAGAGATCCAAAAAAGCAAGAAGCCCTGCAGCAAGCATAATCGGGATCGACATCAAGAAAGAAAATCGGGCGGCGCCTTCCCGCTCGAAATTACGCAGCATACCTCCTGTTATGGTCGATCCCGAACGCGAGATCCCCGGAAACACCGCAAGAGCTTGAAAAGATCCCATAACCAGTGCGTCCAGCCAGCTCATCTGGTCTATTTTTCGATTCCGTGCGCCAACCTTCTCGGCGATGATTAGCAATCCGGCAGTTCCAAATAATAGTATGGCGGTAAGTACCGGGCTATCAAAGGCTTGTTCGATGATATCCTTGATCAGAATACCGATCAATCCTGCAGGGATAGTGGCAACCACAATAAAGATTCCCAGGCGTGAATGAGGATCGGTAAGCGGTGCTTTTGATATAACGCCAAAGTAGAGCCCCCGGATGATTTGGAGCAATTCCTTCCTAAAATATGCAATGACTGCCACCAGGGTCGCGACTTGCACCAGAACATCGTAAATGAATGCATCCTTGGCGGGGATATCCCACCCGAGCAGGTAAGGCACGATCACCAGGTGACCCGAGCTGGAGATCGGCAGGAATTCGGTTAACCCCTGGACAAGACCTAGCAACATTGACTGGAAGATGGTCATGCGAAAAACTCCGCAACAAAGTTTTCAAAGCGGTTTTCAAGGATAGCAACCCGCATATCGCGAGCCAGCTGAAGTAAAGTGTGGATATTGTGGATGGAGAGCAGGGTGGCGGAAAGCATTTCTTTGGCTGCGATAAGGTGCCTGAGATAAGCCCGTGAATAGTGCATGCAGGTGTAGCAAGAACAATCAGAATCGATCGGGTTTGGATCCCTGGCGTAAGCTGCATTAACCAGATTCAAGCGTCCTTTCCTCAGCATGGCTGCGTTATGCCGTGCCAGGCGGGTGGGCAGTACACAATCAAATATATCCACTCCGCGCATGACCCCGTTCACCAGATCTTCAGGGGTGCCAACCCCCATTAGATAACGGGGTTTGTCTTTCGGCAGGATGGGATCGATTGCCTCTAATACTGCATGCATCTCGGCTTTTGTCTCACCCACAGACAACCCGCCGATTGCATTCCCGGGAAGATCCATTGAGCTAATAAACTCTGCAGATTGTTGGCGCAAGTCCGGGAAAATCCCCCCTTGAACGATTCCGAAAAGTGCCTGATTGTTACGCTGTTTGGCTTCCTGGCAACGAACTAACCAGGAATGAGTTCGAAGCATTGCCCTTTCATTGTATTCACGATCATAGGGTGGGGCGCATTCATCAAAAGCCATGATGATATCTGCGCCTAAATTTTCCTGGATGGCAATCGATTTCTCCGGGGTAAGCCGGTGGGTCGATCCATCGATATGGCTTTTAAACGTAACCCCATCTTCGTCGATTTTACGATTCTCGGCCAGTGAAAATACCTGGAAGCCACCCGAATCGGTCAAGATTGGACCAGGCCAATTTATGAACTGGTGTAATCCACCCAGCTCTGATATGAGCTCATCCCCGGGGCGAAGGTAGAGATGGTAAGTGTTTGCCAGAATTAATCCAGCGCCTAATTCCTGCAGCTGAGCTGGGGTGATCGACTTGACTGTTGCTTGCGTTCCGACGGGGGCAAAGACTGGCGTGAGTAGATCGCCGTGCGGGGTATGGAATATTCCAGCCCTGGCACGCCCCTGATTGGCGATCAACTCGAAAGAGAACGGTGATGGGAAAGTCAAGGGAGACCTGGTTGTGATGAGAGTTGAAATACGAACGCTGATTATAACCCCATTTTGGTAATCATGTTGTGAAAGCCGTTCCAGGCTACGCCTGAACAACGTAATGATATAATTCCCTGGCTACACGCGATAATCCATTTACCAAACAGACATTTGTAAGGAGTTTTTGTATGCCGATCATGGATCTACCAGGCCCGAAAGCCAGGGCAATCATTGACCGCGACCGTGCGGTTATCTCGCCATCTTACCCGCGTGGCTATCCATTCGTTATGGATCACGGCAGGGGGGTTGATGTGTGGGATGTCGATGGGAACAAATTTTTAGACTTTGCCGCAGGGATAGCCGTAGTGTCTACTGGCCACAGCCATCCCCGGGTGGTTAAGGCTGTCCAGGAACAAGCTGAGAAGTTTATCCATATCTCATCTGACTACTATCATCCCGTTTGGGTGGAGCTTGGCGAGAAATTAAACCAGATTGCCCCATTTGAAGAAAACGCGATCTCGTTTATGACAAATTCCGGCACGGAGAGCGTCGAGGCAGCCATCAAACTGGCCCGGCATTACACGGGTAGAAGCCAGTTAATCGGGTTTTTCGGCGCCTTTCACGGGCGTACGATGGGATCGATCACCCTGACTGCCAGCAAACCGATCTATCACCGCGGTTTCTATCCTTTATTAAACGGCGTTGTGCATGTACCTTTTCCTGATCCTTATCGCCCGCTACTGGCAGTCAACCCGGGGAGTGATTACGGCGAGGTTGTTGTCGATTACTTAGAAAAGCAGGTGTTTGAGCATGTCGTCCCAGCAGATGAGGTGGCGGGGATACTCGTTGAACCGATCCAGGGCGAGGGCGGGTATATTCTGCCGACCCCGGGATTTTTCCCTGCCTTACGAGAGCTTTGCGATCGCCACGGTATCCTGTTGATTGTTGACGAGGTCCAATCTGGAATGGGCAGAACCGGAAAAATGTGGGCGATTGAGCAGTTTGGCGTTGAGCCAGACATTGTCTGCGCTGCCAAGGGTATTGCATCGGGTGTGCCGCTTGGGGCGATGATCGGTCGTGAGCATATCTTTACCTGGAAGAAAGGCGCCCATGGGAATACCTATGGTGGAAATCCTCTGGCTTGTGTAGCCGCATTGGCAACCATTGATCTGATTGAAAATGGTTATATGCAAAATGCGGTCGATGCAGGCGCCTACATGAAGGGAATTCTAGAAGAGATCATGCTACGGCATCCCGCCTACGAGGTACCCGGCATTGGCGATGTGCGCGGGATGGGGCTGATGATCGGCGTGGAATTCGTCAAAGACGCCGAAACCAAAGAGCCAGCCGAAGAGTTACGCGATCGAATCGTGGATAACGCCTTCCAGCGTGGCTTGCTGCTCCTGGGTTGTGGCAAAAGCACAATCCGATTTGCACCTCCTTTGCTGGTTTCCAGACAAGAGGTCGATCAGGCGATGGAAATATTCGAAGAGGCTCTGGTCGCAAGCGAAAAAGAGGCCATGCTTGTTGCCTGATTTTCGGGTACGCCAGCGGGATTACTTGCTGGAAATCACCCGGGCGATTACCCAGGAGCTAAACCTGGATAATCTACTCGAACGTATCCTGCGGATATCAGCCGAGATGCTGGCGGGACAGGCAGGATTGATCGCGCTACGCGCCGAGCAGGGAGGATGGACGGTTGCTGCTTCGCACGGGATCCCCCCTGCTTTTCTCCGTTACCTGGACCCACTCTTAGCCGCAGTTCCGGAGAATAAAGACCAGGCGTATTTTGAGCTGCCTGAAATCAACCGTTTATTACAGACCCTGACGCGGGCAGCAAGTATGGGATTGCTCACCGGTGTGGGTTTGCCGTTGATTGTTCGCCAGCAGGTCATCGGGGTGATCTTTATCTTCCGTAATTACCAGGGTGTATTTTCCAGTAACGATACTGCCCTCTTGCAGAGCTTTGCCGACCAGGCTGCGATTGCAGTTCAAAATGCCCAGCTGTATACCCAAATCAGCCGAGAAAAACAACGCATGGACGCCATGCTGGATTCCGCAGCAGACGGGATCATGATCATAACGCCCGATTACGTCATTGAGCGCTGCAATCCCGCACTGGCGCGCATGCTGGGTGCGCCCCCAGAAGAAATCCGGGGCCAGACTCACGAGCAGGTGATCCATTTCTCGAAGACAAAAGACGCTGTTACCCTGGAGCAGGCAGAGGGTGGGGGGTGGCCTTTGACACCCAATGCCACCCTCTATGTTGAAGGCGACCTGGAGCGCGCGGGTGGGTATCCGCTGCCCATAGGGATTACCTACGCCCCTCTGGTAGATCCAGAAGGAAGACTGGTCAATATTGTGGCAACGGTTCGTGATATTACCCGATTCCGCGAGGCTGAAGAGCTAAAAAGCATTTTCATCTCGGTCATCAGCCATGAGCTAAAGACACCGGTGGCATTGATCAAGGGCTATGTGAGCACCCTCCGCAGGGAAGATGCCAGCTGGGATCGAAAGATTGTTCAAGACAGCCTTCAAGTCATCGAGGAAGAGGCCGACCGTTTGACCGGGTTGATCGAAAACTTATTGGATGCCTCCCGCCTCCAGGCTGGGGCGCTGGCGATCAATCGGTCGGATATTGCTCTGGATGCTCTGATGGAAAGGATCGCGGAACGCTTTCGCACCCAAACCGACCGCCATACCATCCAGGTGGATTTCCCAAAGAACTTTCCAGTGGTTATGGCTGACGAAGATCGAATTTCCCAGGTGATTACAAATTTACTCTCGAACGCCATCAAGTATTCGCCAGATGGCGGGGAAATTCGCATCTCCGGTCAG